>Ga0326727_10001839_pt1 | contig 76045 bp, 64 predicted proteins | sample MB2enrmetagenome_FD_207643 | JGI IMG/M metagenome (GOLD analysis project Ga0326727, IMG submission 207643) | Lab enriched peat soil microbial communities from McLean, Ithaca, NY, United States - MB29MY | ecosystem: Environmental > Terrestrial > Soil > Wetlands > Peat | place: USA: New York... | reverse complement strand
CGGTCCATGACGACTTGTGGCTCCGCCGGTCGTAGGGGCAACCCTTGTGGTTGCCCAAGGGCGGCCACAAGGGCCGCCCCTACAGCGCTAAACTCGCCGCTCCACCACTCCCAACAAGTCGGCGTTGACATCTCCTATCGGTAGCCCCTAAGATACCGCTCAAAGGAGGTAGTCACAATGCAACTGACAATCGACGCCAGGGAAGTACAGGGCGTTCGCATATTGAGTCTTAGCGGCAGAATCGTAGCCGGCCCTGAGTGCGACAGTGTGCGCAGCTTCATCAAGGAATTCCTGGCCAATCATTGGAATAACATCTTGCTCGACCTCGCAAATGTAACCCGCATTGACAGCACCGGCATCGGCATGCTGGTGGAGTCAGTGATAGTAACCGTCAAGGAGGGGGGGCAATTAAAGCTGGTGAGCCTTCCGAGGCTGATTCACAACATCCTCTCTACCCATCGCTTATTGCAAGCGTTTGACATCTACCCCACCGAAGAAGAAGCCTTGGCCAGTTTCACCAAACCAGCGGCCGTCGGCGGACCTTGACCGCGACGCGCGATGCACGCAGCAATCGCACGTTTGTGCCAGTTGCGTAGTTCTCTCCGCCGGACGGCCTGGAGAGAGACGGTGACCAGCGGACCAATTGCGGAGGGAGCGGGGTGAGAATCCGTTGCGTGCGGTTCCCGCTGGGGGCGGCGCCAGGCAGCTCGCCTGGCACTCACACCTTCTTCACCTTCATAGCAGGCTCGCCGAACGAAACGCAGAGTCCAATCGCTGCAACCACCCAGAGGTACCACGGAATCGAGTCGTGATAATGAAATTGTAGGACGACACAGACAACAAACAGGAGAGAGCCGAACATATTTCCTCCTTCAAGAGACTGTGTTGGTTACCCTGCCAGGCGCCCGCTGAAGGCTAACGTGACGAACCCCAGGATAAGAAACAGAATCCCCACCAGCATGGTCGTCAGCGCCTTCTGCCCAGCGGATTTCCATTCGCCGGTAACAAAGCCCCAAACATTGGATGTGATAATGATCGACGACATGAAAAGCGGCCAACCGAGAATGGGACCCAGGCCCGCCAGCTCAGCCGTCGAGGCGCCATAAAGGAGGGTGCTCCCGAACCAGAGCACACCCATCATCGCGCCCAGTAGCCAGTTAAGCGCAGTCCCGGGACGGAAGAAGAGCTTCGCGGTGTCATTCTTTTTCCAAAGGTAGGCGCAGTAGATGAGGTAGGGCACCAGGGCGGCGGTGACTAAGGGCGCCCAAATGACATTGGTTTGACTCCTGGGACTAACACCCAGTTGAGCGGCGCGAGCAATGAGCGGCGCGCCAAACGCCAGACCGAAGTTGATAAGCGGAGAACCGATGCCCGCCAAAATGCAGATAAACAAGCCCATCTTGAAACTCATTTTTTTTGTCGCGCCCTCGGGCTGTTCCTGGACTGAACCCTGCATCGCTTTCTCTTTATGTCTCCCCGCCACCGCACAGAACACAATTCCCACCAGCATCAAAGCGACGCCCAGAATGATAACCATGCCTTTGGTGGTGAGAATCATGTCAGAATGCAGAGCGACCAATGGGACAAGCGACCCCAGCGCGGTCGAAAGGCCGATGGCGATGGCAAAATTCAAGGCGATGCCAAGAGCCGCTATGCCCAGTCCGAAGAATATCTGGGCCAGACCAAAGCCCACCCCAAATCCAACCATAAGAAGAAGCTCCCGCACTCCGGCTTGCTGGTAAAATCCCGCCACGTCGGGCACGGTCACATAAACCATGAACCACGGAAACAGGAACATTCCCACCACCGCCCAAACTGACCAGATGTTCTCCCATTTCCAATACTTGGCGTACTTCATGGGGGCGGCGAAACTGCCGTTTAGAATTCCAGCTATCAATGTCAAGCACACTGCCAGCGGTACGTTTGACATGTGAATCCTCTTAATTCAGAAATCAGAAATTAGAAATCAGAACTCGTCACTACGCTTACATTCGGATTTGTCCAGACCCTACGATTTGGTACTTCACGGAAGTGAGTTCGGGCAAAGCAAATGGACCTCGGCAGTGGAGTTTTTGGGTGCTAATGCCCATTTCAGCACCCAAACCAAACTCTCCCCCATCCGTGAAGCGCGTCGAAGCGTTCCAATAGACTGCGGCCGAATCCACCCTGTCCAGAAACGCTTGAGCTCGCGCGGCGTCGCGGGTGATGATAGCATCGGAGTGGCGGGTCGAGTACCGGTTGATGTGTGCGATGGCCTGGTCCAAATCCGCCACCACCGCCACGGCCATCTTCAGGTCCGAATACTCGGTCAGCCAATCGTCATCAGAAGCGGCGCGCACCTTGTCTTCTCCCGCCAAGCGACGGCTCGCATCGTCACCCCGCACTTCCACTCCGGCCGCCCGCAGCAGACCGACAATCCTCGGCACGTATTGCGCGGCGATTTGTTGGTGGACCAGGAGCTTTTCCGCGGCATTGCACACGGAGGGACGCTGGGTCTTGGCGTTGATCACGATCTTGTCAGCAAGCTCGAAATCGGCGTCTTTATCAACGTAGATGTGGCAATTCCCTGCTCCGGTCTCGATGACTGGCACAATGGCCTGCTCGACCACGCGATTGATTAATTCCACTCCGCCTCGCGGCACCAAAACATCCACGTAGCCGCGTGCTCGCATGAGTTCCTGAGCCGAATCATGGGAACGGGAATCGAGCAACTCGATGGCCCCCTCCGGCAATCCCGGAGCGCGGTTCAGGAGTTGCACGAGCTGCTCGTTCGTGTGGCAAGCCTCGCGTCCTCCGCGCAGCACCACTGCGTTTCCGGCTTTGAGCGCCAGGACCGCCGCATCCACCGTTACGTTCGGGCGGGACTCATAAATGACGCCGACCACCCCCAGCGGCACGCGCACCTTCCGAATGCGCAAGCCGTTGGGACGAGTCCAATCCGCCAGAACCTCACCCACCGGGTCCGGCAAGGCAATGACCGCCTGGATTCCTTCCAACATTTCACCCAGGCGCTTCGGGTTAAGCAGCAGCCGATCGCGGCTGGAGGGGCGTAGGTCATTGGACTCGAGGTCCAAGCGGTTCGCCGCCAGAATGGCTTCCTTATTCCCTGCCAAAAGCTCCGCCATCGCTTGCAGGATCGAGTTCTTCTGTTGGGTGGATAAGCGAGCCAAACTGGGCGCTGCGCTTTGCGCCCGGCGCAGTTTGTCGAGAGTAGATTCCATGATGTCTCGGCTCACCGTACGCTCATGAGAGGTTCTCGCGCTTGGTGCGCAGCGGAGAAAAGTACGTCCCCACGCGGCGCTGCAAGGCAAGTGGAATAACCTGGGGATGGTTCCCGTTGGCGATCACCACCTGAATTCCTGCCGCCGTGGCGCGGAGGGCAGCTCGCAATTTGGAGCGCATCCCGCCCCGTCCAAGCTGGCTCTTCCCGCTGCAGGCCGCTTCCATGGCCGGTGTGACGCGACGGACCACCTGCGCCAAACGGAGTTTTCCGCCTTCGGTCCGGAAGAAGCCGTCCACGTCGGTGAGCAGCACCAGCCATTCCGCCCCCAGGGCGGAAGCCACCAGCGCGCTCAACTCGTCATTGTCACCGAACGCGCCTTCCAGTTCGCGAACCGAAACGCTGTCGTTCTCATTGACGATAGGCAGCACCTTCATGCGCAGCAACTGGTTCAGCGTCTTGCAAAGGTTTTGGTAACGGAGGGGGGAGGAGAAGTCATCACTAGAAAGAAGCAGTTGGGCCACCACCTTCTTTCCAAAGAGCAGCCTCTCGTAGGTGTGCATCAGACGGCTCTGGCCCACCGCCGCGGTCGCCTGCATCAGTCCCAGCTTCTTCGGGCGCCGCTTGATGCCCAGGGAGAACATTCCGCATGCGATGGCGCCCGAACTGACGATTACATACTCATGACGCGTCAAATCGAGTTGATCGATTAACGACCGCATCCAGGTGAAGTTTATCTGGCCATCCGGCGCTATTAAACTGGTCCCGATTTTGACAACCACTCGCACGAAAACACTCCACCCACTTTGTCGTTCTGAGCAATACGAGGAATCCCGGCAGCCGTAAGGTGCTCAAGCCACTGCCGGGATTTTTCGTTTCGCTCAGAGTGACAGGACGCGGCATTTTTCGAAGCGCCAGCCTCTTCGAACGCCAGTCATTCCCCGCGAAGGAGGGAATCCACTCCGCCCACTATTGTAAGAGCAGTGTCGAAAAGTTGGCTTCCCGCTCTCGCGGGAATGTCGGCGATTGTTGGCGTCCATATCGAGCAGATGACACCAGCACCCCGCAGCGTCGTTACTTCTCGCTCGAGGCTTGTTTCTTGCCCTCCCAGGTGCCGTTTTCGCTGTCGCTGCTCCACTTTCCGGAGAGCTCCCCCTTCTTGAGCTTTGCCGTCAACTGGTAGTTGCCTTGCGGCGTGTCGATGTGGATTTCAACGTCCTCTTTCTTTACGGTTCCTGCGCTGATCTGAGTTCCGCCCATGGGCGAGGACACCGATCCCGTCAGAGAATCCTTGGTCTGTTCGAGATAGAGGGTGAAGGGCATGTCACCCTGAGAGCCCCCGTGCGCCGTGCACTCCCAGGTTCCGGTCAGAGGGCCGGGCTTGGGTTTTTTCGCTTGGCTTTGCGCAAAACCTACCGCAACCACGAGGCTCAGACTTAGAACGATTGGAACTATTCTCTTAATCTTCATCTATTCACTCCTTATTCATCCCTTGTAATGGACTGTCGAAGTATTTTACAGCGACGGCGGGAGTTCCGTCCACAAGAACAGTCGAGAATGACCGTCGAGAGTCGACATTCGAGAACGTGACCCACCGAGTCCAAGCTCCACGAGCGTCACGGTAAAAGGCGCGAACTCATAATCGAAGTCCTTGCCGGTGGCCGTCACGGGGCTTGTGACCGGACAGATCCTGTCAGGGTCGTCGCGGCTATTCATGACTTCGGGAGTGCCGGCGGCGTCGCGATCTCTCAAAATGTAAGCTGTGCCGCCTTCGGCCGAAGCGGGGAAATCTACCAGATGAAAACTCAGTTGCCTTGCCTCGGCGGTGGAGTTGACGCCGTAGATGCGCAGCGTCTTGCTGTCTTCACTCAGGGTGACGCTCAGGTCCGGTTCCTGGAGATACCACGGGATGGAGGTGTCGCGTTCGATTCGCAGCGGGTAGGAGCCCGCTGCCCTGGTATAGAATTTCTGTGAATAGTATGTGGGTGCAAGGTAGAGCCAGCCTGGCCCCGGGAGTAAAACCCCCGAGCCAAAGCTGTCCACGAGGTTCGACCGGATAGCGATCTCGTCCAGCTCCGCGTAGCGGTGCAACAGGTTCTGGTAGCGCGAACAGCTCAGGGCGTTCCCCAGAGTCTGGAGCATGCCCCGCGTGAGTCCCATCTCTCCTGCCGTGGTGTTCCATTCGGTGACGGCCACCCGCACGTCCTTTCCCGCTCCGTAGCGCGCAATCTGGTCCTGAAGGAACTTCAATTCGGCGTCCTTGCCTGCCAGATCGCCGCAGTCGTACTGATGGGGACAGAGGTAATCGAGATAGCCGCCACCCTCACGCAAGGTATCGGCAGAAGGAAAGGAGGAAAGCACTTTGACGGCGGGATCAACTTTGCGCATGGCCTCGGCAAAGGCGCGCACGGAAGCGTCGTATTTGGGTCCCCCGATTTCGTTCCCAATTTGCCAGTACTTCACACCATAGGGCGCCGCATGGCCGTTTTGCGCCCGCATTCTTCCCCAATGGGTTTGCGAGCCACCATTAAAATACTCGACCTCGGCCGCCGCATCCGCCGGGGTCTTACCTGTCCAGCGCACGCAAACCAGAGGCTCGGCGCCCACATACTTACAAAGCTGAACGAACTCCTCGACCCCGATGAAGTTCGGCTCGAGGCCTCGCCACGGCATCGTTGTGTACGGCGCCCGCTTATCCCAGGGACCAATGCATTGATCCCACTCGAAAACTTCCACCGAGCTTCCGCCAAACCTGATGACCCCCGGCGTCATTGCCTTGAGCGCGGCCACCACATCGGGCCTCCAGATGCCGAGGACCGCGTCTTCATCGATCAAATAGATTCGGTCGAGCCACAGAGTCCCCGGGCCTTCAAACTCGATGTTCAGAGTGGCGTTTTGGACATCGCGTGCTGCCCGGAGCATCGTTCCCGCGCCTCGCCAGGTCTCTCCTGCGCGACCGAGCAGTGCAGGGCCGGCTACAACCGCGCCATCGCCGGAGAGCGACGCCCACACCGGCACGTTTCCCAGCCCTCGCATGTGCAGATGAAGCCGGTAACCCATCCCCTTCTTGAGATAGAAACCATCTTGCGAAATTCCCGCCCGCGCCCGTTCAACCGGCAACTCGATCTTCTGCGATCGCTTGCCATTGTAAGGATTATCCGTGTCCAGCGAATACTTCGCCACGTGCACAGCTCCGTTGGGGTACCAAGGCCGATGGGGCTTGTCGATTTCCCTCTTGTAGCTGGGCCACCATTCCGCTTCCTCTTCGAAGCTGGTGGATTCGACCTGCTGAGCAAGCATGGAAGGGAGAAGGCGGCACAAAGGCTCGATGAATTGGCCGCACTGCTTGAGATCGATCGGTAGCTTGCTGAGCTTCTCATGAAAAATGCGAACGTCCTTCTCGATGGGCCGCGAAACAGAATCGAGGCGAAAACCGTCGAACCAAACCCGGCCCGCGCTGTTTTCGAGGCCAACCAGAACGATGTCCACGTCCTCGGGAGTGGGGGCCTCAAAGAGAACCTCTTCTTCCCTCCAGGGTGATGTGCCGGACCTCGGGCTGCTTCTGCCCAAAACACCTTCGCGCGAATCGATCAGAATCTGGCCTCCCGCTCCGCCCCGGCCGACCGCACCAAGACCCTCCGTTTTGACCCAGACTCGGGCGCGCCAAAGCGTGCCGGCCGGAAGAACTGTCCACTGATTCAGCGAATACCTTGCCGCCGTGCGCGCTTCGATCAGGAGCGATTGCCTTCCCTCTTTCTTTTCCGACGTATCCGCGCGGACCTGCACTCCTTTCCTCTCCTGGGCAGGCGTGTTCACTTCCCAACCCGCTAGTAAATCGGCAGCCTCAAAGCCCGGATTATGAAGTTGCGGCGCACCGAGCGCCAATAGTAGAAAAAAACCTGGAAGCATGGATTTAATACTCCTGTGGGTCCCGAAGGGACCCAATATCATTAGCCGTAGGTGAAACCTACGGAAAGCGCAAACAACGAGAGTTAACCAACCCCGGAGGGGCTGAACGGAGTCCAATTCGACCCCTTCGGGGTCGGCAGATATCGAAGGGGAATGGCTATTCATCCGTAGGTTCCACCTACGGCTAATGACCTTAATGCCCTTCGGGCATTCACGGTCCAGGCTTCATCGTGGCGTTAGCTGGCCGGAACTCGCTAAGCGCTGCCGCGCGAGGAGCGAAAGAAAAGCGTCAACGCTGAACTCCCCAGCAGCGCCACACCCAGTACGCCAAAGGCGTAGAGGAAATTCCCCGTTCGTTGATTAAAATATCCTACGGCCAAGGGACCGAAGTATCCCCCTAAAGCTCCAATGGCATTGATCAATCCCATGGCGGATCCCGCGACCGCGCGAGGGAAGACCTCTCCCGGAATAGCCCAAAAAGGTCCCAGCGCTCCGTAAATTCCAGGACCTACCAGGCATATAACGACGAAAGAAACCAACGGGGCGCGCGAGCTTGCGGAAACGCTCGCCAGGAGAAACGCGCCCGCGAGCGCCAGCGGCACGGCCACGTGTGCGCGGCGCTCCAGGGTGCGATCGGAATGGCGGGAGATCAGCACCATGCCGACGCCACTGAGAACATACGGTATTGCAAAGAGGAACGCAACGCGCAGATCACCTGCATTGCTTACGCTCTTAAGGGCGCTGGGCAACCAAAACAAGTAGCCATACCCGCCGCTGCAGAGCAGGAAATATCCAAGAGCCATCAAGAGGACCTGCGGGCGAGCCAGCGTTCGCACAAACGGCTCGGGAGACACCGGCTCGAGTTCGGCCGATTCCCGCACCAGCGTGGATTCCAGATGATCTCGCTCTTCCGCCGAGATCCACCTTGCCTGGCGTGGACGGTCGTCGATGAGCCGCCACCAAGCAACCAGCCAGGCGAAAGGAAATGCGCCCTCGGTGATGAGGAGCACGCGCCAGTCCCAATGGGCCAGAATCCAACCCGAGAGCGGCGAGGCGAGGATCACCGAGATCGGCTGGCACAGCATCCAGTAACCGTTCGCCCGCGCCCGCTCGGCGCGGGGAAACCAGTGCGCCAGCAGCACCAGGGTTGCGGGCCACACGCCGCCCTCGCTCACCCCCAGAAGCAAACGCATCACCCAGAATTGATGCGCCGTGTGCACCAGGCCGCAGCCCACCGCGCAGATCCCCCATGCCACCAGGAGCACACTCACAAAACGCTTGGCGCTCCAGCGCTCCGCCGCGTAACCGCCCGGTATTTGCAACAGCAGATAACCCCAGAAGAATATCCCGGCGGCGCCCCCGGCCTGGGTGGGCGTCATGTGCAATTCCCGGCTCATCGAGGGCAGCGCCATCGAGATGTTGGTCCGGTCGATGTAAGCGATGGTGTACATCACCAGAGCCGTCGGAATTATTCGCAGCCAGCGCTGCTCGGGGAGAATGCGGAGATGGGCGGGAGTTTCTTGCGGCTTAAGCATACATCTCTGCAGTAACCGCGAACACGGCCAGCGCCGGCTGCCCCGGCTCTAATTTGCACTGCACGCTCTCTACTCTCCCGCGCTCCACCGGCAAGCTCCACAGCAGCACTTGATAGTGCTCGCGCACCACGTCCTTCACGTACTCGAGCGCAGGCTGCGCCTCGGTCGCTACCGACTCGATCCGTGTGGCGACGTGGATGCGGTTCGACTGTGCAACCTCGATCCCATTTCTGATCGGAACCTCTCGCTCCGCTCCGCCACCGTATCGCACTCGGTACGTCGCCACTCGCTCGCCGCGCTTCCCCACCACCGGGTAGCCCTCGGGAAATGTAACTTGTCCCAAAAAGTGCAGCTTCACGCAGTCCTGTTCGATCGGTATCGTCACCTCCGGCGCTTCCTGCGTCAGCACCAGCGGCCGCGCACAGCCATTCACCACGGGAACGCGAAACGGTATGCCCCCCAGAGTCAAGTCCGATCCCTGCCACAGCCGGAATGTTTCCCCCGTTTGCTTCCATTGGTCCTCCGCCATGGGGGCTCGGGGCCAAAACTTTGCCAGTGCCGCCTCGAGCGACGCCCAAGCTCTTAGGCCCTCCGCGCTTTCCACGAGCGCCTGGAGATCCGCCGCGTGGAAATTTGCGCCAGGCGAGGCAGGCGCCCACTCGAGCGGCAGCACGATGGGACGAGCCTGGGCCGGCTGAGCCAGGTAAGGCTTGCGCTCAAACAATCTCGCCAACTCGAGATACACATCCGGTCGTGCCTCCCGGCTCTCGGTAACCACTCCCTCCTCTAAGACGCCATCGAGAGTCGCAATCTCTTCCCGGGTGTACTGCCGCATATCGGCCCATTCCCAGAAGGAACAGCCGGAGAGTTTTCCCTCCGCCTCGAGCTCGATCAGCAGATGAACCATCTTTTGCATAACGACCTGCGATTGGCCCCATTCCCGCGCGCCCCACTCGCTCACCGTGAACGGCCGTCCGGGGCCGAAGTACTCCGCTTCCTTCCTGAATTGATCGATGTCGAAGGTGTACACGTGCTGATCGAAGAAATCCATTCCCGCTTGCTCGAAGATCGGCTTCGCGGCCTCTTTGTTCATGCTGTTGGCGAAAGAGATGGGGCGCGCCAGCACATCCAGCTTCCGGCAGCGCGCTTTCCCTTCCCGCAGGTATTCCACCGTCAGGTTGCACTCATTCCCCAGCAGCCAGGCAAATACCGACGGCGAGTTCCAGTCACGCCGAATCGTTCCCTCCATGATCTGATATCCCAGCTCGATCATCGCCCGCGGCATGGTGTGGAAGTCCATGTTCCAATAACCCGGCTCTTCACTCACCAGCAGCCCAAGCTCATCCGCCAATTCCACAATGTGGCGATGATGCGGGTAGTGCACCAGGCGCACAAAGTTTGCGCCCAGCCCCTTGATCGTAGCCATGTCTTGTGCCATCTGCTGCCGCGTCAGGGTGAAGCCCTGATCCTTCCACATATCGTGCCGGCACACCCCGTTCAGCACCAGCGGCTCCCCGTTCAACTCAAATCGATCGCCCTGAATTTTCACTTCCCGAAATCCGGTGCGGCAACTCCAGGCATCTTCCCCATGCTCGGTCTTCAAACTCACCCTCAACTCATAAAGGTCAGGCGCCGCCGGCGACCACAAGTCCGGCGAGCTCACCTCAAAATCCGCTACTTCTTCGCTTGCTCCCACGGGAATCTGCACCGTCTTCCCTGCCCGCGCCACCTCCGATTCCCGCTTCAGCAACGTCACCTCGAGTTCCCCGGAGGTAGCTTGCTCGGAGTTGAGAAATAGCCGCGCCCGGCATGCGGCTTTCGTGTAGCCAGCGCTCAGCTCGTAACTCAGTTGCACATTCTCAATGTAAGCTGCCGCGCGCATCTCCACGTACACATCCCGGATGATCCCCCCGTGCGCTTCCCAGCCTGGATTCACCCCCAGCGAGATCGCCTCGATGCCCGCCCCGCTCGGCTCCGGGCGCAGGTCCGCTATCGCCACCTCAATGCTGTTCTTTCCTTCCTTCGCCTGTTTGGTGAAATCGAACTCGTAGGGAATGTAAGGCCCCATCGTACCCAGTTCCACGCCGTTCACAGTCACGCGGCCATGGTAAGTGATCCCCTCGAAATGCAGAATCGCTCGCTGCCCGCTGGAGAATGCGGGCAACAAGAACTCACGCTTCAAGTGATAGTACCCGAGCGGTCGCTGCGAAGAAGGGACCGGAATCACATCAAAAAGCTTTCCATTAACGTGCCGCTCCCAGGTCCCACTGAGATCCACGCCCATACGTGGGGTCCTGGGGTCGGCGGGCGAGCGCCCGTATATCCCCGGCGATACGGCAGCCATAATCCTCGAAGCTACCAACCTCTTCCGATTTGCGGCTTGATTCATTTGGTTTGTCCTCATCTCCGAGCTCTCAGTGCCTCGAACGATTAGACACAGATCTCACTGAGACCCTCCGTGTTCTCCGTGTTGAGGCTTTGACGGCACAGAGGTCACGGAGTTGGAACCCCGCATAGCTGCGTCCTATTAGAATATTGCTAATCACCAATCGCGAATCACCAATGTCAAAAGAACTTGATATTAAGCGCAATGAACAGGATCAAGACGACGACGGCATAGAATACGGGCTTGCTATACCAAGGGCTCAAATCCTTTTCCTTTGCCGCCCCGGAGTAAACTAATCCCTTGAGTTTTTCGGGTGCAGGCGCTTCTGTCAGGAAGCTGAGACCCACCGTCACCACCAATCCTGCGGCGAGTCCCCACACGGCTGTCCAGATATTCGACGCCATAGGAGAGGTGAATTTCAAGACCCCAAGCCGGTAGAGCACGTACTCGAGTGTTGCCCCCGATAGCCCGGCGGCCATGCCATAGAACCCTGCGGTGGCCGAGGGGCGCTTCCAGAACATCCCAAGCAAAAACACAATGAAGAAAGGCGAAATGAATAAGATCCCGATAAGTTGCATGTAATCCATCAGGTTGTTGAAATAAAGGACGATGTACGACGACGCGCAGGCAATACAAGCGCCTGCCACGGTGGCCATTCTTCCTACCTTCAGGTAATGCTGGTCAGGCCGATTTTTCACAAAGTAGGTCTGGTAAATGTCGTAGGTGAACACCGTGTTGAAGGCGGTAATGTTGCCGGCCATCCCGGACATAAAACTCGCCAATAGCGCCGTCAGCCCCAGCCCCAACATCCCGGTGTGATAGTAGCGGCCCATGAGGGTTGGCAATGCCAGGTTGTAATCGTGCTTGACGATCGAAGGGGCCACAGCCAGGGCCAGCATCCCTTGCACCGTGACGATCGCCGGGAAAAGCATTTTAGGAATCGCGGCTACAAGCGGAGTCTTTCTCGACGAAGCCAAGTCCTTGGCGGCCAGGGCGCGTTGCACGAGCAGGAAGTCGGTGCACCAGTAGGCCGGGGCAGCGCACAGCCCGATGCCCACCACCATCACCCACCAAGGCACGCCCAAGGGATCGCCAGGGCCTGCCATCCCTTTCCAGGTGTGCAGATACTGCTCCGGCAGCCGCGCCACCAGTCCTTTCCACCCGCCCACCTCGTGCAGCCCAAGAAAAGTCAAGGGGAGGAAGCCTATGACAATAAGAAAGAACTGAAGGAACTCGTTATAAATGGAGGACGAGAGTCCTCCCCAAAAAACAAAGACCAGCACCACCCCGCTGGCCAACAGCACGCTGCCAGTGAAGGGCCAGCCGAGCATGCTGCGGAAAACCACCGCAAAAGCAAACATGTCAATTCCGGACATGAGCACTGTGACGATGGCGAAACTGAAAGCATTGAGGATGTGGGCGCGATGGTCATAGCGCATGCGCAAATACTCGGGGACGCTTCGCAAGCCATTCGAATAGTAGTAGCGGACCATGAACAAGCCCAGAAAGACCATGGCCGGGATGGCTCCGATCCAATACCAGTTATTAGTCCGCATGCCATACTTCGCGCCGTTGGCGGTGTGGCCCATCACCTCCAGCGCCCCCAGATTCGCCGACATAAAGGCAATGCCCGTGATCCAGTGAGAGAAGGAGCGCTTCGACAAGAGGAAATCCGCAGAGGTCTTCATCTTGTCCTTGAGCCAATAGCCCACGCCCAGCACGGCGAGGAAGTAGGTAATGATGATTGCAAAATCAAGCCAACCAAGTTTCATTAGCATACGAAGTCCTAGTGTCCTCGGCGCCCCCTCACTGCTGCTTCGGACGCCGGAAGTGCCAGTCTGGTTCAAACAGCATCATGCGTCCGGTCGCGAGGTACGGGTGCCGTTTGGCCTCCTCGAGGTTCAATTCGGCGCCCAGTCCCGGAGCCGTGGGAACTTCCAGATATCCGTCGACCAGCTTGGGCGTCCAGGTAAGCAGATCCTTTTCCCACGGCTCATTGAACTGATCAAAATACTCCTGCATGTAGAAGTTGGGCGTGCATACGTCGATCTGGATATTGGCCAGTGTGCAGACCGGCCCTTGTGCGCTGTGGGGAAGAATCACGCCGTAGTGCGCGTCCACCATGTCCGCGATCTTGCGAGTCGCGAGGATGCCCCCCATGTGCAGCGGTTCGACCGTAACAACCGTGATGGCATCATCGCGCAACAACCCAGCAAACTGTTGCTTTGAAGTAAGACTTTCCCCCGTTCCCACAGGCACCTCCAGATGCCTCGCCACCTCGATCATGGCGTGGATATTTCCATGTGGAACAGGGTCCTCAAACCAAGCAGGGGCTGCCGCTTCCAGTCGCTTCCCCACCCGGATGGCGGTTTCCACGCTGAAGCGCGAATGAGCTTCGACGGCCAAGTCAACCGCCGGTCCCACCGCCTCCCGCACGGCGTTAACAATATCAATCGCCAAATCGAGATCGGTTGGCTGGGGTTTTCTCCACTCAGCCCCGAAGGGATCGAACTTCATCGCTGTGTAACCCGACTGAACCACCTGCTTGGCCGCTTTAGCAAAGTCCTCCGGCGTTCGTGGACAGCGATACCAACCGTTGGCGTAAGCGCGAATCTTATCACGACAACGCCCGCCCAGTAGATTGTAAATAGGCTGACCCAAGGCTTTGCCGATGATATCCCAACAAGCGATCTCAATCGCCGAGACAGCGCACATGTGTATTTGCGCCCCGTCGGCGTAGATGTCGCGCCTCAGGCGCTGGTGCAGCATCTCGATCTGAAAAACCTCCAAGCCCAAGATCAGGGGCTTCAGCTCGTGGATGGCAGCTTCCACGCTGCGTGGCAGATGGCCCAGCGTTCCTTCCCCGAGGCCCTTCAGGCCCTCGTCGGTTTCCACCTGCACAAACAGCCAGTTCTTCCAGGGATTGCCGACCAGGTAGGTTTTGATGTCCTTAATTCTCATAACCGACGAATCCGTCCTTTCGCGTGTAGCGCGTTCATGGCCTCTTGGGGATGTGATTGAGACCGTAATGCCGCTTGGACACCCTTGCAGTTTAGCGTGCTTTGCCGAAAGCCGCATACATAAAAAGCATCGATGCAGGGGCGGCCCTTGTGGCCGCCCAAGGGTTGCCCCTACAAAATTCTGATTAGGTGCGGTAGAGTGTCCAGGACGTAGGGAATGAAACTGTGAACTCAATTCAGGGAGACGGATATGAACGAATTTGCCGGAAAAGTGGTTGTCATCACCGGTGGCGGCTCCGGCATCGGTCAGGGCACGGCCTTGGTCTTCGCGCGCGAGAAGTCGTCCGTGGCAGTCATCGATTGGAACGACTCGCAGGCGCAAGAAACGCTCAACCTCATTCAGCAGGCGGGAGGCCAAGGCCTATTCATTAAAGCGGACGTTAGCAACAACGCCGAGGTGCAGCACGCGGTGAAGCAGATTGAGGAACGATTCGGAAGGATCGATGTATTGTTTGCGAATGCCGCCGTGCAGATCAACAAGCCCCTTTCCCAGACCACCGAGGAGGACTGGGACCAGACGCTTGATGTGAACTTGAAGGGGACGTTCCTGTGTTGCAAGCATGTCATTCCGGTGATGCAGAAACAAAAGCAGGGCTGCATCGTGATCAGTTCATCAGGACACGCTTTTCAAACTTATCCGAATTACACGGCTTATGCTGCCACCAAGGGAGGCCTCATAGCGTTCGTGCGCGCTGCAGCCCTGGACTGCGCTCCGCACGGAATCCGCGTCAACTGCGTTGTCCCAGGTGCCACCGACACCCCGCTCTTGCGCTACCACCTGAGCAAATGCCCGGAGGATGAGCAGCGCATCCTCTCGAAGATCCCGCTGAGGCGTTTCGCCACGCCTGAGGACATTGCGAAAGCAGTTCGTTTCCTGGCTTCCAGTGACGCTTCTTACATCACCGGCACCTGGATACTGGTGGATGGCGGCCTGCTCGCCCAGGGGTGAACCATGAGCCGTCGTTTTGATGTACCGGAGGGGCGGGAGAAAACTCCCGCGGGTCCCGAAGGGACCCAATGTCATTAGCCGTAGGTGAAACCTACGGATAGCTCAAACAACGATAACTAACCCCGAAGGGGTTGAACGGTGGCATATTCGACCCCTTCGGGGTCGGCAGGTATCGAAGGGGGATGGCTATTCATCCGTAGGTTCCACCTACGGCTAATGACCTTGATGCCCTTCGGGCATTCACTGCCCACGCTTCGTGCTTAAGTTGGCGCCGATGGGACAGCACCCCCACCTTGGCGCAGGAATGTGGAAGGAGTTGCACCCATGAAATCGTTATTTTATGCGGTTGTGATTTTCTCTTGCCCAGTGTGTCTCAGCGCGCAGACTTCCGTCGACACCCTGCCGCACTTGGGCGACTATGAATCGCATCGCGCCTCCAGTTACGATCGCAGTGGCGGCAACGCGGACTACCGCAGCCTGAAGCCAGGCGAGACCCTCGAAATCTTCAATGAAGACGGTCCGGGGGAAATCCGGCACATTTGGACAACCCTCCCGCCTTGGTCCGAAGCCTATCACCTGAAGAAGGTCGTGCTTCGCATGTATTGGGACGACGAAACGCAACCCAGCGTCGAAGCTCCCATCGGCGACTTCTTCGGTTTGGGGCTTGGAACTTACACTATTTTTCAGTCTGCATTATTAGTGGTCGCCCCCGACCAGGCTTTGAATTCCTATTTTCCCATGCCTTTTCGCAAACATGGGCGCATCACGGTAACCAACCAGGGCTCAAAAGAAATCACCGATTATTATTGGAACATCGACTGGGTCAAGCCGGCCTCTCTCGATTCGGGCGTTGCTTACTTCCACGCCCAATACCGCCAATGCGCTCCGTGTCACGGATGGTACAATGGGAATTTCTACGGCAACGACTTCTCGGAAGCTCGAAAGGACCCTCGCTGGTTCAACATATCCGGCGAAAGTAACTACGTCTTTCTCGAGGCCGCGGGGGACGGGCAACTCGCCGGCGTCACCCTCTCGGTGTTTGAGAATCAATGGGGCGGATGGAACGAAGGCGACGAGATGATTTGGGTGGATGGCGAAGCCGAGCCCCGCATCCACGGCACCGGGGGCGAGGATTACTTCAACGGAGCCTGGGGATTTTCCAAGCTCTATTCCTTGCCGCTGGTCGGCCTCACAGAGTTCCACGGCTGGGAGCCAGGCGCGCGTTTTTCGCTCTACCGCTGGCACCTCGAGGCTCCGATCCGCTTCCGAAAATCGATCAAAGTGACAATCGAAGACGGCCAAGCTAATTTGCGCTCGGATAACTTCTACTCCGTCGCTTATTGGTACCAGAAAGAACCGCACGCTCCCTTTCCGCCTCTGCCCCCCGTTGAGGAACGCATTCCCAAGTTCAAGCCCACGGGTGGACCGGGACAGGATCCGAATATGAAGTGAACGCGTTGCAGAGGCGGCTCCGTTAGCCGACGGATGGCCGCCCTGAGGCAAACCATCCGCCTCCTTTGCCGGCCGTCCTCTCCCTTGGGGAGAGGGTGGCCCGCTGCCGGCGCTTTCACCAGCCGGAGCGGGCCGGGTGAGGGGTTCGTTGGGAGGGGCTCGGAGCCTGGACTGAAGCAATTGAACAGGGCCCCTCAATTTGCGAATCCGGGTTAATGGCGTCCTGAGTGCGACCTATAGAAATGTCCACAGGCACGTGTTGAGCCGTGGCCGGAGAGAAGCCGCTGGGTTTTCTCACATATCCTTGAGGAGGTGTAATCATGTGGAGTCAAGAAGAGTTCAAAGGACGGGTAGCTGTGGTAACGGGAGGCAGCGAAGGGATTGGAGAGGACTTCTGCCGCGCCCTCTGCGAGGTGGGCTGCGAGGTGTATTTTTGTTCGCGCCATGCCGCACGGGGGCAGGCTGTGGCCCAATCCCGTGGACCGCTTGCCCACTACTTCCAAACGGACCTGAGCTCGCCGCAACAAATCACCGCCTTTGCCGCGCATGTTCGCGAACGCGCCGGCAGCGTCGATTATCTCATCAACAACGCAGCCAACGACGACCGCATCGCCTTCCGCGATATCACCGTGGAAGAATGTGACCACATGTGGCAGCTAAATTTGCGCTCCTTTCTGCTCACCTCGCGGGCATTCTTGGAGTTGCTTATTGTTGGAAAGGGCAAGAGCATCCTGAACATTGGAACGTGTAACTGGATGGTGGGTGAGGAGCCCTTCACGGTTTACAACGCTACCAAGAGCGGCATCCTGGGCTTCACGCGCTCTCTGGCGCGCGAACTGGGACACGATGGTATTCGCGTCAACATGCTAAACCCGGGATGGGTTATGACGGAAAAGCAACTCCGTAAGTACGTAACCGAGGACGACAAGAAAATGCTGCTGCGTGTCCAGTCGCTGAAGTTTCTGGTCCAACCGCGTCATATCTCTCCGGTAATGCTGTTTTTCCTCAGTTCTGCCGCTGGCGCAGTCACCGGGCAGAACCTGGTGGTAGACGGCGGAAGGATCTTCCAGTAGACCACAGAGCAAGCAACTGGTCGGCCCTTACCAGGGCATTGGGTTAGGCGGGGGCGCCGACATTGCCCTTTATGTATGCGCTACCGGCAAGGCCCCAAAAACTGTTCCATAGGTCTTGCATCGGGAACAGATTTGGAACAGAATAGTGGCCCAAAGCGGAGAAAACTGTCATTAGGAGCCGACCATGACAAGCTATCGATGGTGTGGGCTCCTGCTCGCCGGATTGCTGACGTTGACGCAACTTATGCGGGCAGATCAGCCCAAGCTACCTCAGGTGGAATTCACCGACCAAAAGCTTGAGAACGGCCTGCGCGTGTTCATCGCGGTGGATCGCACGGCGCCGGTCTTTGGCATTTCGGTCACTTACAACGTAGGATCGCGGAATGAGCGGCCGGGCCGCACGGGCTTTGCACACCTCTTCGAGCACATGATGTTCGAAGGCTCGGAAAACGTGGGCAAGGGCGAGCATTTCATCCTCATCTTCAACAACGGTGGCAACATGAACGGCACCACCAACGAGGATCGCACGAATTACTTCGAGGCGCTTCCCAAGAACCAGTTGGATCTGGGCTTGTTTTTGGAAAGCGACCGCATGCGCTCCCTGGCCGTCAACCAATCCAATCTCGACAACCAGAGAAACGCGGTTCAGGAAGAGCGCCGACTGGGCGTGGACAACCAGCCCTATGGCAAGGCCTTCTTGGACATCGACAACCTGGCTTACGATAATTTCGCTTACAAGCATTCCACGATCGGCGAGATGGCTGACCTGAACGCCGCTTCGATAGACGACGTGAAGGACTTTTTCCGTATCAACTACGCGCCCAACAATGCTGTGCTGACGCTGGTGGGCGATCTCGACCCCGCCGAAACTCTGGAAAAAGTGAAGAAGTACTTTGGCAACATTCCCTCGCAACCCACGCCTCCGCCGGTCGACATGACGGAGCCCCCTCACTATGGCGAGAGGAGAGAAATCATCAATGATCCGCTGGCGCGGACTCCGTTGGTGATAATGGCGTATCACATTCCGCCCGGCAACACCCCAAATAACGAGGCCCTCCACGTGCTGGCGAGTGCGCTCAGCCAGGGAGAAAGCTCCCGCCTCTATTTGAGCCTGGTCAAGGAAAAGCAATTCGCCACTCAGGTCTTTGCCCAAGCCGATGAGCGCCGCGGCCCGAGCTTGCTCTATGTTTACGCCTTCCTGCGGCCAGGGGTGAAGCCGGAGGATTGTGAAAAGGCCATACGGGATGAGATCGCCGCGGTTCAGAAAGACGGTATCACGACGGATGAAGTCGAGAAGGCGCGCGTGCAGTTTTTGCGCGGGCAGATTCAAACCCGGCAATCGGACCTCTACACCGCCATGCGCATCGGCCAGTACGCCGTCTATTTTGGGGATCCCAATTTGATCAACACCGTCGTGGACAAGTTTAATGCAGTAACTGCGGATCAGGTGAAGGAAGCTGCCCGAAAGTACCTGGTCCCGGAGCAGCTATCGGTGGTCACGGATCTGCCGGCCGCGCCCCGGGGCAAAGCGGCGACGGCACAAAAGGAGGGAAAATAATCATGACGGCGAAATGCAGATCTTCTATCTCCTTTCTGGCGGCGCTCGCCGCCGCGATGGCGGTGGCCATGCCCGCCTTCCCGCAAGAGCAGCACGCAGCCGAACTCTCCAAGGTGGTCCGCCTCAACCGCGCCCCCGTGAGCAATGAAACCCTCCAGGTGACCCTGCCGAGGCCGGTGGTGACCAAGCTCCCGAATGGGCTTACCGTATTGGTGCTCGAGCGGCACAAGCTGCCGACGGTCAACTTGGTACTGTGGGTCGGAACCGGCGACATGTCAGATCCCAAGGATATGCCCGGTCTGGCCAGCTTCACGGCCGGCATGCTCCGGGAGGGAACTACGCACCGGACGAGCGCGCAACTGGCGGCGGACGTTGATAAGATCGGCGCCACGCTGAATACATCTTCCGGCTTCGGGTCCACTGTTTCCTCGGTGATGGCTTCCGGCCTGGCGCCCAGTGCCGGCCAAATTCTCGACTTCATCGGGGATGTCGTGCTTAACCCCACCTTCCCCAGTGACGAGTTGGAGAAGTATAAACAGCGGCAGCTTTCAGAGCTCGAGCAAGATCGCTCCCAGCCGGGCGTGCTGGCCCAGGAGCAATTCCATCGGGCGCTCTACCAGGACTTCCCGGCCGCGGTCACACTGCCGACGCCGGAGTCCATCAAGGCCGCTACGCCGGAGCGCTTGAAAGAGTTTCATGACCATTACTATGTTCCTGGCAACGCCATTCTGGGCGTGGTCGGCGACGTCAAACCGGACGAAATCATGGGACTTATCCGGAAAACCTTCGGCGAGTGGAAGGGTCAGCCGTTGCCAAAGGCGGATTGGAGTCACCTGCCGCCAGCGGCTCCCGCCAAAATTTGCCTCGTGGATCGGCCAGACTCTGTGCAGACGAACATCGTCGCCGGCGACTACGGTGCGCGCCGCACCGATCCGGACTACATCGCGCTCTCTGTGATGAACCGGGTGCTCGGCGATGGCCCGCAGGCGCGTCTGTTTCTTAACCTCCGCGAAGTCCATGGTTATACCTATGGAGCTTATAGCAGGGTGGGCGATGACCAATACCGCGAAGCGTGGGCAGCCAACACCGAAGTTCGCAACGCCGTGACGGACGGCTCGATGGAACAATTGATGGCAGAGTTCAAGCGCATCCGCGACCAGAAGGTGCCGGAGACGGAACTCAACGAAGCGCGTCATTCCATTGTCGCAAACTTCGCCCTGTCCCTCGAGCAACCCCAGGGAATTTTGTTTCGCTATATGCTCGTCCAGAGCTACGGCCTGCCCATGGACTACTGGGACCGTTACCCGGTGGAAGTCGCCCACACAACTCCGGACGCCGTCCAGGCGGCGGCCCGCAAGTACGTAGACCTTGACCACCTGCAAATCGTGTGCGTCGCCGACCCCAAACAGCCCGGCAACGACCAGAAGCAGGCCATCCGTGACGTGCTAAAGAAATATGGGACGGTGGAGGTTTACGATACGAATGGAAAGAAGGAGGAGTAAGGAGAGACCTCCGTAGACGCACTAAACTAGGGTGCCGTCTGCCGAGGCGGACGGTCTGTGTTCGAAGTAAGAGGAGATCTGTGCTTCGCTTTGCGCATGCTGCGGAGGAATTCCGCCTTCGCTGCTGCGGCCATGCTGACGCTGGCGCTCGGAATAGGCGCGGCCACGGCAATTTTCAATCTTGCTTCTCCCAGCTTTGACTTATTTGTGATACCTCGTCGAGCAGGGAATCTCTCCATCTAAACGATGCCAGTATCCTCCTGCCACAACTTTCAGGTTAAGCTAAACTAAGTAGACCTAGTTTAATCGCAATTAAACGCCGACTCGGGAGAAATGATTTTCGGGTTGACCCGCGGCTGCTGCGGCGCGGCCTGCGGGATAACGGCTATCTCGAACTACCCGTCACCAGCGAACATGCCCTCGCCATCGACAGCCTGCCTCCCCTTCACAAGGATCCCTTCGACCGGATTCTTGTCGCGCAGGCAACGGTTGAGGGCATGGCTCTGCTGACTGGTGAATTTGCTCCAACGCCGCAGGAAGAGCCGCAGACCGCAAAGTCGGCGGTCGGCGCTACGCTCGCTCTTTAGTCCTGCCCAAGTACTTTCCTGAGCGCGGGGACGGGAAGGCCAGCCTGATCCACCAATGCCTGGAGTTCCATGGCAAGCTCGCGCATTTCGTCGGGTGCCTGGGAACAATGCCAACCGGCGCCGACTTCGGCGAATTTAGTGGAAAACAATATACGCAGGGCGGCGACCAAAACAAAACGCGGGATGATCCTGACCATGTTGACCGTCGGCGGGCGTATTTTGAACCCGGTGGCGCGAAGTACCGCCAGAGTCTCGCGCAGGGCATCGACCAGCAGTCGGAGATCGGCCGTGGACCGGCCAAGGGCATATGTATTGCAGCCATGTTTGATAATAAGCCCCCCAAGCGGGGTGACAAGGGCTGCGTGCGTCGTAAGGTAGTTGGAAATATCGGTCGATGCTTTTGATCTCAAACCTGCCTGGCATAAAATGCCCATAAGCCGCGTCAGCCTCGGCGTTATCCTGCCATCGATCTCCCCAAAGGGCGTGGAAATCCATCCACCACCAATCCCGCTGATCGCACGGATAACGCTTCCATCGCGCTTTCCCGCACCGAACACGAAGCCCATCATGACCCGATCTTTGCCGAGGATTCTGGTAAGTTCCTCCGGCCCGGAAAGGTTGTTCGTCATGAAGACGATGTTCGGAGACCGGTTTTGCGCTAAGACCGGCAAAAGGTCCGCGACTTGGTTTTTGCGCACGACGACGAGCACATAGTCGTAGAGATCATTGGGATCGAGGCGGTTGATCACCGGGACCTTGGTCACGCTGCATTTATTCTTAAACGGATCCTCGATAACAATCCCCTCGTCCCGTACCTCCTCGTAGCGCTTTCCACGGGCCAGAACCGTCACGTCCATTCCAGCATTGTGCAACCCTGCGGCGCAGACCGAGCCGTTGACTCCAGCTCCGATTACCAGCATCCTCGCGTTGTCCATATTGATCTCTATTTCCCTATAAGTATTGCCACATCGTGCTATGAACTGGAAGGCTGGCGCAGACCTTCGCCATTGAAGGTCTGCGGTTTTTCCTTAAGTTGAATCGCGTACCCCCAAAAAACTGGGATCGGGAGAGGGGCGCTGCTTCACGGCGCAGAGCTATCGCTTTGCGCCAGCCCCCTGAATAAATCAGTACACTTCTTCATGCGTTCCCAACGTCAACAGGAGAATGGCTTCAGATCCTTCGTATTCAACAAACTTGAACACGATCCTCAAGTCGTAGCCCGCGCTGCACGCCCAGGATCCTTCCAGTTCACCCTTAAGTGTGTGGGTTTTCAGGTGGGGGTGAAAGCAGTCTGTGGCAAGCAATTCCAGGGCAGAACGAAGGTCTTCGGAGACATGCGGATGTTTTTTGAGAATTTTCTTGGCCCTACGAACGAAAGCGCTGGAGCGCAGTAAGAGCCGCATCACGAGAGGATCTCTTTCATGATCTCATCGGGCGAAGTGGGGCGGAGACCGCTCTGCTCAAACTCTCTCTGCCCGGCGCGGATGTCGGCGGCCAGCTCGACGCGCCGGCGGTCCGCCAGCCGCCGATGCAGGACCTCAACCAAGGTTTCCTGCTCCTCCACCGTTAAGCGGTCGGCAGCGTCCACAACAATGTGAAATCTCGAAGGCGATTTCCCTCTGGATGAATTCTTCATGCTAACCCCAACATACCACTTCGTCGATGGGCGAGCAACCGGAACGGTAGACGAACCCCGATGACATGCCTTGGCAGCAGGGGAAAGCAGAGGTGGGGGCAGTTTGGCTTACTCTGTCCGCTCTGATATCCGCGCTTAGCTGAGTGAGGCGAGACTCTGGCGTCCGCCAAAAGTCGACCAAGAGGCGCCGTTGAACGCAACGGGGACGCAACTGCGCCGGGGGGAAGCTATTTGACCAACTGTTCGAAATCTGGAACAACTTTGTCATCGTACCGCATCGACACCATGAATTCTCTTCGCTTTCCGAACGGAGTTCATATGGAGTTACCCCGCAGGCTGCGCGTTCGCCATCAAGGGAAGAAGCCGCAGTCAGAACTGCACTGACTTTAGCCACCCATTGATCCGCGGGGATTATAACCCTTGCTCCCCGCCTGCAAGGGAAGTCGTTTAGCAATGCCGCAGGGTAGTGCACTCAGCAAATTGCGCTGGATTTCACCGTAAACCCGATTTGGGTTTATCCCACAAGAGGTTTTATACTTCCTTCCGACTGGAGCGACCCTGTGCGGAATGAGGCGCAAAAAAGGTTTCGCGAACTTCTCGTGGCGGCCCGCAAGAAAGCGGATCTCACTCAGGCCGAGTTGTCGTCGCGCCTGAATCGGCCGCAGTCCTTCGTGTCAAAGTATGAACGAGGCGAGCGACGACTCGATGTGGTCGAGTTCCACGAGGTGGCGTCCGCGCTCGGCGTCGATCCCGTGCAGTTCCTTGCGAAGCTGTACCGGGAGATTTCATGAAAATCGTTCACATCGAGACGGTAATAAGCTGCGGGCCGTATGCGAAATCCAAGCATTGGAAGGACACGCGCAGGTCGCTTCATGCCTCCGTGAAAAAGTGTGCCTGGCCTCCGGGTAGCGGGACCTTCACTATCCACCCGCAGAGTGGCAAAAAACGCGGTGAGGGCAACGGGGTCGGGCCGATCAAATTGGAATTCATAAAAGAACTTAGAGAGCGCGGTTGGACAATCGAGGGTGCGGCGAAAAACAATCTCGGGCAAGAACTTGGTGATTTCGATGCGGTACTTCTGGGTCCAGAGGGTCCGGTTGTTGCCGAATGGGAAACTGGAAACATTTCGTCAAGTCACCGCTCGATGAACAAACTCACGATGCTTGTCTCGGACGGAGTGATCGCAGCGGGCACGCTGGTGGTCCCGTCCAGGAAACTCTATGTCTACCTGACGGACCGGATCGGAAATTACAAGGAACTGGCGCCTTACCTAAAGCTGTGGAAGTCAGTGCCATGCAAAAGTGGCGTTCTGGAAATTGTAGTAATTGAGCAAGACGCTGAAAGCTTCGACGTGCCTAAGATCCCCAAGATGACCGCTGGCCGGGCAAAGGGCTAGCCCTCAACGTAATCATCGTTCTTGTGCGAGTGAATCTCGCCACTTTCAAGGCGGTCTATGATTTCGTCCGCATAATCTATTTCAGTCCCAATCCACTCACGTCCCTTCTTTTCGCAGACTGCAAACGTCGTTCCACTGCCCCCGAACGGATCGAGAACAAGATCTCCGCGAACAGTGGACATCTCAACAACGCGGTCGAGGATCTTGGTCGACAGTGCGTTCGCCTTGCGATCCTTCGACTTAAACTTCCAGTGTCGCACAGGAGGAATGTCCGTCCACACATCCTTGAGATTGACTCCTTTGGGGTTCATTGCGTCACGATGGCCACCGTAGTCTTTGACTTCGCCACCACAATGCCGGCATACCTGAATTGGGGTACGAATGCGGCGGAAGGTCTTCGGTTTCCCCTTCGCGTAGTACAACAAGCTATAGTGGCTCGGGTGGAGCCGTCCCGGAATTGGGAGGCAGGCGGAAATCTCGACCGCGATCCAATGGCGGAAGTCCATGCCAATTTCAGTAAGGTATCCCCCGAGTAGGACATTCCACTTCGGAAGGTTGTAAAGAAAGAACGCGCCACCCGGCTTGATGGTACGAACGCACTCGGAAATCCAACACTTACACCATTTCAGATAATCGTTGTCGGGCTTCAGGTCGTTGCAGTTCTCTCCGTATTCCTTTCCGAGATTGAAGGGAGGATCAGCAAAGACCATGTCGACAACCCCGGATTTGATGTGCGGCAAAACTTCCATGCAGTCGGAAGCAAATAAAGCTCCAAGTGCGGAGGTATAAACTGGCTCGACACATGCCTGGTCCTTTAGCCAGGGCTTAACGTCGAAACGCTGTTCATCTAGCATAAGCGAAGCCTGTCCATGCAATTTCTAAATCCCTCCGAGTAATCAAAATAACCCAAAATGGGTTTTGAAAGCAAGAAATAAAATCAGTCTTTATTCTTCACGTCCTTGCATTCTTATCGACAGGTCAACGCGCGATCTTGAGAAAAAAAGCGGGGAGCGCATCAGAGTTATCCCGCTCCGAGCGGGTTTACTCTGCGGCTTTCTTTATTGCGTGTTGATAAATAGGTCGACGTTCTTCATGTTCAGACAGCCGATGGGCGCAACACGGTGTTAGTGAGCCACGTGATCCTACTCACGGGTTATGACCCTAGGCGCGGCAGGCCAGACCAGTTCTGGGTGCGCCAGCCCTGGTCGTGGCACCTGAATCACAACACCGGGCGCTACGTCAATTGTCTCTGGGATTTCTCTCCAGTCTCGGTCGGACGAGAAGTCGTCCTGTATCCAACGCTTCAAATCGCTAAAGTCGCGCAGTCGCAGAAACGCGCGGTGCTGTTCCATGCCAGCGACCCAAAGGGCGTCCTTCGTGAATTCGGTATTCGTCACCAGAAGCCCAAGCCGAAATGGTGAAGCTTCCCAAGCCAGAAGCCTGTCGACCGCTGCGCGACCTGTTCGCGTCCCGGCTCTGTGGTGTTTGACTTGTCCGGCAAGCAAGAAGCATCCAACAGTCCGCATCTTTGGAATGGCGATGAGATCGATTCCCCCATCTTTTAGTGTCGTGGGCCCCGACAGCGTCATGTCGTACCCCATGCGATCAAGTCGTTCCGCGACAAACCGCTCGAATTGCTCTGGCGACAGCAGGGCCAGCTTGCGTGGATCATCGTGCAATATCGGCAGGATCTTGGAAGTGATATCAACAACTTCAACCCTGGCCGCAGTCGTTGCTGAAACTAGCCCAAGCGCGCTACACCATCGGTATAACCCCTCTCGCGACGGCGGTTGGGCGCCAGATTCATTTCTGGACAGTGTTATACGGTTGAGACCAAGGCGGGACCCCAATTGATCTAGCGTGAGGCCCTGGGATTGCCTTACTTGACGCAAGGCCTCACCCAGAGCGCGCGACGCCCGTGTCGAAATCTGATCATTCCAATGTAGGTGCAAGTAGACAATGAGCGCGCCAAGTATACTGGTCGTCTTGAGGTGCCGATCCTCATAAAAGCTCGGAAGCAGAGAGTCAATGAAAAGGATACCGACGGCTTGGTCTGCGTCGAACAGCGGTACGCCTAAAAACGACCTGATATCCTTGGCCTTGGCAAGGCGGAAGTTGTCGGCATCCATCAGCTGGTGGATAGATTGGGTGCTCACGGCCGAGAGGTCCCGAAATGGGGCAGTGGCCACGGAATCAAGGGGGATGCGGAGTTCTCCGCTGCTGGGAAGCGGCGGTGCCGCTTCTCCTAATACAAATCCCCTTCCTCTTAACCACCATGACCTCGCTCTTGAGACTGGATGACTTCCGAGCCGGCTATCGGCGAACACAAAATCGTTCAGAACTCGTTCAGCGAACGCATCTCGCATACCTGCCTCGCTTCGAATTGTTGACACCGGCAGTATAACTCGTGTCTAGGCTGACCTCCATAAACCCCTTGCCAGTTGGCAAAAACGCCACGCCCGAGGGCGCAGGTCTTCTGCCCCGCGATTGTGGAGCGTCGGAGTTGGCTGGCCAGGGAACGGCGCCAAAGGCGATTGACGATCATTGTTTACCACCCCCTGCCCTCTCCTAAAACAGGAGGGGAGTTTTTTCATGACGCCTAACCTCCGAGGGGTTCCCGGCCTGGCGAAAAGATGTCGTGATTAAACAACTTATTAACCGGAGATGCAAGGCTAAAGAACAGGTGTCAGGTGCCGGGTGTCAGGGACGGGACAAGGGATTAGGGACAAGGCAGAGCGGTAGGTGGCAGGTGGTAGGCAGTAGGTGGGAGAGACTGTGGACGGGATTCGGAACACGGGATTCGGGGCTCGGGGCTTGGCGGCAGGCAACTGAAGTGGGCCGCCCCGTCAAGAACGGGGGACAGGGTACAGATAACAGAATCCCGCTTACCGAAGAGCGACTTCGAGTGGCGTCTTCTTCAGGGAACTGACACGCAGCACGGAAAACCCTATGACGTTTCCTTCCTCGTCCACTCGTTCCATCACCTGATCGTTCTCTGTGGGGCGGGAATAGCCCGGCTTGTTCTCGAAGGTGATTTCCAGGAAGTCGGCCTCGGGATCCAACCACATCTTCACGATTTTTTCGGCCATAGAAGGGTGCCTTTCTTCACCCGGTCTGTCAGGTACGCGGTCACGACGAAGGCGTCGTCAATCAGTATCTTGACCACAACACAGAGATGCTTCCCCCCCACCATTGTACGATGATAGAAGCGATAGTAAAGTCTGACCAAAGAATCGCTCGGCGACTCGATGACGGCCTCGGGCTTAAGAAGCGTCTCCGCCACAGCCTCGCGCGACCCGACCATTCAGGGTGTTCCTCAATATGAATCCACCGCTCATCGGTCAGTCTGACGGGTCGCCCTTCGTAGTCGGTGAGTACCACCATGAAACCACGAGGTTAGCATCAGGGTCCACGCAAACGCAATGCAAAGAATGTGCCGCTCCCGAAGCATAAGCGACCAAGGCCGCGATTGCTCGCGGCGGCTGGCGCGTCAGAGCGAGCGCAACTCTGCGACTCACGTCTCCACGGCGCCAACGGTGATTGACGATCATTCGGGTTTACCACCCCCTGCCCCCCTCCCAAAACAGGAGGGGAGCTTATTCATGACGGCTAGGGGCGGGACAAGGGAAACGGGATACGGGGTACAAGAAACGGGATTCTCCCATTCCCCCTGCTCTGCGGGAACGGCTGGAACGCGCTCGCCGAGAGCTCACTTCCCGCGCATGAAAATCAAATTCCTGACTGTTATTGATCTGGCTTGCTTCCGAAGCCGAAGAGTGGGTCAACCAAATTCGCTTCCTGCCTCTCTGACGCCCACCATGCGGGGGCGAAGAACGGCGCCAACGGTGATCGACGTCAACGATGGGTGCTGTTCCGCCCAGACGCCGTCCGCCGCGGCCGGTGTTTCCGGATGATTCCCGCTAGAGCGCGTAGGGCCTCATTGGCCTGTTCCGCACTCGGAAACGCGGCCGCTACATCGGGCTCAAGCACCACCACAATGCTGCCCGCGGCGTAGCGCGACGCATATTTGTTGGGCCGAGCCCGACTGAAATCGTACTCGGGAAGTATGTCATCGACATCGACCCTACCCGCTTCTCTACGTTTACGGTGCTCCTTGGTCATGCTTCTTCCTCGAGGGGGAACCACTCCAGGGCAATCTTCACACTGTCCTCGGCATTGGCCTGGTAGCCCGCTTTGAGCTGCTCTCGCAGGTTCTGTTTGCAGCGATTTTCCACGTAATGCAGCACGGCCCGGGAGATGAGGCGGCTACGGTTGCCTCGGCTCGTGACCCGATCGAGGACGGCTAGCGTGCTTTCCGGCAACATAATGTTGATGCGTCTGTTCATAGAGTTTCGCAGTCTCAAGGTCTCGCACCATCAGGTTACGCACAATTAGTGTGGAGGTCAATCTGGTGTGTCGCCGGGCAGTGGCGTCATTTGCGGGACATGGGCGCTCCACGCTGTCGTCATTCCCGCGAAGGCGGGAATCCACTCCGCAAGCCCTCTGGAGCGTCCGATTCTACGGGCTGGATTCCCGCCTTCGCGGGAATGACCGGTGGTTCGTAAGGCAGGTAATTCCAAACGACGCCACTACCTGTCGCCGATGTGTCGCCCTCTGGCGTGTCCACGTTAGACGCACTAGAATGGAATCCCCCGAGCGGAGGTGAAGGACCTATGTTTGAGGTTATCGGCGATCTGCGGGTTGGTCTGCGCATGTTGCGAAGGAATCCGGCCTTCACTGCTGCTGCCATGCTGACGTTGGCCTTGGGAATAGGCGCGGCCACGGCGATTTTCAATGCCGCCGATGAGACCCTTCTGAGTCCTCTGCCTCTACCTGCGCCTCAGCAGCTTGTTGCGGTTTACAGTTTCGACAAGAAGACGGCGCATTACGTCTCGAGCTCGTATCCCGACTTCGAGGACTTCAGCAAGCGCAACCGGTCCTTCCAGCATCTTTCCGCCTATGTCCGGCTTCCTTTGAACCTTGCCGTTGGGGACACTGCCGAACGCATTTCTGTGGAGGCGGTCAGCGCCGATTATTTCTCCATGCTCGAGCTTCCTCCGCTGGCTGGCCGTGCCTTTAGCAGGCAGGAGGACGATAAATCTTCAAGTTCGCCGGCGGTAGTCATGTTGGGCGAGGCGCTTTGGCGCAATCGCTTTGCGAAAGATCCTAATCTGGTCGGAAAGACGATTAGGATTGAGGGTTCTCCCTTGACGGTTATTGGAATTGTCCCTGCACGCTACCGCGGCGCTAACTTGAACTGGGGTAATCCCCCGCAAGCTTGGATCCCGCTCAGCACTGTTCCGCTGGTGCTGCCGAGGTTCAAGAAAGCCGATATCTTTCACCAGCGCTCCGCTCGCTGGCTCGTCTTGCTTGGCCGCTTGAGAGTGGGCTTCACAGTTTCTCAGGCGGAGGCGGAGTTGCAGCTTATTGCGGCCAACCTAGCCCAAGCTGACCCCGCCGCGAACCGGGACATCACCGCCAGGGCGCTCGTGGCGTCGCGCTCCAAGTTCTGGCCTGCCTACCGCTCCTCAGTCACCCAATCGCTCGTGGTGTTCATATTAGGCGCGGGATTCCTGTTGCTGCTTGGCTGTGCGAATGTCTCCAATCTGCTGCTCGAGCGAGCCTTTGCCCGCCGCCGGGAAATGGCGGTCCGGATCGCGCTCGGCGCAGGGCGTGGGTGGCTGATCCGCCAGTTGATGGCTGAGAATCTCTTGATCGTCATTGGGAGCTTTTCGCTTGCCGTGCTGATTGCTTTTGCCCTCGACACGGTTCTGTCGCGCTTTCCCACGGCGCTGGGGATTCCGCTCGCGCTCGACCTGGGCATTCGGACGCGGATGTTGCTGTTCGGCTTTTTGTTGTCGTTCGCCACGGTCCTACTTTTCGGCCTCGTACCGGCGCTTCAGGCCAGCAGGCCCGAGCTTGTCCCTTCCTTGAAGGAGACCGGCAATACCCCTGTGCAAGGTGGGCGTGGAAATTGGCTACGGCATTTTCTGGTGGTGGCCCAAGTGGCTTTTTCCATGACGTTGCTGGCCGTGGGCGGCATTTTCGTGCGCAGTGTGTTGAAGGCCTACTCGGTCGATCTCGGCTTTCGTCCCGCCAATCTTTTGTTCATGGGTTTCGACGCGCCCGGAGAGCAGTATGGCGACGGACGCAGCGAATCTTTCGCCCAGGCCGCGCTGCGACGGACCTCGACCCTTCCAGGCGTCGAGAAAGCCACGCTCGCGTGGGATGTGCCCCTCACCATGATGCAGTCCACCACGCAGGTGCTGGATGCGGAAAGCCGGACGCCCGAAGCGATTCGCGCGGCTTACAACATGGTCGGACCCGACTACTTTCACACCTTGGGGATAGCGATTCTAGCGGGTCGCGACTTCGCCTGGAGCGACCGGGAAGATTCCCCGAAGGCGGCGATTGTCAACCAAACACTCGGCAGCCGTCTTTGGCCGGGTTCGAGCGCCGTGGGCCGAACTTTGATGGTGGAGGACCAGCCTGGCCGCCACACCCTGGTCCAGGTCGTAGGTGTGGCTCGGGATTCTAAGCACGTCTCCGTCTGGGAGGACTCGCAGCCGTACGTCTATTTTGCGGTTGGGCAATGGCACTACCCTGTGGGGAACGTGATCGTGCGGACGCACGGCGAGCCGCAGGGGCTGATGCGCGAAATTCAACGGAACTGGCAAGAGGCTTCCCCGAACGCGCCGCTTTACGGAATCCATACGGGCGAGGAACACGTAAGGATGTCCCTGGCCCCGCAACGGTTCGCCGTGGGCCTCCTGGCTTCATTCGCCATACTTGCCGCCATCATTGCTGCGGTCGGACTCTATGGAGTGGTCGCCTACGGCGTAGCGCGACGACGACGCGACATCGGCATCCGCATTGCCGTGGGAGCTCAGCCTGCCACCATCGTCCGCCAAATCCTGGGCCAGGCGCTATCGCTGACCGTCATTGGCCTCATTGTCGGCGCCGGCGCCGCTGCCGTGTTGATGCGGCTCATCGCTTCGCAGATTAAGGGCGTTTCTCCCTACGACGCGGCGACATTCGTGATTGTGGCCGTGCTGCTATCTGCCGTCGCGATTTGCGCCGCCCTGATTCCCGCGATTCGCGCCGCCAACGTTGATCCGCTTGCGGCGTTGCGAGCCGAGTAATCTCTCTCAAACACCCATCTCCTTCCGCTCAAAACCGCTACGAAGTGCCGCATCACTGTTTTTGCGCCAAGGTGATGAGAACGAGGCGCAGTCCGAACCTCTGCTCCCGCATAACGGCGAGACCGGCGCCAACTATTAGCGCTCGAATCTGATTACGGCTCTTGACCCTCTCACCAAACAGTCTGGTAATCAGTATCGTATGATCGGCTAGACAGAGCAATCCCCCAGGACGAAGCGCCCTGGCAATCTCCTCGAGGCCTTTTGTTTGGTGGCGCCAATGGTGAAACGATAAGAGGCGTTATTTCGTTGTCCATATGTCCTGCAGCCTAAGACCTCGCACCATCAGGTTACGGACATTTAGTGTGGAGGTCAATCCGAGACCACGATCCATCTTTTCTCTTGACAAATTCGATATGGTAGGCTACCATGCTTGACGGACGGAATCGAGAGCCCTCTCCATTGGGGAGAGGGTGGCCCCTGTGGCTGGTGAAGTGGCACAGGCACTCCTGCCTGTGTCCAAGGCTGGTACATGGCTTCGTCAAACACAGGCAAGAGTGCCTGTGCCACTTCAGCAGCCGTCGCGCGCCGGGGGTCACTTCCGTTCAACCAAAGTTGCTCGGTGCAGTCGGATTCTTAAACGTGAAGGAACAAACCGGGAATGTCTATGAAAACAAAGGGGCGCGGTGGAAACTCTGGGGTAATAAGCCGGAGAGCGGCCCGCCGGACGTAGCCAGTTGCGCGGGGAATCGCAGCGGATCGAGAACGCTAGTTCTCAAAAGTGAAGGAACAAACCGGGAATGTCTATGAAAACAAAGGAACGTGCTAGAGCCGTCCCCACTATCTCGATGCATCACTGGTTTCCACTGAGCAACTTGGGTCTAACGGAACTGACCCCTCACCCGGCCCGCGACGGCTGGAGAAAGCGCCGTCGCGGTCCACCCTCCCCCTTGGAGAGGGCCGCTGTTCGGCGTGATTGAAGGTAAGAGAATTTTGATCGGAACGAATCGGGAATGTCTATGAAAACAAAGCAACGCGTTGCAAACTCCGGGGCGACCAGTCGGAGAGCGGATCTGCCGGAGGGGGCCAGTTGCACAGAGGATCAGAGCCAATGACGGAAAAGAGTTGTCAAAAGTGAAGGAACGAACCTGGAATGTCTATGAAAACAAAGGGAGGCTGCTGAAAACTCGTGGGTGGCGAGCCAGAGAGTGGGCCCGGCGGAGGGGCCAGTTGCACAGAGCATGGGAGCTGATGTGAACAAGTGTTCTCAAAGTGAAGGAACGAACCTGGAATGTCTCTGAAAACAAAGGGAGGCTGCTGAAAACTCGTGGGTGGCGAGCCAGAGAGCGGGCCCGGCGGAGGGGCCAGTTGCACAGAGCATGGGACCTGATGTGAACAAGTGTTCTCAAAGTGAAGGAACAAACCGGGAATGTCTCTGAAAACAAAGGGAGGCTGGCGAAAACTCGCGGCTTGCCCGCCGGGCACCGGACCCATCGGCGGGGAATTGACTCTTCCCTGTTCCCTCTTCCCAGTTCCCTATTCCCTTCCTCCTGCCTGCTCCGGTAGAATCTCCAAGGGGGCCGGAGTACATGTCCAAAGCCCCTGACACCCTGGGGTGAAAATGAAGATCGTCGTGGCAGCAGACCATGTAGGTTTTGCCCTGAAGACGCAGGTCGTTGAGTACCTGGAAAGCAAAGGTCTCGAGGTTGAAGACTATGGCACGTCGAGCGCCGAACGGGTGGACTACCCCGACTACGCGGAAAAAGTCGCCGCGCACGTAGCAGCCAAGCAGGCGGACGGCGGCGTGCTGGTGTGCGGGACGGGCATCGGGATGATGCTGGCTGCCAACAAATTCCCCGGCATTCGCGCCGTTGCCGCTAACGACACGCTCTCCGCGCGCATGGCGCGCGAGCATAATGACGCCAACATCCTCACCCTTGGCTCGCGCATGATCGGCGCCGCCGCCATGCGTCACATTGTGGACACTTGGCTCTCCACGCCCTTTGCCGGCGGCCGTCACGCGCGCCGCCTACAGAAAATCGAAGCTCTTGACCAACGCTATCACTCGGAGAAAAAGCCATGAACCATTCCCTGCCCTTGCACGAAGTTGACCCTGAAATTGCCCGCGCGATCGACCTCGAGGTCGATCGCCAGGCGCGCACACTCGAGCTCATCGCCTCGGAAAATTTCGTAAGCGAAGCGGTGCTCGAGGCCCTAGGCTCCGTGATGACCAATAAGTACGCCGAAGGCTTGCCGGGCAATCGCTATTACGGCGGTTGCGAGTACGTGGACGTGGCCGAGAACTTGGCCATCGAACGCGCCAAGAAACTATTCGGCGCGGAGCACGCCAACGTGCAGGCGCACTCCGGCAGCCAGGCCAACCAGGCCGTTTACATGACCGTGCTGAAGCCGGGCGATACCTTGCTAGGCATGAGCCTGGCGCACGGCGGCCACCTCACGCACGGCCACCCGCTCAACTTCTCCGGCAAGATGTACAAGATTGTGTCTTACGGCGTTCGACGGGACACCGAGACCATCGACTACGACGAACTCGAGCGGCTGGCCCAGGAGCACAAACCCCGGCTTATTGTGGCGGGAGCCAGCGCCTACCCGCGCGTGCTGGACTTCGAGCGCCTGGGAGCCATCTCCAGGCGGAGCGGCGCACTGTTGATGGTGGATATGGCGCATATCGCCGGACTGATCGCGGCCGGTCTCCACCCCAGCCCTTTCCCGCACGCCGATTTCGTCACCACGACCACCCACAAAACCCTGCGCGGCCCGCGTGGCGGCGCCGTCTTCTCGAAGGCGCAATACGCGAAGGACCTGGATAAGATCGTCTTCCCCGGCATTCAGGGCGGGCCGCTGATGCATGTGATCGCCGCCAAGGCCGTCTGCTTCCAGGAAGCCTTGCAGCCCGCATTCCGCGAATACCAGCAGCAGATCGTGGCGAACGCCCGCACCATGGCCGCCGCCCTCGCAAACAAAGGCTTCCGCATCGTCTCAGGCGGCACGGACACGCACCTGATGCTCGTCGATGTGTTTTCAAAAAAGATCACGGGAAAGCAGGCCGAGAAAGCTCTGGGCAATGCCGGCATCACGGTCAATAAAAACGCCATTCCCTTCGACACCAATCCTCCCGCCCAAGCCAGCGGCATCCGCATCGGCACCCCCGCCGTCACCACCCGCGGGCTCAAAGAGCCGCAGATGGAAGTTATCGCCGATTGGATCTCCGAAGTGCTGCACCATATCGAAGACGAATCGGTCCAGCAGCGCATCCGCCCCCAGGTCGAAGCCCTGACCGGGAAGTTCCCGCTTTATGAAGCGCGACGCGCCTTGGGTACATTTCATTAATAGATAAGTCTGTAGTAGTTAATAGTAAGTAGTGTACTACGCGGTTCCTCTCGCAAGGACAGCCCTCTCCCTTGGGGAGAGGGTGCCCTGCGACGGCGCTTTCTCCAGACGTCGCGGGACGGGTGAGGGGTCAGTTCCGGTGTTTAGGGCTACGGCGATCTTTGCCCCGCCTTGAACAGCGTCCAAGGCCCGGCCTTCATATCACGCAGCAGCGGCGCTTGCCAGGCGAACTCGGGATGGGCTTTAAGGAAGGGCGCCGCCAGGAAATCCATCCCGCAGGGGTGGCCGGCGTGGGCGTAAAAGCTCATCGCCTTAGCCATCGTGGCATCCATTGCCTTTCCCTGCACTGCGCCGCCGGGAAAGTAAGCCTCCCATTCCCACACCTGAATGCCGCGCGGGGAAGCATCCACGTGTCCGCAGAGAGTGCGCTCGTCGGGGCCCGCTTCCTTCTGGTAAGAATCGTTATGATCCCCCATGAACTTCTCCGCCATCTTCACGTCGATCTTCCCCTTCCCTTCCTTCATTAGTTCTTCCCAGCGGATGCGGCGGGCATTGGGAGAAGTCTCGAGGTTGTTAATGTCAAAGGTGGTGTCTTTGGCCAGCACGTCGGGATCGCGGGCGAAGTTCGAGCCTACGAAATAGCCGTCCTGGGCGCGCCAGAGCTTGTATGCCTTCAGACCGAGCTCGAGCTGGGCGATTTCGCCGCTCTTGTTATCGCCCAGCAGCCAATCATTAGCATAGCCGCCGTTATTGCCGTCCAGCATGATACGCACATAATCATCAATCGAGTTTGCATATTGCAGCGCCTTGCGCGAGCGCATGAACTCCGGCTTGCCGTCAGGGTCCCAGCCGGCAAATTGTGAGATGGTTGTTTCCGTCACCATGATGCCGCTGGAGTTCACCCCGAAGTCGTCGTCACTGGTAATGACGCCGGGGAAGCCGTCCATCAGGATGCGGTTTCCGTGCTGGGGGACGATGTCGAAGATGATCCGCCAGCGTTCACCATCCAAGTAGCTTGTCCAATTGTTGTGGGCGATGACGATCGTATGGTCGCGCGTGTAACTGCCCGAGGCGACGAACGCGCTGCAATTCCCCGGACTCACCAGGTGCGGCGTGCCGGCCACCTTGTGTTGCGAATTATACCAGGGCACGTAATAGTCTGGCAGTTCCTCGAAAGCATTGAGCGCCACCACGTCATCGAGATCCATCGTGACGCCCCGCGCCTTCAGCCCCTCCGCGATTCCCGCCAGCTCCTCCTGGTATTCCTGGTCGATATGCGGCCAAAGCATCTCGCGCGCAGCCTGCCGGAAGAAATTCCAGTCTCTTTTGCTGTCGTGCGTGTCCAGAAGCTTTACGGCTTCAAAGGCGTCCGCGATTTCAGCGGACAGCAAGTAGCCGTGCTGGAAACCGATCTCGCCGGGCGTTCCCTCGAGGTGAATGTAGATCCAGCCGCCTTTCTCGAATCGGTAGGCAGGCCTCAGTCGAGCGTCGGCCGCCTGCTCCGCCCGCGGCGCCGCTGCATGGTCACCCGCGCGCAGGCGTGGGTCCGTGTCATTCCACGCCGGGTGGCTCAGACCTCCGCCTTTGAGGTCAGCGGCTCTGCCTTTGGAGATCAGGCCGGAATCGACCGCGCACAAAGCCAGGACCAGGACGGCAGGAAACAATGCCACTCGACAAGCGTAGGCGCGTGTTTTCATCTTCACCTCAATGAACTCGAGCATCGTCCAGAATTGCTTGCGCGGCAGTGTAGCCACTCTGCACCGCGCTTTCAATAGTGGCGGGCAATCCTGTGGCAGTCCAATCCCCCGCCAAGTAAAGACCGCGCACCGGCGTCCGGGCCGGGGGGCGCAATTCTTCAGCGTCCCAAGTGGGCGAGAAGGTGGCAAAGCGCTCCTTGATGACGAGCGAATGAAGCAGGTTGGAGGACTTCGCGTTGGGGCAAAAGTCCGCAAGCTCGAGCAAAGCCGTAGCCAGCAACTCTTGTTTGCTGCGCGCGATGTGGTGATGCGCTCCGCTCAAGACGAGCGAGACATGATTCTCGTCCCGGCCGGAGATCTTGCCCTTGTTGAACAGCCACTGCACCGTGCCGCCTCGCAGGCCTGCAAAATCAAGGTCGGTGACCGCGCGATCATACCAGAGGTTGATGGAGATGATCGGCGCAGGCCGCAGGAAAACAACCCCGGCAAAGTAAGCCTCGAGGCGAATCAGTTCCCCGGGCAGCAAGGCCGCAAGCTGAAAGCAGGGCACGGCGCTCAACACGATCTCCGCCTCAATTCGCTCGCCTCCCGAAAGAAGCACGCCTCGGCACCGCCCCTCGAGGACCAAAAGACCTGCCACGCCCTGACCACACTCCACTCGCCCGCCCCTTTCTCGAATGTAGGCCGAGGCGGCGTCCACGTACACTTCACTCAATCCCACCGCGGGAATTCCGAGTCGCGAGTCTGCCGGCGAGGTGAAGAGCGCCAACCGCAGCACACGCTCAAAGAGGGCGGCGCTGGCAACGCTGGGATCTTCGTTGAGCGCGGCAATGCAGAGCAGGTCCCAAAAATCGCGCTGCAAAGATTCGGATTGGCCAAGTTTGGTCAGCCACTCGCGCACGCTCAGTCCTGCCGGGCCCTGCACCAGCGCCTTCGCCCGCCGCAACCTCGTCCCCAACCGTAAGACTTCCAGCTTCTCGCGGAAGTCGAAGCTCCTGGAGCAAAGCACGCCCAGTAGTACGTGCCAGGGTGAAGGCAGCGCGCGGCATTGAAGCCCCGTGAGCCGGCCGTCGCGGTCAAGGAAATGGATGGCCAAGCGTGGCTGGAATCGTACGCGATCGAGCGTCCCGATGGTCTCAAGAAAGCGAATCGTCGCATGATAGCAACCCATGAAGATGTGCTGGCCGTTGTCTACCAGCGTGCCTGTTGTGGGATCGAGAAAGGAACGCGCCCGCCCTCCCAGGTAAGGCTTCTGTTCGAGCAGGCGCACCCGCCAGCCGCCCTCCGACAGCGCTACACCCGCCGCCAGGCCCGAAAAACCGCCGCCGATGATTAGGACCTCGTTCAAGGAAGAGGATTCAGGATTCGGGATTCAGGGATCCACGAAACAGGATTGAGGTTCCAGGAATCCAGAATCCCATTCTAACTGAATTCGCAAATGCGTGGGGCAGCGCAGACCTGCGAGTCTATTTTGCAGGTCTGGGCAAGACTCGGCCGCCGCCCGTAACCAAATTACAGACTCTCACTGCGTTTGGTGAGAGCGTGCGTCCGTGAGCCTCAAATATGTGCTATGCGCCTGAGAGACTAGGATGGACTATTTGTATTGTTTCTATAAAGACTCTTGAGAGTGCCGCACTTCACACGGACGCGGTTCAGCTCACAGGCTGACAACGAGTGATTGCCCAGGCACGATGCGCACTTGCTGGTCGAACGCGACCACGCGTAGTTTGGCTTCTTCGCGCAGGGTCGCGGGCAAAACTTCTCGGCCAAGGTGGGCGGAGACTTTCTTCCGCGCGACGATGCCATCCCCAGCCAGAGCCAAGCTCGCCACGGTCAAGGAGCCTTCCTGCACCTCGACCTCGACCCTATGGCTTGCGGCGTTCGTGGTTTGAGAGAACTTACCCCAACCGCTGGGGACCGACCAGAAGCAAACGAAACTCTGAGTCCGCAGGCGCGGCGTGAGAGTCAGCTTGCGATCCACGCCGGAGTAATGAAACCCGCTCAAAGCAACGACCAGTGCCCACGCGGACATAGCGCGCGCGTAGTGATGGCCGCACTCCGGCTCATTCCAGGGGTTCCGGCGCTCGCCGTCGTGGCGAAGGCGCGCGCTTTCCACTACGGCCTGGGCTTCCGTCGTCATATCCTCGAACACCAGATGGGCTGCGAACTGATACTCCTCTCCAGTCCAACTTTCGGCGAAGTACGGGAATGGAATTTCCGGTCGTTTCCCGGAAGCATAGCTTGCTACCAGCACGCCGCCGTCGTCATTCAACGCATACGTTCGCTGCACGCACTCGTGCTCGCTCAAATCAGGGACATAGTTATAACGGAAAACGGATTTCACAGCCTTGCGTATGTGTTCCTCGTCGAGAAGGTATCCAAGTCCGGCCACGTGCGCCATGTATTGGCCGAGCAGTTGGTCCACCAGGCAGGCTTCGCCCATTTGATAGTCGGGTTTCTGTGGATTGGCTGCGCCCATACCGACCATCACCCCTTCAAATACCTCTTCCTTCGCCCGTCCTTCGATCTTTTGGATGTAGTACTCGCCGTTGAACAGGTTGGCGTCGATCCATTTGCTGCCGTTTTCGAAAAGCCGCCGATATTCCGCCGCTGCATCCTGGTCGCCGAGGGCGCGCGCCATCTCTTCCCCGGCGCGCAACGCGCCCAGATACCAGACGCCGCAGAGAGGATTCGGGCCGTAGAACTCGACATCGTAAGTGTTGTGCTGAACGCCCTCCGCTACCCCGTCCCGGTTGGCGTCCCACCCGCCCTTGATCCAGGCGAACTCGAGCGCGCGTTTGGCATTGGGCCACAAGCCCTTTAACCATTCCGTGTCACCGCAAAGCTGCCAGTCGCGGTAGAGCTTCATCAGGCAGCCCATTTGGCCGTCCGCGGCCGCCTTATCCCAGATCTTCATTCCATCCGGAAGGTAGGAACGGAAACCCATCAAGCCGTCTTCACGGGTGTTGCGCAGGAATTCTGATTCGCGAATGGAATGCGCCAGCGATGGGAAAACGAAGGCCGTCGTCTGCTCGTAGTTCCATACGTGGGTACACGTCCCGTGGCAGCATCCCGATTGGTCGTCGCACCCTTCGAAGGCATGGAATTCGCCGTCCGCAGTGCGAAAAGCGGTGTTAGTGCGCAAGGTGGAGAGATTGCTGAGCGCCGCATCCAGCGCGGCCGGTGGCAAGGTCGAGGACTCGACAGTAGCCGCGAAGCTGCGGCTGCGTTCCTCGAGCGAAGGCAGTTGTTGCGCCACCTTCTGCGCCACTGCCCAGGCATCCTGGAACTGCCGGCAGTAATAGTTCCCTACCGCCGTCTTCTTCTGCCCGTCTTCCGGCGCGGGCCATCCGCAGCGTTCCGGAGTGCGGTTGGGGAAATGCCAGGCAAGGAGGAAGGTCACGTCAGTTTCACCGCCCGCCGGTAGCGATTGGGTGACGGCAATCGAGCCCACCGGACTCACGGCGGGCGAGTCGCTGGTGAGCGCGCCATCATCGGTGAAGTCGTCCCAAAAGGTTAGCGGACCATCCCACCACTGAGTCCTCTTCCATCCGCGCAGGTACGAAACGCCGGCTTCCGGCGCGCCAAGCACACCCAGAAACATCGAGCCTTTTAACGGATCAGTCGCGGCTAAGAAGGGATTATCCATGAACAAGCCGGCCACGCCTTCCGCCCGACGGAAATTGGCTTGCCTCCCCTCTCTTCCCACAGGGTTCTCGAGGCTGAATGCAATTCCCACCTTCACCTGCGCTCGGGCCGAGTTTTTCAGGTGGTAACGAAGCACAGCGATGGGTAATCCGGAAGCTTCGACGTCCAAGGGCACAAGCGGATTGAACGCTTCCAAACTGACGAGGATGGGCAGCTTCTTGTCCTCGAATTCGAGTCGAGCGAAGGGGTAAGCGCCGATGAACTTGGCGGAAGCGAGACGCGGCAGGCCCGGAACGTTGTTCGACCCCAATCCGCTGGACCCTTCGTAGGGCGGCTCAATCCGTGCCTCGAGGACACGAGCCACCGGCTTCTTTCCTTCCGGCTGCGCCCAGATGGCTGGGAAACAGTAGTCCGGCGTATTTCCCTTGTCCGGCCGGTTGAAGATCTCCCAATCGCGCAATTGTCCGCGGCCACCCAGCGAAATCGTGCCCGTGCCAATTCCACCCAATGGGAAGGCGATCATCTTCAGATTTCGCCCGCTGAAAGTTCGGGGAAAGGCGATGCGGCTACCAACCGCCCCCTGCCCCTCCTTCGCCAAGGAGGGGAGTTGCGACGCTGGCCTTTGTGCGGTAGCAGCCTTGCGCGCCGCTCCGCGAGGCTCTTCCTGTGCCAATCCTTGAACGCTGCCGGCTAATGCTCCGCCCGCCGCAACTTTCTTCAGAAACTCCCGCCTTTCCAGCTTCCCGTTCTTCTTTCTTGTGGCCACAAAGACCTCCCCTTTGGCGTTGTGGCGGCGAGTTTACCTCGCCACCTGGCGGCGTAAAGCCGCCGGTAGGCAGCCGCCCAAGGCTGCATCCTTCGCACATGCTTTTCAGGGGAATTGTTATAGACCAACGGGCGTGGAAAGGCAACTAGTGATTGCGGACGAGTTCAAGCCTTGGTTTTTCCGCCCTCTGTCAGAGGCGGAATATTTTGGAAAAGTGTTCGGCCATCGCTGAGTCGGCGTACACTTAAGATGCAGGAGGGTGCGCCAAGCGCGACGGGAATTGCGGCCAAACGCACTACACAGACGAAGAAGGTAAGTCCCAAATGGCGGTGACGCTAAACCCCGAGCAGGAACGGATCGTGAACGAGGAGTTACGGTCCGGGCAATACGGGAGCGCCGAGGAGGTAATCTAGCATCGCGGCTACACCTGCCTCTGGCTACAACCCACAAGAGTTTGAGGCGCGCCGCAGAGGTTGTCGGCGTCGAAATGGTGGTCCCGTAAGCTCGGAGTGCGCGTTTCACCATTCAGAATCCGCAGGACCTCGAAGGCAACCCTGCCTTACGCCGGCGCGCAGCTTTCGAGCAAAGCCTGTATGCCCGCGGCAACGCCGTCCTTCGAATCATAAACTGCTGATCCGGCTACCAGCACATTGGCCCCGGCTTCAACCACCCATCGTGCGGTCTCATGGTTGATGCCGCCGTCCACTTCGACTTCGCAATCGAGGTTACGTTCCCGGATGGCGCTACGGACTTGGCGAATTTTACCAAGCGTTTCCGGGATGAAATCTTGGCCGCCGAATCCCGGATTGACCGTCATAACCAAAACCATTTGCAGGCTCCCCAAAACCTCGGAAAGCGTGCCGGCGGGAGTCGAGGGATTGATGGCTACGGCGGCTTTCTTGCCCAGGTGGTGGATGTGCTGGATGGCGCGGTGAAGGTGGGGCGTCGCTTCCTGGTGAACAATGATGGTATCGGCGCCCGCTTTGGCGAACCGTTCGATGAAATCTTCCGGGGGCTCGACCATAAGGTGGGCCTCGATGGCTAGCCGCGTCAATGGGCGCAGGCTTTCGATAGCTTGCACGCCGAAAGTGATATTAGGAACAAAGCGGCCGTCCATGACATCGACTTGGAAGCGGTCGACTCCGGCAGCCTCCAGTTCCAGGACCTGCTCGCCCAGACGAGTAAAATCCGCGGATAGTATGGAAGGCGATATTCTAATCATTGCCCGCCTCGGGGAGTGGGAGTAAGCTTCCTCGCCGCGGCTTCGTCCAGAAACCAGCTCAAGCTCCCGTCGAGCGGCTGGATTCTCTGAGCCGGCAACCCTCCGGGAGGTCCCTCGAGCACTTTGTGCAAGGTTTCCGCCTTGTCAGCCCCTGCCACCAGGAAAATTACATGGGCTGCGGCGTTCAGCACGGGAAGGGTCATGGTCAGACGGCTCATTCCAAGTCGCTCGACGTGATTGGGCCGCACCCAAACATTTTGCTCTTCCAATGCCGCGGTGCCGGGGAAAAGCGAAGCGGTGTGCCCGTCCGGCCCCATGCCCAGGAACACTATATCCAAGCGCGGCCTGAGCCCATCCTCGGGTTGGAGAATACAGGAAAGTTCAGCGGCGTAGTCTTGTGCGGCTTGGTTGAGGTCAGCGCGCTCCGCCTGCATGCGATGAAAGTTCTGGGGCGGGATATCGGCGTTGTCAAGCAGGGCTTCACGAATCATGCGATAGTTGCTGTCCGGGTGATCGGGTGGAACGCAGCGTTCATCCACTTGAAACAGTTGAACATTGTCCCATTGGATGCGTCCCAGGAGGGCACGCCCGGCGAGAATCTGGTACAACAGCTTCGGAGTCAACCCACCGGAGAGCGCGGCGTAGAAACTCTTGCCTTCGATGAACTTGAGACGCGCCAAATCCTCAAAAGCGCATGCCGCCGCCCAACTCATCTCCTCCAGGGTGGAAAAAACCTTCACATCGTTCTTAACCATTAGCTGGCTGCTCCCTTCCGCATCGTCGACGGACAATCCAAAATCGTCCGCACCAGCGTCATGACGCGATCATTCGCGCCACAACCGTCAGCGCCTCTTCGTAAAGCCGGTCCCGAACTCCCATTTTCAATTCTTCATTCAAGATCTCGACTTCATCCAGAACCTCCAGCCGCACCGATCTCCCGATAGGCGGCGCGTCTGGCACTTCGGCCAACGTCTTCACTACCTTTCCGTCCGGCCCGCGCGAGAACGAGAATCTGGCCGGAGGAGTCCCCTCGGCCGTCAACTCAATGGTGAAACACACCCCACAGGCGTTGTCGACCCTTTTCAGGTTCCGCGCCACTTTGACTGTTCCGAAGTCGGACTTGAAAAAGAAGGTGCGCGGGTGCGATTCGTTCTGCCTCTCGGACCTCAGAAACTTCCATCCCAGCCGACTGGCCAACCAACCCGCCAGCAAGAGTCCCTGGGCACGCTGTGTCACCAGACGCGCGGAGTCCAACTCGTATTCAATTCGCACCTCCGAGAGACGGTCCAAGTAGGGCCGCCGCTCGGGGGAATCAAAACATTGAGCAATGAGCTGGCGCCAAGGCGTGATGCGGTTCCAGTTCAGATCCGTCAACTGAACCTTTCCGGAAAACCTATGAACCCAGGCGGCCAGATCTTGCAAATACCCTGAGCCGGGCGAAAAGCGCGCTGTGTCCACGATGACGTGCTGGGTCACACGCAGAATCTCATCGAAATAAGGAGGTGGTGAAAAACTGCCTGCCCGCCACCAGAGGAAAATCGGCAATCCGGAAACCGTCAGCGGCAGGACGACGCTAGGCAATCCTTGCCCTGACTCACCGCGGGCGCGAATCGTGATCTGCTCGCTGCACACCTGTTTTTCGCCTGCCACCGGCAAGTGGCAATGGGCGGAGACCCAGGCTTCGATTCCCGACGACGCGGCTTCCGGTTCCAGCATCATGATAATTGCCCGGCAAGGGTTCTGCCGCGTCACCTCTGCCACCAAGCTGGTCACGTCGTACGCCGCCTCATCGCTTTCGACGTAAATGAGGACAGTCAGCGTGCAGGCGCGCGTTACGGCATTCTCAGCAGCGGGATCTTCGGCCGCCGAACGCCACAGAGCCGACAGTTCGGCTTCCAGGTCAGCCACGTTTACCGGCCGGGGCTCGCCCAAGCCAATTGGTTCGATGGTTCCTGCCAAGATCTCTCCTCCCTTTTTGCCTTGCTTCACACCCTGTGCCACTGGCGTCCATCTCGCTCGATCAGAGTGTCAGCCTCGGCCGGCCCCCAGGATCCAGCCGGATAAGTCGCGAGTCCCTTGGGGCCTTGGTCTCGCCAATGGTCGAGAATGGGGTCCACCAACTCCCAGGAGATCTCCACGGCATCGCTGCGGTTGAAGAGCGTTGCATCGCCTAACATACAGTCCAGCAGCAGGGTTTCGTAAGCTGTGGGTGGTGGAGCGCCAAACGATTCACCATAGCGAAACTCCATTTGCACCGGACGGATCTGCATGGTGGCGCCGGGAAGTTTGGCGCAGATTCGTAGTGATATCCCTTCGTTGGGCTGAACGTTGACGGAGAGCACGTTTGGTTCGATGCCATCCGCCCCGGCCCCCTTGAAAAGCAAGTGAGGCACGCGGCGGAACTGGATGGCAATTTCGGAAACCCGCTTGGCCAGCCGCTTGCCGGATCTCAAGTAAAAGGGAACGTCCGCCCAGCGCCAATTATCGATATAGAACTTAATCGCCGCATAAGTCTCCGTGGTCGAGGTCGGAGAGACCTTCGACTCGGCGCGGTAGGCTGGAACTTTCTTACCGCCTACCCAACCCTCCGTGTACTGGCCGCGTACGGCGAACTCGTCGATCTGTTCTGGCGACAAAGGTCTAATCGCGCGCAGCACTTTAGCCTTCTCATCGCGCACGGAAGTGGCATCGAAGATGGCCGGAGGTTCCATGGTCACCAGGCTGAGGAGTTGCGTGACGTGGTTCTGGATCATATCGCGCAGCAGGCCCGCTTCTTCGTAGTAGGAACCGCGGTTCTCCACTCCCAGGTCTTCGGCCACTGAAAGCTGGACGTGTTCAATGTACCGCCGGTTCCAGAACGGCTCGAAAATGCCGTTGGCATACCGAAACACTAACAAATTCTGGACAGTCTCCTTCCCCAGATAATGGTCGATGCGGTAGACCTGCTCTTCGTTGAAAACCTCAGTCACCACGCGGTTCAATTCCCGGGCGCTGGCGAGGTCGCGCCCGAAAGGTTTTTCGATAATTATGCGTGTCCAGGATTCTCCAGGAAATTTCGCCTTGGCCAACCCCGCCGCCCCGAGGCACTTCACAATCACTGGGAAGAAACTGGGCGGCGTGGCAAGGTAGAAGAGGCGATTGCCGGAGGTGCCTCGTTCCCGGTCAAGGCGGTCCAGCAAAGTCTTCAACTGCTCGTAAGCCGCTGGATCGCTAAAGTCGGCAGCTATGTAATAGATGCCCTTGCCGAAGCTTTCCACGAACGCGTCGCTCTCAGGCGAGAGCTTCAAGTATTTCTTAACGGCCTGTCCCATTTCCTCCCGAAAGCTCTCGTCGGTGGCGGGCGTCCGAGCGCAACCAATGACGGAAAATCCCGCGGGCAACATGCGCTCACGCGTCAGATAGAAGAGCGCGGGGATCAGCTTTCTTTTCGTCAAGTCTCCGGAAGCTCCGAAGATCACCATGGCGCACGGCTCTGGGGTGCGGTGAATCCGAATACCCTCGCTCAGAGGATTGCTCAATGCTGTGGTTTCAGCCATGTTTGACCCCGCTTGCAAGCAGTTCGTCCACCTGTCACAACTGGACCGGCACATCCTCCTTAAGATGCAGCCGAATAACACGCCGACCCTTGCTCTCGATCGAACGCAGGTCACCCAGCGCTTGAACCTGCTTTAAGGTGAGTTGTTCAAGCGTGGATTCCACTACCCACCCCTGCAAATCTGGCGCGCTTCTGCGATCGTGCCCTCGGTGTCACGCGCCAGAGTCGGGGAGACCTCAATGCTCACATAGCCGTCTTTTGCATCGGTGGCGCGGTAAGTGGGCTCGAAGAGGTCAGCGGCCATCTGAATGTCTTCGACAGCCAGAGTTTCAAAAATCTCCGCGGCCGCCCTCCCCTCACGCGCCAACTTAGCTATCACCTCTTCATAGTCCTTGCTTTCAGCGATGGCTTTTTCAAAAATGCTGGGGTTGGAGGTGACTCCGGAGAGCCCGTCCTCATCGATCAAACGCTTCAAATGACCGGAAACCATCTCCCACCGGCGGATGTAGTCGAACCAAACGCTCTGGCCAGCTTGCTTAACTTCTCTCAGAGGATTCTCGGGCATGGATATGTCCTCCTGGCGGTTAGGGGTGGAACGGAACTGATCCCGGGCGAACTGCAGAGATCCTTCGCCGCGCTCAGGATGACAGCTACTGCCATCGGCATGACAGCCACCGCGCTCGGGATGGCAGCCGCTGTCGTCAGGTTGATAGCGAATGGCTCAGAGTGACGCGCGGCGCCCGTCTAAGTCCCTCCCTAGCCCCAGTCCCTAGCCTCTAGTCCCTAGCAATCTATGGGCACGCTGCACAATGTTTGCGGCGCTAAACCCGAATTTCTCCACCAGCACCTTGGCGGGGGCCGAAGCCCCAAAACGGTTTATCCCAATCACGTCCCCCTTGGTTCCGATATAACGCTCCCAACCGAAGGGCACCGCAGCCTCGATCGCCAGCCGCGCTGTGACGCTGGGTGGCAAAACCTCATCGCGATACGATTGGGGCTGCTTCTCGAAAAGGTCCCAGGAAGGCATGCTCACCAGCCGCGCTGCCACTCCCTCGCCGGTCAGCTTCTGGTGGGCCTCAAGAGCCGGAGCCACCTCCGAACCCGAGGCGATCAGGATGAGCTCCGCCGTTTTCCCTTGCGCATCCGCAAGCACGTAAGCCCCTTTGGCCAGGCCTTCCGCCGCAGCATATTTGCTGCGATCGATGATGGGCAAAGCTTGACGGGCCAGGCACAGCGCCACCGGCCCTCCGCGATGCTCAATCGCCACCCGCCATGCCACCACCGTCTCATTCGCATCGGCGGGCCGAATCAGGCTTAGACCAGGGATGGCTCGTAACGCGGCCAATTGCTCGATGGGTTGGTGCGTGGGGCCGTCCTCGCCGAGGAAGATACTGTCGTGCGTGAAAACGAAAATGGGATGAGCTTTCATCAGCGCCGCCAGGCGCAGGGTCGGTCTCAGGTAATCTGAAAAGATGAAAAAGGTCGCGCCGTACGGAATGAGTCCCGTCAGCGCCATGCCATTCATGATCGCACCCATGGCATGTTCGCGCACCCCAAAGTGGAAATTTCTGGCCCCGTAATTTCCTCTGCTGAAGTCTTTCTCGCCCTTAATTAGGGTGTCTGTCGAAGGAGCAAGGTCTGCTGATCCGCCCAAGAGGGTGGGCAAGCTGGGCGAAATAGCATTCAGGACCTTCCCGGAAGCCTGGCGCGTCGCCATGGGTTTTTCGGTCCAACTAAATGTGGGGAGCTTCGCAGTCCAGCCCGCGGGAAATTCGCCCTCGACGAAACGATCAAACTCCGCCGCAAGGTCCGAGTCTGTCTTGCGGTAGTCCGCGAGTCGCATCTGCCATTCGGCTTCGGCCTTTTCGCCGCGTTCGATAGCTTTGCGGAAGTGGCCAAGTGCTTCCTCAGGAATGTAGAACTTCGGCTCCAGTGGCCAGCCCAAGTTCAGTTTGGTCAATTTCACTTCTTCTTCACCGAGGGGTGCGCCGTGCGCTTCGGCCGTGTCCTGTTTGTTGGGGCTGCCATAGCCAATGTGCGTCCGGATCATGATGATGGAAGGCCGTTCCTTTTCTGCCTGCGCGGCGCGAATTGCCGCGTCGATCGCCTCCAGATCGTTTCCGTCCGCTAGCCTCTGGACGAACCAGCCGTAAGCTTCGAAACGCGCCCCGCGGTCCTCTGTAAAGGCTAGGTGGGTTGAGCCTTCAATCGAGATGTGATTGTCGTCATAGAAATAGATAAGGTTATCGAGTCCGAGGTGACCGGCCAGTGACGCCGCTTCCGAGGCAACACCTTCCATCAGATCACCGTCGCTGACGATGGCATAGATCTTGTAGTTGATGATTTCGTGTCCGGGGCGGTTAAAATGTGCCGCAAGGTACTTTTGCGCGATGGCCATTCCCACCCCGTTACCGAATCCTTGGCCCAACGGGCCCGTGGTGGTCTCAATGCCATCCGCCACTCCGTATTCCGGATGGCCGGGCGTCTTGCTTCCCCATTGGCGGAACTGTTGAATCTCAGAGAGTGGTAGGTTGTACCCTGTTAAGTGCAGGAGACTGTACAAAAGCATCGAGCCGTGGCCGGCGGAGAGAACGAAGCGATCCCGGTCGGGCCAATGAGGCTTGAGCGGATCGTAACGCATGAAGCGCGTCCAGAGCACGTACGCCATGGGCGCAGCGCCCATCGGCATTCCGGGATGGCCGGAGTTCGCCTTCTGCACGGCATCGACGGCTAGAAACCGGATGGTGTTGATACAGAGTTGATCGAGTTGCGTGGTGTCGAGAGTTTCATTTTTCGCGTTGACTGCGGCATGACCGTCCAAGGGATTAGTCCTCCTGAGTATAAGCAGACTTGAGTCCAATCCCGCTCAAGCACAATCTGAGATCCGTTCGTTACCCTGCAAGATAGTTTAGATGCCAGATTCGCCAGGTTGGACTCAGAACGAATTACCATTATACAACATGCAGCTTGGCGCCAAGGCCAAGCACCCCCATTTGGCAACGCCCTCGCCAAACTCTAGTTATTTTCGAGAAAGCAGGAAGCCAATTTGCCGAGCTTTCTGATATGCTTTGTCGTTGGGCTTCGAAACCAGGAGGGAAAGCATGGACAAACGGCATCTCGGGATTATCGGACTTGGCGTGATGGGAAAGAATCTGGCGCTCAATGCTCACAGCAAGGGGTTTTCGGTGGCGGGTTTCGACCTCGATACCGCCAAGGCGGAAAAAGTGGGTGAGGAAAGCGCGGACGCCATCCATACCACGCGCTCATGGCAGGAATTCGTGGACGCGTTGGAAACACCCCGCCGCATCTGGATGATGGTTCCGGCCGGCAGGCCGGTGGATTCCGTCATCGAGACGTTGAAACCTTATTTGACCCCTGAAGACATTCTAATCGACGGCGGCAACTCTTATTTCAAAGACACGGAGCGGCGGGCGCGGGATCTGGAAGCTTCCGGCCTGCGTTTCTTCGGCATGGGTGTCAGCGGCGGTGAGGAGGGCGCATTGCATGGTCCATCTCTGATGCCGGGTGGCTTTGAAGAGTCTTATCGCCACATCGAGCCGCTTCTGACCAGCATGGCCGCGCAGACTAGCGATGGCGCTTGCTGCACTTATTTGGGTCCCGGGGGCGCGGGCCACTACGTGAAGATGGTCCACAACGGCATCGAGTACGGCATCATGCAGACCATCTGTGAAGCTTACGACATGTTGAAAAACGTGCTCGACCTTTCGGGTCCGGAGATTCGCGAGGTATTCGCGGAGTGGAACGGTGGAGACTTGGGTTCTTTTCTGCTCGAAATAAGTATTGTGGTCCTCGGTAAGATCGACCCGGAAACCAACCAGCCGCTGGTGGACCTTGTCATGGATACCGCAGAACAAAAGGGCACTGGCAAATGGACCGCGCAGGACGCCCTGGATTTAGGCGCGCCCGTGCCCACTCTGACGGCTGCCGTGATCGCGAGAATCCTCTCGGGAGCGAAAGAGGAGCGCGTTGCGGCATCGGAGATCCTGCGCGGGCCAAGCAAGAAATTTGCCGGCGACAAGAAACAGTTCATTACCCGGCTGCGCGATGCGTACAAAATTACGGTGATTGGTTGCTACGCACAGGGCTTCGTGCAACTGCGGCTTGCGTCGCAAGAGTACAAGTACAACTTGAAGTTTGATGAGATCGCGCGTATTTGGAAAGGGGGATGCATCATTCGCGCCAAGCTGCTCGATCCCATTCGCGCTGCTTTCCTCTCTCAGCCGGATTTGAAGAATCTGATGCTAGCCCCATACTTCAGTAAGTTGCTCAACAAAACGGCCGGCAGCGCGCGCCGTGTGGTAAAGATAGCGACTGATTTGGGCACGCCTATTCCGGCCTTCAGCAACACGTTGGCCTATCTCGACGGCTACCGCTCCAAACGCTTGCCTGCCAACCTGCTCCAGGCCCAGCGCGACTACTTCGGGGCGCACACCTACCGGCGCATCGACAAGGAAGGAAAATTCCATACGGAGTGGGATAAGTAAGGACGGGGACTAGGGACTGGGGGCTGGGGACGAGGGGTGGAGCGACTTGGAGTGTTGAATCGAACTAGCTGCCGACACTGGCCTTAACTCCTCACCTATTCTACAATAGCTTGGCCGTGCGCATGGCGTGCGACACTAGCCACTAATCACTAGCAACTGATCTGCGGAGGTTTTCCCATGCCTTTGAAACTTCGTCCCACAACGGATTGCCAACTGGATGTGCTGAGTTTTGGCGAATGCATGATTCGACTCAGCCCGCCGGGGCACCAGCGAATTGAACTCACGCCCGTTTTCGAAGCCTGGGCGGGTGGCGGAGAGTACAACGTCAGCTACGCCTTAAGCCGATTAGGCCTACGCACGGCGTGGGTATCTCGCCTGGTCGATAATCCTCTGGGCTGGTTCATTCGCAACCACGCGCGAACTTCAGGCATGGACCTCAGCCACGTCGTCTGGGCGCCTTACGACGGGGTCGGCAAGGCGGACCGCATCGGGCTGAACTTCACGGAAGTGGGCATTGGAGTCCGGGGCAGCGTGACGATGTATGATCGCGGCCACTCCGCCGCGGCTCATATCAAGCCCGGCGAGGTCGATTGGAAGCGGATCTTTTCCGCGCGCGGTGTGCGTTGGTTTCATGCCGGAGGCATTTGCACTGCGCTCAGCGATTCTTCCGCTGCGGTGGTGAAGGAAGCCATGCAAGCAGCGCACGAATCCGGCGCCGTGGTGAGCTACGACTTGAACTTTCGTAGCAAGCTGTGGTCCAGTGAGAAGGCCATCGCCGTCACCAGCGGGTTGGTGCCCTTCACCGATGTCCTGATCGGGAACGAGGAAGACTTCCAGAAGGCGCTGGGCTTCGAGGTGGAGGGAGTCGACGAATCGCTCAAGAAGCTACCCGTGGAGAATTACAAAAGAATGGTCTCACGAGTAGTCGAGAGGCATCCACACATTCAAGCGGTGGGTACCACGTTGCGCGAGGTGGTCAGCGGCCTGGTTAACAACTGGTCGGCAATTCTCTATTACGATGGAAGCTTTTATCAGTCCATGCGCTACGAAGGGCTTGAGATTGAGGACCGGGTGGGCGGCGGCGACGGATTTTGCAGCGGTGTTATTTACGGCTTTCTAGCTGGGATGCCGCCGCAGGACGCCGTCAACCTCGGCGCCGCCCATGGAGCCTTATTGCAAAGTACCCGCGGCGACACCAGCATGGTGACCTGGGACGAAGTGAAGCACGTCATGAAAGGCGGCTCGGCAAGAATCAAGCGGTAGGATCTCAACACCTCATTCCGCGTCCTGGGTCGAGGTGGGAATCAGCGCAGCGTTCCGCCTCACCCCGTCCGCGGCGGCTAGTGAAAACGCCGTCACTGTCCACCTTCTCCCCGGGCAAGAATCCTTCCGTTCGCCGCGGGGTGGACCCCGCTTGTGGGCCCGTTTCAAAATCCTTCCACACTTCTATCACTCCTCTGGTATAACTATTGGCTTCACGAAAATGCAATCATGGTGTTCATCGGGGGGCTATTTTATGAAAGCATTACTCATGTGGGCTGTAACAGCATGTGTGATATTGGGGGGCAACGTGGCAAATGCGAAACGACCAATAACTTTTGACGATTTGATGAAGGTGCAAAGGATTTCGGATCCTCAAGTATCTCCGGATGGGCGCTGGGTCGCCTACGTGCAAGGCGGGGTTGATTTCGAGGCTAATAAAGTTGTCAATCACATTTGGCTCATCCGCAGCGAGGGCAGCGAGCCGAAGCAACTGACCACGGGCGATGGATCGGATTCGCGGCCCCGCTGGTCCCCGAATGGCGAATCCATTGCGTTTATTTCAACCCGCGGCGGTAAGTCTCAGGTTTGGATCATTCCGGTTCAGGGCGGCGAGGCGCTCCGGCTCACTAACATCTCAACCGAAGCCGACGGCGTCACCTGGGCACGCAAAGCCGACATATTGCTGTTCACCTCCGACGTGTATCCCGACTGCGCCGACGACGCCTGCAACAAGCAGCGTCTCGAGGAAGCTGAGAAAAGCAAGGTGAAGGCTCGAGTCATCGACGAACTCCTGTTTCGACATTGGAACGAGTGGCGCGACGGCAAATACACCCATCTATTCGCCGTTTCAGCGCAGGGTGGCACACCCCTCGACTTAACGCCGGGCGCGGTCAACTCCCCCACCTGGTTTCTCGGCGCGCCGGACGGTTACGATATCTCGCCTGATGGCGCCGAAGTTTGCTTCACCTCCAACCGCTCGGGCGGTTCGCGCGTCGCCTGGTCCACCAACGACGATCTCTTCCTCGTCAGCACGAAGGGTGGTGAAGCCAGGAACATCACCAAAGACAATCCCGGGTCCGACGCTTCACCACAATACTCACCCGACGGGCGCTACATCGCTTACACCTCACAGGCGCGCGATGGGTATGAGTCTGACCTGCTGCGCCTGCGTGTTTACGACCGTCAAACACAGATGATTAAGGACTTGACGCCAGGATTCGATCAGTGGGTATCGAGCTTTGCTTGGGCGCCTGACAGCGACACCATCTATTTCACCGCCCCGGAAAGCGCCCGGCAGCCGGTGTTCAAGACTTCAGTCCGCCAGCCCAAGGTTGAAAAAGTGCTGGGTGGAATGACCGATGATCTGGAGGCCGCCCCGGACGGCAGATCGCTCGTAGTGACCCGCACCAGCACGACCCAGCCCACGGAGATCTATCGCGTCCCTGTGTCGGGAGGAAATCCAACCCAACTGACGCACGCGAATGACTCCTTGTTGAGCGAACTCGACATGAATCCCGCCGAGTCAGTGATGACCAAAGGTGCACTGGGCGCGGAAATCCAGAGCCTGCTCGTGAAGCCTCCCGGCTTCGATGCGAGCCTGAAATACCCCGCCCTTGTGCTGGTTCATGGCGGGCCGCAAAGCGCCTGGGACGACGCCTGGAGCTATCGTTGGAACGCTCAGATGTTCGCCTCCCATGGTTATGTAGTCATCATGACCAACTTCCACGGGTCGACGGGATACGGCCAGAAGTTTGTCGAGCAGATCTCCGGCGATTGGGGCGGCGCCTGCTACCGGGACGTTATGATGGCTACAGATTACTTGGAGAATTTGCCTTACGTGGACAAGAATCGCGTGGGCGCAGCCGGGGCCTCGTTTGGCGGATACATGATCGACTGGATCGCCGGCCATACACGCCGCTTCAAGGCGCTGGTCTCTCACGACGGCGTCTTCGACTCGCGCAGCATGTACGGCGAAACAGAGGAGATCTGGTTCGACGAGTGGGAACACCAGGGCCCGCCCTGGACGAAGCGCGAGGCCTACGAGAAATCGTCGCCTTCTAATCACGTGCAGGACATTCAGACGCCCATGCTGCTCGTTCAAGGGGCGCTCGACTTCCGCGTTCCTGAAGGCCAGGCTATGCAACTTTTCACTGCCTTGCAACGCCGTGGCATTCCCTCGCGGCTGCTCCACTTCCCCGATGAAGGCCACTGGGTGCTGAAGCCGCAGAACAGCGAACTCTGGTACAAAACGGTATTGGGTTGGCTGGATACTTATCTGAAGTGATTACTAGTCGACAGTTGACAGTCAACAGTTGACAGTAGATGACGTCCGAAGACTGCGTTGCGGACCAGGAAGGGGCCTATGCAACACTTTAGCGAGCTGAAAGTCTGGCAGAGAAGCCATTCGCTGGTCCTCGACCTTTACCGGCTGACTAGGCGTCTTCCGGGGGACGAGCGCTTCGGCCTATCATCGCAGCTCCGGCGCGCCGCAGTTTCGGTCCCCACGAACGTCGCGGAAGGCACGAAGCGGTTGGGTAAGCAGGACTATGCACGCTTCCTCAACATCACCGAGGGTTCCTTGTCAGAGACGGAGTACCTCGTCATGCTATGCTGTGACCTGGGCTACCTGCAAAAACAAGAAACCGAGAAGCCCCTATTGGAGATCTCCCAAATTGTTCGCATGCTTTACGCGCTACGTTGTAAAGTAGAGGCGGGCTCAGAGCGAGATTGAGTAAAACTCAGCATTTTGGCCATCTCCAATGGCAGCAGGCGCGTCCGCCGTGGTTGCTGTTAACTGTCGACTGTAGACTGTGAACTTCCGAGGCGCACATGACCAAAGACGAAATCATCCGCAAAAAGCAGGAATACATCTTCAACTGCGTCACCACCTACTTCAAAGACCCGCTGGTGATCGACCATGCCAAGGGTCAGTACGTATGGGATCTGGAGGGGAAGCAATATCTCGATTTTCTGGGTGGGATCGTCACCATAAGCGTCGGGCACTCGAACGAGAAGGTGACCGCCAAGATCAAAGCGCAGATCGATCGCGTCCAGCACACCTCAACCCTTTTCCCTACCGAAGCCATCGTGGCTTTGGCGGAAAAGGTCGCGCAGATTGCTCCGGGCGCGCTGAAGAAGAGCTATTTCTCAAACAGTGGCACGGAGGCCAATGAGGTGGCCATTACCACAGCGCGCATGTACACGGGGAATTATGAAATCCTGGCATTGCGCCACGGCTACAGCGGCCACTCCCAACTGACCAAGTCGCTTACGGGGCTGCACACCTGGCGCAAGGCGGGCGTGATTCCTTATGGTATTGTGCACGCTCCGGGGCCGTACTGCTACCGTTGTCCTTACGGGCTCACCTATCCGAGCTGCGAGCTGCATTGCGCCAAGGACATCGAAGAGGTCATCAAGACTTCCACCAGCGGCCAGGTGGCAGGTTTGATTGCCGAGACCATTCAAGGCCTGGGCGGATTCATTGTTCCGCCGCCCGGCTATTTCCAAATTGCCGCCAACATCGTGCGGAATTACGAGGGCCTTTTCATTGCCGACGAAGTTCAGACCGCGTGGGGACGCACGGGCGAGAAATGGTGGGGCATCGAGCACTGGGAAGTCGAGCCGGACATCATCACCTCCGCGAAAGGCATGGCCAACGGCGTGCCCATCGGCTTGACGCTTACCCGTCCCGACATAGCCGACGCCTATAAAGGCCTTACGATTTCGACCTTTGGCGGCAACCCCGTTACCTGCGCTGCGGCCAAAGCCACCATAGACCTAATCGAGGAGGACCGGCTCATGGATAACGCCCACGAGGTGGGCAATCACTTCCACCAAAGTCTCGAAGCTTTGAAGGAGAAGCACACCCTCATCGGCGACGTTCGCGGCATGGGACTGATGCAAGGTATCGAGCTGGTGAAAGATCGGCGGACGAAGGAACCGGCAACAGAAGCCACGAATCGCGTCATGGAACGCGCGCGGGCGAACGGCTTACTGGTGGGCAAGGGCGGGCTCCACGGGAACGTGGTTCGCATGTCTCCGCCACTGAACATCTCCAAAAGCGATGTCGAAGTGGCTCTCACCGCGCTCGACAAAAGTTTGGCGGAAGTTGGGGTCACCACGTAGAGGCTAAGGGCTGGCGGTTTGGGACTCACGCGGGTATCTCAATCGGCTTGATGAAAATGTCTTCTTCCGGCACGGGCAGGCCATCTTCGACGAGACTGTCAATGTAAAGCTGGATAGCTTCGCGAATGTTACCGATGCTTTCGCTGATGGTTTCAATCGGCAATCGTCAATCGCAAATCGACAATCCCTGGGGGTTTTATGAACGGCATACCAGTCTTACACGTTGAAGCAGACTGCATCGCACGCGCCTGGGAAGAGTCTTTGGCGTTGCTTTACAAGTGCGGGTGCAACATGAAGACGCAATACGACAAACCGGACGACCCACCCAGCAAAGACGCCACGATGATCATTACGATTGCCGATCCGCTCAAGGAGCCGATGATCCACAAGGATTTCCCCGGGGGGCCCGAAGACTTGCAGGAATATGTGATGGAAGTCTGCGAGGGAATCAAGGACCACCTGGTGCGCGACGCTCGCGACCCCGGCGATACTCGGTGGGAGTACACCTACCACCAGCGCCTCTTTGCTTACAAAGTCCCCACACTCCGCCCCTTGGACCAGGTTGAGACGCTGTGCCAGAAGCTCGCGAAAACTCCCTACACACGCCGCGCCCAGGCCGTGACCTGGATGGTTTGGGAGGACAATGATTGCTACGACCCCGCATGTATGCAGAGCATCTGGTGCCGCATTACGGAAGTCGAGGAGTCGGGAGGCCAATCCCTCGACTCCTCGCCGGACTGGCTCCTCAGCATGAATGTGCGCTTCCGCTCGAACGACGCTTACAAAGCGGCATTTATGAACATCTTTGCCCTAGTGCAACTTCAACACAAGATCGCCAGCCGGATTTCAGAGCTTTCGGGAAGGACGGTCAGGGTGGGGCGATACTGCCATCAGGCCGACAGCTATCACCTTTACGGCGCCTACTTCCAGGAGTTCGAATCGCGTTTTCTGACCGCACTCGAGAGGCGCACATTCGAACAACGAACGTTGCGCTACCATGACCTGCGCGACATCATGGAAGGCGCACGGCCGGCAATCCTTGAAAAAGCTCGGACGATGGGAAGATAGGGTAGTGGCTTGAACCAAGCCTAGCTCTTGGACCCTCAACCAGGCTTGTACTCGGGGACATTTTCCTTCGCCGAGAATAGTTCGCCCACCGGCACGGAGAGCGCTTGAGCAAGCGACTGTTGCATTGCCACCAAGTCACGCTTGGCAAAGCCTTCGCTTCTGATGGTGATCGAGCCATCGGGCGCGATGAGGAATATCGACGGGACATACTCAAGTCGATATTCCCGCGAGCTTCGGTACGGGTATTCATCGATGAGAATAGGAAAAGTTACGGAGTAATCCCGGGCGAAACGTTGACTGTCCTTAACTCCGTCCTGCGAGATTCCCCAGATCTGCGCGCCCCCGGAGCGCAGTTGCTGGTGAAGCCTTTCCAAGAATGGGAAAGTGTACTGGCAGGTGGGACAATTGACCTTGAAGAAAGCCGCCAGTACCGGGCCGTGCTTCAGCCCCTCTTCCAATGAGTAATTCCCGCCGTCCGTAGCGGTCAGTCCGAAGAGCGGCGCTGGCTTACCAACTTTGATGGCCGACATGACCTTCCTCCCGCAGAGACGACTGCTATTGTAACACCACCGACCAGGAGATCGGGAGATCGGGGAGATCGGGTGAATAGGTGATCACCCGATCTCCAGGTCTCGCGGTCTTCCGATGCGAACGCGATCCGGCCGGTGTGCTATAATTTTACCTGTTCGGAAGCTCAGGGCGAGAATCCGAATCCCAATTCATCAGGGAGGCCTGTCATGATGTATCTCGAGGAGTTCGTTCAACCCATGAGGGAAGAACTGACACGTGTCGGCTTCCGGGAGTTGCGCACCCCGGGAGAGGTGGACGCTGTGCTGGGCAAGTCCAAAGGCACGGTGCTGGTAGTCGTGAACTCAATCTGCGGATGTGCGGCGGGTCGTGCCAGACCCGCTGTCGCTTACGCACTATCGCACACGGTGCGACCCGACGTGCTGGCCACGGTCTTTGCCGGTCAGGATCAGGAAGCCACGGCGAAAGCTCGGAGCTATTTTGCAGACTACCCACCTTCCTCGCCTTCTATTGCCTTGCTCCGTGACGGCAAACTTCTCTATATGTTGGAACGGCACGACATCGAAGGGCGGATGCCGGAAGAAATCGCCGCGGATCTCACTCGCGCCTTTGACCAGTTCTGTGCGCCGGCTACCTCTGTCGTTGTGTAGGGTGGCCGGTGTGACCGCACTGAGCAAGCGGCGTCGCGCGGGCGTCTCGCCCGCTGCATCTACTCGTCCTTTAAGGTCCGCTCCATAAGCTCGCGGATTGCTTCACGGGGAGTGATTTGCCCCTCCAGGATACGGTGCACCTGGGTTGTGATCGGCATTTCGACTCCTTTTTGTTCCGCCAGGGCCACCGTGGCGTAAGTTGTCTTGACACCTTCCGCCACCATCCGCATGGAGCCAATGATTTCCGGGAGCTTGCGGCCCCGTCCCATTTCCACTCCCACCATTCGGTTCCGGCTGAGGTCACCGGTGCAAGTGAGGACGAGGTCTCCCATCCCGGCGAGACCTGCCAGCGTCTCGCGCCTTGCCCCGCAGGCATAGGCAAGACGGGAGATCTCCGCAAGGCCGCGCGTAATGAGCGCGGCCGTAGGGTTGTGTCCAAGCCCTAAGCCGGTAATGACGCCGGCCGCGATGGCGATGACGTTCTTGACCGCCCCTCCGATTTCGACTCCAACCACATCGCTTGAGGTGTAGATCCTCAACCTCCTCGAGGAAAACTCTTTCTGCACCAACTGGGCTGCGGCGCGGTCCCGCGAGGCCACGACCACCGCGGTGGGATCACCTCTCACAACCTCTTTGGCGAAGCTGGGCCCGGAGAGGACGCACAGTCGAGGCGCAAACCGTTTCCCCACGACGGTTTCGATAATCTCGCTCATGCGCATCACGCGGTCCGTGTCGACTCCCTTGGTGGCGCTCACAAAGATCATCTCCGGCCCGAGATGGCTCAGCATTCTTTCATAAAGGGAGCGGCACACATGCGAGGGCATGGCCGTCAATACAATTTCCGCTTGTCCGAGCGACTCTGCCAAATCAGCCGTAGCCACGATACCCGCTGGAAGCTTCACGCCCGGCATGAAAAGAGCGTTTTCATGTTGGGCGCGTATGCTCTCCACAATCTCCGGCTCATAAGCCCACAGCGCCACCGCGTGGCCGGTCCCGGCGAGTGTAGCGGCAAGCGCCGTGCCCCAATTCCCTGCCCCGATGATGGCAACTCTCTTCACTCTCAGCCTTCAGCTATCAGCAGTTAGCTATCAGCCGCGAGCCCTCATGGTCAGTTGATGAGGCTGCGGCCCACTTAGTAAACGAGGATTCTCTTTGCCGTCACGCCCGCGAAAACGGGGTCCATGCCAGTCCCGGGGACGTGGATTCCCGCTTCCGCAGGAAGACCGCCGGGATGTAATTCCGCTTTCTGCTTTCTGCTCTCCGCCTACTGCCCACTCCCTACTACCTTCTTCTGTCCCACCTTATTCTCCGTCCCCTTGAGCAGCCGCGCGATGTTGGCATGGTGGCGACTGATAATCATGAGGGCCGCTCCTGCCGCGCCAAGAACCACCTGGAATGGCGGATGCTTCATAAAGTAGACCAGGATGGGAAATGCCGCGGTGGCGACGATAGATCCGAGCGAAATGTAGCGCCAGATCGCTACCACAACCGCGAAGATAACCAGGACGAGCACAACCTGCCAAGGGGCGATGGCGATAAAGACGCCGACTCCGGTTGCCACGCCTTTGCCGCCGCGAAAGTGAAGCCAAAAGGGGAAGCAGTGACCTAAAACTGCAGCGAATGCTGCTGCCGCTACCAACGTGGGATCATCTGAAGTCATCTTGGAAGCAAGCAGGACAGCGAGCCATCCCTTTCCTGCGTCCAGAAGGAAGGTGGCGACGAATCCCACAATTCCGACATTCCGCATGACGTTCGTGGCGCCGATTGAGCCGCTGCCCGTCGACCGAACGTCGATTCCTCGCTGCCAGCGAACTATGAGGTAGCCGAACGGAATCGAACCTAACAGGTATGCAATCAGGGTTGTGAGCGGGCCGGTCATGCTTGAGCACTCAGCTAGGAGTTCTGACTTCTGACTACTGCTTTACGGGAACCGTTCGATCTTCCGATATTCTGCGCCTTTAGGCGAGAGTTTACTCTCGAACAGATAAAACTCCGAAACTTCGAAGTTCCCCAGTTCCTGCTCCTGTTCTTGGATGAGGAGCGCTTGGAGGGCTGCTTGTGGTCGCGGGACTCTGAATCGGGCCAGCGTCAGGTGGGGTCGGAAGGCGCGCTCCTCGCGGGCAAAGCCGACCCCTTGCATCGCTATTTCAACCTGCTCAGCAAGGTGACTAAGACTGGCGAGCGCCTCCACTCCTACCCAGAGCACTCGCGGACGCCGCGCATCGGGAAAGAAACCAAAACCCTTCAATTGAATGATGAAGGCTTCGAACTGCCCAAGGTTCTTCAGGATGCCGCACACTTCCTTCACTTTAGGATCGGGAACCTCGCCCAAGAACTTGAGCGTCAGATGGATGCCTTCTGGTTGGGTCCAACGCGCGTCAGGAGAAACGGAACGGAACAAAGCCTGCTTACGGCGCAATGTCCCACGAATTGTCTCAGGGAGATCGATGGCGATAAAAGCACGCATGTCGTGTGGGGCTAGACTCTAGTCCCGGATTCTCCGGCGGATCATTTCAAGAGCCATCTGTGTGGACCACAAGCGCACCCTTTCGCGACCGCCGGGGAATCGAAATTCGCGAACCTGTGTTCCGCGCTCATCGGCAACCCCAATAAAGACTAAACCCACCGGTTTCTCGCTCGAGCCGCCAGTCGGCCCTGCGATTCCGGTGATGCTCGCTCCGAGGGATGCTCCGGTTCGCGCGCGGATGCCTTCCGCCATGGCTTGGGCAACTGGCCGCGACACGGCGCCATACTCGTCAATCAAAGCCGCCGGCACAGCCGCCAATTTGGTTTTCAGCGCGTTGCTATAACAGATCGCGCCGCCCAGGAAGAAGTCCGCGCTGCCGGAGTTGTGCGTCAGCCGCTCCGAGAGTAGACCGCCGCTACAACTCTCGGCCACAGCCAGAGTCTTGTGGCGCATCACCAAGTACATTCCCACCACTTCCTCCAGCGACTCCCCTTGTGTGGAAAAAATATATTCCCCCAAAGCCAATTCGATCTGGTCGCCCAATTCGGCCAGCAGCTTATCTGCTTCCTCGTCGCTGGGCGCTCGGGCACGCAAATGAATTTCGATGGCGCCAGGCTTGGCCAGAATCGTAGTAACAGGATTCGCGTAGGCCTTGTAAACCGCCGCTGCCCGTTTATCGACTTCCGATTCCGGCAGGCCCACCACCTTGTAAACGCGAGTTCTAATCCTCTGTCCTCGGGAGGCCTGCGCTAACCGGGGCATGCAGGCGGCATCGAACATCGCTTCCAATTCGCCCGGCGGTCCCGGCAGAAGCACGACAAGAACGTGGTCGTGCTCGATCCAGATGCCGGGCGCGGTTCCGTGCTTGTTTTCGAGCCACGTGGCGCCTTCAGGGAGCATCGCTTGGCGCAGATTGTTTTCCGCCATCGGCCGTCCGAACCGCGCAAGGCGTTCCTGAATCTGCTGGCGGATGGCAGGATCCTCGTGTAAACTTCGCCCCAACACTCCCGCCACCACCGGTCGCGTCAGATCATCCTCTGTAGGGCCGAGCCCACCTGTCAGAATGATCAATTGCGACCGCGCAAGCGCTTCCTCAAAAACAGTTGCCAGATCATCTGTTCGGTCTCCCACAACCGACTTGAAGCGCACCTCAATCCCTAGGGAGTTAAGCCGCCCCGTGAGAAATAGAGAATTGGTATCCTGGTAGAAAGGAGTTAGCAACTCTGAGCCGACGGCGATAATTTCAGCGTCCATTTGAAAAATCAGAAACTAGAAAGCAGAAGTCAGAAGACTGAAGTCAGGAGTTGTCACCCATCACTGTAGTAACGGCTTGCCCTTGATGCCAACAGGCAGTTCGATCAGGGAGCTATTGGTGGCGACGACCATTGACTCCTGTCGTGTAAAGGCGACCCCCACGATGCCGTGGCCGGATACAACCCGCTCCACTCGAGCTTCAGGCGTAATGCGCACAATCCCCCGCTCACCAGCCAGCGAGGCCGCAACGTAAAGGTTACCATCGCTATCGAAGGCCAACCCTTGCGGCCGCCCGAGGCCGCGATAGAACGAAGTCACCTCGCCGCTGGGGGAGATACGGAAAACGTGGTCGAAGCTGGAAATGGTCGGTCCGGTAAGGTAAAGGTTACCGTCAGGACCAAAAGCCAAATGGTATGCGGCTATGCTCGGCTCAATCGTCGCGAAAACGAAAATCTGCCGATCACGGCTGATCTTGAAGACCGTGCCCGTCCGGTCGCCCACATACAAGTTCTCCTCGCCGTCGAAGGCAATCCCCGTGGCGACTCCCATCCCTTCCGCGTAAATCTCGCGATGGGCATCCGGGCTTACTTTGTAAACTGTACCCTCCATCCGACTGGAAATATACAGATAACCGGCGCGATCGAACGCCAGCCCCGTCGGGTTCAATAGATCGTGGAGGAAGGGGCGAACGGCCTGTTGCCGATCGATCTTGAACACGGACACGGGAACCTTCTGCCCACGACTGCCGCTGAATGTGGTGAAAGTGTTCCCGGCAGCATCGATAGCGGGATTGGCCACGGGATGGAGGTTTTCAGCGATGGTGACTCCTACCGCCACAGAAGCGGGCGCACTCACCGCAACTCCCGTGTCCACGGTCACGGCGCCGCTCGACGCACCTTCGGGAACACGCACGACGAGCCGGTTGGGAGAACTTAGGAGCAAGCCTCCCGGACGATCGCCAAAGCGCACTTGCGGCCTGCCGCGGCCGTTTTGAGCGAGTCGGCGGCCCGAAATGCAGATCTCCCCGCCGGGAATCGCGGCGCCCGGAGTCACGCGCTCAATCAACGGTTTATCCGTAGCTGATCCTTTCTTGGTAGCAGGAAGATCGGGTTTGTCAGACTTCTTCCACAAGTTCATTTGATCCAGCGTCCCAGAATCAGAAGTACGATCAGGCTGTAAAGGCCCGCGACGACGTCATCTAACATGATACCCCAGCCGCCAGGAAATCGCTCGGCCTGTCGCGCCGGAAAAGGCTTTACGACATCGAAGGCACGGAACAAGATGAAACCGGCAACCAACCCTACCCAGGTGATTCTAGGGGTGGCGATAAAGGTAATAATCTGTCCCAGGACTTCGTCAATTACCACCTGGCCGGGATCCACGCGTCCCAATGTCTTTTCCGCTTTCCCGGCTGACCAGACTCCCAAGGCGAAAAGTAAGCCCGCGAGAGCCGCCAGGCATAAGCCCAATTCCGGAGGCTGGAGTGAGGTCTGGCGAAGAGCGATGACCAGAGCCAAACCCACTACTGATCCGGCGGTCCCCGGCGCCACCGGAAAGTAGCCCGCGCCCAAACCCGTCGCGACCCACAGGTGGAAACTGCGGCGCTGGTTAGCCACTGCGGCTCTTGTCCTCCTGCCCCATCTCTACGTCAGCGCTATTCTTATCTCCGCTTTCCGGAAGACTTGAAATCCGGTAGCGCTCCGACAGCCAATGGTCGAGGTCGATCAGTTTGCAACGCTCGGTGCAAAAGGGTCGAAAAGCGTTACCTGACCAAGGAACTTCTTGACGGCAAATAGGACATCGCATAGCCAGAATTGGCGCCGGTGGGGCGAAGCTCGTGGTCGCCACGCCCGCCGTCAGAGGGGTTTCCCCTAGACTGCGGGCATCGCCGCTGCTTGAATCTGAACCAGTCGCGATCCGGCCATAGGCCTCGGCTTCGGAACTGCCCGCTGTGCAAAGTTCCGCGCCTCCAGCCGCGCTACCAGATCGTAGTCACCCGCGGCTGTAATGGCAGCCCAGCGGAATTCTCCGGGCTTAGGTTCTATCCCCTCAAAATCATTGATCAATACTTGACCATCAATGCCAAGCGCTTGCGATTCCAGTCTGCCCTGAAAGAGCAATTCTGTTTCCTCTGAGCGGCCCTCCACCAGAACCGGAAACGAACGTCCGACCTTCTGCCGCAGCTTGCGCCGCGAAATCCTGCGCTGCAAGGCCATGAGCTTTTGCTTGCGACGGCCGGCCAGCGGCGCGGGGACCTGGCCGGGCAACGCATAGCTCGAACTCGTTTCTTCGTTGGAATACAGGAACACGCCCACGTGATCAAATTGCGCGGCCTCGACGAAGCTCAGCAAGTGCCGGAAGTCCTCTTCCGTCTCGCCGGGGAAGCCCACGATGAAAGAGGTTCGCAGGGTAACGTCAGGGATAGCGGAGCGAATTTTCTCAATCAATCGCAAAAAGTGCTCGCCGCTGGAGCCGCGTCGCATCAACTTCAGTACCGGCGCGCTGGCGTGCTGGAGCGGAATGTCAAGGTACTTGGCCAGCTTCGACGTTTCCGCCACGGCCGCGATAAGCGCATCGCTCAAACGATTGGGGTAACAATAAAGGAACCGCACCCAAACGAGCTCGGGGATCTTGCCGAGCTCGCGCAGAAGAGACGCCAGCCCGTCGCGCAGCCCCAAGTCCTCGCCGTAACTCGTGGTATCCTGACCGACGATGGTCAATTCGGCCACGCCGTTTCGCGCCAGGTTCTCCGCTTCGCGCGCCACAGAGGCGAACCGCCGGGAACGAAACCTGCCCCGCATCTGCGGAATGACGCAGAAGGCGCAGGGGTGGTCACAACCCTCAGCGATCTTCAAATACGCGGAATAGGAGGGAGTGGCGAGGACGCGGGGCGTGAGATCATGATAAAGATAGGGCCCGGAGTTCGCCTCTTGGCCCCGGTCTTCGCCGTTCCCCCCGCAAGCCTCCAGGATCCGCTCCAGTTCGTTGGTCCCAATCACGAAATCCACTTCCGGTATCTCTTTCAGGATCTCTTGGCGGTAACGCTCCACCAGGCAGCCGGCCACGACCAGCTTTCTGGCCGGACCGGACTTCTTGTATTCCGCCATTTCCAGAATGGTGTCAATGGACTCTCGCTGGGCAGGCGCAATGAACGCGCAGGTGTTGACGATGATGACTTCGGCTTCCTCAGCACGCGGCGTCAACTCGTATCCTTTCCGAGCCAGCAATCCCAACATCACCTCGCTGTCGACAAGGTTCTTCGGACAACCGAGGCTCACCATCCCAACCTTAGTCATAGGTGTCTTTACGTCTGCGTCTACGCGGGACGCACTTCCCTGCCCTCTCTGCGACATAAAATCTTAGCACAATTCAAGGATTGCGTCCGTTGTCAGTGGTCGTCCGTGGTCGATCGTTTGTCATTCAGGGCTTCCGACGATCAGCGGCGCTCGTACAACTGGCCACTGGCCACGGACAAGGGTTAATGGATCGCGGACTACTGCACCGTGCGCTTCCACAGGAACACTGCTTTTTCGGAGGACGTTGCGATAAACTCGCCGCTGGGAGAAAAACTGACTGTCAGGAGAGGATCCCTACTCTCCTCCAGGGTCTGCTGCAGTTGGCCATCTTCGACAGACCATACTCGAGCCGTCTTGTCCTCGCCAACAGAAACCAGCCATCGTCCGTCGGGTGAGAACTCCGCCCAATGCACCGGCCCATGATGTCCTACGAGTGTTTGCAGGAGCTTCCAGGCGGGCACAGAGAAGATTCGAACTTTGCCATCTTCGCAGGCGGTAACTACCTTCGTACTGTTGCGTGAAAACGAAATGTTGAGCACAGTCCCCTGGTGTCCGCGCAGGCTATCAACAAACCGGTGCTCCTTGGACTCGACCACCGCCGGATCCGGGTTTGTGCTCATGGCAATTTGTGCCAGGATCAGCCAATGACCATCCGGAGAAAAGGCGAACACATTGGGAGTTTGGGTCAGATCAGGGACAGTAAGCCTGCCCCCGCGCCCGGAGCGGGGATTCCAAAGATCGAAATTGCTCGCCTTATACACTACCAGGTATTCGAGGCGAGGGAAATAGAGGATGGGCCCGAACCCTCCACCTTCCCCTACCGCCTTTAGCGTGCCCGACAGCCGGTCTTCGACGGTGTCCCATTGAAACGCCAGCAGCGGCGTCGACCCGGCTGGTCCTTTGCCCTTCACCGAGATCACTCCATTCCCAAACAAGAGCAATTGGTTCATAGCCAGAAAGTTCGCGGAGTGAATGTTGAGATCGGTGATATCCGGGATACGAATCTTCAGTATTTTTTGAATGTTGCCGTCACGCACTCCCAGCAAAACGACCTTCTCTTCGCTGGCGATTGCCAACATTGCGCTATCCGGCGAAAAGGCTCCGGCGGGAGAATAATGTAGCGCCAGGTGTCCTTCAACGCGTCCGCTGCTGACCCATACATAACGCGTCGGTGCGGAACTTTCAACGCTTTCAACTTGGGCGTGTAAGAACGCAGAAGGCAGAACGCAGAAGGCAGAAAGCAAAAGGCAGAAAGCAGAGGATGTAGGCTTTAGATTCCTCCCCCCTCCCAAGGCGGGAAGAAATCGTGGTTTGGGACTAGTCGTAGGGGCAACCCTTGTGGTTGTCTCAGGGCAGCCACAAGGACCGCTCCTGCAACGTGGTTTTCTCACACCTTCTTTCCGTTGGACCCCCTCACCCTCGATGGAAAGTGCGGCCCGAACCAACGCACTCTTCATCCGGCGCGGGACGGGTGAGGGGGTCTGCTCAGTGCATTGCAATTCACAAATCGAGTTCAGCATGTGATATCCGGCGCACCAGTTCGCGGTCCGCCTCGAGGAAGTTGAACTCAGTCAGTTCGGATCGTCCGACCCAAGCAAGAGCTTCGAACACCCGGTTCAGAATCATGCCGCGAAAACTCCGTACCGCAAAGAAAACCACTTCCACATTCCGATCCGGGTAGGCGTGGCGAAGTCGAAAGACCTCCTCGCCTACTTCTGCCTCGATCGTGAGTTCCTCAGCTAGCTCGCGGCGAAGGGCGGTTTTCAGGTCCTCCCCCTCGTTCACCTTGCCCCCGGGAAACTCCCATTGCATTCCGTAAGGGTCCGAATGGTGACGCTGGCAGATCAATACCCGGTCGCCATTTACTACGATGCCGGCAGTGACGAGGATGGATTTCTGCTCCCTCATGAGCCAGAAGCAACAAGAGATAGTGAAACTCAACGGACCAAGGGATTATACAAGATGGCAACCGTTCGGTGATGCGCGTTATTCATTGCCGTGCCACGCCGGCAGGTGGCGCGCGAATTCCAACGCATCTTGCCATATGCGCCAACCATCGCATACCAGACAAATGCCTTGGAAGCAATCCCATCCAGCGTCGCACTTGATTCAAGATGGAAATTCCTATTCCGCCACATATAATCGCTATTGAATCCACCCCCCACCTTGCTGTGAGCGAAGTTACTGCTGGGCATCGCCACCGCGAGGCCAAGCTCCCGGCTCTCGTCTTTGTACCATCCGCCTGCCACATGCTGTGTCGCGGAAGGGTCGCAAGGACAGTCTGCGGGACTCATGGCGCCCACATCGAACTCCCACGGTTCATAGACGGCGAAATCGTAACTGAACGGCCCCACCTTCTCATCCGCAAGGCGGGTGAATCGCTCGTCCAAGGGCAGATAGTATTTGGGCTTCCCGGCTGGATTGCTCCCCCATTGCGAGCGTGTCTCGAGACCATAAGGAGTGGAGTAACTGAGTGGGGAGAGATCACTGACCTGCCCGTTCCAAACCGCCAGCAGTGGCTTGTCGAAAAAGCTATTGTTGTGGTTCAAGTCCAATATCACCGCCATCAGGTCGATGCTTTCGGTCCCCTGGCAAGCCACCCCGGTCACCAAAGACATGGCCGTACCATCACCAGCCTGGGTGGGGTTGTAATCACCCGTGAGATTCCCCACTTTGACTTCGTGGTGAAATGCCATTTGCAAAAGACCTCCACCGTTGTATCCCCAAATGTGCTCAATCCCCTGGTATTTCAAAGAGACAATGGCTCCGCCCTGGGTAAGATCGAACAACACGGTTTGTTCTCCAGCCGGATCTCTGATTACGAGGGCTTGGTCCACTTGCCCAGGTTGCATGGTGAAACTCGTCACCTGGCAACGCGCCCGCACCGGATCCTTGTCGACGGGTGTAATAGTTTGCTGGGCGTACAGGTTCACGCCCGCCATTTCGCGCCTGAGTCCGAGCTGAAGAGGTAAAGTGGGTAGAGTTCTTTGAAGATTCGCTCCACATGGCTGGCAAAGGCGGGCTGCGCTACCACGCGCGAATTCGGTTCATAGACCTTGCGCACGATCCATGCCTGCAAGGTTTGCCAGTCCTCGTCGCGGCGCGGAAGGCCGGGGTGTTGTGCCCAGTCGCCGCTTTCATGACGATGCCAGTAAGTCTGGTAGCGTTTGCTGCGGACCGTTTCCTCGAGCAGCCTGCCGAAAAGCTCCCTGTCTGTCACCAACCTTTTACGAAAGACCGTCTGGAGCGCCCCCTTGGGTCCTTTCCACGTATCATAGATGGAAAAGCCGACTGTAACGCATTCTGCTGAAAGACCCACGTACAGCCGCCCCGCATGGCCCCGGTCGCGGCTACGATCATAGACGTAGAGGTAGTAGTTTGAATGGTACGGAGCCTTATCTTTGCTAAATCGAATGTCACGATTGATGCGCGAGAAACTGCCGTTAGTCTTTCCGGAAATCTCGAATTGGGGGTTGAGGGTGAGCAAAAAGGGCGTGAGAGTCTCGAGCAAGCCGCGGAAGGCGCCGGTAACATACGTTTCATAGCGCGCGCGGTTTTGGTCAAACCAGTTTTTGTTGTTGTGTTGCGAAAGTTCCTGAAAGAACGCAAAAGCTTCAGCGGTAAATCCCGGAAACGAAATGGCCATAGACGTCACCTCGGTCGGCGGTTAAAGCAGCAACCCCATTATTCCTCAGTTTTGACAGTAAACAGAGAAAAAAGACGCGCCGGTCATGTGTCGAATCTCTCAACAGCACAAGCATTCCGCGCAGTGACTTTGAGAACGGTCGGCTTGCTAAATCAGAGGCTAATAGAAATCAATGACCAACTGCGACAATATGTCACCTTTAACGGTTCGCGAATCCCATCTCGACATTCTGACTTCTGGCACGCAGATTGCCCTGACAGCCACAGGACTATTGTATCTCCTACACCCCTGAGAAAGCGAGAACTCCATGGGCCCCACATGCAGCAATTGTCCGGTTCTGAAGAACTCACTCTTCAGCAGTCTTTCCAGTGAACAAGTTGCGCGACTGGGGTGCGTGTTCCGACCGGCTCGCTACAGGAAGAACCAAATTCTCTTCTTCGAGGGTGGTGTGGCCCAACATTTGTTCGCTCTCCATGCCGGTCTGGTCAAATTGGTCAAATCGCTGGAGAACGGGAAAGACCGCATAACCGGGGTTCTGTTTCCGGGTCAGTTGTTCGGCCTTGAAGCCCTTTCCGACCCCACCTACTCCCTTTCGGCCGTCACATTGCGAGACAGCGAGATTTGCGCAGCATCTCGAGAGGACGTTGTCACATTCCTCCAGTCCAACCCGGAAATCGCGTTGGGAATGGTACGTTTTTTGATTAATGAGGTTGGGCGGGTACGAAGTCAAGTCACGGATATGAGCTTCAAAGATGCCAGAATGAAGGTCGCAACCTTCCTTCTGTCGCTGGTTGCCTCCGACGCACCCCCAGTTGACGGATGCACTACGCTGACCCTGCCACTCTCCCGGCAAGAGATCAGTGAAGTTCTCGAACTATCGCCCGAGACAATAAGCCGTACACTGGCGACTTTCCGGCACCAACAGTTGATTATCGCGCGTGGCCGACACCTGACGATTCAAAACCTCGAAGGCCTGCAATCCGCGGCGCGTCGCTGAATGGCCAGCCCGACGCGACCTTCTCTCCACTTTGATATCGCTACCGACAAAACATGCGTGCCGCTCTGAGCGGACACGAAGCCAGGGTCTACCCAATGTATAGCTAATTGGGAGAGGCTAAAGCATTTATACCAACATCGAAGGGGAAGAAACTAGGATGTGGGAATAAAGAAACTAGTGGTTCTAGATTGACATATCTCATGTGCAATTGTGATGTCTGCCATCGACACAGCCCCGGAACGGCTGCTAGCTTGCTCTTATTCTGGCGGAAGTGCCCGTAATGTCGCTATGAACGTTGCTGCCATCAAGAGAACTCTGCTTCCCGTGCGGGGAGAAGTTAGGGGTCGGCTTTCCAGCAATAGCCCCTCCAGCCAACTGCCTCCTGGGCTCCTCCGTAACCAACAGGGAGTGTCAGCCGGAGCCAATTCGTGGGTGGTGGTGATCGCCTTTCTTGGCTCTGCAGTACTCGTATCGACGCCGGCTCTGTCTCAGACCATGCGGCCTTCTTCAGCGGTAGATAGCTCAAATTACCCTGCTATCCTCTTTGTTCAGGCGGCGTCCGTGAAGGAAGGCAATTTGTCAGAGAGATTCCCCTCCGGCAGCAGAATCGTTCGTTTGGAACAAGGAGCCCGGAGGCCCGCAAATCTTACCCCGAATTTCTTTAGCGCGGCGGACCCGCGCATCTCCTTTGACGGCTCGAGGGTACTCTTTGCAGCGAAGAAAGATGCCACGGCAACTTGGCAGATTTGGGAAATGAACACGGATGGAACGGGGCAGCGCCAAGTAACCCACTGTGATGGGAACTGTCTTGCCCCAGCCTACCTGCCGCGAGACGCGATCGCTTTTTCCGGCGAAGTTGAAGGGGACGGCGGAAGCCCGACCTACCAAATCTACTTTAGCAAGCTGGACGGCACCGATGCGCATCCCATCACTTTTGGTCCGGGTGACTACGAACTCGAGACTGTGCTACAGAATGGATTGATCCTGGCGTCGGCGCGGTCGCCCCTGGAAGCGAGAGGGAAGTTTGAGAATTCGCGCAACCTCTATACGTTGCGCCCTGACGGCAGCGGGCTCGCGGCATTCCGATGCGACCACGAAGCGCCGGCGATTCGCAGCCAGGCGGAAGAGTTGGATGATGGATCGGTGGTATTCGTCAAGAATAAGGCTCTTGGCTCTGAAGCTGGGGGCAACCTGGCAGCCATCCGGCGTGGCGCCACGCATAATTCGACTCTAAGCCCCGCAAGCGCCTTGATCTGGTCGCCCAGACAACTCGAGCTCGCCAGGTTGATTGTGGCACGCCGAGCCTCGGCGCCGCAATCATCGCGGAAATTCGATCTCTATTCCTTTGACTACGTACACGGGAAGTTTCAGGCTCCGATTTACCAGGACTCCGAATTATCCAGCATCGAAGCCGTTCCTGTTGCCGCACATGCTTCTCCTCGCTGGTACTGGAGCACCCTGCGCCAGGAAATAAAAGCGGGCTACTTCATATGCCTGAACGCCGCTTTGTGGGACGACTCTCCCAAGGTTCACTCGGCGCCGTTCCCGACTCAAGTTCGCGTGCTTTCTCTTGACCCGGCCACGAACAAGGAAAACAGCCTCGGGGAGGCGCCCATTGAGCGGGACGGCTCGTTTTACATCGCGGTGCCGCCGGACCGCCCAGTACGTTTTGAACTGTTGACTGCCGACGGCAAAGTGACCCGCAGGCAACAGAGTTGGGTCTGGGCGCGCCCAGGAGAAGAACACGGCTGCGTGGGCTGCCACGAAGATCTCGCCGTCGCTCCCGAGAACCGCTGGCCCATGGCGCTGCGACGCGTTGACGCGCCCATCTGCCTGGGGGTTCGCGCGCCGCTCGACGCAGCACATTAGGAAGGTGTAGGGCCAACCTTGTGCTTGCCCGAGGGCGGGCACAACCGCCGCCTCTACAAGGGGAATTGAGGATGAAAGTTCGAGCACGACAAATCGCGATGACGCTTGCCACGGCGATCCTGCTCGTTGTGGGATTGAGGGTTACAGCGCAGAACCCAACGGGCGCCAGATCACTCTCGGGCCCCCATCGCGCTACGGCCGCGTCCAATGCAGGAGGAAGTCCCGCATGGCAGACCGCCACTCCCTCTTCCCTTCCCACTTTCGAAGACGTCACCGAGAAATCCGGTATTAACTTTAAGCATTCTTTCGGGGAGCAGAAGCTGAGTTCCATCATGGAAGCTACGGGTTCCGGTTGCGCCTGGATCGATTACAACAACGATGGTCTCTTGGACCTTTACGTGGTGAGTGGGCGTTATGTGGATGGCGTCACCAAATTCTCGAAACCTGACGGCGTGGAGGCTACAAACCACCTTTACCGCAATAACGGAGACGGCACGTTTACGGACGTCACCGAGCAGGCGGGCGTCGGCGGCAAGGGATTCGGCATGGGCGTGACCGTCGGCGACTATGACAATGACGGCTACGAGGATATTTACGTCACCAACTGGAATTCGTCCATTCTCTACCATAACAATGGGAACGGAACATTTACCGACGTCACGGCGAGAGCGGGAGTCGAGAATTCCCATTTTGGAACGGGTGTAACCTGGCTTGATTACGACCGCGACGGCAAACTCGATCTCTTTGTGGGGAATTATCTGAAGTTCGATCCTAATGCCAAGCGCGAGTACTTCAGCGCCGACGCATTCCCCGGCCCGCTCGACTACGAAGGCGACGCCGACCGCCTTTTCCACAACAACGGTGACGGAACGTTTACCGACGTGTCCCACAAGGCCGGTATCGATAACCCGTTGGGACGGGCCATGGGTTTGACTGCGGGCGATTTCGACAATGATGGCTGGCCGGACATCTACATCGCCAACGACACCATGGACAGCTATCTTTATCGCAACAACCACGACGGAACGTTCACCAACGTGGCGCAGTACGTGAATGTGGCTTTTGGGGCGAACGGAGAAGCTACCTCCGCCATGAATCCCATTTTCGGGGATTACGACAACGACGGCTGGCAGGACATCTTCGTTTCCGACATGCGCTACCATCGCCTCTTTCACAACCCCGGCGCAAAGGGGTTCTGGCTTGATACCACAGTCGAAACCGGTGTGGCCAGCGTTTCCGGCCAGTACGTGGCCTGGGGCGATGGTTTCTTCGATTTCGATAACGACGGTTGGAAGGACCTTTTTATTGTGAACGGGGGCCTGCATTGGCTCATTCCCATGGAAGACTCCGTTATGCGCAACAACGGCAACTCAACGTTCACGGATGTGTCCTCGGAGTTGGGCAGCTACTTCAAGGTGAAGAAGGTTGGGCGCGGGGCCTGTTTCGCCGATTATGACAATGACGGGTACATGGATGCCTTCATCATGGTTTTGGGCGGCAAAGGAATCCTGCTCCACAACAATCCACCGCCCCTCGGAGTGCGCAATCACTGGCTGACCATAAAACTCGTGGGAACGAAGAGCAACCGCGACGGCTTCGGAACGCGCCTCGAGGCCATCGCCGGAGACCTTCACCAGTACGTCCAGGCGGCAGCAGAGAACGGCTATCTCTCGCAGGGTGATCCGCGCCCGCACTTCGGCCTGGGCAAACACACCGAAGTGGACAAGCTCCTCATCCACTGGCCCAGCGGCATTGAACAGGAGATTGACCACATCAAAGCCGACCAGTTCCTGACCGTCAAAGAACCCTCCGAAACGCCTGCAAGCACGGGAAACAGGGGGCGATGAACGGCGCTCGCACAAAACGTTATGTTTCGTTGACCGCGGCGGCAACCACTCGGCTGCTCCTGTCTGGCGCCTTGGCCCTTGTAGCGCTATCCGTTTTTTGTCAGCGACCGTACTCTTATGCTGGGATCTCCGGCGTGCAGCTAGCAGCAACCGCGGAACCGGAATACCTGACACCGGTGGAGTTGCAGTTCTCCCGAGATGGTCGGCGGATATACGTCGCCTGCGAGGGTAACGGCTCGGTGTTGGCGGTTGAACCAGTCACTCGGCAAATTGTAGGGCGCCTGAAGGTTGGTGACAAACCGAGAGGACTGGCGGTTTCTCCGGATGGCAAGACGTTGTACGTCTCGAACTCCTGGAGTGATACGGTCAGCGAAATCGACGCTCAAGCGTTTCAGCTCCGGCGCATCCTTAAGGCCGGTTGGGGGCCGGTTGGGCTAACCACCGATCGAAGCGGCAAGTTCCTGTACGTCGCCAACAGCGTTAGCAATGATGTGTCGCTTATCGACCTCATTTCAGGCGCAGAGATCAAGCGCTTCATGACCCAACGGTATCCCGAACAGATCCTTCTCTCGCGGGACGGGCGGCGCGTTTACGTGTCGAACATCCTGCCGCACTTCGGTCCCTACGACCAGCCACCTGTCTCCGAGTTGCTGGTCATCAACGCAGTGAAGCAAGTCGTGGATGCGCGCGTTCTTGTTCCCGGGGCCATCGAGTTGCGACACATTGCGGAGGCCCCGAAATCACTGGGCGGTTACCTTTTGGTTCCGGAAATAAGGCCTAAGAACCTGGATCCCTTGATCGGCGTGGCGCAAGGATGGGTCATGACCCACGGGTTCGTAATGATTCGACCCGTCTCCGATGATCCTGTTGTGGCGCTCTCTGAGCGGCGACGGCGGTCAGAGACCGCCGCTAGAGAAGTCACCCAAGTGGTTCTGGATGACATTGACTACTATTTCGCCGGGGAAAACGGCGCTGCCTTCACGCCGGATGGCCGCTACGCGCTGCTGACCGCCTCGGAAGCCAACACGCTCACCATCATCGACACCGCGAAGTTAGCGCGGCGGCTTCGAGACGTACCGGGCGATGAACTGCCTAACCGCCTCGATTCGGCGCGGACGTTCGTTGTGCGGCGCCTGGAGACCGGTTCCAATCCGCAGGCGGTAGTGATTTCGCCGGATGGACGGCTGGCTTACGTGGCCAACCGGCTGGACGACACGCTGAGCGTTGTTGATCTCACAAGGCTTCAAATCACGTCGACGTTGGCTTTGGGCGGACCTCGAGAACTGACCGCCGTTCGCAGGGGCGAGAGGCTTTTCAATGCTGCGAAGTACTGCTTTCAGGGCCAGTTTGCCTGCGCCACTTGCCACCCCAACACGCATTTAGATGGCCTCGCGTGGAATCTTGAAACGCCGCAACTGGGACGAGATCGAGTTGCCAATCGCACTCTGCGCGGCATTAAAGATACGGCGCCCTATAAATGGAATGGGAAGAACCCGGACTTGGCTACCCAGTGCGGCCCGCGCATCGCCAAGTACCTCTTCCGTTCTGAAGGCTTCAATACCCACGAGCTCGAGGACCTTGTCACGTACGTGAATCAGGTTTCTTTGCCTCCGAATCGGCACCTTTCGCCGGACGGTCAGCTAAGCGAAGCGCAGGAGCGCGGCAAGGCCATGTTTTATCGGACACAGAAGAACGATGGCTCGCCCATTCCCGTCTATAACCAGTGCGCCACCTGCCATCCGGCGGGCTCCCACTATACAAGCCGGACCAGCTTCGACGTTGGGTCAGCAAATAAGTTCGACACGATTTCAGCGTTCGATACCCCTCAATTAGATCGCGTGTATGAAGACGGGCCATATTTGCATAACGGAGAAGCTCTGACACTGGAGGAAATCTGGACCGTCTTCAACAACAACGACACGCACGGCGTCACCTCGGACATGGGCAAAGAGCAGCTGAATGATTTAATCGAATTCTTGAAAACGCTGTGAGTACGTTGGATTTGAAATCTGAAATTGGAGATTTTTGGGGTGAGTAAGTACATCATGAACCGAATGTTCCCGAGCATGGCAACCGCGATCGCCACGTCTGCACTGGCCACGGCGCAAAAACCGCGCCACATCACGAGCCTGAAGCGAATCTTACTGAGCGCTGCAATGCTGCTTCCCGCATCTTCGCCCGCCTGGGCGCAAAAGCCGCACCTCATCACCCACTGGGAGAATTTCACAACCTCCAGCGGCTTGCCGGACCCCAAGGTCTTCAGCGTCGCCGTCGATGGGAATCGGGTTTGGGTAGGAACCGAAAACGGGCTGGCGCTCATCGAGAACGGAAAGGTGCAGCGAGCTTATACGACGGAGGACGGATTGGTGCAGCGCGCGGTCATGGGCGTTGCCGTCGATAAGCAAACGGGCGACGTGTGGATTGCCACCTTGGGCGGAGTCAGCCACTTGTCCGGAGGCCAGTTTCAGAACTTTACTAACCTCACCAGCGGCCTACTGAACGACGTTTGCTACGGCATCGCCGTTGTCGATAAGTACGTTTGGGTGGCGACCACCGCAGGCGTGAGCCGCCTGAACACCTATACCGGCGAGTGGTCGAGTTGGAGCGAAAAGAATGCTCCTTTTCATGAGCCCTGGACCTATGGAATAGCTCCAGCAGGCAATAAGATGTATTTTGCCATTTGGGGCGGGGGCCTGCTCGAGTACGACATCGCGGGCAATTATTGGAAGCCCTACACTGATCCCGACGAGGAAATGGAAATTGTTTTGTTTCGCAATCAGGGCCTCATCCATATCATTGTTTCCAATGTCGCCTTCAACCCCGACACCAACATGGTCTGGGCTTCGACCTATTTCGGCCTGAGCGGTTACGACGGCCGCAATTGGCACAATTACCTTACCAAGGACAGCGGCCTCGCCTCAGACTTTATCAATGCTCCGAAATCCCGCC
>Ga0326727_10001838_pt1 | contig 76073 bp, 56 predicted proteins | sample MB2enrmetagenome_FD_207643 | JGI IMG/M metagenome (GOLD analysis project Ga0326727, IMG submission 207643) | Lab enriched peat soil microbial communities from McLean, Ithaca, NY, United States - MB29MY | ecosystem: Environmental > Terrestrial > Soil > Wetlands > Peat | place: USA: New York... | reverse complement strand
CCAATCCGTTCGGCAAGCCGGTGGCGCCCCAGGTATACGAACCGGAACCTCCGGTGGCGGAGAAGGAAACCCCCGAGGGATACACCTCGCCCACGGCGCCAGTCGGCGGCGAGGACGGCGACGTGACCACCAACGGCGGGTTGACCGTCAGCGAATAGGTCTGACTGGCCGAGCCCCCGCCGGCGTCGGTCACCGTGATCTTCACGCTGTTGAAGGCGCCGTTGGCGGTGGGCGTACCCGAAATGACGCCGGCGCTGCTGATGCCCAGACCGCCCGGGAATCCGCTGCCGGTCCAGGTGTTGCTCCCGGAACCGCCGCTCGCCGTAGCCGTCAAGGCGGTATAAGCCGCGCCCTGGGTTGCCACGGGCAGAGTAGCTCCGGTTGGGGCCGTAACCGTAAGGGCGTTGCCGATCGAGAGGGAGTAGTTCTGCGTAGCCGTGCCGCCGACGCTATCCGTCACCTTCACCTGCGGGCTGAAACTGCCGCTGACCGAAGGCGTGCCGGTGATGACGCCGGTGGAGTTCACGCTCATCCCGGTCGGGAATCCCGAGTACGACCAGGTGTAGGGCGGAGTGCCGCCGACCGCGTTGACCTGCGTGTTGGTGTAGGTTTCGTTGGCGTAACCCGAGGGGATCGTCGAAGGCCCGGTAATCGAAAGGACCGCGATCACCGTCACCGATCCGCCGCTGGCTCCCAGGGCGAGTGGGTTTCCGTTGGGGTCCGTCCCGGCCGTGTTGGTGACCGTCACCGGATAGGTTGTGGCCGGCGCGTTGGCGTTCGCCACGATCGTCAAATCCACGACGTCGCCATCGGGGATCACATCCTGGCCGAGACCGGCGACGATGAACCGGATGCTGGTCGACGACAGGCTATAGTTGTGCGAAGCGCTCTTCGATGCGCCGGAGGCAGCGCTGCCGGTAACGCCCGTGATGGTCAGGTTAGTTTTGTCATAGACCAAGTCGCACTGCACGCCCGCATACTGTGAGCCGCCCGAAGTCAGCATTATGTTCATATGCGCCGTGCCCCCGGGGGCTACCGACACCGTCCCTAGCGACAGCGTTTGCGCGGACAAACCCGCCGCCACGCCCATCATCAATATCAAGCTCGTAAACCGTGTCATTTCGAACTCCTCCTGGTTTCCACCTTTACACTGCCGTCCTGCCCTGCAATCGCCACCGTCTCCGCGCGGCGGTTAGTTCCCACTAAAGCGCTCAAATGGATGGCATGGTCCCGCGACTCCGCGGCATCCTTGAGGGACACCCGCAGAACCACTACTATACCGTCCGAAATACTGTTTTGGTTCAGCCCGAAAAGGAGCACCCTCAGTTTGCCGGGCTTCACCACGGCGGACTGGAGTCCCTTGCCCGCGTCGGTGGCGGCCGGGCCGGCCACGGCGGACACATCGAGAGCCGTTGCATCGTACTCGAGATCGAACTGAAGCCCCGTCAGAGCCGCTCCGCGCGAGGCCAGGGTCACGTTCAAGGTTGCCGGCTGGCCCGCCGTCGCCGCCACAGAGCCGACGCTCAATTCCGCTGCGTTTCCCGCAGCGGCCAACGCCAGCAGGATTGCGAGATTTCGATAGCGCATATTCCTCCTCAAGATGAGCGGCCCAATTGGAGCACCGGATCGATCATTTTCCGAACGGCGGCCAAATCGACCACACTCTCTACAGCGACAACGGTGGACGGCCTGCGTCACGGCGAGAGTTTGGTTGGTACGATACAGTACGCTGGCGGCATTGGGCGGCCCATCGCCGTGCGGCGCCGCGTTCGCCCCGCCATTCAATTTCATTCGCGTTACGGCCGGTTCCGCTTCGCGCCGCGAGGCTGTCGTCCGCCAAAGTGCAGGGGGATGGCTGGCGCGAGGGTTCGGGCCCAACGGCACGTCGGCTCCGGCAGGCGTGAAGAGCAGCGGCATGGCGCCATCCATTGCCCGCGAAGCGGACCGCGCATCGGCTTGATATGCCTTGGTTTGAGAAGCCAACGGCGGGCTCGCGTGGTCCCGATCTTGGGTGCCTGCGGGCAAACGCTCGGTCTGCCGCGACGGCGCATCGGCGGGCGGGCGCATGAGCAGGACTGGCCACGCGCCTGTGGCGCCCGGAAAACGGTTACGGTTTAGTAATCTCCTCAAGTCTATTCCGCGACGGCCTGCGATTGGCTTATGGTATCTGGGGTACATTAAAGAATCACTCATAGAGCCTGTAAGAGTCAAGCTTCATTCGATTCTATTTGGTACTCCGGTCAAATTGGACCCACTTTCTCCATAATTGAGGGGTTGGGGAGCGGTTGGGCGAACGTGTGGGGGCGTTCGATTTGGCTGCCAGCCCCGCCTCGGCGCATCCCAACCTTGGGTTAGTACGGGCACCCCAACCCGAGCGCCGCGTTGATCACCTTCTGCACGTCGGCCACGTTGACCACGCCGTCGTGATTCAGATCGTGGACCGCCGGGATCACGCCCAGAGCTTCGTTGATGATCAGTTGCACATCGGAGACATTTACTACGCCATCGGCGTTGAGGTCGCAGGTGAAGGGCGCGATGGTGGTGAGGTCGCTGGCGTTGGCATTCGCCGCGCCGCCGCCCGAGACCTGCACCTGGTTGGTGGCCTGCGCGGGGGCGGTGCTGGAGACGTTCACGGTCACCGTAATGGGAGGATAGCTCGACCCGCCGCTGAGGACGGTGCTGGTGGTGCAGACCGGCGGCGCGGAGCAGTTCCACGTGGAGTCGCCGCTCATAGACACCAGGGTCATGCCGGTGGGGACGGTCTCGGTCACGGTCACCTGGCTGGTGGTGGGGCCGGCGCCGGTGTTGGAAACCGTGACGGTATATGTGAGGCCGTTCTGCGCCTGGTTGAAGGCGGCGGTGTGGGCGCTCGAGATTTGCAGAACGGGCGGCGCGGCGCTGGCCGCCTGGGCCACCGGAACGGCCACCGAGCCGACCGTCAGCGTGGCGTTGCGCTGCGCGCCATCGTTGGGCGCGATGGTGTAAGCGACCGACGACCCGAGCGGCGTGGCCGTCAGCCATCTTTGATCGCTGGAGGCGGTCACCGGGCAGGAGGTGGTCGCGGCGATGGAGCCGCCCAGTCCTGCCGCGGGCGCGCTGATCTGGGTCTGCGACAGAACGTAGCTGCACGCGGTGGCCGGTTGCGTGATGAACGCCTGGAGGCCAGACAGGAAGACCATGGCGCCCTGCGTCCCGCCGCTCGAATTGGCCGACGCCGTGAGTGTGATGGCGCCGCTGCCGCTGCCGCTGGCCTGGGCGAACGGCAGCCACGCCGCGCCGCCGGTGGCCGTCCAGGCGCACCCGGATTGGGTGATGACCTGGATGGTGACCGTGCCTCCGGTGTATGGCACGATTTGATTGGCCGGGTTCAGCGCATAGGTACACGGGCCGACTGGGATCTGGGCGGTGGCCGTGACCCCGCCGTAGGAGACATTCAGCAGATCGACGCCGTTGCCGTTGGCGGTGATGACGCCGCCGGGGCTGACGCTGAACACGCTGGTCGAGCCGCTCTGCGCGGAGTAGGTGGCCGCCTGAGTGACGTCGATGGGGCCGGTGGCGAAGAGCGCATCGGCCTCGACCACCCGTGTATCTCCCACGTTCGTGCTGGCCACCGGCGCGTTCAGCAGGTTGAGGGCGTAGGGCGTGCCGCCGGGCTGGAAGGTGTAGTTCAGCGTGGTCATGGCGTAGGTGTTGTCGCTGAAGACCGCGACTGCCCCGAAGTTGGTCGAGCCCAGGCGCGTGGGCGTGAATGAGATGGTGAACGGCGACTGCGTGGAATAGAGCAGGGGCGTGTCGGTGGGGTCGGTGACGGGTTGCGTCAGCAGGACCTCGGTGATGGTTTTGGCGGATGAGGCCGCGGTGATGCTGGTGGCGGCGCCGATGGTGAGGGTAGAGCCGCTCGCGGGCAGGAAGGTGACGTTGGATGCGGGCACCTGGGCGTAGCCGGTGAGGTCCAGCACGGGGGCCGGGGCCGCCGAATCCGCGGGCATTGGCCGGCGGGCGGATTGGACGGGGCTGGCCGAGGGCGCGGTGCCGGTGCCCCCGGTGAGCCAGTAGTAGGCTTGTTGCCAAACAGCGGTGCTCTGAGTCTCGCCGGTGTCTGAGCATCCTAGCGGGCAGACAGGGGTGTGCACGATGCCGCTAACCGTGGCGGCGTCTGCTTGCCCCGGCGAGCCTGGCGCTTGGCTGCTCACTGGGACGATCGTGTCATTGGGCTGGCCTCCCAGAATCGTGGCAACGCTTTGCCCGGGAAGGAACCCGCCGATCAGACTGTCCAGCCAGCCTTCGGTTGTCGACATCGGGTTAGTTGGCGCCTGCCCTGCGATTGCATCAAAAACGTTTGACGATAGCAGGGCCCCCAGTTGCGGCGACCCCAGCTCCAGGGACTTCACGCCGGCGCCCACAGTGTTTCCACTCGAAGCCATTACCGCCCCCAGAGTGCAGGGATGGATGTTCCGCGCGAGGCAAACAATCCCATCAATCACGCCGCTGACATTCTGTTGATTCTGGTTGTTCACCAGCGTGGTAGCAAGAGGTGAGCCATCGTGTGGAGTTCCGATGGTGACCAACGCGTGGACTGGGTTGGGGAGCAGTTGCGGGCTGGCGGCATAGGGGCCTCTGCTCATGAAGTATCGTGTCGCCAAGCCGCCCATGCTGTGCGCAACCACATCGACGGTCCGCGCGGCCATTCCCGTCGCAGCGGCGCTCGCCAGCGCATCGGTCATAGCCGAGAGCAGTCTGCCTTGTATCCCAGAATCGCTGAAAGCCAGGGTATTCAGGTCCTTGTAATCAACTGCATATATCAGGTTATGCGGGTACTGGCCTGCGATCCAGTCGCGGAATCCGCTGGAGCGAGGGGTGAATCCGGCCTGCGCGGCACTCGACCAGATGCCGTGCACTAGCAGTAGCGGAGGCGGCATGATCGCTATGGAAGCTTGCGCAGTCTGGCTTTGTCCCTGCTGCGTAGCTGTCGCCGTAAGGTATGCCAGGGGGCTGCCCGGCACGGGGATGGCATCCGGTCCCCACAGGAGCGCCAGGAATGTGTAAGTGCCAGCGGCATCCGGCCCATAAGTTCGGGTAGTGACCTGGTAGGTCTGCACATTGCCGCCTGCCGGGCTAGGAGTTACGAGATAGTCCGGATCGAATTGCCCTAGCGATCCGGTAGCCGGACCCGCGCCATTCGGCGAGAGGGTGAACGTAACCGGCTGCGGAGAAGTGGACTGGAACGCCAGGATCAGGGCCGATTTGCCGTCCGCAGCCAGGCTGGGACCGGTCACGGGAGGCGAGTTCAATACAGTGGGCACGTCGAGCGTCGCAGGGGCTTGGCGGGAAGAGGCGTAGACCGCGAAGGGATTCAGGACGGTCAGCGACGAGGTCGCAGGCGTCAAAAGGTAAATGTGGCTGTCGGACCCTTGGGCTACAATCTGTCCAACATCGTTGATTCCCCAAGCAACGGATGGGTAAACCCCGGAAGGAAAGCTAACGAGAGTGTTCAGGTCTGTCATGAACCCGCCGCTATAGAGAAACGCGTGCGGGCTCGGGGGGTTGTTTCCCATTGTAAAATAACCGACGACTCGACCGTTGTTGTTGATGCCGAGGGCGAAGCTGTAGTAATCGCCGTAGAGTGTACCAAGGTCTGTCATGCTCCCGCCACTGTACAGAAACGCGTGGTCGCCGTAGGATGTCCCACCGAACCCCAAAGCTGTGTCGGCCCACCCCACGACCTGCCCACGGTTGTTGATTGCGTTGGCTTGGCTATAGTCTCCTCCGAAGGTGCCCAGGTCGACCATGGTCCCGCCACTGTACAGGAACGCGTGGTAGAAAATCTTCGTGCTGCTCGAAAACCCCACAACTTGGCCGCGGTTGTTGACACCGTAAGCCCTGCTGAGCGGCGCGTACTCTGTTGGGTCCCAGGTCAGCGCGCCAGGGAGCGTGCCCAAGTCGACGGCTCCGCCACTGTACAGAAATGCGTGGGGCGCGCCTGCGGGCGCCGTCCACGGCACCTCGAACTGCCCCGCAATCTGGCCGCTGTCATTGATAGCGCGTGCTTGGCTGGAGTAAGCGCCGAACGCGCCTAGGTCGACCATGGTCCCACGGCTGTATAAAAACGCGTGTTCCTCTGAAGCAAGGCTGGACACGAGACAGTCGGCATACCCCGCAACTTGGCCGCTGTTATTGATGCCGTAGGCGTAGGTGTCGGATCCCCCGGGTAGCGTGCCGACGTCGAGCATAATCCCGCCGCTGTAAAGAAACGCCTTATTGTTGACTCCACCGGTGATATTGCAATAACCAGCGACCTGCCCACTGTTGTTGATGCTGGTAGGCACGCAGTAGGATACGCCAGGGAGGGTACCTAGATCGACCGCTGTGTACGTGTTCGTCTGGCCCCCGGCGCTCGCGGCCATGCCGACCAACAGCGCCGTCAAGCCGAGCCATCTAAACTTGTTGGAAACCAACCTCCTCTTCATCCTGTCCTTCCTTCCTCAGTACGGGCACCCCAGCCCCAGCGCAGCGTTGATCACCTTCTGCACGTCGGCCACGTTGACCACGCCGTCGTGATTCAGATCGTGGACCGCGGGCGTCACGCCCAGAGCTTCGTTGATGATCAGTTGCACATCGGAGACATTTACTACGCCATCGGCGTTGAGGTCGCAGGTGAAGGGCGCGATGGTGGTGAGGTCGCTGGCGTTGGCATTCGCCGCGCCGCCGCCCGAGACCTGCACCTGGTTGGTCAGGTGCGCCGCGGCGGTGCTGGAGACATTCACCGTCACCGTAATGGGCGGATAGCTCGACCCGCCGCTGAGGACGGTGCCCGTGGTGCACACCGGCGGCGCGGAGCAGTTCCACGTGGAGTCGCCGCTCATAGACACCAGGGTCATGCCGGTGGGGATGGCCTCGGTCACGGTCACCTGGCCGCTGGTGGGGCCGGCGCCGCTCGCGTCGGATACGGTGACGGTATATGTGAGGCCGTTCTGCGCCTGGTTGAAGGCGGCGATGTGGGACTTGGCGATGGTGAGGTCGGGACACACCACCGTAATTGTGGCTGACGATGCCGCGGAACCGGAGTTCGTCGCGGAGGCCGTGGCCGTGTTGGAGTAAGTGGCGCAAACGGAAGCGGAAGTGGCGCTGGTGACGTGCACCGACGTGCTTGCTCCCGCCGCCATGTCGCCGAAACTGCAAGCCAGGGTCTGGCTGCCGGCGGCGCCGGTGACCGCGCAGGTTCCCGGTCCGGTATAAGCCGGGCTGACGCTCCAGTTGATGCCCGTTCCGGCCGGCAGCGGATCGTTCAGCGTCACCGCGGTGGCCGTTCCGGTCCCGGCGGCGCTCGAGTTGCTCACCGCAATGGTGAAGCCGATCGTGGAGCCCGCGCCGGCGGTAGACGAATCCGCCGTCTTGGCGACGCTCAATGCCGGGGCGTTGAAAACAGACCAGGTGCCCAGCGGCACGTAGGGGCCCCAGACGGAATTGCCCGAGTCGTAGGCTTGGCCAAATAAGGCGCGGGAGCCGGCAAAAGCCGGCTGGAAGGCGATGCCCAGGTTGACCGTCAGCGTTTTGCCGGAACCGGAGATGGACGACGTTGCCGCGCTCACGATGCACTCGTTGTTCTGAAGGGTTCCCGTGCCGGGGAGGGTCAGCGGCCCCAGGGTAGTACCGGAATCCGAAATGAGCCACAGGGCGCCGGATCCGCCCGTGGTGGTCAACACCGTGCACGTCAGGCTGTCCGTCCCGGAGGCCACAAAATCGACTTGTGCCAGATGGGTGTAGCCGCTCGCATGGTAGGCCTGCAAGGTGAAGACTTGCGTAGCCGCGGCGCCGCTGTTCGGAGAGAGGGAAACCACGTTGGGCCGCGCGGCGCCGGCGGCATCCTGAGTAAGTTGAAAAGTTCCGGTGTAGTTTCCCGAGAAGGTGACGGTTGCCGACTGGCTGGCGCCGGTGTTGGCGGGAATGGAGAACGGAATCACGTTGTAGCCGTTCGCCACCGTCTGCGTTCCTAACGTAAGCCACGCCGCGTTGCTGATCGCGCCGGTTTGGCAACCCGCTCCGGCCGTCCAGATCATCATCCCCGACATGGGGCCCGGCCCGATCTCACTGGGCAAGGAACCGGGGAACGAGTAGGCGCAGTAGAAAGTCGCCGTTACGTTGTGGGGCGCACTCATCGTCACGGTCTGCGGAAACGTGCTGCCGGTGAGATCTCCCCCGAAGTACCAGAAAGTGTAGCCCAAGTTCGGGAGCGGGGTGAGGGTTACCACCTGACCGCTGTTGTAGAAACCGTCCGCGGACGTTGGCTGGACGCCAATGGAACCCGCGAGCGCGGGGGATACGGAGGTGGTCAACAGGTACTGCGCCGATAAATTTCCGGTGTAAGTGACATTGGAGGATGGAATGGTGAAGGTTCGCGGGTTGGCAGTCGACGAATCAGACCAATTCTGAAAAATGTATCTCGCATTGGTCACGCCGGGAACGGAGGATAGCCACTGAATGGTATGTTGCGATGCGGCGGGAAAGTAAAACGTGACGGGGGCCTGGTAGGGGGTACCGCCGTCGAGCGTGAACGGCGCACCAACGGCGTTTGCCGAAATGGTGACTGCGGGTTGCTGGACGGCGGGCACGACCCACGTCCCCACCGGCACGGTGCCGCCGGCCAGGCCCGTGCCGGCTACGTTCTGAGCCTGGCCCGTAATGCGATGAGCCCCGGCAAATGCGGCGAAGAAGCTCATCTGCACGGTCACTTGCAACAAATTGTTCGATCCAGTGTAGGAGCTTCCCGTGGATGACACCGAGCAGTTGGAATTCGAAAGCGTCTGTCCCGGCGCGCCGAGGGGAATCGAGCCGCCGGCGCCGGTCAGGAGAATCTGGTTGTAGTTGGAGACCTGGACACTACAACCCGTCCCGCCCTCAAACGCGGCCCACACCTCGGTGACGTCCGCATAGCCGTTCTCGTCGAGCACCTGGAAAGTGAACTGGCCGGTGTCGCCGGAACCAAAACTCGGGGTGACGCTCAGAACCGAAATGCCGTTGCTGCCGGTCTGCACGATCGGCGTGCTCTGCCGGCCGACCGCGATGTAGCCATTGCGCTGGGCCGCGGCGGAATTGGCATCCACGGCAAACGGGACCGTACCGTTTCCCTGGCCGGAGGTGACGCCGGTCAGGTGGATCCAACTGGCGCCGGTGGACGCCGTCCAGGAGCACGACGACGGGGCCGAAACCGCGATGGAACCGGAGCCGGCGGCGGCGGAGAACGCGGTCGAGGAGAGCTGCAACGCGGCGCACGGAGTGTCGTAGCTTACGCTTACAGACAAGCCACTGGGAGTCGCGTTACTCACCGAGAGCGTCAATGGGGAGTATGGATCGAACCAAAACGAGCCGGCAACCAACGCGGCGTTGTTGAAGTTATTCGGGACTGCCTGGGGAGTAAAATCCAGCAGGTAAGTATGCAAGGGGGAATCCAAAGCGGGGTCTTCGTAGTGGACCAGCGCTCCGCCGTAAACGTTGGTGCCGCTCAGGTACCGGAGATTGCTGTCGATGTCTCCCACCGGCTGCCGGTACTCCAACCACACCCAGGCGCTGCTCACCGGATCGCGCAGCACGCGCAAGGCTCGCGGATTCGCCATGGACTCATAGGGCATGAGAGTGAAAGCGCCCGCCGAGGTGACCTCGACGTAATCGCCCAGCGCCAGCCAATCTAAGATGAGGCTCTTGTGTTCGCCGGTGTACTGCCCCGCCGGATAGCCGGTCGAGTTATAGGGCATTCCCATGATCGCGAAAGGGTCTCCGTATTCGACCAGGGCGCCGGGCGAATTGAGAGGTCCCAGGGTAACGCTTCCGTAATCGTCCGTGCTGGAATGGTTTAGTCCGAGGCCGTGTCCCAGTTCATGAGTAAAGAGCGCGCTCGGCGGGGAGCTGCCGGGACTGGCGGGGAACCAGCCCACGCTGGAATTCAGTGCGCCCTTGCTGGGAGACTGCACGGTCCAGCAACCGACGCTGTCCAGGCCGCCATAGCTCCCGCAGTACGAAACCGGGAAAACCAGTGCGATGTGCGTGAACTGGCTGAAGTCGACGGTCGCATCCGCCGCTGCGATCGCCGCTGTCTGGATCGCCGAGCTTTGGTCGCAGGTATAGTCTTGGCTGAGCGCAAAAGGGCCGAAGACCTGTCCGACGGCGGAGGTTTTGGCGTAAGACATCTCCTTCCACATGCCGTTCAGGGAGGCGGTGCTGGTGGTATCCGACGGGCTTCCGAAGAACGCCTCTTGCAAAGTGGCCGCCGTATAGCCGGGCGGCAGGGACGGGAAGGACGGCATGGTCAGCATCAGGACGGCGATGTTCTGCGGTCCGATGGTGCTGCACTGAAGCGGCGTACCCGAGTCCGCCGGCCGTGGTACGGCGGCCATGGCGGAGACGGCTACGTGGCCCGCGAGCGCCAGTCCCTTGACCCTGACGGCGGCGCCGGCGCGCTGGCCGGGAGGCGCCGCGAAATGCAACTGAAGTCGGGCGCTGCCGGTCCGCAGGTACCAATAGGTGCGGCTGCGGCCATGCTCAAAATCGTCCGCGACGGCCGCTTCCAGCGTGCCGCTCCACTCCCCGGCCGATTCCACGGCGGGGCCGGACAAACTGCGCTGCGCCTGGGCGGCGACCTCCGGCGGCAAGGCCAGTCCCGCGACCTGCGCCGGATCGGCCGCCATCAATTCCACCAGCAGGCGCGCGCGGGTGTCGAGCAACGCCGCGAATTGAGAGGGCCCGGACGAAAAAAGAGCGGATCGAGCCAACTCCCGGTTCAACAGTTCAATTCGATCCCGCAGGGTGTCCCCGGCGTCGCCGGGTTTGGCAGCCCCTGGCGACGCCAGCAGCAGCAAGCCTCCCAACAGGGCGCAGCAGGAATGGAATCCACGCCTGGCCATTGAATCGAACCTTATCATGGATCGCCCCGGAGCCGCCGGCACGGACGGGGCCGGCGGGCGCCCGTCTCCATTCTATCTCGCCGCGCAGCCCAAACCCAGGGCGGCGTCGATTACGATTTGCACATCCGCGACGTTCACCACGTTGTCCCCATTCAGATCGTTGACCGCGGGGATCACGCCCAGCGCCTGATCGATGATGAGCTGCACGTCGGCCACGTTCCCCGCAATAGTGGTCTCGACGGGGTTGGCCACTGGGAATTGATCCGAATCGGTGTACCCGGACACCAGCACATTGCCGGCCGCGTCGATGCCAAGTCCCCATATGTAGTCGGTCCGGTTGCCGCCCAGGTAAGTCACGTAAGAGAATGCGGAGCCGGCCGGGTTCAACTTGGCGACGAAGCCATGCGCCAGAACGGTCCCTGCCGGGCCAAAGGCCGAGGCTTGAAGCGTGCCGGGCGTGACGGGCAGGTCGGGTGAGTGCGTGTATCCACCCGCGTAAGCGTTGCCGGACGCATCGACTGCGATGGATGTGCCGGAATCTTCCAGGCTTCCTCCGAGGTAGGTGAAGTACAGCAGGGCCGTGCCGGTGGGGTTCAGCTTGGCGACAAAGGCGTCGATGCCTCCCGCTAATGTAGGGTACGCACCGCCCGCCGGCGCCCCTGGAAACGAGGTCGAATTCGTGTTGCCCGTGACATACGCATTCCCCGATGAGTCTGCCGCAACGCTGTAGGCGGCGTCGATGTTCGACCCGCCCAGGAATGTGGAGTATGTCAGAGCGCCAGTGGAAGTAAACTTTGCAACGAACGCGTCCCCCGATCGTTGGTATGCGCTCAGGTAACTGCCCGCGGTCACCGGAAACCCGGAGATTGTCGTCCAACCGGCCACGTAGGCATTGTCAGCGGGGTCGACCGCAACCCCATACCCTTCGTCGAGTCCGTTGCCTCCCAGATACGTCGAGTATGCGAGAGAACCGGAAGGGCTCAGCTTGAAGACTATTGCATCCAGATCGCCGCCAAAAGAGCTTTGATAGGCGTTGAGGGTGGGAAAATCCGGGGAACTCGTCCAGCCCGTTACCCAGACCGCTCCCGTCGAATCGACGGCAATCGCAGTGAGATGGTCGTCGCCGGACCCTCCGATATACGTCGAGTAAATCAGCGCCGTGCCCGCTGCATTAATCTTGAAAACGAATCCATCGTAGCTGCCATCGAGCTGCGGGTAGGCGGCATTGACGACAGGAAAGTCGCTGGCCGCGGTGGTTCCCGCGAGGTAGGCGTTGCCGGAAGAGTCTACCGCAACTGCAGACCCGGAGTTGGAGTACGTGCCCCCTCCCAAAAGCGCGAAGTACGAGATCGTGGGGTCGATCACCAGCGTCTGCTTCCGGTCGTAATCCTCCACCTGAAATGCGACTTCCCGATTCCGCAGCAGCTTGTAACTGCCACGCATGCTCTTCCGCCGTCCTTCGACCTCCTGGTAGATAACGGGCAGAAGAAGCTTCAAATCGCCCGATTTGGTGCGGACCTCGACGGCTCCGCTCGGGTCCAGAGAAACCGCGTCCGCGCCGGCAAACCGCACTCTCACCGCATTCACATCGGCGCCCGGCCGGACCACCAGGTCGAACTCCAGTTGCTGTGCGTTGTCGCGGTAAACCACGTCGATTCCCGGATACACGCTCCGCTCGGTCACCTGTTCGTAGGTGGGCAGCCCCATGCGCCACTTACTGGGATCGTTGCCGTGGATGTAATTGACCTTGCCGGGCAGTTCCCGCCCCGCCACTGCCATTCCCGCAGTACCGTTGACGAGTTCGAGCGACACTGTCCGACCAGGCCGCCCTGCGGCCGATGACGTACGCAGCGTCGCGCCGTTTTCGCCGATGGACACCACCTACCCTTGGCCGCGCGCCACATAGCGGACCGCGCCGCCATCCTGGTGGCGTTCGAAGGCCAACGGCAGTTTGAGGTAGTGTTCCGCTAACCGTGACGCTTGGGGCGCTGCCTGGCAACACGGGCGCATCGCGAGAAGTAACAGAACCGAAACAAACACACGCGCAGGGGTGAGAGCCGCCAACGAACGTTGCCGGGTACTCATATAACGAACTCTCATTATTTTGTGCCCGCAGATAGTGCGCAAGCCGCAATGGCCATTTCTTTTGGCTCGGGTTGGCAATTCTTACTGGCGCCAGTTCATACGGCCCGATCGGGACGTCGGCTATGCGCAGCCCGCGCGCTACGGTGTTCAGGTACGGCCATGACACGCTGCTGGAGAAGTTACAACGAGGGCGTCGTCTTGACGCGCAGCACGGGAATCCATGGTAGTACGGTTTGTAACTCGCCGCCCATCAGTTGCTGGCCGAGGTTCTTCCAGTAGTCGGCGGGCAGGGTGACTACGCGCTGGCCGGTCTTGCGGTCTATGTATGGGTCCACTTTGTCGTGCGGCATTCCCAGGCCGATGCCGATCACCGAGGGGATTTCTTCGCCCGCATGCAGGGTAAGCCGCTCGATGCGGTCGAACCGGCTCCAGTTGAAGCACACCGCCAACAGGTTGCGCAGCCACTCCAGGCGCTTCTGCGAATCGGGGCCGGCCTCGTCGCGGCAGCGCTGCGCCACCTTCTCCGAGAACCACCAGATGCCCAGTTGGCCTTTGGGCGATCCGCTGTCGGCCACGCGGTAGAGGGTGGTTTCGCCGGAGAGCAGTTTGGCGCGCACCGTGGCCGGCTCCAGGCTGTGCGCGTCGCGTATCCTGGCCGCGGCCATCCACGCCTGCATCCGCATCTCCTCTTCGAAGGATTTGCGGTGCTCCGCCAGCACGCCGGTTCCGTTCCAACCCAATCCGGCGTTCGCCAAGGACCGCTGGTAGACCGGGTCGTTCTTGGCCAGCACCGGATAGATGCGCGCCACATACATGTCGTACAGGGTTTTCTCAAGACCAAAGATGCCGCTCATTTCGCCCCCCTCGACTGGGAGCATATCATGGACCGGCGCGAAGTGAGCAAGCGCGCGTGAAATGGAGTACTATGGGCCGGAGTTACCGGCGGCCATGATCAGCGTCTTTCTCTCCCACTCGTCGAAGGACAAGCCGTTCGTTCGCGAGTTAGCCGGGTTTCTGCGGCGGGACGAGGCCATCCGCGTGTGGCTGGATGAAACCAGGATGGAGCCCGGCGACAATGTCGTCGACGAGATCGAAGCGGGCCTGGACGCCGATGTGGTGCTGCTGATCCTGTCGCCGGATTCGGTGAATTCCCGGTGGGTCGGGAAGGAATGGACCGCGGCCTTTTGGCAGCAGGCAAATACGGGAAAGCCCAAGGTTGTGAGCGTTCTCTACCGGGAGTGCCGGATTCCGCGACTCCTCGCCAACGGATTGCGCTTCGATCTGCGCACCAACCAGCCGGAGGGATTCCGCGCCATCCGCTCCTGGCTGCTGGGCGAGCAACCGGTGCGGCTGCGTCCCAACCACGCTCCGCCGCGCCCGCCGCTGTTCATCGGGCGCGAAGACCAACTGCGGAATTTGCGCGAGCGCCTGGCACTGCCCGGGACGCTGGTCCATGTGCTGGGCATGCCGGAACGCGGCAAGACCCTGCTGGCGCTCGAATTCGCGCACCGCTTCCAGCAGGATTTCGAAGCCGTCTACTGGCTCTCGTGCCAGATCGGAAACCTGGCGGCGCTGGCCGGCGAACTTTCCCGCCAGCTCGGGCTGAAACTGGAGGGCGATCTGGATCAGGTGGCGAGCGAGCTGAGGGATTTCTGCGCCGGCAGGCGCTGCCTGGTGGTGCTTGACGGCGTGGAAGACGAAAGCCCCGCACCCTTGATTCCCGGCGGCTCCGCTTCGGTTTTGATCACCACGCGGCGCGACAACCTGCCGTTCCTGAGAGACCTCCAGCCCGAGCCGCTGCCGCTGTTCACCGAAGCGCAGTGCTTCGAGCTGTTCCAGAAAGTTATCGGCGAGACGGAAGTGGAGCGCCATCGGGACGTGTGCCGGGAGCTGTTCCGGCGGCTGGGTTACCTGCCGGGGGGCGTCGCCCGGGCCGCCAGCCTGGTGCGCTACGACCAGCAGTACGCCATCTCCAGCCTCGCGGCGGATCTGCCTAAGGAGGTCACCCAGCGGACCAGCGAGGCCATTGCGGCGCTCGATCCCGAAGCGAGAACCCTGCTTGCCGCGATGGCGGCCTGCGCCCCGGATGGTTTCCGATTGTCGCTGGCGGCGTCCGTGGCCGGCATGCAGGATACATCTCTTCCGCCGCTCAACGCATTGGTGCGGCGGTCGCTGGTCGAGGTGGTGGATCGCACGGACGGGCGCTACCGTCTGCACGCTCTGGTCCGTGAGTCGGCCGATGGCGCGGCTTTCGGCGAGCGGCATGCGCACGCGGTTCGGGAGCGCTACCGGAGTTGGGAGACCAACTGGCGGGAGTGCGAGGAGGATCTGCCTGAGTTTCAGGTGGCGCTCGATTGGGCGCTGCGGCATACTCCGGGGCTGGAATCGGGCGGACTCGCAGGAGACTTGGCTTATTTCGGCTTCTCGCTGACGAGGCGCCTGGGGCGGCTGACCGACGCCCTCGGGATCTGCAAGCGGATGAACAGGGCCGCCGGGGAGCGGGACGACCTTGCCCACCTGCAAGCCTGGTTCGGCAACGAAGCCTTGATCCTGAAGGCCTGGGGGCGCCTGAAGGAAGCCATGACCCTTTTCAAACTGCAGGAGAAATTCTCCCTCGAACTCATGGGCCCCGCACACGTCCAAACCAGCCTCGGCAACCTGGCCTCGACCTTGGAGGACTTGCGCCGCCTGAGAGAAACCATGGATTTTCCCAACCGGGAGGAAACCATCAGCCGCGATTTTGGCAGCCGCGCCAGCCCGCAACTCAGTCTCGGCGGCGAAGCCATGACCCTGCAGGAGTGGTGCGGCTTCCCTAAGGCCATGGACCTTCTCAAACAGGAGGACGACGCCTGCCTCAAGTTCAGCGGCCGTGCCGGTCTGCAGGCCAGCCTGGGCGGCCAGGCCTCGATCCTGCGGGACTGGGGGTGCCTGGAAGAGGCCATGGACCTTCTGAGGAGGCAGGAGAAAATCTGCCTGAAGGATGGCGACCAGGCCAGCCTGCAAGCCTGCCTGGGCAACCAGGCCCTGATCCTGCGCGCCAGGGGACGCCTGGATGAGGCCAGGCAACTTCTCGATAGGCAGGAAGACATCTGCCGGAAACACTACCATGCCGGCATGCCCGCCAACCTCGGCAACCGGGCCTTGATCCTGTGGGACCTGGGCTGCCTGGAGGATGCCATGGCCCTCCTCGAACAACTGGAAGCCATCTGCCGGGATCTCAGCAACCGCGACGGTCTCCAGGCCAGCCTGGGAGGTCAAGCCCTGATCCTGCGGGACTGGAAGCGCTGGGAAGAGGCCATGGATCTTCTCCAGCAGCAGGAAACCATTTGCCGGGATCTTGGCGACCGCGCCGGGCTGCAGATCACCCTCTGCAACCAGGCCGTGATTCTGCAGGACCAGGGACACCCGGAAGAGGCGATGGACCTCTACCGGAAAGCCGAAGCCATCTGCCAGGATCTCAGCAACCGCTTCGGCCTGGCGCGCTGCCGCGGCAACATGGCGCTCATCCTCAGGGGTCAAGGCCGGATCCCGGAGGCGCGGGGTCTGCTCCTCGACGCCCTCAAGACTTTCGAAGAACTCAAAATGCCGCGCGAGACGGAAGAGGTCCGCGGTATCCTTCGGGCCTTGCCTCCCGAGTTTGAAACGGAACCGGCAGGCACATCGCCGAATGAGCCCAAAAGGCCCAAGCGGGTTGTGCATGGCGCCAGCCATAATAAGTGAAACAATCTGCGCGCCTGTTCCACCCGGGCGCGCGATGGCGCCCGCCCCATACAGCAGGACGCTACAATAGCCGGAGGGTGAGCGGGGATTCCAGTTGAGACGTACCCTGGTGATTGGCATCGCGGGGCTGGCGTGGGCGGCCGCGGCTTGGGCGGTCCCCCCGGTTCTGGAAGTGTCCGTCCGCGATGCCGCCAATCTGCCGGTTCCCGATGCGCGCGTGGAGGTGCGGCAGGGCGGCAAGCCCGCCAGCAGCGCCCAAACCGATCTCCAAGGCCAGGCGTCCTTTTCCGACCTGCAGCCCGGACGGTTCGCGGTCACGGCCTCCAAGGAGGGGCTTCAGCCGGCGCGTAAAGACATCGTGGATCTCGCCGCCGAAGGCCCTACCCGCGTCCTACTGACACTCGCCGCCGTCGAGGTTCACAAGGAGAGCGTCGCCGTGGAGGCCGCGGCCGAACCTGTGGAGGCCGGCGCGTCGACGCCTTCGACCCTCGCCGGCCAGACCGCCCGCGAATTGCCGGGCCGTCCAACCACCGTGGCCGATGCGCTGCCCATGCTGCCGGGCGTGGTCCGCGGGCAGGACGGCGGCTTGCAGATCTCGGCGGCGTCCGAACACCGCGCCGCCCTGATCGTGAATTCCGCCGATGTGACCGATCCGGCCACCGGCCAGTTCGGATTGACCGTACCTATCGACATCGTCGAAGTCATGAACGTCTACCAGACGCCGTTCCAGGCGGAGTATGGGAAGTTCACGGCGGGGCTGGTGTCGGTGGAGACGCGCCGCGGCGGCGAGAAATGGAAATGGGAGCTGAACGACCCGCTGCCGGAGTTCTTCATCCGCAGTTGGCGGCTGCGCGGGCTGCGCACCGCGACGCCCCGCATCAACGTGGAAGGCGCGCTGATCCCCGGCCGGCTGTATTTCTCCGAAGGGCTGGAGTACGAGCTGCGGAAGACCGAGGTGATCACGCTGCCGTTCCCCAACGACCAGAAAAAAAAGTCGGGCGTGAATTCGTTTGCGCAGGCGGACTGGATTCCGGCCGCGTGGAACGTGCTGACGGCCACCCTGCACGTGGCGCCGCAGCGCCTGGCGTATGTCAACATGGACGCCTTCGATCCGCCGCCGGTCACTCCCGATGCGGCCACCCACAACTACACCGCGACGGTCACCGACCGCCTCACGATTTTCGGGGGCCTGCTGGAGAACACGGTTTCCGAAACGCGTTTCGGAGCCAGCGTGTGGGGCCAGGGCGGGGAAGACATGATCGTCGCGCCCGCCGGGCGGAGCGGCAACTACTTCGCGCAGCAGCACACCGACGCGTCGCGCCTGGGTTGGGCGCCCAGCTACCTGTTCCGCTCCGCGAAGTGGATGGGGACGCACGCCTTCAAGCTGGGCGCTTACTTCGGCCAGAGCAAGGACAACGGGCAGGTGATCGACCAGCCCATCGACATCGTGAACCAGTGGAACCAGTTGACCGAACAGGTCACCTTCACGCCCGGTAAAGCCTTTTCGCTGGAAGATACCGAGTATGCGTTTTATTTGCAGGACCACTGGAGCATCTCGCCGCGGCTGGCGGTGGACCTGGGAGTGCGCACCGAATCGCAGGAAGTGTCGCAGACGTTTCGAGTGGCGCCGCGGGCCGGCATGGCGTGGTCGCCGTCGGAACGCTGGGGCACGGTGGTGCGCATGGGGTTCGGGTTCTTTTACGACCACGTGCCGCTGAACGTTTACTCGTTCAAACTGTTTCCGAAGGCGGTCGAGACCTACTTCGACCCCGCCGGCCAGGTCACCGCCGGGCCGTTTTTCTTCGGCAACGCGCTGGACGTGGTGAACGTGCGCATCCCCTTCGTTTTCCGCAAGGCCGGGCCCGGCAACTTCTCGCCGCAAAGCGCCACCGGAAGTCTGCAGGTGGAACAACCGGTGGGACGCTATGTGCGGCTGCGGCTGAGCTACATCCACAACCAGTCGGCGTGGCTGGTGGTGATGAACCTGGTCGATCCGGATCCGGTGACCATGACCGGCGCGCACGAACTGATCGGAAGCGGGCAGGCCAGGTTCCGGCAGTTCGAGACCACCGCGCGGCTGCGGCTGAAACCGAACCGGCAGATGTTCGTTTCCTATGTGCACAGTTACGCGCGCGGCGATCTGAACGATTTCAACAATTACCTGGGCAGTTTCCCGGTCCCCATCTTGCGGCCCAACTTCAACGGCCGGCTTCCCGGAGAATTGCCCGACCGGTTTCTGGCGTGGGGCGCGATGCAATTGACCGAAAGCGTGCGGATCCTGCCGGTGGTGGAGTACCGCAACGGCTTTCCGTATTCCACGGTGGACGCGGCGCAGAATTACGTGGGAACTCCCAACCAGAACCGTTATCCCAACTTCTTCGCGCTGGATGCCCGCGCGTCGAAGGACTTCAAGGTGAGCCCCAAGTACAGCGTCCGGCTGTCGGTGTCGGGAATGAACCTGACGAACCACTTCAACCCCGAGTCGCTGCACAACGACATCGCCGACCCGTTATACGGGGTGTTCTTCGGACAGCGCCAGCGGAAGTACACGGTGGACTTCGACGTATTGTTCTGACGGCGCGCCTCCGTCCGCCCAACCGCGATGCGCGTGCTCCGGCGCCGGCCGCGAGCGGCGCGGCGGCGGAACTTCGCGCCGCTCGCGGGGTTTAATTCCACGAGCGCTATGAGAGTCTTTTCCGTTTGGCTCCCGCTGGCATTTGCGGCGGGCAGTTTGAATTTGCCGGCGCAGGTCTCCGCCGCCATCGATATCGACGCCACCCGCCCCACGCCGCTGAACGCCGGTTTCAGCGGGTTCAACGACGAAGTGGTCTTTCCGGCCGAGTTTTACGATTACCGGCTGAATAACATCGCCTCCCAGCTTTCGCCCGGTTGGGTGAGATATCCGAGCGGCTTATTCAGCCAGGCGTTCAACTGGCAAACCGGACTGATGGTTCCCTCCTGGGTGCAGCAGTTCGAGGGCACCGACATTGCCACGCTGCTCGCCGAGTCGGTTCCCTGGGTGAACGGAAAAGGCGGCGGCTCGTTCGTCGACGGGGCGAACCGGGCGAACTTTCTGGGCGCGAAACTGATCGTCTGCATCAACGGTTATACGGACACGCCCCAGTCGGCCGGACAAATGGCGGCGTTCGCCAGGGCCAACCAGATTCCCGTAGCGGTGTGGGAACTGTCCAACGAGCCTTACCTCTATTCGGGCTTTTTCGCGACGGCCACCGACTACCTGAACCTGATGAAGCCCTTCCGCGATGCCATCAAGGCGGCCGACCCCAACGCCACCGTCGCCATCTTTGCCATGGACGCCGGCGACACGAATCCCAACCCGCCCTGGGACCAAGCCATCGCCGGCTTCGCGCCCAAATACTGGGACGCGGTCACCTATCATCATTATCCGCCGCAGTCGAGCGGCGCATTCAGCCAGTGGATGGCGGACGAGAACGCTGTGCTGTATTCCAAGTCGTCGGCTTATGTGACCGGGTATCTCGCGCCGCTGATGCCGGGGACGAAGTTTCTCATCTCCGAGTTTCTGCCCTCCAACGACGGCCTCGGCTCGGGCTCTTCGGTGACCGATGGCACGCTCTACGGCGCCATCTATGCGGCCGAGTATGTGATGCGCATGTCGGCAGTGCCGTCCATGCTCTACGTGGGAATGCACGCGCTCACCGGAACGCGCGGCGTCTACGCCGCCCAGACGCATTACAGCGACGTGCAGGACGCCTATGACCAGGGGACCACGATCGACACGCTGGCGCTCGACTTCGGCTATTTCACGGAGGCCCAGCCGATGGGCCTGGCGGTGCTCAACGGCGTCTTGCGTAACTCCACCGCCGCGCTTTCGACAACTTTGACCGGCGGCCCCACCGTGGCGGCGACCGGCCTCGGCCAGATACCGGCGCTCTACGCGCAGGCTTACACCGGCGCCAGTGGCCGGCAGAGCGTGGTGATAACCAACAAGGGGGCTGTGGCCCAGGCGGTGACCATCCGGGTGAACGGTACGGCGGTTTCGGGAACGCTGCCCGTGCAGTTCATCGCGGGAACCGACCCAACGGCGGTCAACACCGCGGCCACTCCCAACACCGTTTCGGTCCAGGCATCCACCTCGGCGAACCCGGTCACCGTGCCGGCCTACAGCGTGGTGCGGGTGGATCTGAATTCGCCGGCGGTAGTGTCGGTCGTGGGCAACGCCGGCTACGCCGCGGGTCCGGTGGCGCCGCAGGAGATCGTGTCGCTGTTCGGCACCGGGATCGCCTCGCAGACGGCCATTGCGCCGGCGGCGCTTCCCACGGCCCTGGGCGGCATCTCGGTTCAATTCACCGACAGCGCTGGCAACAGCCAGCTTGCGCCGCTTTTCGCGGTCGCTCCCACCCAGGCCAACGTGTTGGTTCCGGCCACTCTGGCGGCGGGACCGGCGGCCGTCGCGGTGCTGCACGGCTCGATCGTGGCGCTGACCGGGCAGGTGACCATCGCTTCCTCGCAGCCCGGACTATACAGCGCCAACGCCGACGGTTCGGGTGTCGCGGCGGCCGTGGCGGCTCTCTACCCGGCATCCGGCGCAAGCACCGCCGAGCCCGTCTTCACCTGCACCCAGTCGGCCGCGCGCAGTTGCCTGCCGGCGCCGCTCTCCCTCGGCGGCGCAACCGACACCCTGTATGTTTCGCTCTATGGCACCGGCATCCGCGGCGCTTCATCCGTCGAATGCTACGTTGGCGGCCAGAGCGTGCCGGTCACCTACTCTGGCAAGTCGTCATATCAGGGCGAGGACCAGGTGAACATCTCGATTCCGAAAAGTCTCGCCGGCGCGGGCGACGTACGGGTGTATCTGGTGGCTGACGGAGTGGTTTCGAACGTGGTCGGACTGAACGTTCACTGACGCCCGGGATATCCCCCGGCAGAGTGACTGGCGCACCTTGTGGGTCTGACTTGCCGGTTCGCGACCGGATCGTCCTGTCCTTCGTGGGGAAGGTTCCCAACCCAGTTAGGCGAGCCATGCTTCTCATAAGTACTGGTACTAACCCCTAGTCACATATTTCTTAAATCTATGGCCGCGAATGGTTTGACTAACGTATACTATCTGAGACCGCACAGCGAACCAGCATATCCTTGCCTAGCGCACCAGTGACTCGCCGTAGCGCCATGCATGGAAGATCGATTGTAGATTGAGACGCCATCCTGCGGCCGGAGGAAGGTCAAGCGCATGAGAACGGTTCTGGCTTGTTTGGTATTGAGTAGTGGTTTGGTGTCGGCCGCCACGTTGACTTTTTACAGCACGGGTTATTCCGCCACTGGTTCCAAGGTCACTGCCGGGGGCAGGGATGGGAACTGGTCGCTGGTGTCGGATCCCGCCGGAAGTGTGGCAACTCCGTTTGCACCCTATGTCACCACGGGCTCGGTTCTAGGCACGTTTCCATTCGCCGCTAATGATTGGTTGAAAGACGGCAGCTTCGGCAGCAATTCGGAGTGGATCAGCCCGAAGGCCCTGGAGACATCCTCCGATCCCAGCTCTACCAACGTTCCTTATGTCTATCAGCAAACGTTCACTGTGACCGCTCTGGAGAATCCCAATTCAGTGGTGATCACAGGTGAGTGGAGCGCGGACAACTACGGGTACATCGTGGTTAACGGTACTGAGGTCACTTCCGGAGAGGATGGCATCATACCGAACGCCGCAGGGGAATTCAGGTCTTTCACCAGTTTCATTCTCAACTCCTCTAACTCCGATTTTGTCGCGGGCAAGAACGTCGTTCAGTTCGACGTCTTCAATAACGCCAACGGTTCTCCCGATGTGACCGGAATCAATGTGGATATCGAGAGCACCGACGTGGACCCGGCTCCGGAGGCGAGCACCTTCGGGATCGTGGGCCTCGGCCTGGCGGCGTTCGGCCTCCTTCGGAGGACGGCCAATCGCCGGGCCGCACTGTGCCAGGGGAAGTGATACGCGAAGCTGGCGCAGCGGAGCGCGCCGTGTAGCAGTTCCGGCGGACCGTAACATCCGTAAGAACGACCGTCTACTTTACCGGGCTCTTAACCAGTAACTGGCGCACCCAGAAGCGGTTGGGATTCAGTTCCAGCGCCTTGTTGAAAGCCTGGCGCGCATCGTCCTCTTTCTTCTCGTTGCGCAAGGCCAGGCCGAGGTAGACCCACGCCTCGGCGTTCTTGGGATCGATCTCGATGGCTTTGCGGAAATCGGGAATGGCGGTTTCGGCGCCCCCGCCGAGTTGCGAGGGCAGGTACAGGTTGCCCACGCCGCGCGCCACGTAGACGTTGGAGGAGTGGGGCGACTTCCCGACCGCCGTGTTGATGGCTTCCTTGGCCTTCGGCCCATAGCGCAGGCCGCTGATGAGATCCGTCACGGCCTGGCCGTAGAGCGCGCCCAGCACGCGGTAGTACTCGCCCAGGTCGGGCTTGAGCGCGACCGCTCTCTCGCCGAAGACGATGCCGCGTTCGGCGGCGGCGCGCGCCGATTTGCGGTCCTGAAGCTCCCGGTGCACCGCGGACAGATAAGACGCGGCCAGGGCGGCCTGGTACTGCGCCGGCGCGTCGTTGGGCGCTTTACCGGCGGAGGCGGCGGCTTCGTCGAGGAGTTTGCCGAGGGCGGCGGCGTCTTGGCGGTCGCGCGCAGAATCCAGCGTCGCAGGGCTGGCGGCGAAAAAGAACGCGGCCGAAATCAGAAGAAGTTTCATAGCCAATCTTTTAGAGAGTCGTCACCCGCCGCTCCACCAGCAGGAAGTACAGCCCCAGGCACATCAGCAGCACACCGTTCGCCGCCAGCACGGGAGGCGCCGAAAACGCGTGGACCAGCCGCCCGGTGAGCAGGCTTCCCATAGGCATGCCGCCCCGGAAAGCGAAATTGTAGACGCTCATCACCCGGCCGCGCATTTCATGCGTGGTGATGAGTTGCACCAGGGAGTTCACCATGGCGAAGACCACCATCAGCGACGCTCCCGCCACGAAAACAATGGCGCAACTGAGCACGAACCTGGTCGACAGGGCGAACGCCGCAATCCAGACGCCCAGCAGGGTCAGCGTGGCGATCGCCACCATGCCCTTGCGGCGGATGTTGCCGAGGCCGGCCACAGTGAGCGCGCCGAGAATGGATCCCGCGCCGGAACAGGAGAGGAACAGGGTGAGTTTGACGCCGCCCGAATCGTGAAAGATCTCGCGGGCGTAAACCGGCAGGAAGGTCAGCAGCGGGATGCCCAGCGCGGTCATGCAGAACGCCAGCAAGATGAGAGCTTCCATGGCATGCTGTTTGCGGACGAAGGCGATGCCGATCTTCATGTCCTGGAGGATGCTCTTCTCGGTTTTCTGCGGCAGAAAATGGAGGCGGATGATGGACAGGGAAACGATGGGCGCCAGAAACGAGAGGGCGTTCAGCCCGAAGCACCAGGTGTTACCAAGCCTGGCCAGCGCCAGCCCGCCCAGCATGGGGCCGATCATGCGGGCGACGTTGAACTGGATGGACTGCAAGGCGATGGCGTTGGACAGGTCTTCCCGGTCCACCAGCATGGGAACCAGCGCCTGGTAGGCCGGGCCGCCGAAAGCCTGCGCGAAGCCGGAAAGGAACGAGAGGCACAGGACGTGCCACACATGCACCGCGTGCAGGGCCACCAGTGCCGTCAGGATGGCGGCCGACGTCATCTGGATGTATTGCGAGCCGAGCAGGAGATGGCGCCGGTCGAAGCGGTCGGCCAGCACGCCGCCGATCAGCGAGAACAGGAAGATGGGGATGCCGCCGAGGAAGGCATCCAGTCCCAGCATGAAGGCGGAGTGGTGGCTGAGATCGTAAACCAGCAGGCTCTGCGCGAGGATCTGCATCCAGGTGCCGATGCTGGAGACGCAGGCGCCTATCCAGACCAGCCGGAAGTCCCGATAATGAAAGGCCTTGAAGACTTTTTGGAGCACGTCGAGGGCTATTGGAGCTGGTACTCCCGCACATTGATGTGGCGAGGATGTCTCAAATGGAAATTGTAGCAGTTTGGACAAGGGTGCCTGCGGCGGCGCGCTTACTTGAGGATCTGGAGCATGTTCGAGAAGTCGTCCGTCCAGGCGCGGAGGTTGGGATGGGGGCCGAGGAAGTAGGCATCCACGGCCAGAGCGGGATGCGCTTCCAGCGTGGCGCGATCCATGATCAGGGCCCAGTCGCAAGGGAAGCAAAGGGCGCTGTCGAAGCTGGGCGCGTAGGGGTACGCCACCGCCAGCTTTCCAAAAGAGGTGGCGCCGCGCTCCACCACCGGGTTCAGGTCCAGGTAGCTGTTGGTGGTGTTGATGGCCAGGATTCCGCCGGGTTTGAGGTGGCGGAAGTAGACGGCCAGGGCTTCGCGCGTGATCAGGTGGACGGGGACGGAGTCGCCCGAGAAGGCGTCCATGATGAGGATGTCGAACTGGCGGCTGGGTTCGGACTCCAGGCTGAGGCGGCCATCGCCGAGCGACACCTCGACCGAGGCGGCCGTATCGCTTAAATACGTGAACCAGGTGCGGGCCAGCACGGGCACCAGCGGATTGATCTCGTAAATGCGCAGGGTGTCGCCGCGGCGGCCGTAGGCGGCGATGGTGCCGCAGCCCATGCCCAGCATGCCGATGCGGCGGGGCGCGCCCTCCAGTTCGCGCAGGGCGCGGCCGATCCCGCTTTCGGGACAGAAGTAAGTGGACGGCTGGCGGCGCAGCTCGGGGGCGTGGAACTGTGCGCCGTGGTTGATGGTTCCGTGGATCAGGATGCGCGAGGCGTAGGGATCGCGCAGCGGATCGCCATCGTCCATCACGCGAAGCTGGCCGTAGAAATTGCGGGCCACCACCAGGTACCCGTCGACCATCTGGCGCATGATGGCCGAGAGGCACCAAAGATAGCCGCACACGAGCGCCGTCAGCACGGCGAAGCCGGCCAGCCGCCGGCCGATCGGGAAGCGGGCCATGGCGCGCGCCAGGACCCACGCCGCGCCCGCCGCGCACAGTCCCAGTCCAATGGGAAATTCATAGTAAGCGTTGAAGACGCCGGGGGCCACCAGCCCGGCAAACAGGCCGCCCATAGCGCCGCCCAGCGCCACCACGACATAGAAACCGGTGAGGAACCGCGGATGGGGCTTGAGGCGGCTCAACTCGCCGTGGCATACCATGCAGCATATGAACAGCGCCCCGGCCGAGCAGAGAATGGCGGAGCGCATGCCGAGATCGGCGAACGGCCACAGCGGTTCGTCCACGATGGGCAGGAAGAAAGCGCGCCGGGCCGGCCAGATCCGATAAGCCAGGAACGCCAGGGCAATCGATAGAAGCGGCAGGAACAGCGGGCGGAAGTAAATCTTCGGCAACTCGAAGCAGAGGATGAAGCTGAGCAGGTAGACGCTGAGCGGGAGAACCCACAGGAAGGGGATGGCGGCGACGTCCTGGGTGAGGTGGTTGGTGACGGAGAGCAGCAGCACGGAGGCGCTGGCGGCCAGCAGCAGCCAGAGCGCCCGCACGCTCCACGGGGCGTTGGCCGCGGCGGCGTCGTCGGGCGCGCGATCCGCGGTGGCGGGGTGGGCGGCGGCGCGCCAGGCGGCCAGGACACAGGCTACCGCGAAGGCGGCGTAGGCGGCGCTCCAGAGCCATGCCTGCCGGCGGAGCGAGAGATGCGGCTCAACCACCAGGGGATAGGCCACCAGCGCCAGCAGGGAGGCCAGGTTGGACAGGGCAAAAAGACGATACGGCAAGGCGTCCCGGCGATGGCGCGCGCACCAGGCCTGCAGCAGCGGGCTGGTGGAGGAAAGCAGGATATACGGAAGCCCGACGGTGAGCGAGAGGAGCGCCAGGATGCGGAACACCGGCAGGCCGGCGGCGGCGGTTTTCCAGTGCGGGTTGGGGATGATGGGGAGCGCGGCCAGGCTGAGCGCCAGGGCGGCGGTGTGAACCCAGGCCTGCTTGCGCGCGGAAACCGCGTGGTGCAGCCAGTGCGCGTATCCGTAACCCAGCAACAGGACGGCCTGGAAGAACAGCATGCAGGCGCTCCACACCGCCGAAGAGCCGCCGAACCACGGCAGAATCGCCTTGGCTATGATGGGCTGCACGGCGAAGAGCAGAAAGGCCGAGAGGAACACCGTCAGGGCGTAGAGGAGCATCCTAACGATGGTCGCAAAAAGCGGAGGGCCATGGCGCCGGCTCACGCTATCATGGGTACGAAAGCGGTTCCCTTCCGATGGACTCAGAATCGAAGTCGGGTGTCAATAGCTGGCTGGAAGACGAGATGTACCTTCAGTACCGCGGGGACCGCGCGGCGGTGGATGAAACCTGGAAGCGCGTGTTCGAGGCCAATGGCGGCGCAAGGGCCGCGCCTTCCGCGGCGCCGTCCGCTCCGGCCGCGGCTCCTCTCGAAGGCGAATACCAGCCGCTGCGGGGCGCGGCGGGACGCATCGCCCAAAACATGACGGCGTCGCTCGCCATCCCGCTGGCCACCTCGCAGCGCACCATCGCCGTCAAGGTGATGGACGAGAACCGGCGCATCATCAATCAGCACCGGACGCTGCTGGGGAAAAGCAAGGTTTCCTACACGCACCTGCTGGGTTGGGCCGTGGTCAAGGCGCTCGGCGATCTGCCCGGGCTGAACCACGCCTACGCCGAGAGGGATGGGCAATCGTACCGGGTGGCGCCGCCGCGAGTAAACCTGGGCGTGGCCGTGGACGTGACCGGCAAGGACGGATCGCGCAGCCTGATGGTGCCCAACATAAAGGACGCGGCCTCGATCGATTTCTACGAGTACGTGGCGCGGTTCGACGACCTGGTGGCGCGGGCGCGGCAGGGCAAACTGACGCTGGCGGATTTTCAGGGCACCACCATTTCCCTCACCAATCCGGGAACCGTGGGGACCATGGCTTCCAGCCCGCGGCTGATGGCCGGGCAGGGCGCCATCGTCGCGGCGGGGGCCATCGGCTATCCGGCGGAATACCAGGGCGCGGCCGAGGAAACGCGCGCCGCGCTGGGCATCAGCAAGGTGATGACGCTGAGCTGCACCTACGACCACCGCATCATTCAGGGCGTCGAATCGGGCGCGTTCCTGGGCCGCATACAGGCGCTGCTGGACGGCAGCGACGGCTTCTACGACGAGGTCTTCGCGCACCTCCGCATGCCGCACATGCCGGTGCGCTGGGAGGCGGACCGCAAGCCGCTGCTGCCGGGAGCCTCGGCGGCGCGCACCGCGGAGATCGCCAAAGAGGCGGGGATCATGCAACTGATCAACGCCTACCGCGTGCGCGGCCACCTGATCGCCGACCTGGACCCGCTGGGCGCCGAGCCGAGCTACCATCCCGAACTGGATCCGGAAACCTACGGGCTGACCATCTGGGACCTGGACCGCGAGTTTCTGACCGGGAGCCTGGGCGAGGCCATCGGCGAAGGCGCGCCCAAAGCGGTCGCTACGCTGCGCCAGATCCTGGAGACGCTGCGGCGCACGTATTGCGGCAAGATCGGCTGCGAGTACATGAACATCCAGGTGCCCGAGCAGAAGCGCTGGCTGCAATCCCGCATGGAGCCGGGCGCCAACAGTTGGCCGCTGGGGCGCGAGACGCGCGTGCGCATTCTCCGCCACGTCGTTGCGGCCGAGGAATTCGAGCACTTCCTGCACGCGCGGTTCGTGGGGCAGAAGCGGTTCGCGCTGGAGGGCGGCGAGACGGCGCTGGCCATCCTGGAGGAAATCGTCGAGCGCGCCGCGGCCTCGGGCGTCCACGAAGTGGTGATGGGGATGGCCCACCGCGGGCGGCTCAACATCCTGGCGAACGTGGTGGGCAAGAGCCTGTTGCAGATCTTCTCGGAGTTCGAAGGGGCCATGGACCCGTCGAGCATCCAGGGCTCGGGCGACGTGAAGTACCACCTGGGCGCGAACGTGGTGCGGAAGACGGAAAGCGGGCGCGAGATCGCGGTGTCGCTCTCGCCCAATCCCAGCCACCTGGAAGCCGTGGACCCGGTGGTGGAAGGGATCGTGCGGCCCAAGCAGGATCGCCTGGGCGATGCCCGGCGGTCGCGCGTGATCCCTCTGCTGGTGCACGGCGACGCGGCCTTTGCGGGACAGGGCGTGGTGGCGGAGACGCTGAACCTGTCGCAGCTCGAGGGATACTCGACCGGCGGCACCATTCACGTGATCATCGATAACCAGATCGGCTTTACCACCAACCCCGACGAATCGCGCTCCACGCCTTATTCGACGGATGTGGCGCGCGGCGTGCAGGCGCCCATCTTTCACGTGAACGGCGACGATCCGGAAGCGGCCATCCGCGTGGTGGAAGTGGCCTTCGATTACCGCCAGCAGTTCCGCGCCGACGTGGTGATCGACATGTTCTGCTACCGGCGGCACGGGCACAACGAGGGCGACGATCCGAGCTATACGCAGCCGCTGCTGTACCGCAAAATCAAAGAACATGAACCGGTCTCCGCGATTTATGGCGCGCGGCTGGAGCGCGAAGGCGTGGTGACGGCCGGCGAGATCGACGCCATGCGCCAGGCCGCCAAGGCGCGGCTTTCGGCAGCCTACGACGCGGCCGGGCAGCGCGCCGAACGCTACCAGGTGCAGGAACTGAGCGCGGTCGGGAGCGGCGACATCAGCCCGTTCTGTCCGCGCACGGTGGTGAATCGCCATGTGCTCGAGCGGGTGATCCGCGGAATCACGCAGTTCCCCGCGGACTTCCACCTCCATCCCAGGCTGCGCGGGTTTGTGGGCAAGCGGCGCGAGGCGCTGGAGAAGGATGCGCCGGTGGATTGGGCGTTGGGCGAGGCGCTGGCCTTCGGCACGCTGGTCTTGGAGGGCACGCCGGTGCGGCTGAGCGGGCAGGATTCCGGGCGCGGCACCTTCAGCCAGCGGCATCTGGCGTTTTACGATTTCGAAACCGGCAAGCGGCACGTGCCCTTGCAGCACATCGCGCCCGACCAGGGCCGGTTCGACGTGGTGGACAGCTCGCTCAGCGAGTACGCCGTGCTGGGATTCGAGTTCGGCTACAGCCTGGCCGACCCGACGTCGCTCACCATCTGGGAAGCGCAGTTCGGCGATTTCGCCAACGGCGCGCAGATCATGATCGACCAGTTCATTGCCTGCTCGGAATCCAAATGGGGGCAGCCCAGCGGCCTGGTGATGCTGCTGCCGCACGGTTACGAGGGACAGGGGCCGGAGCATTCCAGCGCGCGCATCGAGCGGTTCCTCACGCTGTGCGCCGATGGCAACCTGCTGGTGGCCAACTGCACCACGCCGGCGCAGTACTTCCACCTGCTGCGGCGGCAGATGTACGGCGGCGCGGACCGGCGCGGGATGCGCAAGCCGCTGGTGGTGTTCACGCCCAAGAGCCTGCTGCGGCATCCGCGCGCGGTATCGGCCTGGCGCGAGTTCACCTCCAGCGGGTTTGTCGAGGTGCTGGACGACCCGGCCGCGCGCCCTGCGGAGGTGACGCGCGTCATCTTCTGCTCGGGAAAGATCTACTACGACCTGCTGGCCGCGCGCGAGGAGCGGCAGGCCGCGCACGTGGCGCTGGCGCGAGTGGAACAACTGTACCCCTTCGCGGCGGAGCAGGTTGCGGAAATCCTGGACCGCTATCCGGCGGCGGCGGAAGTAGTGTGGGCGCAGGAGGAGCCGCGGAACATGGGCCCCTGGCGGGTGATGCGCGAGTGCCTGCAGCCGCTCCTCGGCGCGGCCAGGCGCGAGGTGCGCTACGTGGGGCGGCCGGAATCGGCCAGCCCGGCGACGGGTTCGGCCAAGCGGCATCGGCAGGAGGCGGAGGAGATTGTGAGCGAGGCGCTGGGCTAAGGCTGACGCCCGACGTCGATGTTCGCCCTGAACTCGACCGGAACCGGCCGGGCGTACTTCATGGCCGGCCGGTAGACCCACTGGCGCACCCATTCCACGGTCTTTTCGTCGAGGCGCGCGCCGACGCCCTTCTCCACCCTGACGTTCTTGACCCTGCCGTCGACGTCGATGACGAAGCGCAGTTCCACCGTGCCCTGACGCCCGCCGGCGCGGGCTTCCTGCAGAAACGGCGGCTCAGGCGCCCGGTAGACGAGCCGGGGTTCCACCCCAGTGTGCTCGACGCTTCGCACTTCCGCTACCGGGACCGTGTCCCTTTGCGCGCCAACATTCCGGATGCGTTCCGCCTCGGCCTCCAGCTCTTTGCCCGCGGCTTCGTGCTCCTCGGTTCCGGGAATCTCCGCGCAAGTCCACTTCCTGTCGAGCGGCTCCACGCGCGGGAAAGGGAAGTCGTTCGACCTCGCGATCGTGGCAGGGTCCAGGTCAACGCCCCAAGCCGGCGCAGCCCCGCTCGACCGCGGCGGCTCAAAGTGCCACCGTCCGTTCCGGTTCCACATGCTCACTTTCAGAAGCGCGACGCCTGGCGCGGCAATTGTCCTCCCGGACGAGCTGGTTCGAGCGTCCCTGTCCGCGTCCCGCCACGTGTACCACTGGCCGTGGTACTCGTCGAGGGCCTTCCCTGTAAGAGACGCCGATCCGCGCCACCGGTATCCCTTGGCACGGTCGGCCGCGGTCAGCGGGGCCGGCACTGCCGGGGGAAACGACGGCTGTTTGTAACGGCGGATGCCGCTGCCCAGAACGCCCTCGTAGTACGAGTCGCCGCACTGGGTCAGGATCGCCGCCCAGAACCGATGCGCGGCCGCCTGCGGATCGAGCGCCGGTCCGCGCCCGCGGTTGGCAGAGGCCGGGGCAGGGGACGGCCGTTCGGGCTGCCCGCATGCGGCACAAGTTAAGGCGAGAATGCCCGCGAGGACGGCCTGGGCGTAGATCTCCACCTTCATGCGCCACAGGTTACCATGACGAAGCTTACAAGAGCACGGGCGCCCAAGCCATCGTCTCCGGCTCTCGTTCAACGCTTCGCCGACGGTCGATTTCCGGACTTCACGGGTCACATCGGACGGTGGCCTCATTCCGATGCGCGATCTGGATGAACGTTTGGGCTCTGGCGATTTCATTACCCAAAACTTGACCGGCTCACGGACGGGAAGAACACGCAACTCCCGCTGGCGGACCTGTTGTGCCAGTCCGTCTACAGCCGCGTCGCGAGGCGGCGCTGAGCTGCCCGCTCCAATCGTTCGAAACCGGGATGCCGGCCGGGTAGCTGGAAGGCGGTGGATAAGCTCAGTGCAAACCAGGAGTCCACTGCAAACCCCGAATAACAATACTTACGACTTCACACTCTGAATGACAAAACTGGCGGCGCATGGTAAACTCTGCCGTGAGCCCTGGAACCCTTTAAGCAAATCCCGGCTAAGGGTTTGACCTTCGAATTCCACGGCATTGTCTCGAGGTCCGAATGGTCGGAAGCTTATCGCTTGCGTTCGCCCTGTTAGCCGGAATAGGCATAGGCCCCGTTTGTTGTAACTCCGCGCCTCAAGATACTTCTGAAACGGTCATCCGCAGCACCGTACGCGAAGTACTGGTGGACATGGTTGTGCGCGATGCGCACGGCCACCTGGTTACCAACTTGAAACCCGGCGAGTTCACTGTCTACGAGGACGGTGTGCGCCGGGATGTGCGCTCCTTCCGTCTGGTAGCCGGCAGCGAAGTCCGCGCCGAAGACGAGAAGCAGGCTGCCGAAGCGCAACCTGCCGGGGCGAAGCTCCCCGGTTCGAAAGCGGCGCCCCCCCCGTTCAATCCCGTTCGCACGGTGAATCTGGTTTGCCTCATCTTGAACGATCTGAACCCGGAGACCCGGGCCGTGGCGTTCGACTCGGCGCGGAAGTTCGTAAACGAAGAGTTGCGGCCCAACACCTTCATTGGGGTGTTCAGCCTGGATTCGAGCGGCCTGCGGCCAGTCTTTCCGTTTTCCAACAATCGCGAGCGCCTGCTGAAGGCCGTGGAACTGGCCGCGGTCAATCAGCTTCCGGCGGTCAACCTGAGCGTCGGGTCGATGCTGAACGGCCTCGGCATGCCGGCAATAGGGAACGTTACGCCGATGACGGGCGCAGTGGGATTCGCCGATGGAGCCAACGTCAAAGACCCGTTGGGGCTGCGGGGAGACATGGGCTTCTCAACGAACGCCGGCCTGCGTGAGATTGACGCGTTGATCGGTCTCGTGCGGCAACTCAGCCCGCTGCCTTTTCAAAAGACGGCAGTGCTGTTGACCACGGGCCTCACGCGCCCGGCCGATCTGACCGAATGGGATTCGCTGATCCATCAGGCGGTTGCGGGCGGTGTTGTGTTCTACGCCATGGATGTTTACGGGCTGGGTGTTTGTCAGGGAGACACCGATCCGGATTGTGTGGCCCATTCCGCCATGGCGTCAGCCGAGTCGATGCTGGCTCTAGCCGGTGGCTTAAGCGCCGCGCAGGGCCCGGCAAGCGAGGGAGGCCAGACCATCCCGGGTGTAACTACTCACAGCCAGGGCGGCGCTGCGGCTGCCGCGGCCGGCGCAGCGGCAGCCCAGGGACCGTCATCCACGACAAAAGCCGCGGTCATGATGGAACTGGCGCACCAGGATGACTATTTGAAGGCCGGCGTCTTGAGCGCCAACCGTCAGGAGGCGATTCGCGAACTTGCGGAGCGCACCGGCGGATTCCTGATCGCCAACACCAACAATACCGGCACGCTTCTGCGGCACGTCATGGAAGAGGTGGACACGCACTATGAGGTCACTTACGCCCCGCTGGCGGACAGGGAGGACGGGCGGTTCCGAAAAATCGAAGTGAAACTGGCGCGGCCCGATTGGCGTGTGGAAACCCGCGGCGGGTATTACGCCGTACCCGAGACCGGCGAAGGCCCGTTATCCGCCGAAGAGATGGCCGGCATGCGGGCGCTCGATACACAACCCCACCCTCATGATTTCGCCTTTCTCTTGCGGGCTTACCGGTTCCGCGAAGCGGGCGGCATGGCCCAGTACGCCATCGCGTTTGAACTGCCGATTTCCCATTTGACGGCGGCGCCGGCCGAGGACCCTTCCAAGCGGCGGTTACACACCACCCTGCTCGCGCTGGTGAAGGATTCGCAGGGTCAAATCGTCGATCGGGTGAGCAAAGACGTATCGTCGGAGGTTGCCGCCGATCGCCTGTCCGCCGTACAAGCGGAACTCATGACGTACGAACGCGCGGTGAAGCTGGCGCCGGGACACTACTCGGTGGAAGCGGCCGTGGTGGATCGGGAGGGCAACCGGGCCGGCACGGGCGCTTTCGAAATCGACAATCCGGAGCGGCGTGAAACAGCGGTCAGCGACATTGCGCTGGTGCGGCGGCTGGTGGATCTCGGCCGCACAGCGGACGCCGCCGATCCATTCGAGTTCGCCGGAAACCGCGTGCTCCCGTCGCTGGAGACCGGCCTGCCCGCGGGCACGCAGCCGGCTTTCTACTTCGTAGTCTATCCGCAGCCGGGAAAGGCGGCTAAACCGAAGGTGCGGGTGCAATTGCTGCGGGACGGCCGCGTGATCGGCACCAGCACGCCGCCGTTACCGCCCGCCAGAACATCGGACGGCATCCCAATAGTACTAACCGAAAGCCGCGATCCGGGCAGTTACGAGCTGAGGGTGATGGTGGCTGACGCAGGTGTGTCGGCGGAGCGCAGTTTCGCTTACACAGTCGCCGGCAAGGGTGGCGCCGAAGGAAACAACCTGACCGATGAAACCCGAAGTGAAAGCATAACACCGAAGCCGCCGAAGAGCGATCGAGAGGCGGCGGAGGAACGTACCGCGAGTCCGGGTCCGGGCGACCGTGAGTTGGCGAGGTTCAAAGACAAAGCCCGGCAGGAAATGGCTCGCGTTCCCAACTACACCTGTCTGGAAACTATCGAGCGCGCGAAGCGTCCGCTTTCATTGCGCGACTTCCTGCCCATCGATAACATCCGCCTGGAGGTCTCCAGTGTGGATGGAAAAGAAATGTTCGCGCGACCCGGCGGGAGCAGCTTTGATAACCAGGACATAACATCCTTGGTAACCAACGGTCTGATCGGCTCCGGGATGTTCGCCGGCCTGACAAGAAACCTGTTCCTCGAGGACAAAGGAACGCTCAAGTACAAGGGTAAGGAGAACCTGGACGGGCATGTTACCCTCCGTTACACGTTTCGCCTCAGCCAGCAGGAAAGCGGTTTCAAGCTCCTGGTCAACAATCGGCCGGAGCCGTTGGCTTTCAGGGGATCGTTCTGGTTCGATCCCGACTCCCTGGACTTGATGCGCGTGGAGGCGTTCGGAGACCGGCTGCCCTATGACCTGTACGTTGAGGAAGCCGTCATGCGGACATCGTATGCGCGCACGCATATCGGAAACTCCGACGCCCTGCTGCCGAAACGGTCCGAATTGTTGGTGACGTATCTTTCCGGTGTCATTAACCGCGATGTAATCGGGTTTTCCGGCTGCCATGAGTATGGCAGTGAATCGACCATCAGGTTCGACGCGCCTTCCGACTAACTGCCGTCACAGGCTCGCGCGCAGGAGCGCCAAGTCGATCTGCGGGCCGGCCTGACGATGCCGGGCGGTTCACCGGCGTCGGGCGGATTCCCGGAAGTTGCCGTTTGCCGGACCTTGCCGGCAGCGGGATGTAATAGGTTGAAGACAGGTATGCGGCGGAGCAGGTGCTTCGAACGTTGGGTGCGGGAACCCGCGGCGCTCTTCGCGGAAAGGCTGATTGAAGCAGTCGACCGGCTGCGCGGCGGTGGTCCTCGAACTCCCATGCACCCGTCTCCCGCCGGCGACGACGCGCTGCTTCGGCCTTCTTCCAAAAAGGCGAAGGGTTAGCCTCCGCACGCTTAAATCGCCAAATGCAGCATCCATCGTCACGTTTCCGTACTCCCAGTTCCGCGCCCAGACTCCCACCCCCGCGTGGTGCTAACCTGATCCATAGGGGGATGGTCCGATGATCATTGGCGTTCCGAGGGAGATCAAGGATCACGAAACGCGCGTGGGGCTGGTGCCGAGCGGGGTTGCGGCATTGCGCGAGGCCGGGCACGAGGTGTTGGTCGAACTGGCCGCGGGCGATGGCAGCTCGCTGACCGATCGCGAGTACATGCAGGCCGGCGCGCACCTGCTCAACAGCGCGGCGGAAGTCTGGGCCAGGGCGGACCTGATCGTCAAGGTCAAGGAACCGCAGCCCGCCGAGTACGTTTACTTCCGGCCGGGCCTGATCCTGTTCACCTATCTGCACCTGGCGCCCATGCCGGAGTTGACGGGCCGGCTGCTGGAAGCCAAGGTGAGCGGCGTGGCGTATGAGACCATCCGCGAAGCCGACGGCTCGCTCCCGCTGCTGACGCCCATGAGCGAGGTGGCCGGACGCATGGCGGTGCAGGTGGGCGCGCAGTACCTGCTGAAGACGTACGGCGGGCGCGGCATTTTGATGGGCGGCGTGCCGGGCGTGGCGCCGGCCCACGTGGTGGTCCTGGGCGGCGGCGTGGTGGGAACCAATGCGGCCAAGATGGCGATGGGATTGGGCGCGCACGTGGTGGTCATCGACCGCAACCTCAACCGGCTGCGGGATCTCGACCTGCTGTTCCACGGCGCTGCCATCACCCTGGCCTCCAACGCGTGGACCATCGGCGAGAACCTGAAGACCGCCGACCTGGTGGTGGGCGCGGTGCTGATTCCCGGCGCGTCGGCGCCCAAGCTGGTGCGGCGCGAGACGGTCGCCACCATGAAGCGCGGCGCGGTGATGGTGGACGTGGCCATCGACCAGGGCGGCTGCTTCGAGACCTCGCACGCCACCACGCACACGGATCCGGTTTTCCTGGTGGATGGCGTGATTCACTACTGCGTGTCCAACATGCCGGCGGCGGTGCCGCACACCTCGACATTCGCGCTCACCAATGCCACCTTCCCTTACCTGCTGGAACTGGCGAACCACGGGCTGGAGGGCGCCTGCCGGCGGCACGTGGCGCTGCGCGGCGGCGTCAACACGTTCGATGGGCGGGTGACGCACGCCGGTGTGGCGGAATCGCAAGCGCGCGCGTGGACCGCGCCGCCGGGCGCGGAGTAGCCCGCGGATCTGCCGGGGCGCTGGCCGCGCCGTGAAGTCCGAGAACCAGGGCCGACCGCCCGCGAAGGGGCCAGTCGCGGGTCAGGAAGATCGTTTTTGGTAAGCAGTGCGGGCGAGGTCTTTGAGAACTGCACCCTTCGATTTGATGTCGTCCCTCGTCAGCCTCAAACGGCAAAGGCCCCATCGCTTGTTGTACTCGAGGGTCTCTATTCCGGCCTGTTCGATCCTGGCATCCATCTCCTCAGACTGCTGCAATTTCAGCTCAAAATCGAGCTGAACCCTCTTGGGGCGGAATGTTACGAAGTTGTACGGCCGCCCGGCTTTGGAAAGACCGATATAGAACTTGTTGTACTTGAACTCCAGACTCGGGTCCAGCTCCTTCAAGACGATGAGCAACTGATCCGCAAGCCCGACCGTTTCCTTGGAGCCGCGTTTCTCCCAGTAAGCGCGGTCCGTGGGAGCTGCCTCGGCATCCTCGTCTTCATCGATATAGCCGCGGCTCAGTTCGTCCATGACCGTCGTGAAAATCAGGGTGATGCTATCTCCGATTCTCACGGCCTGCATCTGAATGGCGATAAGCGGAATAGTCCCGTTGAAGAGGGACACGACGTTCAGAAACCGGCTCGTGATGTCTTCTGCGATCAGCACGGCGCAATGGTCGTACTGGGGATAGCGCTTGCGCTCGATGTCCCAGTATTCGATCGTCCTGATGATGTGGGACTCGTCGGTTGAGCCTAGTTGAAGCTCTACCTCATAGCGCCGCTTTGTCTCGGGGTCCTGCAGAAGAAGGTCGAGGCGGCCGGCGCGCGGGTGGACCCGCTCACGGTCCCTCAAGACCACATCTCCAAGGCCAGGGATCGAAGGATATTTGGCGATGAGGTCTTGAACCCACCTCTCATCACTGCCTCAGCGCGGCGCGGACATCCTTGAGCAAGCGGAATAGATGATACGGGTCGCTGGGCGACGGGACGAAGTCAAAGCGCTCGTAGAAGGACCGGGCTTCGTCGTCCTTCGCGTGGACTGCAAACGCGCGGATGCCGGCGATGTCGGCAGCCCTCAACGTGCGCAGCATGGCGTCCTTGAGGAGACCGCTGCCGAGGCCCTTGCCTTGCCACGAGGCGGCAACTGCAAGACGCGCCAGTAACATGATCGGCACGGGATGACGGGCCAGGCCCTTGGTCAGGCGCTCGGGTGCATCGCTGTATTCGACCTGACCGACTACCAGCGTATAGTAGCCGGCGACCTCTTCATCGGCCAGCGCGACATAGGTCAGGGAGGCCCCCGCCTGCTGGTTTTGAAGCGCGTACCGGATCAGGAAGCGGTTGAGGGCTTCGCGGCCGCAGTCGAACGCGTCTATGGCGTGGTCGCGGTGCAGTTTCTCGATGCGGAGCGCAGCCACTTACACCTTACCGCGATCGAAAACCCCCGGCTTCTTCAGCAGCTTGGTGAGCCGCCGCATCGGCTGGGGCGGGGCCGACAGCGCCGCCTGAAATGCCTTCCACCGCTCGGCGCTCAACCCGAACCGCTGGCGGTCGGGCAGGGTTTCCTCGGCGCGGGCAAGGGCGCTCTCCAGAACGAACTCGCTGACGGAGCGCCGCGCGGCGATAGCGGCGGCCTGGAGCGCGCGCTTCGCCGACGGTGGCAGCCGGAGGTCGAGCTTCTCGTTTCGGGTTTCGGCGTTCGGCATGGCGGTGTTCCTTGCAGTCGTACCTACAGAACCAGTATCGCACGGACGCCAGACAATGTCATGACACCCGGCGTTCTCCGCGCCGCCGGGCGCGGAGTAGCCCGCGGATCTGCCGGGGCGCTGCGCCCGTCCTACAATATAACCATGGTTCGCAGACTTGTTTTGGCAGCCGCGATGGCGGCGATGGTCATGGCGGGCGGAACGGCCCGTCAGGGCGGAACTTCCCAGAACGCACCCAAGATCCCTCCGCCCAACCCGGCGGGCGCGGACAACGTGGATCCGGAAGTGATCATCCAGAAGTTTGCCGCCAAGGAAGCCGAATTCCAGGAGGCGCGCAACAACTACACCTATCACCAGACCGTCAGACTTCAGGAACTCGACTTCAACGGGAACCCCGAGATTGGCCAATGGTACCTGGAGGAGGACATCATTTTCACGCCCGAGGGCAAGCGCATGTCGAAAGTGGTCAAGGCGCCGGTGCCGACCCTGCAGCACATCCTGCTCACGCGCGAGGACGAGCAGGATCTGCGCGACGTGCAGCCGTTCGTGCTGACCACCAGGGACGTCGGGCTCTACGACATCAAATACACGGGCCGGGAGCAGATCGACGAGATCGGCACCTACAAGTTCGAGGTCGGTCCCAAGAAAATGGTCCCGGGCAAACGTTACTTCCAGGGGACCATCTGGGTGGACGACCGCGATTTCCAGATCGTCAAGACATACGGCAAGGGCGTGGGGATCGTCAAGAAGGGCAACGAGTTTCCGAGGTTCGAGACGTACCGCGAACAGATCGACGGGAAGTACTGGTTTCCCACCTACACCCACGCCGACGACACCTTGCATTTTCCCAACGGGGAGAACTACCGCATCCGCATGACCGTGAGGTACCAGGATTACAAGCGTTACGAGGGCAAGTCCACCATCACCTACCAGGGCCCGGCGGAGGACAGAACGGCCGCGCCCGCGCCGGGGACGAAGAAGTGACCGCCGCGCGTGATATGATCCCAGGTATGTCCACCAAGATCACCGTGGTTCATAATGGTCCGATCCGGATCGAAGGCGATTTCGAGGTCTGCGATCCGGGCGGCGCGGCGTTCGGCCTGGCCGGGCGGACGGCGGTTTCGCTGTGCCGCTGCGGCCTTTCCGCGAACAAGCCGTTTTGCGATGGAGCCCATCACCGGGCTGGTTTCGCCGACCAGGTAGTGGCGCGGGAACTCCCGCCACCCAAACCCAAAGTGTAAAACTGACAGACGAAAGCCTCTGTCCCACCTTGTGGGGCAGGCGCTGCCGCCTGCCAACCGGTTTCTCCCCACCTTCCCTGCGCCCCCGGCGTCAGTCCTCGATCTCAATCTCCGGGCCGGACTCGCTGGCCGCTTCCCCGGCGCGCGCCACGGTGCTGCGGGCCAGAGCCAGGAACGCTTCGCCATCCCCGGCCGAAAGCGCCACCGGGACGCCGCTGTCGCCGCCTATGCGCACCTTCGGATCGAGCGGCAGTTCTCCCAGGAAATACACGCCCATCTCGCCGGCCGTGCGGCGGCCGCCGCCCGTGCTGAAGACATCGATGCGCTGGGCGCAGTGCGGGCACGTCAGGTAGCTCATGTTCTCCACGATGCCGAGGATGGGAACCCTCACCTGGCGGAACATGTGGACGGCTTTGCGCGCATCCTCCAGCGACACGTCCGAGGGGGTGGTGACCACCACGGCGCCGGTGATGGGGGCGGTCTGGATGAGGGAAAGCTGCACGTCGCCGGTGCCCGGGGGCAGGTCGATCACCAGGTAGTCCAGGTCGCCCCAGTCCACCCCGCGCAGGAACTGCTGGATCACGCTGTGGAGCATGGGTCCGCGCCACACCAGGGGCTTGTCGCCGGGGTTGAGGAAGCCCATGGACATGAGCTTGACGCCGTGCTGTTCCAGCGGTTGGATGCGGTCGCCCAGCGCCATGGGAGTGCGGTTGATGCCCATCATCAGGGGCACGTTGGGACCGTAGACGTCGGCATCCATGAGGCCGGTCCGATAGCCCAGCGCGGCGAGCCCGACCGCCAGGTTTACGGCTACGGTGGTTTTTCCTACACCTCCCTTGCCGGAGCCCACGGCAATGAGGTTTCTGACGCCGGGAATCGGCACTCTGACGGTCTGGCCGGACGGTATGGGGTCCATTGAATACTATCCTAGCAGGCCCAGGGGAGCATCGAAAGAAAGCTTTCCTTTACTTTTGGGGTTTCCAGATGGTACGCTAAGTGTCTCATAATGCGTACAGTTGACCTGATTCAGCGGAAGCGGGGTGGAGAAGAACTCACGCCCGAAGCGATTGAGTTTCTGGTGGAAGGTTACACCAGCGGAGACATTCCCGACTATCAAATGTCGGCCTTCTTGATGGCGGTGTTCTTCAAGGGCATGTCGGACCGGGAAGTTAGCCGTCTCACGGAATGCATGCTGCGGTCGGGCGACACCGTCGACCTCTCGCGCATCCCCGGCGTGAAGGTGGACAAGCACTCCACCGGAGGCGTGGGCGACAAGACCAGCCTGATTGTGGCGCCACTGGCGGCGGCCGCGGGAGTGGTGGTGCCCATGATGTCGGGCCGCGCCCTGGGCCACACCGGCGGCACGCTCGACAAGCTCGAATCCATCCCCGGATTCCGCACCAACCTCACCGCCGAAGAGTTCGAAAAGCAGCTCTCCGAACTGGGGCTGGCCTTCATCGGACAGACCGACCGCCTGGCGCCCGCCGATCGCAAGCTGTATGCCCTGCGCGACGTCACCGGGACCGTGGAATCCATCCCCCTGATTGCGTCGTCAATCATGTCGAAGAAGCTGGCCGAGGGAATCGACGCGCTGGTGCTGGACGTCAAGGTGGGCAGCGGCGGGTTCATGAAGGAGCAGGTGGCCGCGCGGCGCCTGGCGCAGACCATGGTGGCCATCGGCCGCCCCAGGGACAAGAAAGTCCAGGCGCTGCTCACCGACATGAGCCAGCCGCTGGGCTACGCGGTGGGCAACGCGCTGGAGGTCATGGAGGCGTCGCAGACGCTGCAGAACGCGGGTCCGGCCGACTTGACCCGGCTTTCGCTCGAACTGGCCGCGCGCATGATCTTCCTGGGCAAGAAAGCCCCCACGCTGGACGAGGCGCGCCGCACGGCGGAAAAGCACCTGGTGGATATGTCCGCCTACAAGAAATTGAAGCAGGTGGTGGCGGCGCAGGGCGGCAATCCGCAGGCGCTCGACAAATTCGAACTGCTGCCCAACGCCACCGGAATGCGCGAGATCCCCTCGCCGCGCGGCGGGTATGTGAGCGTGATCGACGCCGAGGACATCGGCGTGGCCTCGAACATGATCGGCGCCGGCCGGGACAAGAAGGAAGACGCCATCGATCCGGCGGTGGGCATCATTTTGGAAGTCAAGGCCGGCGAGAAAGTGGACGCCGGGTCGGTGCTCTGCCGTCTCTACTACACCAAGGAAGACCGCGTCGAAGAGGCCGCCGAGATGGTGGAAGACGCTTTCCGCATCTCGGGCCAGAAGCCCGAGGAGCGGGAACTCATTCTGGAAGTGGTTGGGTAATGGGCCACTACACCGGAGTGCTGGGACTCGTGGCGATCCTGGGGTTCGCCTGGCTGTGTTCCACGCACAAGCGCGCCATCGATCTGCGGATCGTGGCGTGGGGCCTGGGCCTGCAGTTCGCCTTCGCGGTGATCGTGCTGAAGACGCCGGCGAGCGAAGTATTGCGGGTGGTCAGCAACGCCGTGGCGGCCATGTTCGGATACGCCGCGGCGGGCAGCACCTTCGTCTTCGGGGACCTGGGCGCCAACCGGCCGCCCATGGGAATTATTTTCGCCTTCCAGGTGCTGCCCATCATCATTTTCATCGCGTCCTTTTTCGCCATTTTGTACTACCTGGGCATCATGCAGTGGGTGGTCAGGGGCATGGCCATCGCCATGCAGAAAGTGATGCACGTGAGCGGCGCCGAGTCGCTCAACGTGGCGGCCAGCATCTTCATGGGCCAGACCGAAGCCCCGCTCACCATCAAGCCGTTCCTGGCGGGCATGACCGAAAGCGAGTTGTTCACCGTCATGACCTGCGGCATGGCGCACGTCTCGGGCGCGGTGATGGCGGCCTATGTCAGCATGGGCCACGTGGAGATCCGCCATTTGCTCACGGCGGTGATCATGACGGCGCCGGCAACCATCATGCTGGCCAAGATCTTCATCCCCGAGACGGGAACGCCGGCCACCGCGGGCAAGGTGGAAATCCAGGTGGAGAAGACGGCGGTGAACGTGATCGACGCGGCGGCGCAGGGAGCCGGCGACGGTCTCCGCCTGGTGCTCAACATCGGCGCCATGCTGATCGCCTTTCTGGCGCTGATCGCCTTGATGAACGGCATCATGGGATGGGGGCACGGATACGCCGCCTGGTTCCCCGAATCGCTGCAGAAAGTCTTCGGGTGGATTTTCGCTCCGGTGGCGTGGCTGCTGGGCGTGCCGTGGCGGGACGCGGGCGCCATCGGCGGCCTGCTGGGCACGCGCCTGATTACCAATGAGATGGTGGCGTTCCAGCAACTGGGAACGTTGAAGCAGAGCCTGGCGCCGCAGTCCTTCACCATCGCCACGTTCGCGTTGTGCGGGTTCGCCAACCTGAGTTCCATCGCCATTCAGATTGGCGGCATCGGCGCGCTGGCGCCGAATCGGAAAAGTGATCTCGCGCGGCTGGGGTTGCGCGCGGTAGCCGCAGGCTCGATGGCCAATTTCATGTCGGCCTGCATCGCCGGGATGTTCTTGTGATCGCCGAAGCCAAACTCGCTATTAGAAGCCGGTCGCGGCTGCGGCCGGAGATAGGCGTCGTCCTGGGCAGCGGCCTGGGCGCGTTCGCCGAGGAATTGATGGATCGCACGGAGGTGCCCTACGCGGACATTCCCGGCTGGCCGGCCTCCACCGCCGTGGGGCACGCCGGCAAGCTGATCCTGGGCTATCTCAGCACCATCCCCGTGGCGGCCATGGCGGGGCGCGCGCACCTCTACGAAGGATACTCTCCGGCCGAGGTGGTTTTCGGCGTGCGCGTGCTGCACTCTCTCGGTGTGCGCTGCATGGTGTTCACCAACGCCGCCGGCGGCATCAACCTGGAACTGGAGCGCGGCGGCCTGGTGCTGATCTCGGACCACATCAACCTGCAGGCCGTGAATCCACTGACGGGTCCCAACGACGAGTCGCTGGGGCCGCGCTTCCCGGACATGTCGGAAGCCTATTCGCGGAAGTATCGCGAAGTGGCCAAGGACGTGGCCACCGAGCTGTGCGTCCCCATCCGCGCGGGCGTGTACGCCGCCATGCCCGGTCCCAGCTACGAAACGCCCGCCGAGATACGCTACCTGCGCACCATCGGCGCGGACGTGGTGGGCATGTCCACGGTGCTGGAAGTGATCGCGGCCAACCACATGGGAATGAAGTCGGTGGGGATCTCGTGCGTTACCAACATGGCGGCGGGCGTGGTTCCGTTGAGCAAGATCCATCACGAGGAAGTGCTCGAAACCGGCGTCATGGTGCGCGAGACGCTGGTGCGGTTCCTGAAAGCGCTTCTACCCCGGCTGGCCAAGGTGGATCGCGGGGAAGAAGGGTGACCCCGGTCATGACCGATCCGCTGGCTTTCGCCGCGGTAATGGCCCGCGAACACGCTTTTGCGCCCTTCTCGAAGTTCAAGGTGGGCGCGGCGGTGGAAGACAGCGAGGGCCGCATCCACACCGGCTGCAACGTGGAGAACGCCACTTACGGCCTGACGATCTGCGCCGAGCGGGTGGCCGTTTTCAAGGCCGTTTCCGAGGGCGTGCGCCAGTTCCGCCGCGTGGCCGTGGCCGCCGATACGGACACGCTGACTCCGCCCTGCGGCGCCTGCCGGCAGATCCTGTGGGAATTCTGCGGCGATGTCGAAATCCTCCTGCTGAACCTCGAAGGCAAGACCGAAACGTATCGCCTGAAAGATCTCCTCCCGAAGCCATTCGATGTTTCGTATCTGTAGTTTCTTCCTGTTTATCGCCTCGCTGGGCGCGGCGCCGGCGGATTGGATCTGGAGCGCGCGCTGGGTGATCACCGAAAACCCCGCGCGCCCCGTGATCGAAAACGGCGCGGTGGCGATCGCGGGCGCCCGCATCGTGGGCGTGGGCACGCGCGCCGAGATCGACGCGCGCTTCCAGGCCGCCCGGCGCCTGGACCGCCCGCAGGCCATCCTGGCTCCCGGCCTGATCAACACCCACACCCACGCCGCCATGTCGCTGTTTCGCGGCATCGCCGACGACCTGCGCCTGCAGGACTGGCTGGAGCGCTACATCTTCCCGGCGGAGGCCAAAAACGTCTCGCCCGATTTCGTGCGCTGGGGCACGCGCCTGGGCTGCCTCGAAATGCTGCTGGGCGGCACCACCACCTTCACCGACATGTACTATTTCGAGGACGTGGTGGCCGAAGCCGCCAGGGAAGCCGGGATGCGCGGCGTGCTGGGCGAGACCATCATCGGCTTCCCGGTGGCCGACAACAAAACGCCCGCCGACGCGCTGGCCTACACCGGGCGCTACCTGGCGCGCTTCCGCGGCGACCCGCTGGTGGTGGCCGCCGTGGCCCCGCACGCGCTCTACACCAATTCCGACGAAACCCTGAAAGCCTCCCGCGCGCTGGCCGACAAGTACCACGCGCCGCTGATCGTTCACCTCTCGGAAACCAAAAAGGAGAACGACGACACGCTGGCCGCGCGCCACATGACGCCCACCCAGGTGCTGGACTCGCTGGGCGTTTTCGGCGGGCGAACCGTGGCCGCCCACTGCGTGTGGGTGGACGAAGCCGACATGGCCATTCTGCATGCGCGCGGCGTGGGCGTGGCGCACTGCCCCTCGAGCAACATGAAGCTGGCCAGCGGCGCAGCGCCGGTCGTCCGCATGCTGGCCATGGGAATCCACGTGGGCCTGGGTACGGACGGCGTGGCCGGCTCCAACAACGCGCTCGACATGTTCCAGGAAATGGACCTGGCCGCGAAGCTGCAGAAGGTGATGACCATGGACCCGCGGGCGCTGCCGGCCGGCGCCGCGCTCGAGATGGCGACCATGGGCGGGGCGCGCGTGCTGGGGATGGAGCGTGAGATCGGGTCCATTGAAGCGGGCAAGCGGGCCGACCTGATCCTGGTGCGGCTGGACCGTGCGAACGCCGTGCCGCTTTACGACGCAGTCTCGCAGATGGTATACGCGCTGAAGGCCGGCGACGTGCGCGACGTGATGGTGAACGGCCGGCCGGTGGTGAGCGACGGGAAGATTTTGACGCTCGACGAGAAGCAAGTGCTGGACAAGGCCGAGGAGTACCGGGCGAAGATCGCAGCCTCGCTGAAGTAAGGAGCGGCGTCTTATGTGGGGCAGGTTGTCAACCTGCGGCGGGTTGGTAACCCGCCTGGGCGGCATTTTCGAAGGGGGAATCCCAGTCCAATGCGGCTAAGCTGGAACGAGATCAAGGCGCGGGCGGCGCGCTTCGCCGAGGAATGGCAGGACGCCCACTACGAACGCGGCGAGAGCCAGACCTTCTACAACGAGTTCTTCGACATATTCGGCGTTACCCGCCGCCGCGTCGCCAGTTTCGAGGAGCCCGTCAAGAAGCTCGGAGACGCGCGCGGTTTCATCGACCTGTTCTGGAAGGGCGTCCTGCTTGTAGAGCAGAAGAGCGCCGGCCGCGACCTGGCACGCGCCAAGGAGCAGGCGCTCGACTACTTTCCCGGCCTCAAGGAGCATGAGCTTCCCCGCTACGTGCTGGTAAGCGACTTCCAGGTTTTCGAGCTATACGACCTCGAAGAGAACACCGAGACCCGATTCGCCCTCCAGCAACTTCCCGAGCACGTCGAGGACTTCGCCTTCATCCTTGGCGTCCAGAAGCGCACCTTCCGCGACCAGGACCCGGTCAATATCCAAGCCTCGGAAATGATGGGCAATCTGCACGACGCCCTCAAGGAATCGGGCTATGCCGGGCACAACCTGGAGCGGTTTCTGGTGCGGCTGGTGTTCTGCCTGTTCGCCGACGATACCGGCATCTTTGAACCCAGGGACGTTTTCTCGACGCTCATCGCGCAGCGCACCAACCCGGACGGGAGCGATACGGGCCTGTGGCTCAACCGGCTCTTCGAGGTGCTGAACACGCCGGATGGGCAGCGGCAGCAGAACCTGGATGCCGACCTGGCGCAGTTCCCCTACGTCGATGGAGAGCTTTTTCGGGAACAACTGGCGTTTCCGGATTTCAATGCCGCGATGCGCTCACTGCTCATCGACGCGCTCGACTTCAGTTGGGACGCCATCTCCCCCGCCATATTCGGATCGCTCTTCCAGTCCGTCATGAACCCGAAGGAGCGCCGGACTCAGGGCGCTCACTACACGACGGAGAGGAACATTCTCAAGGTCATCGAGCCGCTTTTTCTCGACGAGCTGCGGGACGAATTCCAGCGCCTGGCCGCGCGTCGCGACAGCGGACGCCGGAAAGCCATCGAAGCGTTTCATGACAAGCTGTCCAACTTGCGTTTCCTCGACCCGGCCTGCGGTTGCGGAAACTTCCTGATTATCTCTTACCGGGAACTGCGGCTTCTCGAAATCGAGTTACTCAAGGCTCTTCGCAAAGATCCCCAGTTGTCGCTCGACGTCTCACGGATGTGCTGGATCGACGTGGACCAGTTCTACGGCATCGAACTCGGCGAATTTCCCGCGCGCATCGCGGAAGTCGCGCTCTGGATGATGGACCACATCATGAATAACAAGCTCTCGCTCGAATTCGGCGAGAGCTATGTTCGCATCCCCTTGAAAAAGTCGCCCCACATTCGGAACGCCGACGCCCTCGAAATGGACTGGGCGGACTTGCTTTCGCCCGCGAGTTGCTCCTACGTGCTCGGCAATCCGCCCTTCGGTGGCGCCAAGTACCAAAGCGACAGACAGCGAGCCCAGGTGCGCCGCGTCGCGCGGCTCGGCGGCAGCGGTGGAACGCTCGATTACGTGACGGCATGGTTCATCAAGGCGGGCGAATACCTGCGGCATTCGCAGGCTCGCATCGGGTTTGTGGCCACCAACTCCATCACCCAGGGCGAGCAGGTGGCGCAGCTCTGGCCGCTTCTCTTCGACCGCTACGGCCTGGAAATCGCCTTCGCTCACCGCACTTTCGCGTGGGGCAGCGACGCACGCGGAATGGCGCACGTGCATGTCGTGATTCTCGGCCTCACGCGGCGCGACGGGGAGCCGCCCGAAAAGCGCCTGTTCAGTTACAGCGAAATCAAGGGCGATCCCACCGAGAGCCGCCACGCGGCCCTCACCCCGTACCTCTTCGATGCCGGCGCCGTCACGAACCGGCATCTGGTCGTCGAAGAAGCTAGCCGGCCGCTGTGCGAGGTCCCGCAGTTGCTGACCGGCTGCCAGCCGATCGACGACGGGCAGTACATCTTCGATTCGGAGGGACGAGCCGCTTTCCTCGCGCGGGAGCCCAAGGCCAGACGATACCTGCACCCCTTTGTCGGCTCGGAGGAGTTCATCAACGGAGGGGAACGGTGGATTCTCTTGCTGGATAGCGAGTCTCCGGCTGACTTGCGCTCGATGCCCGCTGTCATGCAACGAATCGAAGCCGTTTGTAAGTTCAGGTCACAGAGCCGCCGGCGCTCGACCTTGCAGTTGGCGGTTACCCCGACCCGGTTTCAGGTCACGGTAGTCCCGAAGAGAGCGTTTCTGGTTATTCCAGAGGTGAGTTCCGAGAGGCGTCCCTACGTGCCGGTTGGATGGCTCAAGCCTCCGACGATCCCCAGCAACCTGGTGCGCGTCCTGCTGGACGCGGACCTGTGGCACTTCGCAGTCCTTACCTCAGCGATGCATATGGCGTGGCTGCGTCAGATCGGTGGCCGCCTTGAGAGCCGCTACCGCTACTCCATCGGAATCGTCTACAACACGTTTCCCTGGCCTCAGGCTACGGACGCGCGGCGTGCCAGGATTGGTAACCTCGCACAAGCCGTTCTCGATGCCCGCGCGCAGTTTCCCCGCGCCACGCTGGCCGACCTCTACGATGCCGCGGTCATGCCCCCCCGATTGCGCAAGGCGCACCGCGCCCTCGACGCCGCCGTGGACAAGCTCTATCGCTCCGAGCCGTTCTCCGGCGACCGCGATCGCGCCGAGCATCTCTTCGGGCTTTACGAAAAGCTCGTTGCGCCCCTGGTCGCCGCCGCGGCGCCGGGCGCGCGATCCAGGAAGCGAACGTAGGACGAACAGGCGCGAGCGCCTTCGGGATGCCCTCGTGCAGTCGGCTATGCGGGTTTTGAAACCACTGCCTCAACGGCCCGCTGCAAAGGCCGCACGCTCACCGACGCTTGCGGGATTTGCCCGGCCTGGCCGCGCGGGCTCTGGCCTTCAGGAAAACCGCGATCTCGGCGCCATCCTTGAACGGCCCGTAGAACGGACCCTTCTCGGCCTCGCGCAGCCGGGCGTCGATCAGCCGCCGCTGCTCCGGCGTGTACTCGTCACCGGCGGTTGGGAACTGCGGCATCGCTGCGAAGTGTAGCAGAGCGCCCCTCACCTCACTCCCCCCGTCGCCATCGCCCGCACCGAAAGCGCCCCTACCGCCGCCAGCGCGGCCAGCAGTCCGAGGAATTGCCACAGGCCGCTCGGGTCCGGCTCGCTCTCCCAATCCCGCGTGAACAGCCGGTACACGCATCCCATGGCAACCAGCAGCAGCATCCTGATGGAGGTCAGAAACCACAGCGCCACCACCATTCCCAGCACCGCGGCGCGCTCGAGCCGCGTCAGCGAATGCATCCCGCGCGACCCGTCCAACTGCCAGACCGGGATCAGGTTGAGCAGGTTGATCACGGCGCCGAAATGGGCGATCACGCCCCAGATCCTGACGTGCGTGGCGAAGTACACGGCCAGCGCCACCACCGACGCTCCCAACCCGTACCACGGGCCGGCCAGGCCGATGCGCGCATCCGGAATGGGCGGCAGACGCACGTCGCGAAGCCGTATGAACGCGCCCAGCCCGGGGATGAACATGGGCCCGCTGGACCGCAGCCCGTAGTGCCGGATGGCGGTCATGTGCCCCATCTCGTGAATGTAAATCGACAACACGATGCCCAGCGCCAACTGCCAGCCGTAGATCGCCCAGTACACGCCCAGCGAAGCGGCCATGGTGAGCAAGGTCCCCAGCTTGGTCAGCCCCAACAGCAGGAACTTGCCCTTGCCCAGCACCAGCAGCAGCGCCGGGCCGATGCCGATCGAGGCTTTCCGCCAGCCGGTGTGCGGCGGGTGCGCCTGGGCGGTCAGCCGGTCGATTTCGTCGATGCGCGCGCGCAGGCTGCGGTACTGAACGGTGTCTTCGGGCAGCAGGGCCAGCGAACGGGCCCACAGCTCGCGTTCCTCCGCGAACTTTCCCGCGCGCCACGCGGCCTTGGCCCGCCGCGCCAGGTCTTCCAGTTCGGAGGCGTGCGTCAGGCGCCGGCACCGCGGGCAACTAAGGGCGGAATCCGGCGCCTCCACGCAGCAGGCCGGACAGATCATGCTGCCGGGGCCGCCTGGTATGGGCCCATCAGCAGGATTTCGGATCGCGCCGTCAACTTCCAGGCCTGTCGTATGCCGATGAAGATCAGAAACAGGCTGATGATGCCGGAGAACCCCGTGCTGAGCTCAAAGAACGGCGCCGCAACCGCCAGCAGCACAATCGTTACAATGGCCGCGGCAACCGCCTCGCCCTGCCGCTGCCGCGTGGATGCCGGGCGCTGGGTGCCCGCCGGGCGGCTTGCCGCGAGTTGTTCGGGATGTTGCCTGACCTGGTAAATAAACACCGGGATGTAACTGGTGGTGATCGCGAAGTAAGTCAACACCACCGCGAGTATCTGCTGCGGCCGCCCACCCCGCCCGTACGAGCCGTGACGGATCGCCTTACCCACCATGTAACCCACCACGATGGCCACCAGCCCGAACTCCCAGCCGGTGATGATGGCCACCGCGGCATACAGAATCGAGCCGCCCAGCGCAGCCGCCGCGCCATACAGCAGGGAGCGCGCCAGCGATAGCGGCGGCGGAGACTGCTGGCCGGTCTGTATGCGCTGGGCGCAGAGTGGGCACACCACCCGCCCCCGCGCATGATAGTAAGTATTGCCGGTGGGCCGCTTGCACGCCACGCAAAGCTGGCTGGCCGAGCCGACGGCGCCTTCCGGCTGAATCACGTCGGCGTGCTGGAACTGTAAGTCGTGCGGCGGAGGGGTCTGGTCGAAATCGGACATGCCGCAGTATAGAATCCGGGTTTGAAATGTGTCAAGCGGATTGGGTTGCCGCGGCTTTCCTACTTCAGCGCCTGGAACAAGTTGCTGTAATCGTCGGTCCAGACGCGCACCGCGGGCCGCGCCGCGCCGCGGGGCTGCGGCTCGGACACCACCGCCCAATCCGCCGAGAGCGTCCCGGAGTCCGCATCGCCCGCGCTGTGTATCCGCGCCACGCCTTTGCCGAGCGCTCCGGCCACAGCCTCCACCACCGGGTTCAGGTCCAGGTAGCGGTTGGTCAGGTGGATCAGCAGCGGGCCGCCCGCGCGCAGGCGCGAGAAGTACATCTCGAACGCCTCGCGGGTCAGCAGGTGAACCGGAATGGCGTCGTCGCTGAAGGCATCCAGCACGATGGCGTCGAAGCTGGTCGGCGGCTCCCGTTCGAGCATGAGCCGGCCGTCGCCCTCCACCACGTCCGTGGCCGCGTCCGAATCGCCGAGGAAGTGGAAGTACCGGGATGCCGCGCGAATCACCGCCGGATTGATTTCGTAGACGCGGAAGAAATCGCCCTTGCGCCCGTAGGCGGCCAGCGTCCCCGCGCCCAGCCCGACAATCGCCACGCGCCGGTTGGGCGCCGGCTGCGTCCCCAGCACCAGGGCCGCTCCGCTGCGCTCGCCATAGTAGGCGATGGGCCGGCGCCGCCGCTCGGGCGACAGGAATTCGACGCCGTGCACGGTCCTGCCGCTGAACAAACGCCGCACCGCCATGTCTCCCTCGCCGCTGTCGGCGACCCGCAGCGTTCCGTAGAAATTGCGCTCCCGGAGCAGGTTCGTGCCGCTGCCCGAAAACGTGGTTGCCACGGCGAACGCGCCCGCCGCCACCAGCGCCAGGCGGACCAGGCGCCGGCCCGGCGGAACTCCCCACAACCGCACCAGCGCCAGGAACACCGCGCCCACGATGCCGATGGGCAGCTCCAGGAAAGTCGAAAACACGCTGGGCGCGGCCACCGCCACGAACGCGCCGCCGAGCGCGCCGCCCGCCGCCACCATCAGGTAAAAATGCGCCAGCCCCTGGCGCGGCGCGGGCTTGGTGCGGGCCAGTTCGCCGTGGCAGAACAGGCAGCCGATGAACAACCCCCCCAGCAGAATGGGCAGGTCCAGCCGCGGGTCGGCGGCCGATCCCGCGATGCCGATGCGCGAGCCCACCGCGATCCACGCCGCCGGCAGCAGCCAGCGGAACCAGGCCGGCTGGTACCAGCCCTCCCACTCGAAACACAGAATGAAAGTGAGCAGGTACACGCCCATCGGCAGCACCCAAAGGAACGGGATGGCGGCCACGTTCTGGCTGAGGTAATTCGAGGTCCCGAGCCACAGCGTGGAGGCGCACGCCGCCAGCGCGATCCACAGCAGCGGACGGCTCTCCCCGCCGGGCGCTTCCGGCTCGCTCGCGCCGCCGCCCCCGCTTCGCCCGCGGTTGGCGATGGCGCCCACCACCAGCAGCGCCGCCAATGCCAGGTAGCCGCCCGACCACCACCGCAACTGCTCTCCCACCGGAAGGGCCGGTTCAATCGCCACCGGGTACGCCAGCAGCGCCGCCAGGCTGGCGGCATTCGAGAGCGCGAAAAGCCGGTAGGGGAACTGCGCCGCGCGCGACCCCGCCCACCACCATTGCACCAGCGGGCTGGTCGCGGAGAGCACGAAAAACGGCAGCCCCACCGAGGCCGCCAGCAGCAGCACGATCTGCAGTGTGGGATCGCCCCAGGCAACCCCCGCCCGCGGCCGCAGCGGCAGCGCCGCCAGGCTGGCCGTCACCAGCGCGATATGCACCACCGTGCGCGCCGCCGCGCCCAGGTAGCGCGTGATCCAATACGAATACACGTACCCCCCGAGCAGCGTCACCTGGAAGAACAGCATGCACGCCACCCACACGCCCGCCGACCCGCCGAACCGCGGCAGAATCGCCTTGGCCATGATGGGCTGCACCACGAACAGCAGCGCGGAACTGCATCCTATGGTCAGAGCGTAGGGGAGTGGGCGCGGGTTCATGGCGATCCGGTAAGCACTACTATAAAGCCTCAACCGCGGCTGGCACTACTCCCGCGCCTTGCAGCGGCATCCCCGCGAAAATTTCCCTCGCAAAAAAACTTCTTGCATTCCTCCGCGAACTGTATTATCGTATCGATACAGTGATATGGTTCAACTGAAGCTCGATCCGGCCAGTCCGATTCCCATGTACCTGCAAATCGCCGAGCAGGTCCGCCGCGCCGTGGCCTCCGGAGGGCTTCAGGCCGACGACGAAATGCCCTCCGTGCGCGCCCTGGCCTCCCGGCACCTGATCAACCCCAACACCGTGGCGCGAGCCTACCTGGAACTGGAGCGCGAGGGCCTGTTGACCAAGCGGCGCGGCGCCGGAACCTATGTGGCGCACGAGGCCGAAGAGTTGCGCGACGCCCAGCGAACGCGGATCGTCACCGGGCTGATCGACAAAACCCTGGACACGGCGCGCCAATTCGGCTGGACGCCCGGGCAGATCCGCAAAGCCGTTGAGGAGCGGCTGAACCAGACCAAGATGGAGTCCCAACGATGAGTCAACCGGCCATTGCAGTGGAAGGCTTGAGCAAACGTTTTGGAAAACGGGCCGCGGTGGACGGCCTCAGCTTCGAAGTGCCCACCGGCGGCGTGTGCGGCTTCCTGGGCCGCAACGGGGCGGGGAAGACCACCGCCATTCGCATGCTCATGAATTTGACGGACCCCTCGGCCGGCCGGGCCCTGCTGCTGGGCCTGGATGCGCGGCGCGATCACGCCGAACTGATGGCGCGCGTGGGGTACGTGGCCGAGGTGCCCATCCTCTACGACTGGATGACGGTGCGCGAACTGGCGCGCTTCACGTCGCAGTTCTACGCCAGGTGGAACACCGCCGCCGTAGACGCGCTGCTGGGGCGTTTCGGCATCGATACCCGGCAGAAAGTGCGCCATCTCTCGCGCGGCACGCAGGCGCAGCTTGCGCTGGCGCTCGCCATGGGCCACGATCCAGAACTGCTGATTCTCGACGAGCCGGCCACCGGCCTCGACGTGCTGGTGCGCCGCGATTTCCTGGAGAGCATCATCCAGATCGTCCAGCAGGAGGGCCGCACGGTGCTGTTCTCCTCGCACCTGGTACACGAAGTGGAGCGCGTGGCCGACCAGATCGTGGTGATCGAAGAGGGCCGCCTGCTGACCAGCGCGAGCCTGGACGATTTGAAACAGCAGGCCGGCCAGAGCCTGGAGGAAATCTTCGTGGGCCTGGTGGGACGCCGCGAGGAGGTGCGCCAGTGAGACCGCTCTTGTGGAAGGAAATGCGCGACCTCCGGCCGATGCTGTTGGGCGCGGCCGCGCTGTGGCTGGTGCTGGAGTTGCTATGCCTCAACCGGCGGTTCGCCGAGGGCTTCCTGACCGCGTACCTGTCGACGATGCCGCTGGTGGCGCTGATGGCCGCCGTCGGATTGGGCGCGGGCCAGATGGCGCGCGAGCGCGCATCCAAGACGCTGGATTTCCTGTTGGCCCGGCCCATCGCCCCGGCGGCCATTGTGTGGATCAAGTTTCTGGCGGGAAGCGTGGCGCTGGCGCTGGTGGCGGCGGCCATGTTCGCCCTGTGTTATGCCGGCCCGCCGCCGCAAAGCCACAATTACCTGATCGCGCTTCGCAGTACCGTGGGTTTCCCGCAACTGGCCGCGGTGGCGTTCCCGCGCTTGTGGTGCGTGTACGCCCTCACGCTCCTGCTCTCGGCGCTGGTGGATCGGACGGCCAAGGCCGCCGTGGCCGGCTTTGGGTGCGTGCTGGCCCTGGGGACGCTGATGGAGTTCCATAGGGAGCTGTTCCCGTTCTCCAACATCGGGGCCTGGCAGCCGATGTTTGTGGAGGGGTTCCCGATGGGCCTTCGCCTGATGCACGATCCGGCGCTGTTCCGCTGGACCGTCATGGTGTTCTGCGCCCTGGCGCCGCTGCTCGCTCTGGCGGCGGCGCTGCTGTTCCGGCGGTCGCCCGGCCGGTCGCTGAGCAATCGCGCGCTGATCCTGGGCGCAGCCGCGCTGGCCGGCCTGGCCGGCCTTTCCACCTACGCCGCTGCGAACCGGCTTCCCGTGTTGTCGCCCGCGGGCTCCATGGAAATAGTACCGGACAGGTCGAATTCCAGCGTGGTCATGAGCGCCGGACGAGGCATGGTCGCGCTGGCAGTGGGAGCCAACCGGCTCGAGTTCCTGGATTTCACCGATCCCGCCAGGCCCCGCAAGGCCGCCGAGGTGCGGATGCCGCTCTGGACCACCGAGAGCCTGACGGTCTCCGGCTCCCAAACCTATATTATGGGTTCGAAAAAGGCGCTGCCCGTGGACGAGATTCAGATCGCCATCGCCAGCCCGACTCCCGCCGGCGCCGTCGAATTCGCCGAGCCTGTCCGGCTGGACAAGTGGGACGAGGGGCGGTTCGCGGGCTCCATCGCCGCCTCCGGCCAATTCGCCTTTGTCGATGTGGTCCGCCAGCGGCAATGCCGGATCGAGGTGTACGACCTGTCGCCGGGCGCTTCCCCCCGCCAGGCCGCCGCGGTGTTGGTTGACGAGATCGTTCCCCAACCGTGGGGGAAGCATGAGGAGATTTTCGTAGCGGGCGCCATGCAGATGCGGCTCCAGGGCCAGTTCCTCTACGTGACGTCGCCCTCGGCGCTGACCGCCATCGATATCCGCGATCCCGGCCGGCCGGTGGTCGCCAGCCGGACGGAGTACCACGCGCCCATCCTGTCGATGTACGGCGCCAGGCGCGAACTCGCCAGCGACGGCCGCTGGCTGCTGGAGGCCGAGTCTTTGCTGCAGGTCTGGAATGTCTACGATCTCGCCGATCCGGCCCACCCGGCGCTGCGCGGCCACGCGCCGCTGAACGGATACGGCGACGTGGCTGGTTCCGGCCCGGTCCTGTTCCAACCCTGGCGGGACGGCCTGATGGAGTTCCACGCGGCCTCGGGCGGCCTGGAAGCGCTGCGCTACCTGACCGACGGGCGCGACAATTCAATTTGGACCTTCGCTGTGGCGGACGGCGCCGTCTACACCTGGAAGCGCGTGGAGGACCGGGCGTTCGTCTCGGCGTACCGGGTGAACCGGTAGGGGTTGTGTGGGGCAGGATGGCATCCTGCGGCGGACCCCAAGGGGGTACCCCGGTAACCCGCCTGGGCGGCCTTGTGCAGCAGCCGCCCAGGCCGATTAACAATCGGCCGCAGGCTGCCAGCCTGCCCCACAAAAGCGTCTATGGCTCGAACCTGACGGGCACGGAAACGTCGAAACCGGCGCGCCGCAACTGGGCGGCATTGCGGATCAGAACTCCGTCGATGGTCACGTGCTTGAACAGCACCTCGCCCACGTTCTTCCCCGCCAGCCGGCTGGGGCGGGTGGCTTTGTGGAAGGTGCAGTTCTCGAAGACCAGATTCGTAAACGGAGAATCCCCGGCATCGATCCAGACATGCCCGCCGTCGTTTTCAAACGAGCAGTTGACAAACCGGATATCGTCGGTGGGAGCCGGTCTGCCGATGCCGCGGCCCTCGGGATACCCGCGTCCCGTCCAATACCGCGGCACATGCTGGAACCAGACGGCGTAATCGACGGTGTTGCTGACGAAGTGCACGTCCTCGAAGTGCAGGTGCTTGACCGAAGCCGCGCCGCCATAGCCCGTCCCCACGCCGGTGTCGTAGGTGTAGTTCACGAATCCCTTCACCACGATGTCCTCCAGGCCCGTGCCCGCGGCTGCCCGGTTGCCGTAAAGCGCCCAGGTATCGTCCATGCCCATGGCGAAGCCGTCCTCGATCAGGATGTGCTGGCTGCTGCCGGTCAGGTCGTAGATGTCGTCGTGGTGCTGCCGCTTGCGGTTCACGATCTTGATGTTCCTGGTGGTGAAGTTTTGGCTGTCGATCACGTGCACGGTCCACTCCGCGGAGCGCAGCAGCAGGAGATCCTCAAACGCGATGTTGCGGCAGTTGCTGATCACGTAACCGCGGGCTCCAGCGCCATGCGGATCTTTCACGATGCCGTCTTCGTTCCGCGCGCGTCCGTCGGCGGTGTCGGGCGCGAAGTCGTACCACAGCTTGGGATAGCCCTGCATGTCGATCGCCCCGCGCCCCGCCAGGCCGGCATTCTCGACATGGTCGAAGATCACCTGGGCGCGAAGCGGCCTGGCCGCGGGGGCCTGTCCGGGAGGCGGCGGCGCGGAGGTGTAATCCGCCAGCTTGCCGGTCCCCTTGATCAGCGCACCGGCGTCGATGTACAGCTTGACGTTGCTCTTCATGAGCAGCGTGCCCGTGGTGTAGACGCCGCCGGTTGGGAAGTAGAGCACGCCGCCGCCGGGCCGGGCGGAGACCTCGGCGATGGCGCGGTTGATTTTGGCGGTCTCGACGGTCTGGCCGGTATTGTCCACCTTGTAATCCAGGATGTTGACCACGTTCGGATCGCCCAGTCGGGGAGGATTCTTCTCCGGCGGTTCGGCGAACAGCATCAACCCGGCGGCGCCGAAGGCCGCCATTTCATTGGGGAAGACGAGCAGATAGCGCGGCCGGTCGAGATCGAAACTGCACGTGTTCCCGCCGATCTGCGGCTTGATGGCGTAAGCCAGCGGCCGTATGTCGCAGGTGAACACATCCATTTCGCCCACCAGGTTGGTGACCGTGACGTGGACTTTTCCGGTCATGGAGAAGCTGGCGTAATCCATGAACTGGAACTGATCGTAGGTGAGAAACCGGTGCACGAACACCGGCTGGCCGTCCACGGTCACCTGAAAAGCCGGGCTGGGCTTGGCGCCGGGGTAGGGTGGATAAGGGGTGACGGCGGCGAAAGCGGCCACCGGCCAGAGTATCGAGAGCCACAAACTTGAGCATGCCGGCAATCCGGAAGCCATCGAGTTATTCTCCTGTTGAAACCGCGGGCGCAACCTGGGCGAGATGCAGAGAGCAAGTATATCTCGGTGCAGGATGCCCCGAACGGGAGCCGGGTCCGTCCGATATCCACGGGCTCTCTGGTGCGGCATGGCACTCGGGCCGCTGGCTGGCGCTCGCGGTTCCGGGTTGCGTTGCACACCCATCCTGCCGCGAAACCGGGCGCGAATCCGGCATTTTGTGCAATTTGCACAAAAAACCGGGGGTTAAGTCTTTTGTTTTGGATTATTTTTGTGCAAATTGCACAAAATGCCGAGGTCACCGCTTCCGGGCGACCATCAAATGCTGGGTGAGGATCAGCGGCCAGAGGGTCTTCTGGTACACCAAATCGCCCCGCTCGCGGATGGCGCCGGCAACCTCCGCCGGACCGAGCGGGCGCTCGTCGTGGAACTTCCACATGCCCACCATCTCGATCAGCCGGCGGGTGACGCGGTAGAGCAGCGTGGGCGTAGGGAAAGTGAGGATCAGCGTGCCGCCGGGGCGCAGGACGTCGAAATGCCCCAGCACCGCCGCGCGGGTTCCGGCCGGATCGAAATGCTCCACCAGGCCAGCGCTGAAGACCAGGTCGGCCTGCGCGCCCAGCGACATCTCCAGCACGCTCTGTTGGTGCAGGTGTACCGTGTCGCTGGCGCCCAGCCGCTGGCGCAGCAGTTCCAGACCGTAGTTGTTGGTGTCCACGACATCGTAGCGGGAGCAGCGCACCTGGGACAGGATGGCGTCCAGGAAACAACTGTTGGCGCCGCCGGCTTCCACGATGGAAAGCCCCGAAGCGCCCTCGGCGGGGGACGCGTAGCGCCGAATCGCCCGGATCAGCGCGGCGGTGGTGTAGCGGCGCGTGAGTTTGGCGGTGGCCGGAACGCTGGTGTAATAGCTGTCCCAATCGGTCGCGGCGGGCGCGGACCGGCGGCGGGTGAACACGAAATCCCGCTGGATGGCGAAATTGGCGATGAACAGCAGCCCCTCGGCGGTCAGCTTGGCGGGAATGGCGCCGAGGCCCAGCAGCTTGATGAACAACTGGATCAGGGCATACGAGAAGAGGCCGTTCACGATCACCAGCGACACGTACTTGGGCAGCACCACGGCGTGCCGCTGTCGCGAATGGAAAACCACCCCGCGCGCGCCCAGGTAGTTGAACACCATGGCCACGAACCGCCCGGCGATTTGCGATTGCCCGATGTTCCCGGTGTGCGGAAGCGTAAGGGCGAACACCAGGTTGTCGATGACCGCCGTGAGCACGCTCAACACCGTGAAGCGGAACAACAGGAAGTAGATCCGCATGGAGTCGAAAATCGGGTGGAAGTGGGAGCTCTTGTTGCCCTCCAGGTAGATGGTGCGGATGGGAGCCTGCAAAACCGGGCAGCCCTGGTGCTTGCAGGCGATCAGCATGTCGAGCTCGAATTCGTAGCCCGCCGACGGCAGGCGCAGCAGGTGCGGGATGAGCGACGCCGGGATGCCGCGCAGGCCGGTCTGCGTGTCGGCCAGGTTCTGGCCCAGCACCAGGCGCAGCAGCACGCGCGTGACGTCGTTCCCCAGGCGGCTGCGCAGCGGCACGCGCTCGCCGAAGCTGCGCACGCCCATCACCAGCGAGTCGGGGTGCGCGGCGAGACGCGCGGCCACGCTGACGATGTCCTCGGGATGGTGCTGCCCGTCGGCATCGGCGGTGACCACGCCGGGGCACTCCGGGAACTTCACCAGGGCGAAATTCAACCCGGTCTTGAGCGCCGCGCCTTTGCCCAGGTTGACGGCGTGCTCCACAAGCTGGACGCCGGGGAGCGAGACGCGGCGGAAGATGTCGCGGTACGCGGGTCCGCTGCCATCGTCCACTACTACGATGTGGCGCACGCCCGCCTCCAGCAGCGCGCGGACCAGTTCCGCAAGCGGCTCGCCCGGCTTGTAGGCCGGAATGAGAATCGGCACATCGGCGTGGGAAGGCAACTTTCGTTGTAGCACAAGCGGCGCAGCGGGCGGCTACTCGGGCAGCGGCTGCCCTTTGGTTTCGGGCGCCAGCGGCAGCGCCGCCAGGCCCACCAGAAACACCAGGCACATGGCCACGCCGGCGTAGCGCATGGGCTCGGCGTGTCCGGCGAAAACCCGGCTGGTCAACAGGCCCAGCGTGAACGGACCGGCGGCGGCGGCGAAACGGCCCACGTTGTAACAGAAGCTGGTCCCGGTGGAGCGCAGCCGCGTGGGGAACAGCTCCGGCAGGTAGATGGCATAGCCGCCGAATAGCGCCAGTTGGGTGAACCCCATCAGCGGGATCATCCAGAAGATGTCCACGATGCCCTTCAGGTTCCAGAAGGTGTACGCGGTCGTCGCCATGGCGGCCAGGAAGCTGGCGGCGAAGGCCTTGCGGCGGCCGGTGCGCTGGGTGAGCCAGGTGAAGGCCTGGATGCCGAAGAAGCCGCCCAGGTTCTGCAGGAGCGAGGTGACGCCGATCCACATGGTCACGCGGCCGGCCAGATCGGCTCCGCCAAGCCCCTGCGCGCGGAAGGTTTTCTCCAGCGCGGGACGCAGCAGGTCGTAACTGAAGAACCCGATGCCCCACAACCCCACCACGCCGGCGAAGGCCAGCAGCAGCCCGGCGATGGCGTTGCGGCGCCAGCGCGGGTTGCCCAGCAGCTCGCCGTAGGAACCCATGCGCACGCTGGCGGCGCGCGCCTGCAGCCACTGCTCCGGCTCCTTGAGCTTGCGGAACACCACCAGCGCCAGCGGGGCGGGCAGGGCGCCGGCCAGGAAGGTGTAGCGCCACGCGCCGTGAATTGCGCCGCCCTGTTCCAGTTTGCCGAGCGCGATCACGATGAGGGACGCCAGCATGTTGCCCACGGTGGAGAACGCCTGCACCGTGCCCAGGGCGTAGGGCCGCGCGGCGCCGGGCACCACCTCGGCCACCAGCGCCACCCCCACCGAGAACTGGCCGCCCACGCCGAGGCCGCACAGGAAGCGGTAGACGTCGAAATCGAATACCCCGGCCGAGAGCATGCTGAGGCCGGTGAAGAGCGTGTAGCAGAGGATGGTGAGCAGCATGGTTTTGGCGCGGCCGATGCGGTCGCCCAGGACGCCGAAGAGCACGCCGCCCATGGCCCAGCCCACCATGAAGACCGCCGTCGCGATGGCGCCCTGCTCGTCCACCGCGGCGGCGCTGGAGTGGGGGCCCAGCAGATCGCGCAGGGCCGGCTTGCGGGCCAGGTTGAAGAGCTGCTGGGCCATGGTGTCGAACATCCAGCCCAGGCAGGCGACGCTCAGCACCAGCCAGTGGTAGCGGTTTAGCTGGCGGTACCAGGCGCGGTGGGGATCGGCGGGGGGCATGAAGAGTTATTCTATAGCGCGGCGGGATGGGGGCGGAGCGGGGGGAGGGCGTTGAAGTGCGTGGCGGCAGGCACAAGAGGTTGGAGGAGCGATCTGCGATGCGTCGATTACGCTGAGGGTGCCGCGGGGGCGTCGTCTTGACGCGTCTGGAACCGCGAGCGAGGCACCCTCCTGGGTCCCGACCTCACCTGCCGGCGTCTCTCTGACCATGCGCGAGCTTCCCGGAGCGCGGACCGCTGGGTGCGCCGCCCGACGGCAGTATTTTGGCGGGCGACGATACGTTGTTGTGGAAGAAGGATACGCAGACGCAGGCGCGTTTTGGCGGAGCAATCTGGCAAGACTCGTATCTGCCCGCTCCTCCGGCAGTTGCTTGCTTATCGAGGGGCGGCCTAGCATGGGTGTATCGGACCGCCGATCCTGGCCGGAATGCCCGTAGTGCGAGACGAACGAGGCGGGGTCGAGCTTTACATTCTAGAAAGGAAATGTTTTATACAATATTCTCTATGGGCTCGGCCTTAGAAAACCTCAAGGTGGAATACGACGGCCTCACCTGCGGCGACGACCTGAAACACTGGGCGGAGGAAAAGTACCGCCTTCTGGCCCTGTATGATGAGCTGTTCTCCGGCGGCATGAAGAACAAGTGGGATCAGCGCGTCTACATCGATCTTTACGCAGGGGGCGGCTTCGGCCATATCCAGGGCACTCACACGTTTTTGAAGGGCTCACCGATCATCGCCTTGACGGTAACCTGCCCGTTCGATAAATACATTTTCTGCGAGGAGAATGAACAGCTATTAACGGCACTAAGGGTCCGTTCAAAGAGAATCGCGCCTGGAGCAGACGTGAGCTACATTCCCGGCGATTGCAATACGAAGGTGGATGAGATTTCCGAGGCGGTCCCGAAGTGGTCGTCCGACAACCGCGTATTGAGCCTGTGCCTGGTCGACCCGTTCGATTTCGGCATTAAGTTCGACACTTTGAAAAAGCTCTCGCACCTCTACATAGATTTCGTCGTGCTGCTTGCGATAGGCATGGACGCGAATCGGAACTATGACCACTACGTAGAAGGAAACTCCCCCAAGATTGACGAGGTGCTCGGAAACACCGATTGGCGAGAGCGCTGGAAGGCCGCCGGGTCGCCGCGAAGCAACTTCAGGCAGTTTCTCGCTTTGGAGTTCTCGAGAAGCATGGAATCCCTCGGTTACCTCCCCACCCCTCTCGATCGCATGAAGCTGGTCCGATCAGATGAAAAGAACTTGCCGCTTTATTACCTTGCACTATTCTCACGGCACGATACGGCTCATAGGTTTTGGGATCAGGTGCTGAAGTACGGGACCGACCAAAGTAGTTTCAGTTTCTAGTGACCGCCATGTCTCTTCTTTCAAAGATTGAATGGACTGACGCGACGTGGAACCCGGTTCGTGGCTGCACCAAGGTTAGCACGGGCTGTAAGCACTGCTATGCGGAACGGTTCGCTGAACGGTTCCGAGGGGTGAAGGGTCATCCCTTCGAGCAGGGCTTTGACCTAAGGCTCGTCCCCGAGAAACTGGCGGAGCCGCTCCGGTGGAGCGAGCCCAGGATGGTTTTCGTCAACTCCATGAGCGATCTGTTTCACGAAGGAGTTCCACTGTCGTACATCCTGCGAGTGGCTGCGACGATGCATCTGGCGTGCTGGCATACCTATCAGGTGCTCACGAAGCGATCCGAGCGTCTGCGGGAAACGCTGCGCGGGCCGCTCCAGGACGCGGCGAAGGAAGCGCATATCTGGTGGGGAGTGTCGGTGGAAGACCGCAAGTACGGGCTGCCGAGAATCGCAGACTTGCAGACGACGCCCGCAGCCGTTCGCTTCGTGTCGGTCGAGCCGCTTTTGGAGGACCTCGGGGAACTGCCTCTAGAAGGCATTTCGTGGGTAATCGTGGGTGGAGAGAGCGGGCCGGGAGCCCGACCGATGAAAGAGGCCTGGGTGCTTTCGATTCGCGAGCAATGCGAGGCGGCGAACATCCCGTTTTTCTTCAAGCAGTGGGGCGGCGTGCGGAAGAAAGCGGCCGGCAGAAGACTCCTTGGCCGCATGTATGACGGGTTTCCGTACCGGGTCCAACATCCGACGTTACCGGCCCGATTGCGGCTGCGGCATGCTTCGGACATAGAAGGCGGTGCTCTGGTCCAGCTCGGGACGGCGTAGCGTATGTCTCGTCCCAAGCGCGTGCGCCTCGTCCGCCCTTGCCAAACCGCCCCCGCCCATGCAAGCTGATAGACATGCCCGAGTTGCCGGACATCGCCGCCTATATCACGGCGCTCGAACCGCGCGTGATGGGGCAGCCGCTCGAACGCGTCCGGCTGGCCAGCCCGTTTCTGCTGCGAACCACCACGCCAGCGCTCTCCGACGCCGAGGGAAAAGTGGTGCGCGAGTTGCGGCGGGTGGGAAAGCGCATCGCCATCGGTCTCGATGGCGGCCCGGATGGCGGCCTCTGGCTGGTGCTGCACCTGATGATCGCCGGGCGTCTTCATTGGAAGCCTGCCCACGCGGCCCTCCGGGGGCGGCAGAACCTGGCGGCGTTCGATTTCCCGGCGGGCTCGCTCACGCTCACGGAAGCCGGCTCGAAACGCAGGGCGTCGCTGCACGTGGTGGCGGGCGAGGCCGGCCTGCTCGAAATAGACCCGGGCGGCATCGACGTTCTCTCGGCCGATCTTGACGGCTTCCGCGCGGCGCTGACCCGCGAGAACCGGACGCTGAAGCGGGCGTTGACGGATCCCCGCATCGCGAGCGGCGTGGGGAACGCGTACTCGGACGAGATCCTGCACGCCGCCCGGCTCTCGCCGCTGGCTTTGACCCGCAAGTTGACGCCGGAGGAATGGGACCGGCTCTTCGCCGCGGCGCGCGGCACGCTCGCGCACTGGCTGGGGCGCCTGCGAGCGGAGGCGCGCGAGCGGTTTCCGGAGAAGGTCACGGCGTTTCGCGAGGGCATGGCGGTGCACGGACGCTACGGAAAACCGTGCCCGCGGTGCGGCGCGCAGGTTCAGCGCATCCGTTACGCGGACAACGAGACGAACTACTGCGCCAGTTGCCAGACCGGCGGCCGGGTGCTCGCCGACCGCGGCCTGTCCCGGCTCCTGGGCGCCGACTGGCCGCGCACGCTCGAGGAACTGGAGGAGTTGTGGCGGCATTGAGTGGCGGGGCGGCCTACAGCACCGGCGCCACGCGGCTGCCGGGATCGAGCGCGGTCTCGGTGGGGAGGGCCACGGCGTCGCCCTCGGCCAGCCCGCCCACAATCTCCATCAGCGTCACCGTGGAATTGCCGGTCTTGACGGCGCGCCGCTGCAACGTGTCTCCGGCCAGCGCCAGAACGTAGTCCCCGGCCGTGTCGCGGCGCAGCGTCTCCTTGGGGATGACCAGGGCGTTCTCCACCACGGCGGTGCGGATTTCGGCGTCCACGTTGGCGCCGGGGACCAGGTCGCGGCCGGGGTTCTCGATGGCGCACAGCACCTCGCCGACCTGGCGCGATCCCAGGGCTTCGATGGCGGCGGGCTTGCGATCCACGCGCCCCGGCCACTCCCGGCCGGGCAGGGCTTCCCAGCGTATGGCGACCGGCTGGCCCACGGCCACGCGGCCCAGCAAGGGCTCGTCCACGTAGACCCGCACCCGCAGGCGTTCCAGGCGGCCGACGCTGGCCACCTCGTCTCCGGCGTTCACGTAGCCTCCGGCGCGCACCGCCAGCGAGTAGACCACTCCGGCCATGGGCGCGCGCACCACGATCAGCGCGGCGCGCTGCCGCACGGCTTCCAGATCGGCTTGGGCGGAGTGCAGGCGGGCGCGCGCGGCATCCACTTCGCTGGACGATACCAGGGCGCCGCGGCGCTTATTCAGGCCGGCGATCTCGGTCTCCAGACGGGCCACCTTGTCGGACTGCTCCTGAACCTCCAGGGGGGTGGCGGCCTGGTGCGTGAGCAGGCGCTGGCGGGCCTGCAGCTCCCTGCGCTCGCGGTCCAGGTCGGCGCGGGCGCGGGCCAGGCTGTTGTCGATGTCCACGGCGTCGGCGGGGCGGCCGCCGCTTTCGAGCGCCGCCAGGTTGGCGCCGGCTTCGGCCACGTGGGCCTCGGCGGAGCGAAGGTCGGTTGCGAGCGCCGGGTCGGCGATCTCGGCCAGCGTGGCGCCAGCGGCCACCTCCTGTCCTTCCCGCACCGGCACGCCGGTCACCAGGCCGGAAACGGCGGCGCGCGCGGCCTGCCAGACGATGGGTTCCACCTTGCCGTTGGTGGGCAGCGTGCTGACCAGCGTCTGCCGCCGGGCGCGGACGAACTTCACGGCTGGGGGCGCGTTCCGGCGCAGCACTCCCCAAACCATGACGGCTGCCAGGAGGGCCAGCACGGGGAACAGGACCTTCTTCAATATGGGATCTCCACCACTATATTAACCGGCGCGGGTGGTGGCAGCCGGGATGGGCGGGCGCGCGGGCCGTCAGGCCAGGGCTTTGCGGGGGCGCGGGGCTTCGGCGATGTTGACCACGGACTTGCCGAAGATGGTCATGTCCTGCACCATGCGCTCCACGTCGGCGCCGTCGTCCACGGCGATTTCGTGCTCGATCCAGTCGGAGAGCGGGATGTTGCGGAAATACATGCGTTCCTGCAGCACCAGGCTCTTGCGGTTCTGCAGCAGCGTGCGGTTTTCGCGCGTGTAGTGGCGCTGTTCGATGGAAAGCTCGCCCAGGAAATTATCGAAGGACTGGCGCCGGGCGGATTCCTCGGCCGCCCGCACGGCCAGCGGCAGGGCCGCCTGGATGGCTTTCTTCTCGGCTTCCAGGGCGCCGCGCTGCTCGGCCAGGTCGGCGCGCTGTTCGGCCAGCTTGACCTCCATCCGCGACTGCATGACAAACCACGCCAGCAATCCCGAAGCCACGGCCACGAAGCCGGGGAACACAACCATGAACACTACTTCTATCATCAGCATAATGGTACCGGCGGCGCGGCGCGTGGGGCTAGATGACAAAGGTTACCAACGATTGCTAACCATGGGATACAGGCCGCGCCCGGGCCGCGTTTCACCGGCCGCCCGGGGTATGCGGGGTGGTGCGCGCGGCCGGCGGAAGGGTCGCCTGGATGGCCTTTTTCCCGGCTTCCAGAGCGGCGCGCTGCTCGGCCAGCTTGGCCTCCATCCGCGAGCGCATCACAAACCACACCAGCAACCCGGAGGCTACGGCCAGGACGCCGGGGAGCACGATCATGAAGACTACTTCCATCATCGGCATAATTGTATCGGTAGCGCGCCCGATTGTATCGGTAGCGCGCCCGGGCTCATCACCGGCCGCCCGGGGTGTGCGGGGTGGCGCGCACGGCCCGTTCGAACGCCCACGCCCGGATGTGATTGATCTGCTCCTTCATGGTCTGCGACAAGGGGACCGTCCGGGCGGAGATGCCGATCAGATCGGTGTCGGTCACCTCGCGGTCCTCCAGGCGCGCCCTGGTGATGGCCGAGATCACGCACTGCTCGATCTCGGCGCCGGTGAAGCCGACGGTGAACTCCATCAACTGGGCGATGTTGTAGCGGCCGGGGTCTACGCCGCGGCGGCCGAGGTGGATTTTGAAGATCTCCATGCGCTCGCGCTCGGTGGGCAGGTCGACGAAGAACACCTCGTCGAAGCGGCCCTTGCGGATCATTTCGGCGGGCAGCAGGTCGATGCGGTTGGCGGTGGCCGCCACGAACAGGCCGGGCGTTTTTTCCTGCATCCAGGTGAGGAAGAAGGCGAAGATGCGGCCCTGCTCGCCGCTGGTTTCGGTCGAGGTGATGCCCATTTCGATTTCGTCGAACCAGAGCACCGCCGGCACCATGTCTTCCAGCATCCGGCAGGCCGCCACGAATGCGCCTTCGGGTTTTCCGTGGCGTCCCGAGAAGATCTCGATCATGTCCACCCGGTAGAGGGGAAGCTGGAAATCGTTGGCGATGGCCTTCACCGCCAGGCTTTTCCCGCAGCCCGGAATCCCCATCATGAGCAGCCCTTTGGGGACGATTTCGGCGCTCAGGCTGTCGCGCATCTGGAACAGTTTGCGGCGCTCGGCGAGCCACTGCTTGAGGCCCTCCAGGCCGCCGATTTCGCCCATGCCGGTGGGGCTGGTGATGAATTCGATCACCCCGCCGCGGTTCACCAGCAGGCGCTTTTCCTCGAGCAGCGCGGGCAGCGAGTGCGGCCCCAGCGGCCGCCCGCCGGCCAGGGCGCGGCGCATGGCGTAGCGCGCTTCATCCAGTGTGAGGCCCTGCAAGGCGCGCGCCACCTGGTACAGCGTGTCGTCGGCCGGCGTGCCGGCGGGCGATTGGGCCAACTCCTGGCGCACGAAAGCCAGCAGTTCCACGGCATCCGGCGGGCGCAGGTCCAGAAACAGCACGTTGCGCTCGATGCCCTCCGGCACAAAGCGGACCGGCGAGGTGATGACCACGAACTTATGCCGGTTGAGGCAGGCGTCGTAAACGTCGCGGAAACGGCGCCGGATTTCCGCCGATTCGCGCAGCGGATCGTGCAGATCCTTGAGGTGGAATATGGCGGCTCCGGGGTAATCGACGATGAAGTCCAGGGCTCCGCGGGGCGTCTCGGTTCCCGGTTCGGCGGCCAGGCCGGCGCGCCGCATTCCGCCCGTGAGGCTCCAGGTGAAGACCGGCGTTTCGGCCGGCGCGAGCAGCAGCGGGCTCAGTTCGGCGAGCACGCTGGCGACGCGAGTCTCTTCGGCGGAGTGGATGTAGGTGATCGGGCGTCCCGATTCGAACGCCTCGCGGATCATCCTGGCCGCGCGCGTTTCGGTGACTGGGGGGGGGGTGTCTATGACTGCCATCCGGCGCACTCTCCTGTGACTCTTCCATTATGGACCGGGCGGCGGCACGCGCCCCAGTTTTCCCGCGCAGGAAACCGCCGGGCCGTGGCTGCCCGGAGCGATCGAAACCGCGCCTGTTTCAAAGGGTGACGCCGCGCGGGAGCGAAAAGTCTAATGTAGTAGAAATTTCTTGCGTCTCAATGCGCACTATGGCAGCGTGCGCTTGAAATTCCAGTTGCTCCCATGAAGGAGGTTGACGCCGTTGAGGTTTCACGGGTTGCTTTTCGGTCTTCTGGCGCTCGCCGCGTTGCCGGCCGGCGCCCAAAATGTGGTCACAGTCGCGGGCACTGCAGGTACGAATAACAATAGCCCCGCCGGGGCGGCATACAGCAGTTGGACACAAACCGGCACGTTCACCAATGTGACCATTCAGGTTACGATTCAGAGCTGTTATGGCACGGCGAACGGCGAGGCCTATTTGAACTTGAATGGAACGGCGCCGGGCAACCAGTTATACGCCAATCCGGTGACGGTCGGTACGACAGGTTACGACGGTGTTACCGTGGCAACGGTAAACGCATTCCCGACTATCCCGTCCCTCGGCCCGGGAACCTATTACCTGACTGTCGCCCCCCTCTCGGGGGTCGAGTGTGGAATGTTCTGGACCAACACCCTCGCCCCGACGGTCACGACCGGCACGGGCGTTTCGGTCCCCACGATATACAGTGGCTCCGAGTTGTCCGTCGCCCAAATCGGGTATCCTCCCTCGTACAACAGCTTCTCAAGCGGTTATTACTTCTTGTTTACCGTCACCGGCACGCCCTCCGGCGTGACGCCGGTCCCCGCCCTGACGCCTGGGGCTGTGATCGCGATGGGGCTCCTGTTGCTCGCGTCCGGCCTGTATTTGATGTGGCCCCGCCGCGCCAGGACCTCGGCGTGACGCGGCCCGCCGCGGAATAATCGGATCCGGCATTGCGGTGCAGCGCCGCTGGCCCTACATCTGCGTTCCGTCGATCTTCTGCCCCGCCAGCGTGTTCCTGAACTCCCCGAAGCGGAAGCCCGCCAGCGGCCCGAAGATGGCGCCCAGCCGCGCCACCCGGCGTTTCGCCGCCCGCAAGCGGCACGGGGCTCAACTGGGCCGGCACGTTCGCCACGCGCTGCTCTTCCGCCGAGTGACTGCAAGCGATGGGGCTTCCCGGTTGCGAAGCGTGGTGGCAACTCCCTTGAGAATCTTCAGACCCTCTGCCGTAGCTGCAACCAGGGCAAAAAGGACCGATGAAGCAGCCCCGATTCCCCGCTTCGATTGCGTTGCCGCGGTGGAACCCGGCACTCACCGGACGCGGGGATCGAATTCGCGCTTATTGCCGGGCCGATGCTTTACCGCCTGCGGCGCGAGATGGGGGGCCGAATCACTTCTCGGTGTGACCCAGGACCAGCGCGGCTTCCCGCGCCGTGACGATGTGCGTTTTCCTATGCCGTCCCAGGCTGAGCAGGTGCTTGCCGTCCCCGGTGACCAGGTAGTCGGCCTTCCCGGCCACGGCCATGGCAAGCAGGAAATTATCGGTAGGGTCGGGGCTGACATCCACCCGCGGCAACGGGCCGGTAAGCACGGCCAGGGCGCGGACCTCGTTCAGCATGGTTCCGGCGGCGGCCGGGCTGAGGAAGCGCTCCAATCGCGGGTAGCGGGTAACCCGCCGGAACTCCACCAGTTGCTCCTCGCTGGAGATGAGCGTGAAGAGGCTTCTGCGCCAGCACTGATACAGGTAGCTGGACGCACCCACGGGCACAATCAGGGCGCTGATCAGGATATTGGTATCGAGGATGACCCGCAAGCGCGCCTACACGCCGACGCCGGCGCCGCGGACGGCTTGCACGGCCTCGGAAATGGCAGCTTCGATTTCCGCGGGCGGCACATCGGCGTTGGCGGCCTTCACTTCCGCGACGGCCAGGTCCAGAACCCGCCAGTGCACCGCATCTTCCACGAATTTCGAAAGATCGCCCTTGCGCATCCCGTGCCGTCCCAGATAGGTCCGCAGCGACATGTCAGTCTCCTTCGAAATCACCAAAGACCAGCGGATTCTCTCGATCATAGACCCTCCGATAAACGCACAAGCGTTTATCTATTTATGAGTCTACCACAATCCACCCGCAATTCCCAACACATTTCTGGCCGCTGATAAACGCAGATGAACACAGATAAACCATTTGTTTTCATCAGCGTTGATCAGCGTTCATCAGCGGCCCAATCGGTTCTGCCCGCCCCTACATCTGGGTTCCGTCGATCTTCTGTCCCGCCAGCGTGTTCTTGAACTCCCCGAAGCGGAAGTGCACCAACGGCCCGAAAACGGCGCCCAGCCGCGCCACCAGGCCCGCGCCGAAGCCCTGGTACTTCCCCAGGTAGGCGGCGCGCGCCAGCAGGAAATCGGCGCACTCCGCGGGGGTGTAGCCCGGCGAGCCGTGGTGCCGCACCTTGACTTCGGGCAGCAGCAGCACCTTCTTCGAGGCGCGGCGGAAATTGGCCGCCAGGTCGGCATCGGCGCCGAACTGGCCGAACCGCTCGTCGATCTGGCGGACCGCCTGGATCAGCCCCTTCCGCGTCATCAGCGCCGCCCCGCGCGGGTATTCCACCGCCATCGGGTCGCTCCCCGATGGTTCGGCCGGACGCCACTCGCCATCCGGCGGCAGCTTGCCCAGTTGCGCGGCCGGGCGGCCTTCGCCATCCACCAGCAGCGGACAGACCGCGGCCACCTCGGGACGAGCCTCCAGCATTTCGGCCAGGCGCAGCACGGCGCCGGGCGCGACTTCCGTGTCGTCGTGCAGGAACAGCACCAGCTCCGCGTCGGCTGCGCGCCATCCCAGGTTCATGGCCTTGGTCAGTCCGAAATTCTTGGGCAGGCGGATCCACTGCACCTGCGAAAATTGCGTGTCCAGGCTGGCCGCGCCGTCGCGCGAGCCGTTGTCCACCACCACGATCTGCAGATCGGGGCGGCCTTCGGAGGCCTCGAGCGATGCCAGGCAGGCTTCCAGCAGCGGTTTCCGGTTGTGCGAAACCACCACCACCGTGGCCCGCAATGGGCGCTTTTCCCCTTCGGGGTTTGGTTGCGGTGTCAAGCCACTAGCATACCGTGTTACCGTGAGTGCTGATGACGTCCAAAGAAATTCTGACATGGATCGCCGGGGTCGGAATCGTCCCGGTGGTACGCGCCTCCAGCGCCGAGGCAGCCATTCACGCCGTCGAGGCCCTGACCGACGGCGGCATCACCGTGGCCGAAGTCACCATGACCGTGCCGGGCGCGGTGGGCGCCCTGGAGAAGCTGGCCGGCCGTTTCGGCGGCAAGGTGCTGATGGGCTCGGGGACGGTCCTGGACCCCGAAACGGCGCGCATCTGCATGCTGGCCGGAGCGGAGTTCCTGGTGTGTCCCAGCCTGCGGCTCTCGGTGATCGAAATCGCCAAACGCTACTCCAAGCCGGTTTTCCCCGGCGCGCTCACGCCCACCGAGGTGCTGACAGCGTGGGAAGCCGGCGCCGACGCGGTGAAGATCTTCCCCTGCGGCAACGTGGGCGGGGCCAAGTACATCAAGGCGCTCAAGGGACCGTTCCCGCAGATCGAGATGGTTCCCACCGGCGGCGTGAACCTGGAGACCGCGGCCGACTTCCTCAAGGCGGGCGCCTGCGCCCTGGGCATCGGCGGCGAGCTGGTGGATGCCAAGTCCATCAAGGAAGGCAAGTTCGAGGTGATCGCCGAGCGGGCGCGGCAATACCTGGCGGTGGTGGCCAAGGCGCGGGCGGAAATGGGGGCGTGAGGGCGGCGCTGCATCCTTAGACCGGGTCGATGGGATGGGATAGGGTGAAAGTGCATGGAATTCACCGTCCAGGTTCCCGACGATCTCGCCGGCCGCATGGGCGCATCGGGTGGCGATCTGCCGCGCCGCGCACTTGAGGCTTTGGCACTCGAGGAATTCAAGAGCGGCCACATCACCAAGCCCGAATTGCGCCGGCTGCTCGGCTTTGCGACCAGGTATCAGCTCGACGGGTTCCTCAAGGCCCATGAGGTGTATGAAGAGTACACCATGCAAGATTTGGAGCAGGAACTCGAAGGCTTAAAGCGTTTGGGGATTTGATGCTCCTTGTCGTCGCCGATACCGGCCCGATTCGTTACCTGGTGGAGATCGGTCACATTGGCATTCTGCCCCGGTTGTTCGAGAGGGTATTCGTTCCTTCGATCGTCTACGACAAACTGTGCCACCCATCCGCGTCCGCGCCCGTGCGGGCCTGGGTGAGCGCACTGCCCGCATGGGTGGAGGTGTTGACAGTTCCCGTTAGCGACGACCCGGCGTTGGGTGCCTTGGACGACGGGGAGAAGTCGGCCATGGCGCTGGCTAACTCGCGGGGCGGGCCTCATCCTCATCGACGACCGCAAAGGCGCTGCGGTGGCATTGCAAAAAGGTTTTCAGATCACCGGAACCCTCGGCCTTCTCACGCGCTCTGCGCAGCGTGGCATGCTCGACCCTGCCGACGCACTGGCGCGGCTCAAGCGCACGAACTTTAACTACCGTCAGGAACTGTTCGAAGAGGTGTTGAGGAAATACGGGGAGAGCGGCAAGGGCCACCACCACTCCTGTTAAACTGATAAGGTCACTATGGCCATCAGCAAAGAACTGCTCGAAATCCTGGTTTGCCCCGTCTGCAAGGCGGAGCTGGAGCTGAAGCCCGACCAGAGCGGACTGAAATGCGTCAAGTGCCACCGCGTCTACCCGGTGCGCGACGACATTCCCGTGATGCTGGTCGATGAGGCGAAAGTCGAAGAGTAAGCCTTTGTGGAGAGCGTGCTGGAGAAGCTGCCGCCGGGTTCCCGGGTCGCGGTCCTTCGCCTCCGTTCGCTGGGGGATTGCGTCCTCACCACACCCGCGCTCGATATCCTGCGGCGCGCCCGGCCGGACCTGCGGGTGGCCGTGGTAGTGGAAGACCGGTTTCGCGATATCTTCGAAGGCAATTCCGACGTGGACGAAATGCTCGCGCCGGAGCCGGCCGCGCTGCGCCGCTGGCGCCCCAGGCTGTGCGTGAACTTTCACGGCGGCAGCCGCAGCGCGTGGATGACGGCGGTCTCGGGCGCGCGCTACCGCGCCGGGTTCTCTCACTTCCGCCACCGGCTGGTCTACAACCTGCATATCCCGCGGGCGCAGGAGATCCTGGGCGTGGAGCGCACCGTGCACACCGCCGAGCACCTGGCCAGCGCTATGTTCTGGCTGGGCGCGCCGCGCGGGGATGTGCCGCGGGCGCAACTGGTATCGGGCGCCATCGGGCCGGCGGATCTGCGGGCGGTGATCCACCCGGTGGGCGCCACACCGGCGAAAACCTGGCGGGCGGACGGGTTCCGCGAGGTCGCCGAACACCTGCGGCAATCCGGCATGGAAGTGGTGTTCATCGGCGCGGAATCGGACGACCTGTCGCCCTTCGCGGGATTCCCCGGAATGCACGGGCGGCCGCTCTCGGAAATCAAGGACCTGCTGGCCACGGCTTCCCTGTTCGTAGGCAACGATAGCGGCCCGGCCCACATGGCGGCGGCTTTCGGCATTCCGGTGGTGGTGATTTTCGGCGAGTCCGATCCGGCCATCTGGGGGCCGTGGCGAACGGATTCGGAAGTGGTCCGGGTACCGGGCGGCATCCGGAATGTGCGCGCCTCGCAGGTGATCCTGGCCACGGCGCGGCTGCGGGTGCACGCATGAGGGAACTCTGGCGCCTGCTGGCTTACGGACGCCGCTATTCGGCGCAACTGGCGATTTCGGCGGTACTGATGGCGGTGGCCGGCGGCGGCACGGGGACCATGGCCCTGCTGGTGGGTCCGATCTTCAAGAACGTCCTCGACCCCAAGGCCAAAGACGGGCCCATCCCTCTCTTCAAAGACCCCATCTTCAAGCACCAGTTCTTCGTGCCGCACCTGCCTTCGATGCACGACGTCTGGGCGGTGATGGCCGTCGCCATCCTCACGGTGTTCCTGGTAAAGGCGGTCTGCGATTACCTGGGCAATTACCTGGTGAACTACGTGGGCTTCTCGGCGGTGACCAACCTGCGCAACGAGGTCTACGACAAGGTTTTGAAACAGGGCGCCGAGTTCTTCGAATCGCATTCCACCGGGAAGCTGATGTCGTCCATCATGAACGACATCGACAAGGTGCAACAGGCCACCTCGCACATCCTGGCGGACTTTCTGCGGCAATCCTTCGCCCTGGTGGCGCTGGTGACAGTGGTGATCGGCAAGGATCCGCAGCTTGCGGGGCTCAGTTTTCTGGTGCTGCCGCTGGTGGTGCTGCCGGTGTTGCGGATCGGCAAGCGCATCCGCCGCACCACGCGCGGCACCCAGGACCGGCAGCGCGAGCTGAGCCAGGTCCTGCAGGAAACTCTGGCCGGCCACATGGTGGTAAAGGTGTTCGGCGCCGAGCGTTACGAATCGCGGCGCTTCCGGGAAGCCGCGCGCAGGCTGCTCAAGACCAACCTCAAGTACGTGCGCCAGCAAGCCCTGTCGTCTCCGCTCATCGAAATGGTCGGCGCGGCTACGGTGGTCGGGCTGCTGTGGTACGCCCGCAACCAGATCCTGGCGGGTTCGCTGAAGCCCGAGGATTTCATGAGCTTTGTGGTGGCGCTGCTCATGCTTCTCGAACCCGTCAAACGCCTGGTGGGCATCCACAACATTTTCGAGCAGGCCCTGGGCAGCTCGCACGAGGTCTTCGGCTATCTCGATCACGCCGAGGAAATCGCCGAGAAGCCCGGCGCGGTGAAGCTGCGCCAGTTCACTGAGTCCATCGCGTTCCGGAACGTTTCGTTTCACTATCCGGCGGCGCCCAGCGGATTCCACATTCGCGGGCTCGATCTGGAAGTCAGGGCCGGCGAAGTGGTGGCGCTGGTGGGGCCATCGGGCGGCGGCAAGACCACTTTGGTCAACCTCGTCCCGCGCCTCTACGACGCCATCGAAGGCGCGGTCCGGCTGGACGGCCACGACGTGCGCGAACTGGATCTGGCGTCGCTGCGCTCGCACATCGGCATCGTGGCGCAGGACACGTTCCTGTTCAACGACACGGTGGCGCACAACATCGCCTATGCGCGGCCGGAGGCGTCCATGGAGTCAATTCGCGCCGCCGCCGTGGCCGCCCTGGCCGACGAGTTCATCATGCGCCTGCCGGAGGGCTACGACACCATCGTGGGCGACCGCGGCGTGAAGCTGAGCGGGGGGCAGCGGCAGCGCCTGGCCATCGCGCGGGCGCTTTTGAAAAACGCGCCCATCCTGATTCTGGACGAAGCCACCTCGCACCTCGACACGGAATCGGAGCTGCTCGTGCAGAAGGCCCTGGCCAACCTGATGGAGCACCGCACCGTCATCGTGATCGCGCACCGGCTGTCCACCATCCGCCGCGCGGACAAGATCGTGGTGATCGAAAAAGGCCGCGTCTGCGAAACCGGAACGCACGAAGAGCTGCTCGGCCTGGGGGGGACATATCGGCGGCTCCACGAGCTGCAGTTCGTGGGCGCCGGATCGGAGCTGGACTTGTGAGTGTACGCAGCATGACCGGCTTTGCCCGGGTGAGGAAGACCTTCGGCGAGGGCGAGATCGTCTTCAGCCTGAAGAGCGTGAACCACCGCGGGCTGGATCTGCACATGCACCTGCCGGAGGAAATGGACTCGCTGGAGAACCAGGTCCGCGCGGTGTTGAAGCCCGGCATGGCGCGCGGGCACGTGCAGATCGACGTGTCCTTCACGCCGCTCGACGCCGCCTCCAAGGCGCCCGTCAACTGGGAGTTGCTGGAGGTTTACATGCGGGGCTTCCGGCAGGCGTCGGAGAGCTACGGGTTGAGCGCTCCGCCGGATCTCAACGCCGCCCTGCAGATTCCGGGGATGTTCTCCGCCTCCCAGCGGCAGGAGCCCGGCGAAGCGGCCGGCCAGGCGCTGCTGGAAGCCGCCGGCGAGGCGCTGGAGGCGTGGAACGCTTCGCGCGAACGCGAGGGCGCGGCGACGGCCGTGGAGATCGGGCAGCGCTCGCAGGCGCTGCGCGGCCTGGTGGCGCGCATGGAAGAGATCCGCGCCGGGGCGATTCCGGCGTTTCAAAAGCGGATGCGCGAGAGACTGGACGAGTTGCTGCGCGGGGCCGGGGTGGATCCGCAGCGGCTGGCGCAGGAAGCCGCCATCCTGGCGGACCGCAGCGACATCAGCGAGGAACTGGTGCGCCTGACGACGCACGCCACGCAACTGGAGAGCATGATCGCCGCCGGCGGCGAAGTGGGCAAGCGGCTGGATTTTCTGCTGCAGGAGATGAACCGCGAGGCCAACACGATCCTGTCGAAAACCGGCGGGCTGGGCGACCTGGGGCTGACCATGACGGATCTGTCGCTGGCCGCCAAGGCCGAGATCGACAAGATCCGGGAGCAGGCGTTGAATCTGGAGTGAGACAAAGAACATGGCCACAGATGAACACAGATGAACGCAAGGCAGGGTCTTCCCCGTGTTCATCTGCGTTTATCTGT
>Ga0326727_10001837_pt1 | contig 76092 bp, 58 predicted proteins | sample MB2enrmetagenome_FD_207643 | JGI IMG/M metagenome (GOLD analysis project Ga0326727, IMG submission 207643) | Lab enriched peat soil microbial communities from McLean, Ithaca, NY, United States - MB29MY | ecosystem: Environmental > Terrestrial > Soil > Wetlands > Peat | place: USA: New York... | reverse complement strand
GTAATCAGCAATCGATACCGCCGGTACCACCAGCATCGCCAGTTAACCCATTTTCAGTTGCTCCTAAGTTCAATATCTTTGAGATTGACGGAACACTGGATTTGACAAAGGCTGCGGCAGTGAAAGCTACGGGTAAAGAAGGTACTGTGAGCGGCGTAGTAAACACGGCGACAGGCACCTTTACGATTGATACCGCTCAGTTCACCACTGAAACGATCTCGGTTCAAGCCTATGACGCTCAGGGCAATGCTGTCGGCAATCCTGTATCTGTAATCGTTATGTAAGCGAACCATGAAATCACACAGAGACTTGGGCCTAGAGAGACATCTCTCTAGGCTCTTCATAAATCCGGCGACTTGGTTCGTACCTCCGTATGGTCTGGCCGGGCAGCAATGAATGGGTTAGGAAGGAAGTGTTTATAAGATGAAATCCACGGGTATCGTAAGAAAAGTAGACGAGTTGGGGCGCGTCGTACTACCCATGGAACTTCGGAGAACTCTGGGGATCGCTGAAAAAGACGCTTTAGAAATCTATGTTGATTTAGAAAGAATTATTTTAAAAAGATATGAACCCGCTTGTATCTTTTGTAATAATGCCAGCGATATTCAAGTATTTCATGGCAAAAATGTCTGCCGTGAATGTGCATCTGCTATGAGCAAAGCAATTGGTCCGAACTCTATCGAGACTAAAGCAATCTAAACATCTCAACAATATATAAAGTATTAAAAGAAACATACTTTCAGGTGGAGCACGTTTTATGAATTTTGATCGATTCATTATAAAACTTAACTCCACCTGTTTTTTAACTGCCCTTAAGCACCATAAACTTATAGAAGATAAACGATATTTGGATGTAGAAACGTGATAAGGCTCCACCAAAAAAACGGACCCCAAGATCAAGTTTCTGTGAAATCTGCAAAGTTTGTGCTTTTAGCATTCAAATTAATGCCATTTGGGACTGTTCAGGTATCTAACAAATGAAATATACTAAAACTCAGTTTTAATGATAAGATGAAAGGATGATCGTATTGAGATTCACTGTAAGAGCGAAGCTTTATTTGGGATTTTCCGTTATTCTACTACTACTTCTGGTTGTGGCAGGTGGAAATATGAATATGCAAAGAAAGACCACTCTCGCGACAACAATTAGCACCCAAATGATGAGTGCCAACGCACTTGCCGAAAACCTGAAATACTTGATTATGACTTCAGATGATACGGGAGCGTACTATTTGCTGTCTAATACTCCACAAGATGTTGATACATACTTTAAAAAAGAAGCCCAAGACAATGCTGCGGTAAAGAACGCCTTAAATAACCTTAAACAACTGACCGGAGACTCTGCAGGTTTAGCACTTCTTAATGACGCAGCAAATGAATATTCTAAATACTTAGATGCTAATAATCTAGCCTATCAGACTTTTCAGACAAGCGTTAAAGCAGGTCCGGACGGGAAAACATTGATCCAAGATGAAGCAGGTGTTACAAAAGCACAAGAGCTATATTTTGCTGCGACTTTAACCCCTACGCTAAACAGCATTTCAAAATATTCCGAGTGGTTAACCGTCAAGCTGGGCCAGAGTCAACAACAAGTCAACAACCTGGAGACTCAAAATAATATTATTAATATAGTACTTACCTTGGTTGCCTTGACCTTAGGGGGTTTGATCGCGTTCTTTTTATCCGGCAATATGGCGAAGTCCTTGCAGCAGTTGCAGGCTGCTTCTGCCAAAATTGCAGAGGGTAACCTTACCGAAGAGGTAACCGGGCAATCTAAGGATGAGTTCGGTGAATTAGCCCAAAGCTTTAATAAAATGACTAAAGATCTTCGTGAACTGATCCGGGAAATCATTGATACGGCCAGTACGTTGGGGGCGACTAGTGAAGAGCTATCGGCAGCGGCAGAGGAAGCAACCGCTTCCAGTGAACAAGTTTCTGATACTTTAGGTCAACTTGCTTCAGGAGCAGCTGACCAAGCCATATCCGTAGAAAATGCCGGCAGTGTCATAGAACAACTGTCTGCCAACGCCCGACATGTAGCCGTAAATGCCGAGAGCGTTAGCCAGAGTAGCAGCAAGGCAGCACAGGCTGCTGAATTAGGGGCTCTCCAAGCAGAAAATGCTGTGCAAAAAATCGACAAAATTCAAGCAGTCTCTGCTCAGACAGCGGAAGCTGTTCTTCAGTTGGGAGACCAATCCAAACAGATCGGGCAAATTGTTGATGTGATAAAAGGTATAGCCGACCAAACCAATTTACTGGCCTTAAATGCAGCGATTGAGGCCGCAAGAGCCGGCGAACAGGGGAGAGGATTTGCAGTTGTCGCTGAAGAAGTACGGAAGCTGGCCGAACAATCCTCAACGTCGGCAACACAGATCGCAACTCTCATCGGTAATATTCAACATGAGACGGAACGTGCCGTTGAAGTGATGGAGAAAGGGAAGGGAGAAGTGATTGCCGGAGTTGAAGCCGTTACTTTAGCCGGGAACTCCTTCCAAACCATTGTCATAGAGGTTAATACAGTCGTAGAGGAGATCAGACAAGTTTCGGCAGCAACACAGCAAATGACCAGCGGGGCCTCCCAAGCTGTCCAATCTGTAGAAGGTATCGGCGTAATAGCCGAGCAAAGCGCCGCCAGTACCCAAGAGGTTTCCGCTGCTGCGGAAGAACAATCTGCGACAATGGCATCCGTGAGTCAATCGGCCGAAGCCTTAGCACAGCTGGGCGAAAGACTTTCACGTCTTGTTGCCAGATTCAAAGTATAAAACTGCAATGGGGTATTTTAGGCTGTTGCTCTGGATGCGGATAAACAAAATGCAAAGGCATAATAATCACGCTCCTTTAGGTTTAGTTTCTGCAAATAGTTCGATTATTATGTCTTTTGGCTTAATAAATTAAAGCTAAGGAGAACGGGCGCCTTAGCCAATTATTACAAAAGTAACTGCGTTTAGAAAAGAAACACGAATGATAGAAAGATTACTTTTTCTATACCCGTGTTTCTTTTGTCTGTCCGTGAGTACTACCCGAAAAAAGAGCAGCTAGCCGCGGCAGACAGACGAGATCAAACATAATAAAAAACGATTATGTACATATATACAGGCTATATACTTATATTACCTACAATGCTAGTCTTTAAGCATAATGGTTCACTGTTTCAGGAATAGTGGGAATACTGCAAAGCAGAATTGGCATGAAAGATGCCACAAACTAGCTTAAAATTTTTATTGTAATACCGAATCCTCAAGAAGAGCCATGGTAATACAATAAAAATTTTAATATAGAGAGTTTAGGACATCTGTATAACTGAGGAGGGTAAAAATGTATGAAAAACCAAGAATGCATCGCAATGCTGTTAGCGGGTGGACAAGGGAGCCGATTACGCGGCCTAACTAAAAAGAGGGCTAAGCCTGCAGTTTCGTTCTGCGGCAAGTATAGAATTATCGACTTTACTTTGAGTAACTGTACAAATTCGAACATTAATACAGTTGGCGTTCTTATCCAATATAAACCTTTTCTACTTAATTCTTATATTGGTTTGGGCTCGGCTTGGGATTTAGATAATCCTTATGGAGGAGTCCATATTCTCCCCCCCTTTCTTGGTGAAAAAGAAGGAAGTTGGTATAACGGAACGGCCAATGCCGTACACCAAAATCATGAATTTATCGATTATTATGATCCTGACTATGTGATTATTCTTTCTGGGGATCATGTCTATAAAATGGATTATACCCGGATGTTAAAGTTCCACAAAGAGAAAAATTCGGACGTAACCATCGCGACGATTCAAGTTCCTTGGGAGGAAGCTTCGCGGTTCGGCATCTTAAGCGTTGATGATGATGAACGGATTATCAAATTTACAGAAAAACCGTCTCAACCGGATAGCAATCTTGCTTCTATGGGAGTCTATATTTTTAACTGGTCAATCCTTAAGCAAGCGTTAATTGATGATGCCAAAGACTCACAGTCTCAAAACGATTTCGGCAAAAATATCATTCCTCAACAGCTCAAACAAGGGAGAAGAGTCTATGCTTACAAATTCCAAGGGTATTGGCGGGATGTTGGCACGATCGAGAGCTATTATCAAGCCAATATGGAGTCTTTAAAAGCAGGACACTTCCTGAATATTTTTGATCCAAGGTTTCGGATATTTTCCAATGAAGATATCTTACCGCCACACTTTGTGGGTTCAACAGCGGAAATAGAAAACAGTCTCATCTGTAATGGGTGTGTCATTCATGGGAAGGTAAACAATTCAATCCTGGCCTTTGGGGTTTTTGTCGGCAAAGGGGTAGAAATTAAGGATTCGATATTATTACCATATGCCAAAGTTCATACCGGATCAGTCATTCGCAAAACGATTGTTGGAGAAAATTCACAAATTTTACGTTACTGTAATATCGGCACCGAGGGACTAGGTACTCCGAATCAAGATGGAATTACAGTGATTGAAGATGGTCATAAAATTTCAGAAGGTTCAAGCATCGAAGCAGGTATGAATGCCTAAGCGTTTTCAGAAACGCTTTTTTTCGTGGGAACTAAAGACGTGTTAGCAGGAATAACAAAGTTCTTTGGAGAATGTAAATATATAGACAAAAACAGAATATTTCAAATATAGCATCAGCAAGTGCAAGGGGGAGTATACAGTGTCTATAACAGCAGCAGTAACTCAGCGACTTCAACATTACCGCTTATCAATAATGATCGTTTTGGCCCCTTTAGTAACAATTTTGCTTTTATGTACTTATGGATTATTCATAGTATCCTCAATGACACAAACGAATATTTCAGATATTCAGGCAGCCTATCATTATGGATTTGATGCTCAGTCCAAAAACGAAATTCAGACTGCGGTTTCAATAGCTCAGTACTACTATCAACAAGCACAAAAGGGAGTATTGACACAGGAAGCAGCGCAAAAATTAGCTGCGGACGACTTGCGCAATCTCCATTACGGAGACGGCGGATATTTCTGGGTTGATGATGCAGCGGGAAATAATATAGTTTATCTGGGTACAGCTCAAGAGGGACACAATCGTATAGATGCCAAAGATTCTAATGGGGAATATTTCATTCGAGAAATTATTAAGAATGGATCTGATCCTCAAGGCGGGTATACAAATTACTCCTTCCCTAAACCGAATGACCTGAATGGCCCAGGTTATCCAAAGCGAAGTTATTCCTTATTGTTTGCGCCTTGGAATTGGGTCATCGGAACCGGCAATTATTTCGATGACATTAATCAGGCAATGAGTGGACCAATCGCAAACTTAAAAGCGTCAATGTTCAAGACTTATGTTTCAGTGGGGATAATGGCTTTTCTCGTTTTCTTAGTCAGCCTCTTTATCGCCTGGTTAATGAATCGAAAAATCCAGAGAGACCTGAATATTTGTGTTCAACAAGCTATATCCTTGGCAGATGGTAATCTCCGAGATTTATCCTTAATGGCAAGAGGAGAATTCAAGGCTTTAAGTAATTCCATCAATGAAGCTCGCCAAGCTTTAGCTGATACTATTGAGGGTATAAGTGAAACAGCTTCTCAAGTATCTTCATCATCTGAGGAGATGCACGCTAGTTCGTCACAGTCGGCACAAGCCAGTAACCAAATTGCGACTTCAATTATGGGAGTGTCCGATACGATTCAGAATCAGTTAACGCTGATTCAAGAAATTGCCGATCAAATGCGTGACGTCGCCCAAGATACAGAATCGGCATCTACGGAAGCAGTTTCTATGTCGAATCAAGCGAGTGAATCACAGAAAACTGCGGAGCAGGGGAGTAATATCATCCAGAAGACAGTTCAACAAATGCAGGTTATTCAAGAAAGTGTGGATTCATCGGCTCAAATTATTCAGATCTTAGGCGAACGCTCACAAGCCATTGGCGAAATCAATAATACAATTAGCGGAATTTCTGAACAAACGAACTTATTAGCCTTAAATGCAGCTATCGAGGCGGCACGAGCTGGAGAACATGGACGCGGATTTAGTGTTGTCGCTGAAGAAGTCCGTAAATTAGCAGATCAATCCCGCACCGCAGCTTCTAAAATTGCAGAAATTATTCTTGAAATTCAAGAAAAGGCTCAACAGGCGGTAGCTACCATGCAAACAAGTACCTATGAAGTGTCTCAAGGTGTAGTAGCTGCCGAAGAATCCGGAAAAGCTTTTTTTGGAATTGCCCAGCAGGTTCAATCAATTTCTAACATAGTAACGGGAGTGAAAGAAAGTCTTGATCGTGCAGGTGGATCAGCTCATCGCGTAGCTCAATCCACCCAAGATATGTTGAGACAGAATGCCCTGGTCGCCGATGAGTCTCAAAGCATCTCTGCGGCGGTGGAGCAGCAGACGGCCTCCAGTCAAGAAATGGCGAATATCAGCGAATCCTTAGCTGCTATGTCCATGACCTTAATGACCAAAGTAAAAGAATTCAGTCTTTAGTGTCCATCAACCACTTAAACAATCGTCTATTTAAGTTAATCAATGCCCTATCAGACCTGGCAGGTTGGGACCGTCAGGTCTGATCTGTGCCTTTAGCCCCCTTTTCGCCTCATTCTGTTTGGCTAAGAATAAAATTTAACGAAATATTTACGAAATATTAACAGAAGCGCAATCTTATTAGAATATTGCCTTTACATATATCCTGTATAATTTAAGCTATAGTCTAAAAATTAAAAGAAGCATTCTAAGCAAAAATGAGAAAAAGGAGTATTATGAATAAGATAACAATTACTTAACATAAAGGAGAATTAAATGAAAGCTGATTTGCATATTCATTCCAGAGTTTCTGATGGTTCTCTGGAGATAAAGGCTATTGTCTCCCTAGCCAAAACTTTGGGGTTTGAGGCCCTAGCTATCGTTGATCATGATACGGTAGAAGGTCTTGCAGAAACGGAAGAAGCTGGAAAAAACTTGGGAGTCAGAATTATTTCCGGCATTGAGATTTCAGCCTATGACTATAGACGAGACAGAAAAGCACATATTTTAGGTTATCTGTTAGATGAGCCACAACAACTTGGAGAGGTATGCCGACCTATGCTTACTCAAAGACAGGCAACATCTAAATGGATCGTAGAAACCCTAATTAAGACAGGATATCCTATCTCTTGGAGTCTTGTCAAGGAGATTGCCCGTGGCAGCACAAATATATATAAACAGCATATCATGCATGCTTTGATGGAACTGGGATATACGTCAGCTTTAAAGGACGATTTATATAGAAAGCTTTTTGCTAAACCTAGGGTTGGAGATCCCGGCGGAATTGCCTACAAGGAAATTGAATACCTTGATGTCTTTGAGGCAGTCAAAGCGATAAAACAGGCTGGAGGAGTCGCTGTACTTGCCCATCCTTCCAGCTATAAAAATATGGAATTGATACCCGAACTTTTGGCTTCAGGTTTGGATGGGTTAGAGGCTTGGCACCCCAGTCACGATGAGGCTGCCGTGAAGCTAATCATATCCGAAGCCGAGAAATATGGGTTAATTTTAACCGGCGGTTCGGATTTTCACGGCATGTACGAAGGAAAGCCCAATCCCCTTGGCAGCTGCTATACGACCGGGGAATGGCTTGAGTTGCTCTATGAGCGCAAAAATTCCCCCCGCTAAACTTGTGGTATTAACACGTATAGTATTAACACGATAGTAGGCGGCATCCTAATCTAGAGAGTTAATCACCCTATAAAACTCATTGGTCTGACGTTTCGGAACAGTTGGCTTAAGTTTAGAGGAGTGAGAAAATGAAAGTTACCGGAATAGCAATTAATGCTGATGCGGCAAGACTGAACGGAGATCTAAACTCCTTGCGCTCGTCACTTGATTATTTTGGTGAACTGGGTTTTAGTCATATAGAAATTGCCCCTCATGGTGCCGGAGTCATTTATAACGGCAATTTAAACAAACATCGGATGAGAACATTGCTGGATAATTTAACTGAATATGATTTTAAATATACAGTTCATGGTGTTAATTCGTTAAATTTAATGAATCAAAAAGCTGGAAATGTGGAACGACAAGCCTTTTTATCCAGTCTGGAATTCGCTGCCGCGCTCGGCTCACCTGTAATGGTTTATCATGCCGGACGATATACACCGGAAGAGAATTTTTTATTGCCGGAACGAACAAAATTAACCCCTTCTGACATTAAAGATATGTGGAATCTAGAAAGGTCCTCGCTCCAGGAAATGGCAAGAATCGCCGACCAGCTTGGTTTAACTATCGGGGTAGAAACGGCCAGACCTTATTTAGATGCCAGCCCTTACTGTTATGCAGAGTTCTTAAGCGAATTGGTCAGAATGGTGGAGGAAGTCAATCATCCCCGAGTGGGAATTACCCTTGATATGGGACATACTTACCTTGCGGCAAATCATCATGGTTATGACCTGCTCGGAGGGATAAAATTGATGGCTTCGTATGTTAAACATATCCACTTGCACGACAATTTCGGCAAACCCTCCGCTTCTTACGAGAGGAAAATGACTGAAATGGCGGCTATGGGGCGGGGTGACATGCACATGCCCATAGGTTGGGGAACTGTCCCTGCTTCAGATATACTGGCCTGCTTACCGGACTACGTAGGTGTAGTTACTTTGGAATTAAGGTCACGCTATATCAATTATGCTGATGAAGCTTTGCAAAACGCCTGTTCTCTTTTGAAGGCTGTTGAACAGGTGGCCTGAAGGTGGTTGCAGTAGGGGCTTAAAACAGATAAGTTTGTAACTTGCTTCGTTAATGGCGCCGAGGAAAAATTATCCAAAATGAGGTAATTATATGGAAATAAGTTATCCTGATTACATAAAAAAAGTTGAACATATTTTAAAGGAAGAAACATTAAAGGAAATTGCCCTGAAGGTGAAAACTCTCGGGAAATTCAAGAAGTCCGCTACTGATCAATGGGAACCTGTACCTTATGCCGGCTATACAATGATCACGCCTACTTTGGGGTCCGATTTGGAAAATAGCAATACTTACCTAAGACTCCTTGAGCTACAAGAAATATTATCTAAAAGCTTAGACCTGTCAAAGATTGTTAGAGCACCTGCCAAAGCCTTGCATATGACAGTCGCCAGGCTAATTTCAGGTGAGACTTTTGAAAAAATGCTTGAGTATTCACATGAGTTTGAATTGCTCACTTCCTGTACCCAATTGTTCTCTCAAATAACTGTATCTAGGCCTATTGAATTTGAAATCAAAGGGCTTTCGATTTTCCCACAAGGAGTTATTGGCGCCGAAGTTTCTCCGAGAACAGAGAATGACTATCAGATGCTGCAAACATTAAGGGATTGTATTTACAATGATCAAGCATTAACTGACCTAGGGGTAGATAGGAAACGTGGTTTTCATGGTCACATCACCTTATTCTATATCGAGGAAAAATTGTATGAAAATGACAGAGAAATTCTCGCAAGTGCTGTAACTGACATCAATCGAGATTATTTTCAAGTTGCTCTGCCCTATTATCTGGCACGGGCTGAGATTAGAAAATTTGATAACTTTTTAAGTTTTTACCGTCAGGATAGCTGGCCTTTTTTGAAATTTACCAGCCTGGAATAACACATTAGGGTAAAACCATCTAAAATGATACCAAGCTCTCCATCCGTGATGGGGAGCTTAGTATTATAAACTGGGTATAGCAAAGGAATCTACACTAGCCAGGAAAAATAATTGTTCACTCAAAAAACGATCTGTTGTAGAATGTAAATAATTCCACCTGCATTACCGAAATTACAAGAAATTTTCTTAACATTCGGAAAAGTACTCGTCGATTCAAGCCACTGAAGCTAAGATAAAATCTACTACACCTGTTTGGAGGAAATAAACAAATGACTAATCCAAAATATGTTGAATTATTAAAGTTAAGAGTAAATGATTGGAATAAGTGGCGGGAATATAGTTATGCGATTAGGGCAAACCTTAGGGGAGCAGACCTCAGAAAAGCAAATCTCAGTGAGGTAAATCTCAGTGAGGCGGACCTCTGTGGGGCGGACCTCTGTGAAGCTAACCTCCATGAGGCAGACCTAAGTGAGACCGACCTCACAGGGGCAAGTCTCACTGGGGCTAATCTCAGAAGGGCATACCTCCGAAGAACAAACCTCAGAGATGCAAACCTCAGTGGGGCGGACCTCAGCGGGGCTAACCTCAGAAAGGCATGCCTTAGAAGAGCTAACCTCAGTGGAGCTGACCTCAGCGGGGCTAATCTCTCTGAAGTAAACCTCAGGGAAGCTAACCTCAGTGGGGCTAATCTCTCTGGGGCTAATCTCTCTGGGGCGGACCTTAACGAAGCAGACCTTACAAGCAGCAGTTTAATTGATACGGCATTATTCGGAACAGATTTATCTGGGTGCAGTATTTATGGAGGTTGTGTATGGAATGCCCGAACTGATGAAAATACTCTGCAAAAGAATTTAGTTATTACCAAAAAGAATGCACCTATTGTTAGTGTAGACAGCCTTGAAATAGCGCAGTTTATAAATTTAATGTTAAATAACCAGCAGATCAGGGCTTTAATAAATTCAATAACTACAAAATTAGTCTTAATATTAGGAAGGTTTACTCCAGAAAGAAAACCACTCTTAGAGACTCTAAGAGAACAACTGAGAAACCATAATTTTATACCAGTTTTGTTTGATTGTGACCAAGCTGATAATCTCAACTTTATCGAGACTGTTTCTACACTGGCCCAGATAGCTAGGTTTATTATTGCCGATTTTACTGATTCTGAAATTATTCTTCAGGAAGCCCAATACATCATACCAAATATCTCCATTCCTTTTGTGCCAATATTTTCAAAAAGTTCCGGATTTGAACCCCTAACACTTTATGATTTAAGGAAGGGAAACGCAACTGTGATAAGGGCTTTCGGTTATGAGGATACAAGTTATATGATAGAAAACCTTTATGAAAAGATTATCAAACCAGCTGAAACTAAGGCGGAAAAGTTAAGCAAAAATAATTCCGTAAAAGCCAAGAAACGCCCCAAACCAAGCACCTCTTGAAGATCGATTTTAATCTTTTTATTTTATAGAAGACAAGGATCTTCGCAAATCGTAAAGACCTGTTTACTTTTTTTAAACGACTGAGAGATCAAGCTTATGACCGTTGAGATTGTGTAGTTCCTTTCTCTTCCTTAAGTTTGACTTTAGGTATGTTTTTTCCATGGAATATCTCGCCCATTTCTTTGATTAGACGTTGTTTGATTTTTTTCTTTTCACTCGGCAGGAGTTCTTTCTTTGCCGTGCCGAATAAATAATTATCCAGATCAAAGTCTTTCAAAATCATTTTAGTATGAAAGATATTCTCTTGATAAACATTAACATCAATCATTTGATAGAGTTCTTTCTTTTCATTGGCCAAGTAATTTTGAATGGAATTAATTTTATGGTCAATAAAAAATTTCTTTCCATTTAAATCTCGCGTGAATCCCCGAACTCGATAATCGATAATGGCAATATCTGAGGAAAAACTTGTCATAAGGTAATTAAGTGCTGCTAGTGGAGAAATTTTACCGCAAGTCGAGACATCAATGTCTGCTCGAAAGGTACTAATCCCTTTATTGGGGTGATTTTCAGGGTAAGTATGAACTGTGATATGGCTTTTATCTAAATGAGTGACAATGGCCGAAGATATGGGCTCAGACGTATCCAGGGGTTCTGTTTTAGAGAATGGTTCTGTCTCTTGACCTTCAGCAACAAGCATGGTGACACTTGCCCCTTGAGGCGCATAATCCTGTTTAGCAATATTAAGAACAGTCGCCCCAATGATGCCGGCTACATTCGTAAGAATCCTAGCTAGACGATCTGAGTTGTATTCTTCATCAATATATTCAATATAGGCTTGACGGTGCTCAGGCGACATCGCATAGCAGATATCATACATATTAAAACTGAGAGTTTTTGTAAGGTTGTTAAAACCGTATAATTTAAGTTTCTTAAGCGATTTAATCTCCATTTGCGTCCTCCAAACTTATTAGAAATCACTCGGATAAATTACAAGACTGCTAACTTTTAACTTCCTTATTGACCGCCTCAACTGCAGTGCCGATTTGCACCATAGCTCTGGAGAGGAATAGCCTAACTAACACTTTAGACAAAGAACTGTTCCGTCTCTAATTATAAGGCTTTATTAGATTTAAATACAAGATTATTGACATACTGTCGTCAATTTTCGATACTACAATTGATTAACACCGTCAGACCCCGCCTGAGGATCGGATCGGCTCTATTAGTATTAAGGTTCCATAAACTAAGCTTTCCATAAGCAGAGTTAACATTAATTTAACACAATCAGTAAGTGTTTCTTTACATATGCATGTTACAATATACAAAAAATAGAGGAGTTACAAGTAACTCAAAGCAAGCATGGTTTACATATAATTCGCGTTGAAATTTAGAATGTGATTGATTTGGAGGATACTGAAATGGGAAAAGCTTTGATTATTGGTGCCGGCGGAGTTGCCAGTGTCGCTATACATAAATGTTGCCAGAATCCGGAGGTATTTGAAGAAATCTGTATCGCAAGCAGAACTGTAGAAAAATGTGAAGCGATCAAAGCTGAATTGACCGGAAGTCGCACGAAGATTCAGACCGCGCAGCTTGATGCGGATAATACCGACCTGGTTATTGATTTAATCAAGCGTTTTAAACCGGACATTGTCGTCAATCTCGCCCTTCCGTATCAGGACTTGACGATTATGGATGCCTGCCTAGCAGCCGGGGTTGACTATCTGGATACGGCAAATTACGAACCACCTGATATTGCTAAATTTGAATACAAATGGCAGTGGGCTTATCGGGAAGAGTTTGCTCAAGCAGGATTGACCGCTTTGTTAGGGAGTGGTTTTGATCCGGGAGTTACGGGCGTCTTTTGCGCCTATGCCCAGAAACATTATTTCGATGAGATTCATTCGATTGATATTGTGGATGCTAATGCCGGGGATCATGGCTATCCCTTCGCTACAAATTTTAATCCTGAAATTAACATTCGAGAAATTACCGCAAACGGAAGGTACTATGAAAACGGTTCCTGGGTGGAAACTCCCCCTCTCTCGCTGAAGAAAGTGTACGATCTGCCGGAAATAGGCCCCAAAAACATTTATCTTATGTACCATGAAGAATTGGAATCCCTGGCCATTCATATCAAGGGAATTAAGCGGATAAGATTTTGGATGACTTTTTCCGATAATTATCTTAATCATTTACGGGTGCTGGAAAACGTTGGTCTGACCTCAATTGAACCGATCAATTTTGAAGGTCAGCAGATCATTCCTTTACAATTTTTAAAGGCCTTGCTTCCCGATCCGGCCTCCCTCGGTCCGAGAACTAAAGGGAAAACGAATATCGGCTGTATTATACAAGGACTTAAAGATGGGAAACCTAAAACTTATTATGTTTACAATGTTTGCGATCATCAAGAATGCTATGCCGAGGTGGGGTCGCAAGCCATTTCGTATACAACCGGAGTTCCGGCCATGATTGGAGCAATGTTAATGCTTAAAGGAATCTGGAAAAAACCCGGTGTATTTAATGTTGAAGAATTTGACCCAGATCCGTTTATGCAAGCCTTGAATGAATGCGGTCTACCATGGCAGGAAAGTTTCTCACCAACTCTTCTTGACTGAGGTATAACTTATTGTTGTAGGCCTCCCGTCCTCGCCAATAATAAGTTTTAATGCTGGTCCAGACAATAAGGATGCCAATTGTGGATGAACAAAAAGCCTGAGTGTTTCTTCTGAACGTTCAGGCTTTTTGTTCTTTTTGCGGATTATTTCTAGTCAGTATGAAGATGAGATGCCCTCGCTTATTTTATCAAGAATTGCTTAATCCTCTAATTAGCAGTATGATATTATCAGTTGGGTGTACATTACTCTATACCATACTTTTCAATTTGCCTTTAAGACTGCATCTCTATGCTCCTACTGAAGCCAATTCAGTAGGAGTTTATTAGCGCCATCGTTGTAACGACTCTATTCTGTTTTGCCCGACATATAATATTTGCCTTGTTGGGAGGAATTTGAAGGAGACGTGTGGAATATTTAGTCAGAGTTGGTTGGACATGTTGAGAATAGCCCGGGACAATCGGTATAAGCTAAGTAATAGGAATCGGAATTCAGATGGAGGTTATCAATTGAAACCAACCCGTGTACTTGTGTTTTCTGCAACCTTTGGAGCTGGCCATGTAAAGGCTGCGGAAGCGCTTATCGAAACTATTAAAAATACCAAGCCCTCTGTAGAAATAACCCATGAAGATTCTGTAGCTATGCTCAACAAGAATGTAAATTATTTTCTGTGTACGTTGTACATCACCTTAATGAAGAGGGCACCTAAAATTTGGGGTGTTTTTTATAACCAAACGCAAGATTTATCGAAGGATTCGCTGTTTCAGCGTTTTCTAAATACGATTGGTCGCAGTCAGTTTGTTACTTATCTCAATCTATCGAAACCAGACATCATCGTTTGTACCTACCCAACTGTAGCTGGGGTATTAGCACGATTAAGGGTGAAGGGCGAGTTAAATATTCCCGTAGTGGTTGTTGTCACTGATTATACCGTTCACAGTCAATGGATTCATCAAGGCGTAGATGTTTATATTGTAGGTAGCTCTATGGTTAATAAGGGTTTCATAGCACGCGGCATAGAACCAAGCCGTATTCAGATATCTGGAATTCCGGTAAATCCGCGTTTTGAGCGTAATTTGAATAGAGAAGAGATACTCCTGAGTTTAGGGTTGACTGAAAATCGCTTGACTCTTTTGGTTATGTGTGGCGCTTGCGGTGTATTAGATAAAGCTAAATGGATCTGTAAGCTGATTGCCAATGTTCAGGCGCCGGTTCAAGCCATTATAGTCTGTGGAAGTGATCAGAAATTATTCAATTCTTTAGACAATGTTGTTCGAGAAGCTCGCAACCCTGTGGTACGCTTTAACTTTGTCCATAACGTTGATGAACTCATGACCGCCGCGAATATCATCATTACAAAAGCCGGCGGCCTCACAGTTTCTGAAGCTTTGACCAAACATATCCCGATGATCATTTTCAAACCCATTCCCGGTCAGGAAGAAAACAATGCTCGGTTTGTAGAGGAAATCGGAGCTGGACGGATTGCCTTTTCAGACGAACAATTTGTGGAGATCATCAATGAACTTATTACGAATCCAGGTGAAATCGAAAAAATGAGTGCGGCCTCATTCCAAGCTTTTCCCGGCAATTCGGCAGAGAAAGCAGTTCAAGTAATCTTAGACTTGGCTGATGACTTTTCTCTCAGAACCATAAGTAATGAAGCAAGCGTATATACTCCTCCAAGTCAGAGCCGCATAAGTACTTGGTTCAGCACACTATTTCGCATCTCACGTCCTTTCCTCCCTAAGCTTAAGCGTTCTTTGCCATTCTTTTTCAGATGATCCTAAGCGAGGCTTTTGCAGGAGGAGCCTTTATCTAGACTAAGGTTACAATAAATGAACCCTCATCCTTAAATAGATGAGGGTTCATTTATTCGAGTTATTCAAAATGGCCTGCAGCCCTGCTTAGATAGGTGGGGAGTTTAGACGATCCGTCTAGAGGGTTTAAATAGCCACGCGCCTTGCGCCAACATACGCTCTGGCCCAATAGGGGGTAAATCCGTAAATGGCAATTCCCTTATGGCAGGTTGCACTGATAAACTTACCCTTGCCAATATATATGCCCACGTGACTAACTCGTTCTCCTGAGGCCAGCTTAAAAAAAACTAAATCATTAGGCATTAGTTGGCGAAAGGCCACTGGAATTCCGACTCTGTATTGACTCTTAGCAAGACGGGGTAAACTGATTCCTTCTCTGGCAAATACATAACGAGTAAAGCCAGAACAATCAAATCCTGCCGGAGTGGTGCCCCCCCAAACATACGGAACGCCTAAAAATTTCTTTGATAAACTTACAACATGCTTGATGTTTCGCCGAGGTCTACGAGGTATACGCTCAGCTTTCTTTAAAGCTTGTTGGGTTTGAGGGCCGAGGATTCCGTCTGCCGGCAAATGGACAGCGCGTTGAAACTCATGAACAGCCGCTTTGGTCGTACTTCCATAAATTCCATCAACTGAGCCTACCGGATAATTTAAGGTTTGAAGCTCAGATTGTATAATGCGGACTTTTGAACCTGATGACCCAACCCTTAATGTTCTGGCTTGAGCTACTGAGGCAGAGCCGATCATACCTGCTATGACTAATGCCATTATTAAAATAGTCTTTTTCAAACTAAGTTACCCCTCTCCGATTGGTTATAAGCCCTAACGACTCGTATGACGCAAGTATACCTGCTGAACACCCAAAAATATAGTACAAGTTGTTGGCATTATTTCCAACCGTCCCCTTGCTAAATTCGCTCAAAAATCCAGCTCTTCACGCAGCAAAAAGAGCCTAAAGGCTCTTTTTGAATTTACAGCTATTAATTTAGTAAAGAAGGCGCTCTCTTTGTAATTTAAGTTATATAAGCCAAAGTTGTGCTTATGATAAAGAGTCTAATACCTTTTGATACAGATCCTGAGGTTTGGGGGCATTTCCGGCTTGTTTGCCACCTGTTGCTCCTTGGGAATTATTCCGATTTGTTGAGGTTCCATCCGGGTTCTTAGCGTTTTGCTGATTTCCTTTAGGGGTTCTCGGGGTGGCCAAAAAGGTTTTTTGTTGGTCGGTAAAAACAGCATTAATGGCGTCAGCTTGTTGCTTTAAAAAATCCTGACTTGGATTAGACGTACTGATCAATCCTTGCAAGATAGGTTTAAGCTTGGCTTTTTGGTCAGAGGTTAAGGCGTTTTGCTGGTCTCTTTGCAGACCACTTATCTGCATGACGGCTCTCAGCGCGGGATTTGGAGTTGAATTTTGAGCAGTTTGTCCTTGGCTTTGATTGGAAGAGGTTGATTGAGTTCCAGATGTATCAGGAGTAGCAGCCGATGATTGAGTTGTAGCCGGAGCAGTGGCAGCCGGTGTTTTTGTCGAGCCACAGCCACCTACTCCAATTATGGCTAAAGACAATAGCACACCTGTTACCAGCCAGGTTTTTTTAGGGGATTTTTGAACTAAATTCAGCTTGGTCATTTTACGATTTCCTCCTTATATTTTATATTGACTTCTGTACTTGCAAAGGTTATAACTCCACTCATCAACTCTTTTCTATCTTTTAGGGATTGTGTTGGATAAAATTGCTAATGCCACTTTAATAATTCTAGGATAAAAACTTGTATATTTTGTGAAGAGAATATAAAGATTTAGTTAAGTATCTCTTTATTGGGCAGATATTTAAGAATTTCTTTGGCCATCTTTAGACTTATTTTGTGCTAGACAGACTATCTTGAATTGTGTTAATATCAGTAGTAACTAAATAGTGAGGGATAGGTGATTCTTTCCTGAGGGAAAGAATTGAAAAGGGAAGTCAGTTAAGCTGACGCGGTACCCGCCACTGTAAAAGGGAGTCTACTTGCAAAATGTCACTGGAATTCATTCCGGGAAGACGTGAGTTGATGAGGATCTTCAGCCAGGAGACCTGCTTATTCCGAGGTCAAACTACCTACGGGAATGTTAGGGGGTGAGTTAGCTGTATCTCTGTGACTATTATCGTCAGATACCAGTTAAACCTTTTACCCTTCAATGTGGTGAAAGGTTTTTATTTTTTATAGTATTTTCTAAAGCAGATTAAACTTTGGCATAAATATTTTGACCTAGAAGGAAGGAGCCTAATGGAACTTATCAACATCTCCAACGTAAGCTACATCTATAATGATGGGCATTCGGCGCTCCAAAACATTAACCTAGCCATAAACAAAGGGGAAAGAGTTGCCATACTCGGTCCCAACGGAGCGGGCAAATCTACTCTATTTCAGCTTTTCAATGGTCTCTTACAAGCCACATCAGGTTCTGTTACTGTGGGCGGCTTATCTGTTCGCAAAGAACATTTGCCGGAAATTCGCAGCAAAATCGGAATGGTCTTTCAAGATCCCGATGACCAGCTCTTTAATTCTACGGTTCGCCAGGAAATTGCTTATGGCTTAATGAATATGCGCATCTCAGGTAAGGCTTTGGATGACGCTATTGCCTGGGCCCTTCGGGTCGTAGATATGCAGGAATACAGTACCAAAAGCCCCCATAATTTAAGCGGAGGCGAAAAAAAAAGAGTGGCTTTAGCAAGCGTATTAGCGATGCGACCGGAAGTACTGGTCTTAGATGAGCCAACCGCTGCCCTTGATCCCCGTGGGGTAAGTAAGTTAATCGGGTTACTTAATACAATTAACCGCGACCAAGGTATTACCTTGATCTTTGCGACTCACGACGTAGATATTGTTCCCTTACTTGCCGACAAGGTTTATCTGTTGAGTAAAGGAGAAATCGTTTTGGGAGGATCGACGGCAGAAGTTTTCAAACATAAAGAGATAATCCGCAAGATCGATTTGCGCTTACCGCGGGTAGCTCATTTAGCAGAACTACTCGCCCGCGATGGGATTCTAAAAACAGAAAACCTCCCCTTGACTATTGGTCAAGCCAAGAATCTTTTTGAAATAGGATGATTGACCACCTCTGCACAAAACACGAAAAATTTTCCAAACAGCTATGGAGGGTGAATTGACAAAAATGATCTTACTTTTGGGAGACACATCTGAGGCACGCGAGATTGCTGTATGTCTTAAAAACAGGGGACTTAAGTTTGAACGCACACAAAACTGGACGGAAAAGACTTGCCAACAAACCCCTTCTATCGTTCTTGATGTCAGCCATCCTTCCAGCAACGGTAAGTTTACTTCGGTAAGTCAATGGTGTGAACAGAGAGGCACTACTTATCTTCGGCTTGAAAGACCCGAAACTAAAATTCCTGACAGTCCCCTGATCTTCCCGGTATATAATTGGGAGGAAGCATTACTCCAACTAAAGCAACGAGTTGAGAATTTATATCAAGAGAAAAGCCGACGGGTAACGATTTTCGTGACAACAGGCAGCCATCAACTTGAAAATGTCGTGCTCCGTTCTTTTAACTGTCCCACCCGCTTGGTTGTCCGGGTGCTTCCCCAAGGGCGTTTAGTGCAGAAATGTGAGGATGTGGGCATCCATCCCAGGGACATTGTAGCTATGCAAGGTCCTTTTTCCAAAGAGATGAATAGAGTGTTATTTAAGTTCTATGGAGCTGATATACTATTAACTCGCGACAGTGGACTTGCCGGTGGAACAGATACGAAGATTTCAGCGGCCTTAGAACTGGGGTTAGAAATTGTACTTATCAAGAAAATTAAAGCGAGCATTGGTCTGATCGCCAACAATGTCGATGAATTACTGGCTTGGGTTGATAATAACTTGTTTCCAGACACCAAAATCAATACTTCAACTTAACCAATTGATCAAACCTGATCAGGTAACCCCAATTTTCAAGAGTATCCTCATGGTCAACTTTCCATTAATGCATTCGTGGAATATATTACCACAGAGTATGTGTTAAAGGAGCTGCTGAAATGAGCGAGAAAAAATGTGAGTGCAAATGTAATTCCAAACCTAAAGAATTACCAGTAATGATGGGCGGTATAGTAGTGTACGAATTGGCGATCATTATTGTTTTGTTAATACTGATCTATCTTGATCTCGATGCACCGTGTGAAAACCCACATTCTATCACTTCTGAACAAGAAGAAGTCACTTCTATAGAATAAAAATATTCTCCATCTAAATTTTTCTGATAAAAAGAAGTCGGGATGACTCATATCCCGACTTCTTCTACTTTATAAGCTCAATTCAGTCTTATTTCTTTATTGGCTAATGCGCCGAAGCCAACTTTATGCCATATTTCTTCAGGCGATAGAGTAAAGTTGGGCGGGAAATTCCTAAATATTTAGCAACCTTTGTCTGGTTATTATTATGTTTTTCCAAAGCTTTAAGAATAAGGTGTTTCTCCAACTCTTCCAAAGAGAAACCGCCCTCTGTAAGATTCATTACCGGCGTTGTTGTCTCATCTGAACCGTCCAGCAATTCCTTGGGAAAATGTGTCGGCTGAATTTCAGCGCCCTGACAAACAATCAGCGCTCTTTCAATGGCGTTCTGGAGTTCTCGGATGTTACCGGGCCAATTGTAGCGGGTTAAAATCTTCATCGCCTCTGAAGAAATTTTTTTGCTATGAGAAGGATCAAATTTCTCCAGGAAATGATTAACCAGGAGGGGAATATCTTCTTTCCGCGATCTGAGCGGCAACATGTTGATCCGCATGACATTTAAGCGATAATAAAGGTCTTCCCTGAAGGTCCCGTTCGTAATGGCCGTGGCTAGGTCTATATTGGTGGTGGCAATGATCCGAACATCGACATGGATCGTTTCGGTTCCCCCTACTCTTTCAAAACACCTTTCCTGTAATACCCGCAGCAACTTCGCTTGCATATTGATGGGCATTTCTCCAATTTCATCCAGCAAAATTGTACCTTTATCGGCAATTTCAAAACGACCCTTCTTTTTACCGGTTGCTCCGGTAAAAGCACCTTTTTCGTGACCAAAGAGCTCACTTTCCAGCAGTTGTTCCGGCAGGGCAGCACAGTTTACCGCTACGAAGGCCTTATCAACTCGGGTGCTGGCTTTATGGATTTCCACAGCAACTACTTCTTTACCTGTTCCACTTTCACCTGTTATCAGAACTGTTGTGCCTGTTTTGGCAACCTGTCGTATCAAGAGGGTAACCTCTTTGATCGCCTCGCTCTGACCAACAATTTTCCCATATTTTTTGCCTAATTCCTCACGCAAAAAATTAACCTCATTTTCTAAGTTGGACAGATGTAAGGCTTTCTTAATCTGGGCCTTGATCTCCTCAAGCTTAAAAGGTTTGGTAATATAATCCGTGGCCCCAATTTTCATAGCTTCAATGGCAGTGTCAATGGTTCCATGGGCAGTGATCATGATCACGGGAATGCTGGGGTTAATCTCCTTGATCCCTTTTAATACCTCAATACCATCGATGTCCGGCATCTTCAAATCCAGGATTACCATTGTGGGTTCGGTTTCTTTGGCTTTGGCAATGCCTTGCAAGCCTCTCGTGGCAGTAGCCACCTGATAACCTTCGTGACTTAGGGCCCTTTCAAGTGCCCAGCACATTCTTTCCTCATCGTCAATTATCAGAATTCTTGGTATCAAGAAAATCACCCCCGTCACAAGGTTGTGGTATTACAGGAAGATTAATGATAAAAGCCGTCCCTTTGTCCAAGTTACTCTCGACCTCAATCGTCCCGCCATGTAACTTAATACTTTGATAAGATATTGATAGCCCCAGACCAGTGCCTGTCTTTTTGGTCGTATAGAAGGGATCAAAGATTCTCAATTTTTCCTCCGGTGGGATACCCTCTCCCGTATCGGAGAAACTGATAACAACCTTGTTGTCAATTTCCTGAGTGCTTATTTCCAATTTGCCGCCATTAGGCATAGCCTCTGCAGCATTGACGATGATGTTTACAAATACCTGTTTGAGCTTTTCAGTATCGGCTAAGATCCTGGAAAGTTGGTCATCAAGCTTCAATACAACTCCTACATTCTGCTTGCGTAACATCGCGGCGGAAAAAGAGAGAACTCCTTTGATTAAATCATTGACAGAACACTCTTTAATGGAAACTTTAGTAGGCCGACCAAAGTCCAGCAGTTCTTGAATTTCCATCGCCTGACGGTCTACCTGTTCGTCTATGGCCCTTGTAAATTCCTCGATGCCGCTCACTTGAGAATATTCCTGTTTCATCAGCTCAACTAAAGTTTTAATAATAGCGATGGGATTACGCAATTCATGAGCTACACCGGTTGCTAAACGGCCAAGGGCGATTAGGTGTTCAGATTGCTTCAATTGATCTTCCAAACGTTCCTTTTCGGATAAGCTTACCGCCATCCGGTTAACTGCCAGGGCTACTTGCCCCAATTCACCTGACATCTCCGGCAATAAGTGATGTATATCCTTCTCCATGCGTTGTAAGCCCTGTTTTAAACGGTTGACTCCGGTGGTTATATATCTGACTATAATTAAGGTTCCAATCATAACTAAAACCAGTATACCCAGGGTAAAATAACGCAACAAGGCCCGGAAATAATTACTCTGGTAAAAGAAAGGGTTGAGTCGCTCCTCTACCCATATAACAGCGACCACGTTCCCTTTTAGTACAACAGGAGAAGTGTACTCAACGACCTGATCATCCCAAGAACCGTAAATTCGAAAAAAAGGTTCGTTATTCATCTCAGTTGCTATCAAACCAGGTTTAGAATCAGCAAATATATCCTTCTCCCTCTGGGCCTCTTCTTCCGGTGAGAGATTACGATAGTCATGCATGAAACCCAGGAGCGTGATTTTCTCGATATGCGGAATGTACAGACCGAAGCGGATGCCTAAATTCGCTGGGATCTGGGGTTCTACGACCCGGGTAAACTCATTAGTAAGCATGGTTGTCGAAATATCCGCTGACCCTAGAGACACCAGATTTTTTGTGAATTCATTATTTATGCTTTTGACCAAAGCCTCCAGCCTCTGCTCTTTGTCTAAAAATACAATCTCGTCCGTTCGTGATGCGAAAAAGACGTCATACATTAAGGCTACTAAAGGAATAAGCATGATTGCGGCAATGATAATCGCCAGCTGTTTGGTCAGACTATTGCGTTTTAAATAAGTTAATATTTTTTTATTTTTCAGCGAAATAACCCCCTTAATTAAGGCGAAATTATAAAATCGAATTATATAATACATCTAAGCAAATATTAATACATTTATTTAAATACTTCAATTATATATTAAACCAGAGTAAATAGAAGATAATTCCGCGAAACAAGGTAAAATGATATTTATTCAAGGTGTAGCATTTGAGACACCTTCTTTTGTTGTGCTGGATAAAAGCTTGAATCAAGCAGATTCTAGAGTTGGCATGCTGTTTGCAATATAAGAAATTATATCACAGGCATAGGAGGGAAGATATTTATTAATTCTCTAGTTCAAAGAAGAAATAACTGATTTCCATATCCATTTATCTAGAACCTTCACGGAATAGAGGACTAGCATTCGTTTACGACACTAGCAAAGTAAATTCAGGTGCCATAAGCAGCATTGAAAGGTGGGATTTGTTTGCCTAACTTAGTACGGAATAACTATTTGCCTTTAATTGATAGAATGAAGAAAGAATCCGGAGATAAATCTTGTCCGATTTGGCTCTTAGTTAACCCCAAGTATCCCACTGTGATTCACGATATTTGGGCCCCTGTATTATATGAGATCCAGGATAGGGTTTATCGCAAACTTCACCTAAGAATTGAAACTGAAAATTTTTTCATTAAAAATGCTGTCAGCGATATCGGCATAGTTTCCAATACCTCAAATTCGCGGGCGACAGCAGTGGCTCAAGAAATTGCAAAGTTAAGAGAAGACATCCACAAATTTCAGCCCAAAATTCTAATTACTTTCGGCACTATTTTAGATGAATTCATAAGACGTGTCTTCGAACTAAAACCCGAAAAAGGGCCTAACTATTGGAGTACGACTAACTTAGAAGATGAATTTGAACGATCCATTACGAGCTTTGATATAAACCGAACTAATAGAATTCCCTTAGTTCGTCGAATAATAAAGAGTACCAAGTTCATTGAAGATCAAAATTATTTTAGTTGGGAAGACACCGAAAGTTACTTTCGGGAGGTCGGAACAAAGATCGCAGATAGGATCATTGAAAATAAGGATAATCTTAAAATATGGATCGAGTAAGCGCTACTTATGATAAAGCATTAGTCCTGAGGAGAGAAAAAATCTTTGAGGCTTTGTACTGATTTTAGCGAAGCTCCCTGGCCAATAAGCCCTAATAGGCGGACTCATCGTGCACACAGCCATTAACAATATGATGTATTCTGACAACGCACTGCCGTTAAAAGCACATATCTCAAACAGGAATAGTAAATAAAGTATTTAATATCCTACAGTCGGACAATCAACCGAGTGTAGGATATTTTTTATGCCTAAACTTTAACTTGAACTTTACATTGAAATAACCAAAAAATAATGCCCGGTTGATATAATAGAAAATGCTAAAGCTTGTCGCGGTTTTAAACAAACAATATGACGATCGTTATAAAGAGCGGAATAGGCAGCGGTAAACTGTTGCCTATTCTGAGCCATAAGTTTAAGCCGGATCGCGAAGAGCTAGGTAAGAAAAACAATACACTTTACACTTGGGGAGAACTCGTAGCAAGGGCGGAACGAAGGAGCTAGGGTCCAAACATGAACAGCAACCAAGGTTTTAGTTACAAACTTTGTGACTCGTCATATGAGCTTCAGACATTTGAGAAGAGGTGGAATTATGGCAGGCTTAACGTTCAAGCACGTAGTTAAGAAGTATGATCAAAACACCATCGTCCATGATTTTGATTTGGAGATTAAGGATAAAGAGTTTTTGGTGCTGGTCGGTCCATACGGTTGCTGTAAGACGACCACTTTGCGGATGATTGCCGGATTAGAAGAGATCAGCGACGGAGAACTGTCTATTGATGACCAACTGGTTAACGATATACCACCAAAAGAACGGGATATCGCGATGGTCTTCCAAAGTTATGCTCTCTATCCCCATATGAGTGTTTATGAGAATATGGCTTTTGGCCTGAAATTAAGAAAAATTTCCAAAAGCAAGATTGAGCTGCGCGTTAAAGAAGCTGCAACAATTTTAGACATCGCTCATCTTTTGGAGCGTAAACCGAAAACCTTGTCGGGCGGTCAAAGACAGCGGGTAGCTTTGGGACGAGCGATCGTACGCGAGCCTAAAGTCTTTGTGATGGATGAGCCGTTGTCCAATTTAGATGCCAAATTACGGGTTCAGATGAGGGCTGAGATTTCCAAACTCCGGCATAGACTGCAGACAACCATGGTTTATGTAACTCATGATCAGACTGAGGCCATGACCATGGGGGATCAAATCGTTGTAATGAAAGACGGGATCATTCAACAAGTGGATACTCCCCTGAATTTATACAATCACCCCTGCAATATGTTTGTCGCCGGCTTTATCGGGTCACCATCAATGAACTTTTCAAGTGTGAGGCTGGTTCAGGAAATTGTGCTGGGAATTCGTCCGGAAGCAATTGCGGACGATGGGGCGAATTCCAAATCTCAGCCACTAAGGAGTCAGACACATGAAAAAGACTAAGAATGAAGTGGCAGCGGCTGTAATTGTAGGTTCTGATTTCCTGAGAATGAATATCGCCCAATTAAACACTGACGGAACCTTATTGATTTTAGAGGATACTTCCCTTCCAAATAATATCGGCAAAGATACTTTTACGACAGGCAGGATTTCACCTAAAACCATCAAAGAAACCTGCGCCGGTTTAAAAGGTTTTGCTAAGCTTATGAAAGATTATGGTGTGAAAATTTATAGAGCCGTAGCAACCAGTGGCCTACGTGAGGCCGATAACCGCGACTACATCATTGAACAAATCAGACTTGTTGCCGGGCTTGATGTGGAAATCATCAATAATGTTCAAGAAAGATTTTTGATCTATAAGGCTCTGAGGCACTATTTAAATGACGTTGATAATATCGACCTTACAGATTCCATAATTGTAATTCTGACCTCCGGCAGTGTTGAGGTATCAATGTATGCAGCCGACGGATTAAAATTCACAGAATATCTTAAAATGGGGCCTCTAAGATTAAGAGAAATCCTAGCCACCTTGGAGAAAAAAACCATCTCATTTCCTAAAGTTATGGAAGAGTATATTGAAAGTAAAATATATTTACTTAAGCCAAAGCTAGCCAAAATCCCTATCAAAAAATTCATTGGACTTGGCGGAGACCTTAGCACAATTTTAGAGATTTGCAGTTTGCAAAATCAGTCCTATATTAGCAGAGAAAATCTTGAAGAGCTCTATATGAAGGTCCGAGAGATGAATACTGACCAAATGGCAGATATGTTTCAGATTTCCTCTGCTAAGGCAGAAATACTATTGCCTACGGTTTTAATCTTTCATAGCTTTTTAAGCAGGACAAAAGCAGCGGGTATTTATGCACCGATGATCACTAACCGTCTAGGTATTCTTTATGGACTTATTGATAAGTTATACGAAATACCAAGAAAAACATATGCTGAAAATGACATTATCAGTTCAGTATGGTACATGGCCGAGAAATATGGTGTTGACAAAAAACATGCCGCCTATGTAGAAAAAATGTCCCTCTTATTGTTCAGTAAAACTTGGAAGTATCACAGACTTGGCGATCAAGAAAAATTATATCTTCAAGTGGCCGCAATCCTTCATGATTCAGGAAACTATGTTAGCTTGAGCGGACATGGAGGACATTCCTCCAATATTATCAGAACTCAAAGTATCATGGGCTTCTCCGATAAAGAACTGGAATTGATCTCTAATATCGCCAAATATCATACTACACAGATACCGACCTACTCAGACCGCGGTTATAATATCTTAAGCCATCATGAAAAAATCTTAGTATCAAAATTGTCAGCAATCTTAAAAATTGCTGAATCTATGGATATTTCTCATATGCAAAAAATTCATGATTTTGAAGTACTGGTTTCAGACGATACCTTACAACTTAACCTACTTAGTAATCAAGATATTCTCTTAGAAAAGTGGGACATCATGAATAACGTAGAATTTTTCCAAGAAGTTATGGGCATCAAAATTAGATTGAAAGGATAACACGCAATTGGATAACTTTTCTTTTTCCAACATACATTTCTTCAATAGGGAACTTAGCTGGTTAGAATTTAATGAAAGAGTACTAGAAGAAGCACAAGATATTAACAATCCGCTTTTCGAAAGATTAAAATTTCTTTCAATAGTTGGATCTAATTTAGATGAGTTCTTCATGATCCGGGTTGCCTCATTACAGGATCAGATTAGCGCAAAATTTGTAAAAGCTGACCCTTCGGGCCTCACACCTAATGAACAAATTGAAAGAATATCTGTCAGAACCCATCAACAAGTTCTGGATATGTACAATTGTTATAATCACTCATTAATAAAATATCTAAAGCAGGAAGGTATTTTATTTATTAAACCTGAGCATTTAAACACTATTCAACTTGATTTTATTCGAGACTATTATGCTAATAAGGTTTTTCCGGTACTCACCCCTATGGTTGTTAATAGAAATCAACCATTCCCTTTAATTCTAAACAAATCCTTGAACATTGCCTTATTATTACAAGGTAGCGCAAATGATAATCCAATCTTTGGGACAATACAGGTTCCTTCTGTTTTAAACAGATTAGTGGAAATTCCCTCCTTGGATTCCAAGAAGCTGTTCATTCTCTTGGATGAAATTATCAAAATGAACCTGGCAACTTTATTTGATAATTACAAGATCGTTGCCACCGGGTGCTATCGGATTACCCGAAATGCCGATCTGGATGTTGCTGAAGAAGAAGCGGAAGATCTTCTAACTGCCGTTCAGTTGTCCCTAAAGCAAAGAAAATGGGGGAGTGCAATCCGTCTGGAAATTGAATATGGCCTAAATCCGGTGCTTCTTAAACTCTTAGAAGAGGAATTGGAGATTTCTGCAGAAGCGGAATACAAAATCAGCGGTCCGCTGGATCTGACCTTTTTAATGAAATTAAGTGGGCTAAAAGGTTATGACTCTCTGCGTTATGAGCCCATCAAACCGAATGTCCATACTTTCCCTTCTAACGAAGACGATATTTTTCAATCAATTTCCGAACAGGACATTTTACTGCATCACCCTTATGATTCTTTTGAAATGGTCGTGGACCTTGTCAAAAAAGCTGCTGAAGACCCTAACGTCCTGGCGATCAAGCAAACGCTTTATCGAGTAAGCGGCAATTCCCCGATCGTTGAAGCCCTGGCTCAAGCTGCCGACAACGGAAAACAAGTTACCGTTCTCTTAGAGCTAAAAGCACGCTTTGATGAACAAAATAATATCACTTGGGCTAAGAAACTTGAAACTGCAGGCTGCCATGTAATCTACGGACTTGTCGGCTTAAAAACTCACTGCAAAATATTATTGATTGTCCGAGTTGAGGATGGTCTAATAAAAAGATACGTCCATCTTGGCACCGGCAATTATAATGATGTTACTGCAAAATTATATACAGATCTAGGCTTATTGACAGCTGACCCCTATTTTGGCGCAGATGCCTCCGCTGTTTTCAATACCTTATCCGGTTGTTCCAGCCCATCTCATCTCTATAAAATGACTCTTGCTCCGATTGACCTGCGGAGAAAGTTTTTGGATTTAATCCACAAAGAAACTGAATACGCTGCCTTAGGTAAACAAGCTAGAATCATTGCCAAACTAAATTCTTTAGTAGATACGGAAATTATCGAGGCCCTGTATAATGCCGCTTCTGCCGGAGTAACGATTGATTTAATTATTCGCGGTATATGCTGTCTTCGACCTAAAATACCTCTTATTAGTGAACGTATTACTGTTAGGAGTATTATTGGCAGGTTTCTGGAACATAGCCGAATCTATTATTTCTATAGAGATGGTGAGGAATTAATTTTCCATTCCAGTGCCGATTTAATGAAACGAAATTTAGATAGAAGGGTCGAGCTTCTGTTTCCGATTGAGGATCCCAGCGCTCGTGAAAAGGTAATGAAGGTCTTGAACCTAGCCTTACAGGATAACACTAAATCAAGAATTCTAAACTTTGACGGCACCTACAGCAAAGTTCATAAACAAGGAAAAAATACTATTAATAGTCAGGAAACTTTCCTTGTTTCACATTCAAGTGAAAACCTCCCAGATAAGGTAGATCTTATACATTCGGAATTTGTGCCGGTTATCTCCTGAAAAGACCAATTGAGCACCTTGATCGGCTCTCTCCTGGCCTAAATAACACAACCCTCCTGCGTCGATCTCAACGTCAGGAGGGTGTGTTATTTGGGCTGATGACTTTTTTGTCGGTTGAGAGTTTCCTAATCAGTACGCTCCTCTAAACATGTTTGCCTTGGACTAAATATCTGCCTAATATTTACCATGCCTTTACACTGATTGCCTTATTTCTTAACACTAAGGTGATATACTTATGTTCAACACAAATAATATCCAACACCAAGGACAAACTTGTGAAAGTTAGCGGAACTGAGCAAGTACGGTCCCTAAAATAAAGCCGAAAAGTCCCAAAATTTTCCTTCAGCATAGTTCGGTTCGATCTTATGTCAGCTTTCTTTTTACGATTGGGAGGAATCATCTAAATGATTTGGAAATGGTGCTGCAACTGGAAAACCTTCTACAAAATAAATGCTTTAGTCCTAGTTATGGTCGTCTTTATGTTCGGATTAAGTTATATGGGTTATTACTATTATCGACAAGCCAAAGTGGCTATGAACGATGTCTATACTAATTCCCTAATTTCGGTAAAACTAATTAATGAGGCCAATGCCAATGTTCGGATGATCCGCAGTGTCAATGACGAACTTCTCTTAGCTCCCCTTGACACTTCTAAAAAACAAAATCTACTTATTCAGACAACCGTACTGAAGGGTTTGATCAACGATTCGCTCGACAACTATACCCCTCTTGCCAAAGAACCCTTTGAAGTAGCCAAACTGGCCAGCGTGAGAGACGGACTGCAAAAGTACGGTGAGCAATGGCAAAAAGTAGTTTCACTAATGGATAGTAATGACAAAGAAGGGGCCTACACCTACTTCTCGGACAACGTTACCAAAAACTTAGACGATATTAACACCTTGCTTCCTGAACTCGTAGAATATAGCGCCCAGAACGCCAAAAGTACTATTGTCCGCGAAAATCTCACTTTCGCCCGTGCCGAGAAAGTTCTGCTAATCTTTCCGCTTGCCATCGCCTTGCTGGCAATTACCATCGGGGCACTGGTGGCCCGAGCCATCTCTAAACCTCTCGAAACCATGCTGGCAAATGTTCATGAACTTGCCGCCGGAAATCTTAAGGTGACCGAGATCAGAACGGACTCTAAAGATGAGGCTGGACAATTAGCCCAAGCTTTTAATCAGATGACGGTTAGTCTATCCACTCTGGTCAGAAGAGTCTCCGAGTCGTCCCAGGAAGTAACTGCCTCTGCCCTCCAGCTGCAAACTATTACTGAACAAGGTTCAAGAGCCACTGGCCAAATCGCCGCAGCTGTCAACAAGGTGGCCGATGGTACGGAAAAACAAGCGGGCGCAGTTAATGAGATCGTATCAGCTATAGAACAAATCAACACTAACATTCACATGGTAGCTAAGTCGAGCCAGCACGTCACTGACCTCACTGCTAAAACAGCTATTTCTACCGAAAATGGACAGAGGGCTCTCAACCGGGCCGTTGAACAAATGACAAACATCAGCCAAGGCACTCAGGTAGTTAAAGAGGCCATCTCGTCGCTGGCAGATAGCTCTGAGCAAATAGCCGACATCGCTCGCTTAATAACCGGGATTACCGAACAAACAAATCTTCTCGCCTTAAACGCCGCAATTGAGGCTGCTCGAGCTGGCGAGCACGGGCGCGGCTTTTCTGTTGTGGCTGAAGAAGTTCGTAACTTGGCAGAAAAAGCCAAGGCAGCAACGGGGCAAATTACTGCCTTGGTAGTAGTAAACAGGGATAGCATTTCTCACGCGATTGTTGCTATGGAGGCTGAAGAGACTCACGTCAACGAGGGGATGACTGTTGTGAATACAGTAGGTTATGGCCTAAACGATATTTTCACTATGGTCAATGAGGTTTCCGAACAAGTCGCTAAAATCACCTTAACTATACAGCAAATGGCAGGCGGCAGTCAGCAAATTGTCTCTGGAGTTCAAGAGATCGGAGCAGTCAGCCAAGGTACGGCCGACCATGCAACAAGTGCCTCCCGAGAAGTCAATGAGTTCGCTACGTCTGTCGATCAGATAAATATGTCCTGCCATTTCTTGGCTAATCTCGCTAAAGAATTACAATCCGGAGTCAGCACTTTTAGGATCTAAGCATATCTCTTTCCAATTAGCAAACTCATATAGAATTGTTCACCTTTACAAATTTGACACATTGCAATTATTAGGTAAGGGAGAGTTACAGAATGAAGCAGGAAATACTCTTGGAAAGTGGTATTAATGAATTAGAAATTGTTATCTTCAAGGCAGGCGATAGTGTATTAGGAATTAATGTTGCCAAGGTAGAATGTATTGTTACATCTCAGACCATCACAAGAGTTCCGAATTCAGAAAGTAACGTCAAGGGCGTTATTAACTATCGGGGACGAGTAATACCCGTCATAGATTTAATTAAGACTCTAAAAAGTGAGTGTTCGAAAACTTCAAAGGAAAGATTATTAATATTAATTAATATTAATAATAGTGATTTTGCGGTTGAAGTGAGTTCTGTAACAGGAATCAGAAGACTTTCATGGACAGAAATAGAAACTCCGCCACCAATTTTACTGGGAAATAATCAAACACCTATAACCGGCGTTGTCAAAATAAACGAAAATGAAATAATTTTAATTTTAGATTTTGAAAGAATCATCGCGGATATTGATCCTTCCTTGGCCTTAGAAGAATCGAATGTAACAAAAGGACTGGAAGGAAAGACACTTGTGGTGGTCGAGGACTCAACTTTCTTGTTGAAAGTAGTTAATGAGTCTCTTGTCAAAGCCGGCGCAACTGTGGAAAAGTTTTCTAACGGACAAGCAGCTTTAGACTATCTGCTAAACTGTTCCGTAGATGAAATTCATTGTGTTATTACAGATATTGAAATGCCCATCATGGATGGTTTAACTTTAACAAAGCAGATTAAAAGTAATCAAACATTAAAAGTTATACCTGTAATTCTGTTTTCATCCATTGCCAATGAAAATTTACGGCATAAGGGTATCAGCGTCGGAGCTGATGCCCAAATTACCAAACCTGAAATCGCCAAACTCGTTGAGTTAGTGACAACTATTAAAGGAAGAGTTCTTTAAATCCGGTAACCTATATTTAAGCTAATCAAGATACTTATCTTTCTGAGAAATCGAGCCTTGAAAGGAAAGCATGTGTATGAATGTAGTTAAAGCAATCGTTGTTGATGACTCTTTTTTTCCTCAAATACTTATTGTCGAAACTTTACGTTCAAGAAAATGTGAAGTTATCGGGGAGATCGTTTTTCAAAAAGGGGCAGGGTCATGGATATAACGATTATAAATCCTGTAATTGTTTCTTTTACAGATATCCTTCCGCAAATTGGATTCCAATCAGTTGAAAGACGCTGTGTTTCACTTGTTGGGTCAACGTTAGACTATGATGGGGTACTCGTCAATATTTCTCTGGTTGGTGTATTAAAAGGCGCAATTTTGATTGGTATGAGTTTAGATTCTGCCAAACAGCTTGCTTCAAAAATGATGATGGGGATGACTGTGACAGACTTTGACTCATTGGCCCAGAGCGCAATCTCAGAAATGGGGAATATGGTTTGTGCTAATGCCTGTACTCAATTCAGCAAAGTAGGGATAACCGAACTTGATATTTCACCTCCATTTTTATTGATCAGCTGTAACGGACAAGCTACATTACCTGTACCTCAGACAGTAGCAATTAATTTTTCGGTAGACAGTATCGACGTTAATGTCTATGTAGGCTTACTACCGGCAACTATTTAAAACTAATTTGTTTGGCGGAAATAACTCAATATCACCTGAACGTTCTGGCGGTTAAAAAAGGAGTTTTCGCATGTTTAAATCGGAAGATTTGAGCCAACAAAAGCTATGCCGTCTACTTAAGGACAAAAAAACAGTCTGGGTATTATACCTGGATATCATTAAGTTTCAGGATGCAGAATTTCGTTACGGCTACAAAATTTGCAACCAAATTCTCGCTGAAATTAAAAGTGAACTTTTTTATACACTCAAACAACAACGTGATCTCTATCTATTTTCTCATTTAGAAAGCCGAGGAGGGGATGACTTTGTTGTATATCTTGTTCCCAAAAAAAATTTCCGCTGGGATTTAACAGAAATCGTTGAGCAATGGGTTCTGCCTTTGGAAGAACGGTTTAACCATAGAATCCGGAAACTGGTTAAGGAGAAAATACGGTTGCGTTCCGGACTTGCCCGGTGTGTCAACGAAGCCGGACAAAGTAGCGACGACTTACTTGATGCGGCTGTAAAAGAGGCCTTTCTCCTCAACAAATCAGAACCGGATCCTTATTTTTTTGCTCGCCGCGAAGAGTTTAACCATTTGCTTAAAGAACCTGACACCTACTTAAAAGTCGCTTTCCAGCCAATCATCGAAACTCATAGCGGTGAAATATTCGGCTTTGAAGCGCTGGCTCGAATACCTGGCTCAACTTGTTTTAACAATATTGCCGATCTTTTCCCTTTTGCCGAAAAGCTCGGGCAACTCTTTACCATCGAGACTTTGTGTCGACGTCAAGCGATTTCCGCTTTCCCAACTATTGCCCAAAACAAAGAAATGCTCTTCATTAACATTAACCCCCAAGTCCTGATTGACCCCAAGTTTGCTTCCGGCCATACTAGAAAAATGCTCAATGAAAAAGCATTAGTCCCCATGAATGTTGTCCTGGAAATTACCGAACGGAGTGCCATAGAAGATTTCTCCACGTTCCGGGCTGCTTTAAATCATTATCGTAATCAAGGTTATCTGATTGCCTTAGATGATGTGGGAGCCGGCTATTCTTCGTTACAATCTGTTGCCGAGCTGCATCCCGATTTTCTCAAGGTCGACCGTTCTTTAATTCAAGGAGTGCATGCTGATCCGATCAAATGGGCTTTACTGGAAGCCTTTGTCACCTTTTCTAAGCGGATTGGGTGCCGGATCATCTCCAATGGGGTAGAAACAGCAGAAGAAATGCGCACCGTGGTCCAATTGGGGGTGGATTATGTCCAAGGATACTTTGTTGCAGAACCTTCTTTTCGACGCAGCAGCATTAATCCTGTCGTGATGGAGATTATCGGCCCTAAACAGTTCCTCAAATATAATGAGCCAAGCCCGATTATTTCCTTGATCGAGCCCTTGCCGCTCTTCAATATCGTCACTTTGGTCAATACAGTAGAAGCTTACTTTCGCGATCATCCCTGTCAATGGCTGGTGGGGATAACTGAAGATTCCCGAATAGTTGGGGTGATACAGCGCGACAGATTTTTTGCCGCTTTAGGCACTCGCTATGGGGTTACTGTTTATTCTGAACGTGCTGTCCCGATTTTGATGGATACAAATCCTTTAATCGTAGAGGACACCACTCCGCTGGAAGTGGTATCTAGTCTTGCTATGCAACGCTCAGATTCTCAGCTGTATGACGGCATCGTTGTAGCTAACCAACAGAAGCCAATTGGCATGATCTCCGTAGCCAATCTAATCAAAGCTATGTCTGAGAGACAGATCAAACTTGCCCAAGGAGCCAACCCGCTGACCGGATTGCCGGGCAACCTGCGCATTGACCAAGAGATCCGCCGGCATCTGGAAAGAGGTTTGAGTTTTGGCCTGATCTACGTTGATCTGAACAAATTTAAATATTATAACGATTTGTACGGGTTTCAACAAGGTGACGTAGCTATTAAAAAGTTAAGCGATATCTTAGTGAACGCCTCCAATAAGACCAACGGGGAAACCTTTGTCGGACACATCGGCGGCGACGATTTTATTACAATTTCTTCACCTTCGGACATGGAAAAACTAGCCTCGAATATTCTCACTCAATTTGAACAATGTTGCAGCCAATTACCTGGCACAGCGAACCTTAGCGTAGCCCTAGCCGGTCTGATTGTAAACACCGCGGAACAAAGTTGGACACCCTCACTCGTCTCTGAGCGGGCTGCTCAAATCAAAAAAGAAGTTAAGGCAATGGGAGGAAACTTTTTTTTATTACGCTAGAATAAAAAACCGAGTACTATTATTCTATAAACTTATGAAGGAGTTGGGGTTACGTTTAAGAAATTGTTTAATCTTTCTAGTGTTCGTGGCAAGACATTGCTAACCATTTTGCCATTAATAATACTGACCCTTATAGTCATGACGATAATTAGCTATAAGTATTCAGAATCATTATTGAACAATGAGATTCAAAATAAGATGACCGCTAAGCTAGACGGAACAATAAATGAGATAGAACAACAACTATCAGAACATAGTACTTTAGTACAAGGCTTAGTCAGTACCGTAGAAGCCACCGGCAATAATTTAAATACAGCACAATATACTAGTTTACTCGAAAAAACGATAGCCGCAAGTGATGTAACCTTTGGAGCTGGAGTTTGGTATGAACCTTATGCCTATAAACAGGACTTAAAATATTTTGGGCCATACGTTTACAAAGATAACGATAAGGTAATCTTTACAGAGGAATATGCTACTGATAACTATGACTATCCCAGCTGGGGCTGGTATCTCATTGGCAAAAGCTCAAATCAGAAGAGTGTTTGGACAGATCCTTATTATGATGACACAACAAAGGTTACTATGCTCACCAACAGCGCTCCATTTTATGATGAGCAGGGGAAATTTAAAGGCGTAGTTACAGGGGATCTTGATTTTGTTACATTACAGAAATTAATTCGCAATATTCATTTAAACATCAAGGCTAATGTCTACCTTTTGAATAAAGAAGGGGAGTATCTAGCTAATCCAGACCAAAATAAAGTAATGACAGCCAAAATCACTGAAGGCCCTAACCAGAGCTTGAGTCAAGCAGCCAGAACTATCTTCGCTACCTCAGAGGGAATGTTCAGATACTCCCAAGCAGGACCAAGAAGAGTTTATTATGCACCCGTACCGGGCTTCGGTTGGACACTGGCCATTGACGTTTCAGAAGCTGACCTATTCGCCCCTTTAAATGCTTTGTTGTACCGAATGCTTATGGTCTTTATCTTGGCTATCGCGGTCGTGGGGACAGTCCTGCTTCTATACAGTCGCTATATTATTAATAACATCCAATTGGTCAACGAGTTCGCGACAGCTATTGTTCAAGGCGATCTCAGCAAAAGTATTGTGGTTCGATCTAAAGATGAGTTTGGACAGATGACGGAGAAGCTCATCAAGATGATGGGGAATTTCCGAAAAGTTAATGAAGAGCTAGAGAGCAAAGTATTGCTTCGCACCCAAGAGCTCACTGCGACAAACGAGGAGCTCATTGCTATGAATGAGGAGATACTGGCGACAAATGACAAACTAAACGATGAGATAGACCAGCGCCATCAGCTCCAGCAGGAAGTGCAAGAGAAGAATTCCGAACTGTCCGTTGCGATGGAAAATCTGAAAAATACACAGTCGTATCTTATTCAATCAGAAAAAATGGCGTCTTTAGGCGTTCTGGTAGCCGGCATTGCCCATGAAATCAATACCCCAATAGGTGTGAGCATTACTGCGGCTTCCCATTTCAATGAACTTTCCCATGATTTAAAGAATGAATTCGAGACTGGTTCCCTCGATAATCAAACGACCAATGAATATTTATCCGATATGGTTGAGATTTCATCGATCATTCAGTCAAACTTGAAGAGAGCTTCCAGTCTTGTCAAGAGCTTCAAACAGGTTTCGGCAGATCAGTCGAGTGAAGAGCAGAGAACCTTCAACATTAAAAATTATATTGGGGAGGTAATTTTCAGCCTTCAGCCCAATTTAAAAAAGACAAAGCTTCAAATTGAAATAATCTGCGATGATAATATAACTATCAAGAGTTTCCCCGGCTCATTCTCTCAAATATTTACTAATCTTATCATGAATTCCCTGACGCATGCTTTTGATCTGGGTAGTGAAGGTAGAATAGTAATTAAGGTTGAGAAAGAAGACAATTGGTTACTGCTGGAATACTCGGACAGCGGCAAAGGAATCAACAGCGAAATACTACCCAAAATCTTCGATCCGTTTTTCACAACAAATCGTGGTAAGGGTGGAACCGGACTTGGACTATATATTCTTTACACCTTGATCAGCCAGAAATTCGGTGGAACAATCAAATGTGAGAGTATTCCAGGGAAAGGGACGAAATTTATAATTAGATTAAATATTGAAGAATAACACATATTAAGGTCCTAAATCATTACATTATTTTTACAATAACTTTACACTGATTACCTTACATCTTAACACTAGGGTGCTATACTTATGTTAGACAAGAATAAGTATAGACGATAAAGGCGAACTTAGTGAAAGTTAAAGACGAAAAGCCACGGATCTTCCATATTAAGCTAAAGATAGCCGGGTAACCGTCTAAATTACATTTTATTAGTAAAGCCTTTGTCGCCATGCCTTTTTAGGTTGGCGATTTTTATTTGCAGTAGCTACCAAGGTCTCTTGTTTGATATTCAATAACTGAAATTGAATAGTGGAGGATAACATGCATACTAACGATGATTTTCGGCCTGCAGTTTCTTCAAACGAGTGGAAAGTCCTCATCGTAGATGATGACCAGGAAATCCATACGGTGACAATGATAACTCTAAAAAGGTTTAAATTTTTGGGCAAATCTGTCAAATTCCTGAATGCTTATAGTGCCAAAGAAGGAAAGGAAATGCTTTCCGATAACTCTGACATAGCTGTGGCCTTCATTGACGTAGTTATGGAAGAAGACGACGCCGGCTTAAAACTGATTCATTTCATTAGGAAAGAATTAAAAAACCAACTTGTCAAAATCATTCTGAGAACCGGTCAACCGGGTTTTGCCCCCGAACGCAGCGTAGTTGTCAATTATGACATAAACGATTACAAGGAGAAAACCGAGCTGACTTCTCAAAAACTAACAACTACGCTTATCACGGCCCTCAGATCTTATCAGGACCTGTATATTATCGAATGCAACAGGCACGGTTTAAAGAAGATTGTCGAATCGTCCTCAACCATATTTAGAATTCAATCTGTGCAGATTTTCACAGAGGGAGTTCTGGAACAGATTTCCGCTTTATTAAGGATAGAATCCGGATCATTTTTTGGACAAATTTTTAATGGCACTGCCGACGAGATTGAAAATCAGGAATGCCGGATAATTTCTTCTGCCGGAAAGTACCAGGGTATGGATGGAGATAATCTATTTAATAATAGTCTGACCAATAAGCATCCCCTTGAGCTGATTAAAGAGGCCTGTCAGAAGGAAGAAAATATCTACAAAGATAACTGTTTTGTTATTTACTTTAAAACGACAAATGGGATTATAAACATCATTTACTTTGAAGGAATCCGCCAGCTGGATGAATGGGATATCCAACTGATTGAAGTCTTTGCCTCAAACTTAACGATTGCCTTAGAAAACATATATTTAAAAGAAGAATTGGATGAAAACCAGAAAGAAGTCATCCAAACAATGGGCGAAATGCTGGAAATGCGTTCCAGTGAAACAAGCAACCATGTCAAAAGAGTCGCCGAGATTGGAAAAGTTATAGGAAGAGCAGTTAACTTAAGTGAAAATGAACTTGAAATTTTAGAACTTGCAGCTGCTTTTCATGATATAGGCAAGGTTGTCATACCGGATAGTATTCTCAACAAACCTGGTAAGCTTACTCCTGAAGAATTTGAAATTATCAAACAGCATTCAGCCACGGGTAGCGCTATATTAAGCAAGTCAAATCGCCTGTTGTTTAAGTACGGGGCAATTATTGCAGGGCAACACCATGAGAAATATGATGGGACAGGTTATCCTAAGGGCTTGAAGGATCAGGAAATACATCTATTCGGACGTATAATAGCCATTGCCGATGTATTCGATGCTTTGACAAATAATAGGGTTTATAAGAAAGCATGGACATTTGAGGAAGCCGTTAAGTATATAGAAAAGCAAAAGGGTACGCATTTTGATCCTGTTCTGATTGATAAATTTATGAAAAATATTGTTGAAATCAGGGAGATATTCGAAAAATACCGACCGATGCAGTTACCCTTATTATCAACGAGCTAGATTGCTTTTTTCAGTAAGATATTCGAATGTAAACTTCCCTCTGATTTGTATTATATACAATACCTCTGCAGCTTGGTTTTGACATTAGATTGCACACCGTCAGGATGCGAGATTAGAGCGCAAAGAAATTATTTTGTTTCTATATTTTTATTATTTCGTAAATGATTGGATGTGATGTGATGTCATGCCTAAATTAGAACTTTTAATGCCCGGCTCAATCAGAGTCGGAGACATTTTAGCTACGGACATATTCACGAGTAATGGTGTATTACTCATGCTTGCTGGTAATCGGGTTACTAAAGAAAATGAATATCGACTTTTGGCTCAAGATATCTATGTGTGTCCTACTCTTCTCAGCAATGTGCCAAATGATACGCCTGAACCACGGTCTGAACCGGAGCCGGAGTTATCTCCTCAAAATGTAACATCCTTCCAAGAATCCGAGAAAGTTCAGCCCACTGAGGAACACCTGATGGAAGAGGAGGAGAGGGAAGAGCCGGTACATGCTCTCGCTGACTCACTTTACCGAGATATGATGGCGGTTTACGCAGAAATATATTGTCACGGGTTGTCGCAAACACACGAACGTCTAATTGTAGAAAAAGTAATCTACCAAGCTGTAGGGGAACTTCTAACGAAAGGGCGCTGGTTTTTTGATTTTAATGCCTTGCTTATGGCTGATAATTATACTCAGATTCATTCAGTTAATGTAGCTCTTATATCAGCTTTAATAGGACAAGAATTAGGATATAAGTCCGCGCTTTTGAGCGAACTTATTCTGGCGGCCTTCATACATGACCTGGGACGCAAACAAATTCCTCTCATGATTATGAACAAACCGGGATTGTTAACAACCCAAGAATTCGAGTATGTAAAAAAACATGTTAATTCGGAACGCATTAATCTATCTAATAAGATTCCTGACTCTGTCAAAGAAGTTATTCAACAACATCATGAACGTTGGGACGGATCAGGTTATCCTAAGGGACTCACTCAAAACGCGATTCATCCTTTTGCCCAAATTGTGGCAGTAGCGGATGTCTTCCATGCTTTAATTTCAGACCGTCCCCAACGAAAAGCTTTGTCGTTAAATGATGCCTTCGAATGGATCCGCTCCGGAGCAGGAACACAATTTAACCCTGAAGTGGTTAAATTATTTGATAAGGTGATTACTTTGTATCCCACAGGAGCAATGGTTATGTTAAATACCGGAGAGACTGGGCGGGTTATAAAGTCACCGAAAGGCTACTCTAACAGGCCTCAGGTTCGATTGGTTTTCGATTCGAGGGGACAATATATTCGCGACTATATTATTAAAGATTTACAAGAATGTCATACACTGTTTATTAAAAATGTTGTGTATCCTAAGGTTTGATCCACATTATGTAATTACATCCTCATTTCCGGATCAGTTTCCATTTATTCATCTAATTAATTATGCCTATCTGAGAGGCAATAAAAGAGCAAGTTTCATGTGCAGGGAGGGTAAGAAAAGATGGCTAAAACAGTATTAATTGCCGATGATTCAGCGTTTATGCGTCACGTATTAGCTGGGATTTTTAAGAAATATGGTTTTGAAATTGTAGGTGAAGCTACAAATGGACTTGAAGCAATCGATCTATACCGCAGATATCATCCTGATGTCGTAACTATGGATATCACGATGCCTGAAGTTGATGGTTTAAAGGCTATTAAAGAGATTCACAGTCAAGATCCCAAGGCTTGCATTCTAGTTGTTAGTGCAATGGGGCAAAACAGCGTTGCTCTGGAAGCGTTTGAGTATGGAGCGAGCGATTTCATAGTGAAGCCATTTCAACCGGATAGAATTGCTCAGGTTCTAAAACATTTAGGATTTATGTAATTCTTGCAAAGTCTTAAACTACTTAAATGCTCATTACAAAACAGCGATATCAAGACAGTTAAGTCTAATTTTACTGAATTTACACCTAACTTTCACCATATCTTTACACTAGTTGACTTATTTCTTAACACTATGATGCTATACTTACTTAATATTAAAAAGAATGTCCCTGTGCAAGGCTAAGTTAAACTTGGTGAATTATATGAACGCCCAGATGATCAAGGGCATCTCTATTGTGAAGATCTTAAGGATACAAAATTCTTTTAAGTTGAATACTGGAGGCTAACATGCAACAAAATACTAATTATGATTTTCAACCTGCAGTTTCTTCAAACGAGTGGAAGATCCTCATTGTGGATGATGACCAAGAAATCCATGCAGTAACAATGATAACTTTAAAAAGGTTCCGCTTCATGGGTAAACCTATCCGATTCTTAAATGCCTATAGCGCAAAAGAAGGCAGAGAAATACTTGCCAATAATTCCGACATAGCTGTGGCTTTTATTGACGTGGTCATGGAAGAAGAGGATGCCGGATTAAAGTTGGTTCATTTTATCAGGAAGGAATTGAAAAACCAGCTCGTTAAAATCATCCTGAGAACCGGTCAACCGGGATTTGCCCCCGAACGAAGCATAGTGGCCAATTATGATATAAATGATTACAAGGAAAAAACCGAACTGACTTCTCAAAAACTGACAACTACGCTTATCACAACACTTAGGTCGTACCAGAACTTGTATATTGTTGAATGTAACAGACATGGTTTACAGAAGATTATCGATTCATCTTTAACCTTATTCAGAATTCAATCTTTGCAGATTTTCACAGAAGGAGTCTTAGAACAGGTCGCAGCCCTAATCAGAATAGAATCCGGATCGTTTTTTGGACAGATTCTAAGTATAGCTGCCGGTGAAATTGAAGACCAAGAATGCCGGATAATCTCTTCTGCCGGAAAGTTCCATGGTATGGATGGAGAGAATCTATTCAATGATAGCCTGACCAATAAACATCCTATTGAGATGATTCAAGAGGCCTGTCAGCAGAAACAAAACATCTACAAGGATAATTGCTTGGTTATTTACTTTGAAACGACAAATGGGATTAAAAACGTTATTTATTTCGAAGGAATCCGCCAGCTGGCTGAATGGGATATCCAACTGATTGAGGTCTTTGTATCAAACCTGACAATCGCCTTGGAAAACATCTATATCAAGGAAGAGTTGGTCGAGAATCAGAAAGAAGTTATCCAAACGATGGGTGAAATGCTGGAAATGCGTTCTATCGAAACAAGTAATCATGTAAAAAGGGTCGCCGAGATTGGAAAAATCATTGGCAAAGCGATTAGTCTTAACGAAAATGAACTGGCAATTCTGGAACTTGCGGCAGCTTTTCATGATATCGGTAAGGTTTCCGTGCCTGATAAAATTCTTAACAAACCCGGCAAGCTTACTCCTGAAGAATATGAAATTTTAAAGCAGCATTCAATGATCGGGAGTGCAATTTTAAGCAAGTCGGATCGTCCGCTGTTCAAGTATGGGGCAATCATTGCCGGACAACACCATGAAAAATATGACGGGACAGGCTATCCCAAAGGCTTGAAGGATCAAGAAATCCACCCATTCGGACGTATAATAGCCATTGCGGTTATCTTCGATGCCTTGGTCAGCAGTAGGATTTACAAAGCAGCATGGACATTTGAGGAGGCGGTTGAGTATATCGAAAAGCAAAAGGGTACGCAATTTGATCCCGTTCTGATCGAGAGGTTCATGGATAATATTGAGGAAATTAAAGAAATATACAGAAAATATCCATAATGATATTCTATAAAACTGTTGTGAAAATAGTTCAAACAAACTTACAATGATTTTCAAATGTAAGGAGATGTATTATGGATAAGTTAGATTTCAGAAATTCACTCCGCTTAAAAGCAATCATCGCCGTTTTTGCTGTGCTACTGTTAAGTTCAAGCCTTATTACATGGCTAAATTATTTAACGGCACGACAGCAGATCCTGAGTACCATGAACATAAGTGCCGCACAGACCGTTAAAATTAACGCGTATCAGTTATCAACCTGGGTACAGACGAGACTTGCCGAAGTGACGGTTTTTGCCAATACTAAGGAAGTAAAATCTATGGATTTTGAGACCGCAATGGCTTATCTAAATAAAGAACAAGAACGGCTTAAAAGCGAGTACACAACAATAGGATTATGTGACACAACAGGAAAACTTGTGTTGCAGGACGGCAAGGGTGGAACTTTTCCCATCGACATACATAACGAGGAATCATTTCCTCAAATTATGAAAGGAACGAGCTCTATTTCCAATCCTTTTGTGGATAAAGCCGATGAATCCAGGTATATTATCACTGCTGAAGTACCTGTCAGCGATGAAAATGGAAAAGTTGTCGGTCTTGTAAGCGGAGCAAGTCCAATAAACACAGTATTTGAAACGAATACCAAATTTCATTTAGGAAAGACAGATAAAGTCTTTATTATTGATAAGAATGGATTAGTTCTTCATCATCCTCAAAAAGAGATGATACTAAAATACAATATGCTGAAAGACGGAAATGAAACGTATAACAATGCCATAAAAAACCTGATTAATTTAAAAAGTGGGAGTCAGACTATTACGGTAAACGGGGAAGAGAGGATTGTCTTTGCTGAAGCAGTACCTGCAACAGATTGGTTCATGGTACTTGATGTACCAGTAAAGGAATATACAAGTCCCTTAAACGACATGCTTAAGGTAGCATTTGGTACAACTGGAGCATTTGTTATTCTGATTATTATTTTGGTGACCATATTTCTTAACAAGTTTTTCTTGAGAATTAGTAGTGTAGCTTCCAAAATAAACGAAATTGCTGTTGGCGGGGGCGATTTAACAAAAGAGATCGATGAAAAATACAAGGACGAAATCGCTCAACTGGCAGTTAACTTTAATTGCATGCAGAATTCTCTTAAGTCAATCATTAAAAGTGTCATTCAGGAATCACGAACAGTTAAAGAAAATATCACCGTCGTAGAAAACAACATGGAAAAACTGAATGAGAAAATTGAAAGTGTATCGGTTACAACTGAGCAAATGTCAGCAGGGATGGAACAGACAGCTGCTTCAGCCGAGCAAATAAGTACAACTTCGGGTGAAATCGAAAGCGCTGTTGGCTCGATTTCAAGAAAAGCACAGGAGGGGGCTGTTTCGGCAGTCGAAATCAGCAAAAGGGCAGAAAGACTAAGTAATAGTGCTCTCGAGTCACAGAAAACGGCAATCCAGACTCGTTCACAGGTAAATGAAAAACTTCGGGAGGCTATAGAACAGTCTAAAGCAATCGAAAAAATCAATGTATTATCCGATTCCATATTGCAAATCACTTCCCAGACAAACCTCCTAGCCTTAAATGCTGCCATCGAGGCTGCAAGGGCAGGGGAGGCAGGTAAAGGATTCGCAGTAGTCGCAGATGAAATAAGAAAGCTGGCTGAGAATTCAAAGAATACCGTTAATGAAATTCAAAATATCACAAAGCAGGTTATCTTCTCTGTTGAGAACCTTGTAGAAGGTTCTCAACAGGTCTTGAACTACATTGAGACAAATGTAATGAAGGACTACGAATTAATGGTCGAGACAGGAGAGCAATACTTCAAAGATGCGGAAACGTTCAGCAGCATGGCTTGCGATCTTAGTGCGACGTCTGAAGAATTAGCTGTTTCGTTGGAAAATATAAGTAAGGGTATAACAGAAATTGCCAAAGCAAACAGTGAGTCCGCTGAAGGTACACATAACATTGCTCAGAATGTTACTGTAGTGGTAAAGAGTGCCAACGAAATAACAGCCATGGTGGATTATACCCGAGAAAGCTCTGATAAACTAATGGGCATGGTTGAAAAGTTTAAAGTCTGAGGCAATATCCTAAAATTTCAGATGCAGAAGTGATTGGGCTGTAAATTCATCTTAGGAGGAATAATTTTGAAAGGCTCTATAAAACAAAAAATATTCGTTTTAATTCTATCATTATCCATCATTCCAACATCTCTTTTAGGCTTCTACAGTTATGAAAATGCGAATTCAGTTCTCGCTTCGGAATTAAAAACATCAACATCCCAATCAGTTACTAAGGTTGAAGAAACTTCCAACATGTTTATGAAAGGGATCGAAGAAAGTGTCGATAGATTGAGCACAGAACCATCGGTTGTAAATTTATCTGCCCAGGATTACGACAGTCAAGATTTTGGTGTCTATAAATCTTATATGGACTCTCATAAAGATGTACTAAGCGTGTATATAGGAACTCCTGATAAGAAAATGGTTCAATACCCTAATGGTCCCGATGATAAGCTTCCAGATGGATATGACCCAACTACAAGGCCATGGTACACACAGGCTATAAAGGCTAACGCGCTGATTTGGACAGAACCTTATATAGATGCAGGCACACATAAACTTATTGTCACAGTTGCCAAGCCAGTATACAACCCCTCAACTAAGGCGCTTGTAGGAGTTCAAGCAATTGATATCTCGCTAGATTCTTTGTCCCAAATTATCGAAAAAATGAAAATCGGTCAACAAGGTTATCTGATAATCCTTGATAAGTCACTTAATGTGATGGTATCCCCTAATAAAGATCAATTAGGAAAGGTTCTTCCCATTTCTCAACTTAAAGACGGATTAGTTAAGCAAAACACTGGAGTGATCGATTATACCTATAACGGAAAAAAACAGTTTGGAGCGTTTGACACCTTTACTAAAACGGGTTGGAAATTTATTGGAGTGATGAGTTATGACGAGATCCATGCCGCAACCTTCGAAATTTTGATTCATACCGCTGTAGCTGCTGCACTTTTGGCGATCCTGGCAATCATTATCGGATTTCTCTTTTCCAATACCTTTACTAAAGCATTAAACTCGTTAGTTGAAGAAACTAAGAAAATTGGCAGTGGAGACTTTACCGTTAGAAACCAAGTGACAGCCAAAGATGAAACTGGTATTTTAGCTTCAACCATCAATGGTATGGTTGAAGAGTTAGGGAGATTAATGGAAAATATTCAAAATATTTCCTTGCAGGTAAGTACTTCGGCCGATACTTTAGCGAGTACTGCAGAAGAAACCAGTGCCACTGCAGAAGAAGTCACAACAACCGTAGGACAGATCGCCACGGGAGCTTCAAACCAAGCTACTCAAGCTGAGCAAGGATCTTTGCTCGTAGATCAGTTATCCAGACAATTTAAAAAGCTGGCAGGTACTACGGACAGTATGTTGCATGCCTCTCAAGAGGTGGCACAGTCCAATACAATCGGCATCACTTCTATCCAAGAACTTACGGAAAAAACAGAGACTAACAAAGTCGCCATAAATAAAATCGAAAACGTCATTTTATCACTTAATGAAAAAGTGCAAGCAATTAGTACCATTCTCCAAGCCATTAGCATGATTTCCGATCAAACGAACCTTTTAGCTTTGAACGCCTCGATTGAGGCTGCACGTGCAGGGGAAGCAGGGCGTGGTTTTTCAGTTGTTGCGGAAGAAATCCGCAAGTTAGCTGAACAGTCTTCTAACTCAGCTAATGGAATTCGCGAAATTGTTACTGACATTCAAAGAGAAAGCCAACATGCCGTCGGTGTGATGCAAGAAGTTCAGAATTTCACAGTTGAACAAATGTCTGCTGTCTCGGAGGTTGATAAGTCGTTTGGAGCCATTTCGCAAGCTATCGATACAATCAACGAAATCATTCGGCAAAATACAAATGAAATGAAAGAAGCCTCTCAGAGCAGTCATGAAATTGTCGAAGTTTTGCAAAATATCTCAGCAGTTTCTGAGGAAACTGCTGCTGCTTCTGAACAAGTGAATGTTTCAATGAGAGAAACAGCTAACGCTGTAGAACATGTCGCTTCAACTGCTGAAGAATTAAATAATTTTGCCGGCAAATTGACCCAAGAAATTCAAAAATTTAAGGTTAGCGCCTAAGAAATTTTCAAGGGGGTCGAAGGCCTAGGTCTTCGACCCCCTTGAAATGCTGTTTTATGCTAATTATACATCAGGAAAATCTTTTATACGCGGCCAGTAAAAGTTAAGTAAAGCAGAAGCGCATTTAAGACGATAATTAGACTGGTAATGATGAAAGGGAATCCGTCCTGGCAACAAACTTTTAATGATTTCAGGGATTCAAAAATCTAAGCGAAATCGTCATTTGACCTCCTTCCCGAATGGGTTAGCTGCAGCTAACTTCATAGGATGGTTCTGAAATAGAATACGTGAGAAGAATAAATTTGTTCATAGATACCTATTAAAGGTTGGTTTGACTTCTGCCGATACTTATCATAGATGAGTTAATCAAAGGGGGAATCTATGTGGATATCGCAGCAATGTCAATTGCGCTTAGTCATAGTAATGTTCAACAACAGGTAAGCGTGGCAGTCACTAAAATGGCGATGGGAGCTATAGCAACGCAAGGTAATTTAATAGTGGCTCTAGCAAGTGCGACAACCAAGGCCATGGAATCGTCCGTTCAGCCAAATTTAGGAGCTAATCTTGACATACAAGCATAAGTAACGGCAACTCATTTAGAAACATAGCTAGTTACTTTATTAATATCTTGCGAGCTGAGGGCAATTTGTCTCTGTTTTGCAGATTACTCAGGCGGCTATAAAAGAGTAGCTTGGGATGGAAAAATACTGAAGACCGTAAAGTTCTCTCGTCGCAATAACGGAAGGACTTTGGTTTTGCGCTATGCTTATCTCCCTTACTGAGGATCTTTAGTAAGGATCTTTCAAGTATACAGAATTCATAAGCAAAGAATATTGAAGGACTGTCTAAAACCGTGCTACAATTCCAAGCACAAGGAGTGCCCAACCGATAATCCTTAGGTCAGGAAAAGAACGAAAACAAAGCAATGGCGCTTTGAGAATACTCGAAAGAGTAGCTCAAGGCGCTATTTTATTTGACGAATTGGAGGGTTCATATATGAAAAAGATTGAGGCAATCATCCGTCCGGTTAAGCTGGACAAAGTGAATGACGCCTTATGCGCTTGCGGATTCATCGGCTTAACAATGACTCAGGTCGTTGGTTGCGGTAAACAGAAAGGACATACGCGGCTCTGTCGCGGCGTAGAATATACAGCACAACTTATTCCCAAGGTGAAGATCGAAATCTTAGTTATGGATCACTTAGTTGAGGAAATTGTCCGGATCATAACAAATGAAGGGCGGAGAGGGGAAACCGGTGACGGTAAAATCTTTGTTTCGGACATGGATAATGTGTACCGGATAAGAACGGGAGCTGATGAAGAACAAGCAACAATCAGTACACTGTAGAATAATTTGCCTAAATTAAGAATACGAAAAGCCGCCTGTGTAGAGTAGGCGGCTTTTCGTATTTATCTGTAAAGCGTGGTAAGGTGCTAAGAAAGGGGAGTTTAACTTGTTCATATGAATACTTTTGATTTTAGTTAATTAAGTTACTATGCAGTTAATCTTTTAACGGTATCGATCAATTCTTGTAAATCAAAAGGTTTAATTACTAACGCTTGGTAAGAATCTTTAGGTGGTAAAATTTCCGCTGTAGGGATTGAACCAGTGATAATAGTTACCGGAATATAATTATACTTCTGATCCGATCTCAGCTTTTCCACTAAATCCTTTCCGCTCATTCCAGGCATTTTAAGGTCTACCAGGATGATATCCGGTTTAATTCCTTTTTCTAATTTAGCATATGCCTTCGAACAATTATCAAATGCAACAACGTTGTGTCCTTCATCTGACAGTGCTAGTTGGATAACCATTGATATTAAAGGATTGTCATCGACCGTGTAAACAATAGCCATGGATTTTAACTCCTTTCTACAGATTAACTTAATTAACTTACTATGAAATATTTCTCTATCATTACTATACAACGACTTATCAGCAAAATTTGTTGTGGTATGTCGAGGTTAAATTCATTAATATTTGTAAAATTTGGGACATAGGAAGGATTTAGTTAACAACCTGTCGAAATAATTTCATTTAAAGGGGAAAGGGAGGACGAAGCTATTGAATTTTTATGAAAAAACGATTGATGATTTATTTGAATCAGTAGCTCAGGTGGTAGGCATTCACGTTTTCGTAATAGTTTTAGAACGGGCCTTATGGAAGACTAAATTAAAATATGAAGAAGCAGTTATGATTCAGATTTCAGAAGATGGAGTTTTATTACGCGAATTAAGTGAAGTAGAACCTGATCGTGCCACCCTGGTGGCCCATGAATTCCTGATTAATATAGTAAACACCCTCGGACATCTAGTCGGAAGACAACTTGCCAAACAGTTGACTGAGGAGCTCGATGAACTGGTTATTGAAAAGTAGCAATAGGCGTTAGAGAGGAAGAGTTAGCATTGGATAGAGTTTCGACTGGTATCTCGGCACTTGATCAGATTCTGGGTGGAGGTTTACCAAAGGGTTCTACCATATTACTGGTTGGACGACCAGGTACCGGAAAAACAATCTTGGCTCATCAGATGATGTTCAAAAATGCCGAAAACGATGATAAGGTCTTATATTTAACTACTCTAGCGGAACCACAAATTAAAATAATGCGCTTTCAACAAGAGTTTAGTTTTTATGATACTGACAAAGTACTAAAAAGTGTAATTTATAAAGATTTGGGTAGTGTGTTACGCAAACAAGGATCGACTCAAACTATGAAACTAATTGATAATTATCTTAAAAAATTCCAACCGAAAATGATTTTCGTTGATACAATCAAAACCTTCGCGGATATCATCCCCGATCCGAAAGAATTTCGAGAATTTATTACTGATCTATCCGTTCGTTTAACAACTTGGGGTTGTACGACAGTTCTTTTGGGGGAGTACTCGGAAGAGGATATAGAAATGAGAGCAGAAAGTGCTATCGCCGACGGAATTATTTATCTCTATGGCACGGAAGAAAAAAGACAACAGAAAAGGTACTTGCGAGTCTTAAAAATGCGAGGAACCAGCCATTCTCATGGTGAAGCCGTATTTAAGATTTCTGGCGATGGAGTAAGTGTCTATCCTCGTTTAAATTCCATGGTATTGAAACAAAACTTCACTCAGTATTCGGAACGACTTTCGACAGGGGTACCAAAGCTGGATGAGTTAATGGGGGGAGGCATTCCTAAAGCATCAACCACTTTAGTTACAGGGCCTTCCGGTTCAGGTAAAACTCTGTTAGCACTTAGCTTCGCCTTAGAAGGTGTAAAGTCCGGAAGTACAACTATCTTTGTATGTTTAGAAGAGAATCCTTTACAAATAATCAATAACGCTAGGCAATTTGGTATGGACATTAGGCCCTATATTGATGAGGGCATTTTACATATAGTCTACATTTCTCCGGTTGAACTAGATGTTGACGAGCATTTCTATCGAATTCAGAAGCTTGTCCATGATGTCGGGGCCCAAAGGTTGATCATTGATTCCATCTCTTCCTTCGAGATCGGAATGAGAGATAAGGTGAAATATACGGATTTCATTTGGTCACTTACCGATTATTTCAAGTCAAATGGAATTTCCGTTCTACTGAACCACGAAAAGCCTGATTCCTCCACCTTATCAACTCTTACAAAATATGGTATCAGTTTTCTCGTCGATAATCTGGTCCTCTTGACCTTTAAAGAGGATGGTATTATCTTTAAAAAGTATTTAAGAGTTATCAAGATGCGCGGCAGCAAGCATTCGACAGAACTTAAAGAATTGATCATTGATGAATTAGGTTTATCGATACGTTAATTAATCGTTTGAAGGGAGGAAACGTCAATCGAGACGGAAAAGTATGGTTTCCTGAATTCTGCACGTTGGCTTAGCTTTTTAGAATGTACAGCACAAGGGCTACAGCTGAATTTAAGCATTGTATCGAATAGTGGCAAAGTAGAATTTCAATCGTCAAGAACATGTTCCGCATGCCAAAATTTAATTCTCGATTTCTCCCTTATTGAAGATTTAAACTCTGACGAGTTTACAAATCTTCATGAGCTATTCAACTTCAGAACTGATGACACCCTATTGACCTTTCCATTAGAACCCGGACTTAGAATGATAGTTCAAGAGTGTTTATGTACTAAGGAAACATTATATCCTCCACTAAAAGATCGCGCATCTATTGCGGCCAAATTACTAACTAACTTTTTGACAGCCTTTAAGCATGAGTATAATAGCGGACAACGAGTCCTTGAACTTTCAATTCTGCGCCAAATGAATCAAATAGTATTGTCTTTATTTCATGGAGATGCGGATGCTTTAAAAAGAAGTTTTGAATTAATTCTTAGTGCCTTAATTATCATTTTAGAGGCCGATGGCAGTTGGGTTCAATTTGGAAACGAGCAGACCGATCTTTTCATTAAAGGAGATGAAATCCTGGTAAATGCCTATCTTTCCGGGGCGGAAGGGGTGGCCCAACAAGTCGATATTTCCTATGGTCGGTTCAAATGTTACTTAGGCGTTCTTACACCAATTGATAAAAACCAAGCAAATGAACTAATCTCCTTAATGGCCCAAGAATGCGCAATTATTCTGGAGATAGATAACTTATTTAAACTGCTAAATAAACAGTTAGCTAATGTGCTTGGGGCTATGAATAGCGCAATCTTATTGGTAGATCACAAGAAAAATATCACCTATGTAAATAAGGCAGCGAACAAATTGTTTAACAAATCGTTTGTTAACTTGGTTGGAGCTTCGATGGTAACTATCGAAGGACCTTGGGTTTCGGTCATTGAAGCTGGTCTGACATTTCCCGTTCATGGTCAGATGGAATCACTCAAAAAAAATCGCAAGGCGGATAATTTGTGTTGGATCGATTGGCAGGTCGCACCAATTCTTGACGAAAAAGCAATCGTGGGTTGGTTAGTGATCGCCGACGATCGATCCGATTATTATCGTTGGCAGTCTGCCGCTCGGCGAGCAGAACGCTTTGCTTCGACGTCTATGATGATCGGAACGCTGGCCCATGAGTTAAGAAATCCCCTAAGTGCCGCCTATGGACTTTTGCAGCTTATGGGAAAAAAGCGCAATCCAGATCAGACGAGGAGCTATGTAAATCTGGCCATACGAGAGATAGAACGAGTCACACGTCTTCTCAACGAATTCCTTCTGCTAGGGAAACCTGCAACGATTTCTGCTGAACCCCTTGACCTAGTGACTTTTATCGAAGAATTGTTTCCATTACTGGAGGGCGAAGCTCTGGATACAGATATCCAGGTTCTCATTGACACCGAAAAGGTGGCACCTGTAAGGGCCGATGCCGGACAACTTACTCAAGTGATCTTGAATCTGGTTCGTAATGCTGTTCAGGCATTGGAAGAAAAACAGGGAATTGTTAAAATCTCATTAAATCAAAAAAACGATCAAGTAGAAATCCGGATTGAAGATAATGGACCGGGCTTTGTCCCTGAAGTAATAGACCAATTATTTACACCGTTTTTCACAACAAAAGAAAGAGGAACAGGTTTAGGGCTTGCGGTAGTTAAAGCGATCATTCATAATCACGATGGTGACGTTGAAGCAAGCAATTCACCACAAGGTGGAGCAGTCTTTACAGTTACGCTTCCGATTGCCAGCTTTGAGAGGCAAGAAATTGATGTTGCCTTAATAGTCAATGATAAAATCTTGAGCTATTCGTTGGAGAAAGCCTTGAAAGTTCTCCATCAGCGCGTAAAGGTTCTGGAGATGAGTGATTTTGAAAACGATACTAGCCGGATTAGCTGCACATTGCCCAAACTAATTATCTTTGAGGGATTACTCGAAAATAATAGACTTATAAAAATAGAAGAAATTCATAGGATCTGGTCGGAAGTTAAGATCATAATATTAGGGGATTTTTCACAGAATAACAATTTTCAGGGAAAAGGAGTAAGGATTTTAGATAAACCTTTTGAAATCACTCAAATAATAAGCACTATTAAGAATATGAATATCGCCCTTTCTTAGTGCAACCGAATAAAAAACTGCAGATCATACAAAGGAGCTTAATTGTTTTGAGAAAAATTATCTGGATATTTATATTTGCCGCAATTTTAGCTACTGCCGGCTGTTCTAAAAAATCTACCGGTAATCAGCCCACTAATACTCCACAACCTTCCACCCAACCGGCTCAGTCGCCATCTGCCCCACAAACTCAAAGCGCCAATGTGATTTCACAATTAGCGTTTAATTGGATAGACTTTAAGAACGACATGTTGAGCCCTAAAGGTCTTACAATTGATGGAAAACCGGACGGTCATTTTCATCTTACGATGGCCTTTGCTGAAGCGACAAAAATCAAGTATATTATCATGAGATATACAGAATTCGGAGAACATGTGCAATGGGCCTGGGAATACAACACAACGGTTCCCATCGTTGGTTCTCCAATCGCTGTATTTAATAATGGCCCCCTGGTGTCGCCAGGAACGGATAAAGGCTTAGCCTGCCCAGCAGGTAATACAGACTTAGACTTATATATTTCTGAGCTCAACAATGAAAATGGTAAGGATACGTTTAAATTTGAAAATGGCCAAACCATTAGTATTCAGATTAAATACATAACTAAGTCGGGGGAAGAGAAGGAATTGGATTCAACGACAGTAGTGCATTTGTGAGACATTTCGTATCCCAGCCTTGTCCAAGGCTGGGATGAGGCTGTAGACTTTCCGGCGCAAGTTGTCTCTCTTTTATTTCGATCAGAATCATGGTATTATTCAAATTAAGAGTTTTTTGTCAACCATTATTGCGCGACGAGGCCATAGACAAAGTGCTATGGCCTTATACATATTTATTCCCTTTAGGATTAGACTATTCTACTTCCAGTAATGCAGTTTTAAATATTAGATTGATGGAGGATTGTGGATTATATGGAATCACAAATAGTTAAGCGAATTTACGTCGAAAAAAAGCCGGGTTATGATATTGAAGCCCAGGGTCTCTATAACGATCTATTAGAAACTCTGGGAATTGAAGGGTTGGCAGGTCTAAGAGTCATTAACCGTTATGATATTTCCGGAATTACGGATGAGGAGTATTTAAAGTCCCGTCCGATTATTTTTGCCGAGCCTCCGCTGGATCTGGTGTTTGATGAGCACCTCGAAATCCCCCCTGAGGACCTGGTTTTTGCCACGGAATACCTGCCCGGTCAGTATGATCAACGGGCGGATTCAGCGGCCCAATGTGTGCAGATCTTGACTCAGAAAGAGCGGCCCAATATAACCTCAGCTAAAGTAATTGTTTTGAAGGGTTTATTATCGGCGAAAGATTTCTGTCGAATTAAGGATTACTGTATTAACCCCGTCGAATCCCGAGAAGCATCCTTAGAAAAACCCCCGAGTCTGGAATTCGAGTCAGTAATTCCGCCGGATGTTGAAATTATCGCTCATTTTATTGAAAAGACGCCTGCTGAGTTAAGCTCATTCTTTCATGAAATCGGTTTAGCGATGAGTTATGAGGATTTGGCATTTTGTCAGGCTTATTTCCGAGATACAGAGCAGAGAAACCCCACACTTACCGAGATTCGGGTGATTGACACCTACTGGTCAGATCATTGCCGGCATACTACTTTTTTTACCAAGATCGAAGAGGTTTCGATTGCGGAAGGGGATTTTGCTCACCCGTTGACTACGGCCTATCAGGAATACCTCACCTCTCGTGATTATGTCTATGGCGAAAATGCCCTTAACCGAGATGTCTGTCTGATGGACGTCGGTATCTTGGCTATGAAAGAATTGAAGAAAAAGGGACTTTTGCAAGATCTCGACGAATCAGAGGAGATCAATGCTTGCAGTATTGTGGTGAAGGCCGATATTGATGGTCAAAATGAAGAGTGGTTGGTGATGTTTAAGAATGAAACCCATAACCATCCCACAGAGATTGAACCGTTCGGAGGAGCGGCCACTTGTTTAGGTGGCGCTATTCGAGATCCCTTGTCCGGTCGCACATACGTTTATCAGGCGATGCGGGTGACCGGAAGTGGAGATCCCAGGGCAAAGATTGAGGATACCCTGGCCGGGAAATTGCCCCAGAGAAAGATCACGCGGGGCGCGGCTGCCGGTTATAGTTCCTATGGCAATCAAATCGGCCTGGCCACGGGACAGGTTACGGAACTCTATGATCAAGGCTTTGTGGCCAAACGGATGGAAATTGGGGCTGTCATTGCGGCCGCTCCCCGCGCCAACGTTGTGCGCCAAACCCCTGAGCCTGGAGATGTTGTTGTACTGGTCGGCGGGAGAACAGGCCGGGACGGCTGCGGCGGCGCTACAGGCTCTTCTAAGGAGCACACTGCGGAGTCTTTACTGACTTGCGGGGCGGAAGTGCAAAAAGGAAACCCGCCAACCGAGCGAAAGATCCAAAGGCTCTTCCGTATGGCTAACGTAAGTACCCTGATCAAACGCTGTAATGATTTCGGAGCGGGCGGCGTGGCCGTGGCCATTGGGGAGTTAACGGATGGCTTGGAGATTAATCTCGATGCTGTCCCCAAAAAGTATGACGGCCTCGATGGGACAGAATTAGCGATTTCCGAGTCTCAAGAGCGCATGGCCGTTGTTCTGCGTGCCGGAGATTTTGAGAGGTTTGCCGCCTATGCGCAGCAAGAAAACTTGGAAGCAACTTTGGTGGCTCAGGTCACTGATAACCCCAGACTTAAGATGTTTTGGCGGGGACAGACGATTGTCGATCTCAGCAGGGAATTTCTGAATACTAACGGCGTGAAACAGAAAACAAAGGTTCAGGTAAATATTCCTGAGGCAAAGCTTAACTATTTTAAGAGGTTGCCGAACTCAGGCACCAATAGCTTCGTTGCGGAAAACGAAGACTTAGCCTGGCAAGTAGCTTGGCTCGCCAATTTAACTGACTTAAACGTCTGCAGCCAAAAAGGGCTGGTGGAGAGGTTTGACAGCAGCATTGGGATGTCCTCGATCCTGATGCCCTTGGGCGGTAAATATCAAGCGACCCCGGCGGAGGGCATGGCAGCAAAGCTCCCTGTGCTGTCTGGGGAAACGAATACCGCGACCCTGATGACCTATGGCTATAATCCTCAATTAGCTCAATGGAGTCCCTTCCACGGTGCTATGTTTGCTGTCGTTGAGGCAGTAACCAAGATCGTAGCTCTGGGTGGGGATTATCACAGCGTGCGGCTTACCTTGCAGGAGTATTTTGAACGACTGGGAACCGATCCGGAAAAGTGGGGTAAACCCTTCAGCGCTTTACTGGGGGCTTTTTATGCTCAGAAGAAATTGGGTATCCCTGCCATCGGCGGAAAAGACAGCATGTCCGGAACCTTTCTGGATCTGCATGTTCCTCCGACCTTGGTCGCTTTTGCGGTCAATGTTACCCGTGCCGAGCAGGTTGTCTCCCAAGAGTTTAAAAAAGTCGGCAGTCAAGTTGTCTTGGTAGCTGCCGACCGAGACGAACAGGAAATCCCAAACTTTGAGCAACTGGGTAAAAATTATCAAAAGACTACCGAGTTGATCCGTTCCGGATTCGTGCTGGCAACGCATACCGTAAGGATGGGCGGATTGGCCGCAGCTCTCAGCAAAATGTCCTTTGGAAATCGGATTGGGATGGTCTTTAGTGGTCAGACCGATAGCCAACGCCTGTTTTCAGCTGATTATGGTTCAATGGTCTTGGAAATCGAAGCAACGGTGAATCTCGCTGATGTTTTTGGCGGGGTAACCTACCAATATCTCGGCTTAACTCAAGAAAAACCGGTGATTACGCTTAATGGAGCAGATCTCGAGTTGAGTGTCGCTTTACAAGCCTGGGAAAAGCCCCTGGAAAAAATCTTTCCTACCCAAATTGATAACGTTTCTGAGCCGCAAAAAATCTGCTTCAACTTGCGGAATACTCAAAGGCCGTCAACTAAAGTGGCCAAACCGAGAATTTTCATTCCGGTCTTTCCGGGTACCAACTGCGAATATGATTCAGCTAAGGCCTTCGAAAAAGCCGGAGGGCTTGTGGAAACTCTGGTGATCAGAAACCTGACGGCGGCAGATGTGGAACAATCCATCCGCGAGATGGTTAAGAAAATAGACTCCGCCCAAATCGTCATGCTCCCGGGTGGCTTCAGTGCCGGGGATGAACCTGACGGTTCCGGCAAATTCATAGCCACTATGTTCAAAAATCCACAGATTAACGAAGCTGTGCTGAAGTTGATAGATCAACGAGATGGTTTAATGCTGGGAATTTGCAACGGTTTTCAGGCCTTAATTAAACTTGGTCTCGTTCCCCACGGAAAAATTATTGATCTAAGTGAGGATTCTCCGACCCTCACTTACAACAAAATCGGGCGTCACGTTTCCTGTATGGTCCAAACTAAAGTTGTTTCTACCTTATCCCCTTGGTTTAGCGGCATAAGCCTGGGAGAAATTCACACCGTCCCCGTCTCCCACGGAGAAGGACGGTTTGTCGCCGGTAAAGACGTGATCGAAGCCTTGATCTCTAATGGGCAGGTTGCTACCCAATATGTCGATTTTGACGGGAACCCGAGCAATGATATTAGCTATACACCGAATGGATCTTACGAGGCAATTGAAGGAATCACCAGCCCGGATGGGCGTATTTTAGGTAAAATGGCTCATTCCGAAAGAACCGGACCAGCAATAGCGCTTAATGTCCCGGGCAATAAGTATCAACCTATTTTCGCCGGTGGAGTGAATTATTTCCGAGGTTAAGTTCCGCTAACAAGTGCCCAAATGGAATCCATTTGGGGCAGACTCGAAAGACGAACTTCCTATTCGATAAGCAAGCTAAATGAGAGGCAGATAATTCATGATAGAATTATCCGCCTCTCATTTTATACTATCTAATTATACTATCTAAAAGACCAGCCTTTGTGATGTAGTGAAATCTAATTAACTGGTACAGTTACAGTTCAGGTACCTGCTGCTGTTGTCAAAACGACACTTACGGAAGTTGGCAAGTTACCAGTGTAGATTATATCTTTTTCGTAATTTTCGTCCGTTGCGTTATAAGACAATACCGTGGTATCAATTCCATCGGCGACGGTCACATTTGAAATACTTGAGGGAACTACACCACTAAGCAAGTAAATCCTATAAAACACATCGCCAAGCAGTCCCTTTATTGCCACGCTATTAGTGGTGTCTATGACTTTGATTGCTCCTGGCGTCGTGGTTAACTGGGCTGCGGCTTCAGTTTTGGCTTGCCACAGCGTTTCGCCTTTACTCATTAATTTAGTAACTAAAGCACTGTAATCATCAAGCTTGAACTGGTTACCCCCAAACTCATAGGTAACGCCTTCAGGTAATCAACCCGGACATATTGACCCGCGGCCGTTTGATAGAGGTGGAACAACCGTTTTTTGACCCTGAACGCAACTTGTCCATTCTTTCCCATGCTATTATAATCCAAGATATGAACTGACTACTCCTGAGCGAACTCGTTCAGTTAAAACTGAACAACTGGACTTCGGTGGAAATTTCACCCTCACCGAAGCAGAATAAGGAACACCCACATTTTTAATAGAAGTGGGAGTCTCGAACGAGAATTGAGGGAGGGGAAAATAGTGTCCAATAAGAAAGTTTGGCTTCTTACTTTGGTTGCTCTACTCTTTTCCGGATTGTTGATGTACGTCAATCTCTCGCTTAGAGACAGGACGTTATCCGACAAAGTTTCAGCCAGCCGGATAAGCACCGGCTGGCATATATCCGATGGTGAGAAAACTCTGGCTGAAGCCGCCCATTTTGAGCAGGTTGGCACTTTGAAACGTGAACGGAACGTCGTTCTCACCAAAAATTTGCCTGCTACCGTAGACCAAAGTCTCTGTCTTGTCACCATTGGCTACAAGGTGGAAGCCTTTGTCGACAATCACGTCATTTACACCTTCGGGGCTTCTCTGGACAGTGAGGCAGTCTGGGGCGTAAAAACCCATCTTTTCAAAATACCCGATGGTCAAGACGCTCGGGAACTTCGACTGGTGTTTTCTACCAATCAACCCGATGGTATCGCGGTATCCAAGTATGTTTTATTGGCTGACACTTCGGATATTATCTGGGCTTTGCAAAAGTCAGACCTGATCAACATCGGCTTTGCCCTGTTTTATATGTCCACAGGCCTATTTCTATTGTTATCGGCCCTTGTTTCCACTGTCTTTAGAAAATTTGATCTTTCTATCCTGATGCTGGCCCTCATCCCGTTGATGATTGGAATTGGTATTTTTTTCAACTTCAATATTGTCGCTTTTTATGCCGGCCCAAAGACCGTATACTGGATCGTAAATCTTGTCAATTTGGCGCTGCCGATCCCAACCCTCTTATTTGTGGCGGCAGACAGAGACTCGTCCAAAAGTCGGCTGCTCCTGACCATGGCTGTTGTCCAGAGCGTGTTCCTGGTGCTGTGGAGCGTCTGTAATCTATTAAAAATCAATTTATTGCTGGATTATTGGTTTATGGTCTTGTTTGTTGCCGTTTCGGTAAGCCTGATGGTTACTTTCGCGCGGGAATTCCGCTCCGGCTGCGGTCGTCCGGAAATTGCCGTCTCCATCATCACCATCTTACTGACCTCCGTGCTCAATTCCTACAGTTATTTTACGACCGGCAATCATGACACCATGGATTTCAGCTTGATCATATTAGCCTTTCCGGTCCTTGTCTTAATGATCGGAAAGGTGGTTCTGCACTCCGCTCAGAGGGAATATCAGATCACGTATGAAAATATGACCCTGCGGATCGAGGGAGAACTGCTCAATGAGAATTATAACAAGATTGACAAATACATTGAAGAGACGAAACGGATCTGGCATGACATCGACAAGCATTTTGCGGTCATCAGCAGTCTGGCGGGGGATGAAGAATGATTTTATTTATTTCGGCGTCTTTAATTCATCCGCTAGCTCACCGATTATAGAAGATGAGGAGTTTGTGACGCTAAAAGAGGATCAAGCCAAGCACGGCTACGGTATTGCTATCATGCGCAGAATTGCCCGGAAATACGATGGTGCCTTTGACATCATTCTCAGTGAAAACTCTTTCTTAGTCAAGGCTGCTTTAAGAAATGCACCTGCGCAGAAACCTTTTGTTTAAACAGAAATAGCGGAGGAGGATTTTCAAGTTCCGCTCCGGGCACATAAAGAACTGTTAAAATGAAGCATTATGGGGAATTATATTCAAGAAGTACTGCGGCCAAAGGAAAGTGGTATTTTTCCCTACTACCTTTTTTTGCAGGTTTTTTAGGATGCCTGTCGAACTCTAAGTACTATAGAATTTTGATATTATAATTTTAGGAGATGAATTTCGTGAAAAGTCAATTTGAAGGAGCCGTTATAACAGAACAAGGCCAAACCTGTGCCGTTGTTGCTGTACAGCCTGCTGTATTCCAAAATTCGATTAACGCTACTATGGTTATCAAAGCCTTGTTACCTGTCTTTAAGGGAATGCCAGTCGTTCTGATGGCGATAGATGCCAAAGGCGTTCCCGGTTATTTCGGTAGAGCGGACCTTATTGATCTGCTGGAGAATGTCAACATTAAGGAAGCTTCCTGGACTCAAGTAGAGGCTGAGGTAGACTTAAGCAATTCTTCTTGCCCGATGAGAGATGAGTAAGGCCTTTCAGATTTCCGGGTAAGTACATGGAGGATTCCACTGCCTTAGTGGTATTTTTCCTTTCAGCTAAACCCTATTTGCTTGTTATATTATTTTCAACCGTTCAATATAGTAGTTGACTCACCAAAATATGGGTTTCTGAATTGGAATCATGAAATATATTTTAAACCCAAAAAATTTGAGGAGGGAATTACATTGGAAAAATTTTTGTTTGTACTAAGTCGGGGACTTGAAGATCCGGTCCGTGCCACCCGGGCATTTCAGCTGGCGAAGGTTGCCAAAGAAAAGGGACATGAGGTCAATATTTTTTTAGTCGACGATGCTGTTGCTTACGCGATATTAGGACTGGCCGATAGTGTTGTGGCACCGACCGGAGATAATGCTAAACAATATCTTGATTACTTAGTGGAAAATAAAGTGCCCTTTCATCTTTGCACGCCCTGTGCCCGAACCAGGCTTTTCGCTGAAGACCAATTCATTGATGGTGCCAAATTATCTACGGCTGCGGTCCTCATTGACCTGGCAACCGAAGCAAAAGTTTTTACTTTTTAGCTCCAAGGAGTAGTAAAGTGCCCTTGGGCGGGAATTATTAATAAAAAAATACAATAGCCTTGCCATAAAAGAGACTGGGGCTATTGTATTTTTTATTGAAGGAAAAGAAAAATACAATAAAAAAAAGCACAATGAAGTGTAAGAAAAGCGTAAGAAATAAGAAACCCAGCCCAAACGAAAGAGGTATCGGAATGATTAATCGGGAAAGATTGTTAGCAGAGTTTTGTGAGCTAACGAGAATTGATTCACCAACTAAAAATGAGCGTCAAATTGCCGATCTGCTTAAAGAACGTCTTAAAAGCTTAAGAATGATCGTGACAGAAGATCAAGCCGGTTTGGCTATCGGGGGTAACTGTGGTAACGTTTTGGCCTATTTGAAAGGTAACCTACCTCAGGCTCCGAAACTACTGCTTTCAGCACACATGGATACGGTCGACCCCTGCTTAGGTATTGAGCCCGTTCTCCACGCTGGACTGATCACTTCTGCCGGTCCCACTATTTTGGGCGCTGATGATAAAGCCGGTATAGCGTCGATTTTAGAAGCCCTGAAAGTTATCCAAGAGCAGAGTATCCCTCATGGGGATATCCAAGTTATCTTTAGTGTCGCGGAGGAGGGGGGCCTTAACGGCTCTAAGAATTTAGATATAACCCAGTTGAAAGCTGATTTAGGATTTGTCCTGGATGCTGTTGGGGCACCTGGGGTCATCATTCTCGAGGCCCCCGGACAAGACCGAATCAACGTGACGATAAAGGGCAGAGCCTCTCATGCCGGATTCGCTCCGGAGGATGGAGTCAGCGCAATTGTTGTTGCGGCTAAGGCGATCGCCAACCTGAAAACAGGCCGCCTTGACGAGGAAACGACCTCCAATATTGGAACGATTCAGGGTGGCCGGGCGACAAATATAGTGCCTGATCGAGTGGAAATCGCCTGTGAATCAAGAAGCCGCAACCTCGGAAAATTAGAACGTCAAACAGCGGAGATGGGCGAAACCTTTAAACACTGGGCGAATAAGCTGGGTGCGTTAGCTGAAGTAGAGGTTATAAGATTATATGATCCGTTTACCATCGGGAGGGAATCAGCAATTGCCCTGCTCGCGGCCCAAGCCGCCCAAGCCGCCAATTTTACGGCGTCTTTCGAGGCAACCGGCGGGGGAAGCGATGCTAATTACTATAACTGCTATGGTGTACCCTGTGTTGTTCTGGGTATCGGCATGCAAAAGCCCCACACAACCACCGAATTCATTGCCGAAGAAGATCTGTACCGATCCGCCAAGTTGGTTGTGGAGATCATTAAAACCGTTTCCGTCAGTAAGGGTATTTCACTCGTCAGCAATGGTATTTAACTCGGAGGTACAAGGCAATGGTTACCGCAATCAAGCTAAAACACTGCCATAGCGAATCGGAAAGGGTGGTAAAGTTGAGTTTGAGTACGTTGAAGATAGCCGTTATTCAGATGGACGTCAGCCTTGGCGAAACGGATGTGAATTTAACGAAGATGGAGAAGCTGGTTCGCCAAGCTGCCCAAAATAAGCCTGATGTAATTGTTTTACCGGAAACCTGGAATACAGGATATTTCCCTTTAAATATTACTGAACAGGCCCTGCTTTCGGGAAGAATTGCTGTCCGGAAAATGCGCGAACTGGCTAAGGAACTTCAGCTTTATTGGGTTGGCGGGTCAATCTCCGAGGAGAATAATGGACAGGTTGTTAATACTGCTAAAGTTTTTAACCGCTCCGGCCTCGAAATCGCGAGCTATCAGAAGATTCACTTGTTTTCACCCGGAGAGGAAAATAAATTCTATACTGAGGGAAACAGGGTGGTTACTTTCGATATAGAAGGGCATCTTTGTGGAGTTATAATTTGTTATGATTTAAGGTTTCCCGAACTCATTCGACGACTGGCCCTTGATGGCGTGGAGATTCTCTTTGTGCCCGCTGAGTGGCCTCACCCGCGCTTAGAACACTGGCGAACTTTGCTTAAAGCCAGGGCAATTGAGAATCAGATTTTCGTGATTGGCTGCAACGGAGTAGGCTTAGGCAATGGAGTTAAATTTTGTGGTCATTCCAGTGTCATTAACCCTTGGGGAGAAATCATCAACGAGGCCGGTGAGACAGAGGAGATTCTCCAAGCAGAGCTGAGACCGGCTACAATAAGTGAGGTGCGGAAGAAAATTCCGGTTTTTGTAGATCGCAGGTATGCTTATTATCGACTTTCCTGAATTTTGCTATTATTTAAATTGAATGGAATTATGGCAAACACTTATTAAAAAGTACTGAAACCCCCACCGAGTAGTGAGCATTCTTTCTTTGTAATACAGGGTCTTTTTGATATAATGTAGCTAGAGAGGAGTGTTAACGATGGCGAAATTCAAAGAAATTACTTGTTCTCAAGAATTTGGAGAGGTTCTGGATGAGTCTTGCCAACGCAAAATTATACTTTTCAAGCATAGTACAACTTGCCCGATCAGCGCACGTGCTTGGCAAGAGGTACAGAATTATATTAAAGAAAGTTCGGATGAGGTTCCGGTAGTCATGATCAAGGTGATCGAGTCACGTCCGGTGAGCAGTCAGGCGGCAGAGGAACTAGGGGTCACGCATCAATCCCCCCAAGTGCTTCTTGTAAGTAATAAAAAGGTTTTGTGGCATGCCTCACACCAGTCAATCACCAAAAATCAGATTATAAAAGCTTTGGAGGGCGACATTTTGCCCTATAACCTAAGTATTTGAGCTACTTCTTGATATATAAAGGGCATTTCTTTCCGATGTGTTCACTTTTTACCCGACAATCCAATGATTATCGGGATTTTTTTTACTATCCCGCACTATCAGAAGCCCGTAAAAAGGGAGGGATTTAGCTATAAGAGCGCGAAACTTGTCAGCAAATAAATTACATAAGACGGAAGGAAATACAATTGTCGAAGAGAATAGTTAACTTATCTGTAGTAATTGAAACAGCGTAAAGCGGTAGTGCAGATACAATGGACAAGAAATACTTTCTTGGTCAAGGCGAGCTATACCTTTTAACCGTGGAGAAATGTACCACAGCTATTTTTAACTCAGTTCGCATATCATTGACTGTGAAGGTATTTATGGGGCTGCTGAATGGGTCATCCAAGTGAAACGTTAATGTTTAGGAGTGGAGAAACCGCTCAGTTTATCCAGTGACGCGATAGTGCGGTATTTTGTTAAAAGAAAGAGATATCAGTCGACCATTTTTTGATGATTAACGTTGCTCCCTTAACTACCATCATTTTGAAACTCAAGTCGGATAGTACAATATTGGAGGGAAAACAGAATGTTTACTGACAAAGAAAGCTTTAAGCAAGCTTATCTGATGAAGTTGATTGAGGGGGAAGGGATTACTTTAGCTGAAGCAACCCGTTGGAATCAATTTGTTGCCTTGGTCGTATTGATAAAAGAGAAAATGAGTTATTATCGGGCTATTAATCAAAATTCCATGTCACAGGGAAAACACGTTTATTATTTTTCGATGGAGTTTCTTATTGGTAGACTTTTAATGAATTATTTAGTGAATTTTAAAATAGAAGACTTCGTACGAGAAGGATTGTCAGAGTTAAATATCAATCTCGATGATCTTTTGGAACAAGAAGCTGATCCGGGCTTAGGCAATGGCGGTTTAGGAAGGCTGGCGGCGTGCTTCCTTGACTCAATGGCTTTCTTAGGCATTGAGGGACATGGTAATGGAATTCGCTATAAGTATGGGTTATTTGAACAAAAGATTTCCGCCGGCAACCAGGTGGAAGTAGCAGACAACTGGCTTAAAAACGGGTATCCCTGGGAAACGCGTAAGCCGAATAGGATCATTATCGTAAAATTTAAAGGCAATGTAAGGTCGGAGCAAGCTGAGGGACGGATAACGTTTTACCATGAAAACTACGAACCCGTACTGGCTGTACCTTATGATGTTCCGATCATGAGCTATGACAATCCTTTGTATATCAACAACTTGCGGCTTTGGAGTGCGGAAGCGGTATCCGGAGAACTGGATTTAACCTGTTTCAATCGCGGAGAGTTTAAGCAAGCCACGAGTTATAAATCTGAGGTTGAGGCCATTTCCTACATTCTCTATCCAGACGATAGTAGTCGCGCCGGGAGAGAGTTAAGACTTAAACAAGAATATTTTTTTGTTGCCGCCGGCTTAGGTTCAATCATGCGGAGTTATAAAAACAAAAATAAATCGTTGAAGGAATTCTCACGACGGGTAGCAGTTCACATCAACGATACCCATCCCGTTTTATGTATTCCTGAACTAATGCGCATTTTGATGGATGAAGAAGGAATCGGCTGGGATGAGGCTTGGAATATTACCGTCAATACTATGTCCTTTACCAATCATACTATTATGCCTGAAGCTATGGAAAAATGGCCGGTGGATTTGTTTAAATCTCTTTTGCCCAGGATTTTTCTGATTATTGAAGAAATTGATCGAAGATTTAAAGAAGTTTTAAAGAGGAAATTTCCAGATGACGGAAATATGATTCGCACTACTCAAATTCTTAAAGACGGGTATATCTGGATGGTAAACTTGGCGATTATCGGGAGTTCCTCAGTAAATGGAGTTGCCCGATTACATACCGAAATTCTTAAGAAGGAGGTCTTTAAAGAGTACAACCGGGTTTTTAGCTATAAGTTCAATAATAAAACCAACGGCGTTAATCATCGCAGATTTCTGTTAACTGCTAATCCTAAACTGTCTCATCTGATCACCGAGGCGATCGGCCCAAACTGGATGGAGGATGCTGCTGAACTCCAGAAACTTCATGGTTTCAAAGGTGATCACAGTTTTTTGGAACAGCTCGCCAAAGTAAAGTACGAAAACAAATGCCAACTTGCGGAGAGAGTCAAGGAAAGACAAGGAATTGACCTGGATCCGATGTCAATTTTTGATGTTCAAGTGAAGAGAATCCATGCTTATAAACGACAATTACTTAATGTGCTGAAGATCATGCACTTGTATAATAATGCTTTGAACGATCCGGAGTCCTTGACAGGTTCGAATACCTTTATTTTCGGTGGCAAAGCGGCGCCGGGATATCATTATGCGAAAACAGTGATTAAGCTTATTAATGCTTTAAGTCAGAAAATCGAGCAAGATTCCAAAATAAACCAAAAACTGAAAGTTGTATTTTTAGAGAATTTCAATGTGACATTAGGCGAATTAATTTATCCTGCTGCAGACATTAGTGAACAGATATCGACGGCCAGTAAAGAGGCTTCGGGAACCGGAAATATGAAATTCATGATGAATGGCGCCATTACCCTGGGAACCTTGGATGGAGCCAATGTAGAAATTAATCAAGCCGTGGGCGAGGATAATATCTTCATCTTTGGGCTGACTGCCGGACAGGTATTGAATTACATCCATCACGGCGGGTATAAACCCTGGGATGAATACCACGCCAACTCCGACATTAGAACGTGCGTGGATCAATTAAGCAGTGGTTTCTTTGATAACCTTGGGGAAGAATTTAGGGTGTTGTACGATTCCCTGATGATTTATAACGACGAATACTTTGTCTTAAAAGATTTTCATTCTTATATTAAAACGCATGAAAAGCTCCAAGCACTTCACGCAAATCAAAAAGATTGGAACCGAGTTTCCTTGATCAATATTGCAGAATCGGGGATATTCTCAAGTGATCGGACAATCAGAGAATATGCCGATAAGATCTGGAAAATCAGATACCGTACTGTTAATAATTTAACATCTTATTAACTGTTGGAAAGGTAGGATCAGCATGAAAACAATTGTCTAACTTAGAAAGGGGAATTTTGGATTATGAGGAAACAAGAATGTATCGCGATGCTGTTAGCTGGTGGACAAGGAAGCCGGTTGGGTGGTCTAACTCGGATTCGAGCCAAACCGGCAGTTTCATTCTGTGGCAAGTATCGAATTATTGACTTTACTTTAAGTAATTGTTTAAATTCAGACATTAATACAGTTGGAGTTCTTATCCAATATAAGCCTTTTCTACTTAATTCCTATATCGGGTTGGGCTCGGCTTGGGACTTAGATAATCCGTATGGAGGAGTCCATATTCTCCCCCCCTTTCTTGGTGAAAAAGAAGGAAGTTGGTATAACGGAACGGCCAATGCCGTACACCAAAATCATGAATTTATCGATTATTATGATCCTGACTATGTAATTATTCTTTCCGGGGATCATGTCTATAAAATGGATTATACCCGGATGTTAAAGTTCCACAAAGAGAAAAATTCGGACGTAACCATCGCGACGATTCAAGTTCCTTGGGAGGAAGCTTCGCGATTCGGTATCCTCAGCGTCGATGACGATAAACGGATTACCAAATTTACCGAAAAACCGTCTCAACCGGATAGTAATCTCGCTTCCATGGGAGTCTATATTTTTAACTGGTCAATCCTTAAGCAAGCGTTAATTGATGATGCCAAAGACTCACAGTCTCAAAACGATTTCGGCAAAAACATTATTCCTCAACAGCTCAAACAAGGGAAAAGAGTCTATGCTTACAAATTTCAAGGGTATTGGCGGGATGTTGGCACGATCGAGAGCTATTATCAAGCCAATATGGAGTCCTTAAAAGCAGGCCACTTCCTGAATATTTTCGATCCAAGGTTTCGGATATTTTCCAATGAAGATATCTTACCTCCTCACTTTGTGGGTTCAACAGCGGAAATAGAAAACAGTCTCGTCTGTAATGGGTGTATCATTCATGGCAAGGTAAGCAATTCAATCCTGGCCTTTGGGGCTTATGTCGGCAAAGGGGTAGAAATTAGGGATTCGATATTATTACCATATGCCAAAGTTCATACCGGATCAGTGATTCGCAAAACGATTGTTGGCGAAAATTCAGAAATTATGCGTCGCTGTATTGTCGGTGCTGAGGGACAAAGCGTTCCAAATCAAGAAGGGATTGCAGTGATTGAAGATAATCATATAATTTCAGAAGGTTCAATTATTGAAGCGGGTAAGAATGCCTAAGGTACTCAGGCGATCATTTCGAAAGGTGGAAGCAAGGATGTCGAACGCTATAGGGATTATTTATGCTAATAATGCAGCGGATAGCTTACAAGGGCTTGCCTTAGAAAGGCCAATAGCTGCTGTTCCCTTTGGAGGAAGATATCGAATTCTCGATTTTGCATTATCGAGTATGGTTAACTCCGGGATGAGAACGATTGGATTAGTTACTCCACACCACTATCGACCATTATTAGATCATTTGGGTGCCGGCAAAGCTTGGTTTCTGGACCGCAAAGATGGTGGGCTGTTTATTTTGCCCGGGGTCTTCCATGGTTTGGGAGGGAACAATCATACGTTTTGTATTAAGGATTTACAAAATAATATTGAATATTTAGAAAAAGATTTTGCGGAAAATGTCATCATCAGTAGTGGTGAACAGATATTTAATATTAACTTTAAAAGTGCCTTAGAGTTTCATAATAACAAACACGCCGACGTTACCTTGATTTATAAAGATATGCGTGAATCAGATGATTTAACAGATGAGATGTTTTTTGAAATAGATAAGGATTATAAAGTGTCTAAAGTTAAAGTAAAAGTTAATGATACGCAAGATCTCAAAAAAGCAAAGCCCCTTCGGTCTTATTTTGTTAATATTTTGATAATTCGCCGCGAGCTTTTGTTGGGAATTATTGAAAAATATAGTTCCTTTGGGTGTATAGACTTGATCGATATTCTAACTGCCAATCTGGAAGTCCTTAAAATTTATGGCAATCCAACCTGTTCTTTAATCGGAAAAATTCGCACCCTTAAGGATTACTTTGATAGGAGTATGGATCTTCTGAATCTAGAGATTCGTGGGAAATTATGGTTGGGAGAGGATCGGATCCATACAAAACTTAAGGATAACCCCCCTACACAATACGCTTCTAAAGCAAAGGTCAGCAACTCCTTGATTGCCAGTGGCTGTACCATCGCAGGGGAAGTGGTTAACTCGATTATTTTTCGCGGCGTGATTCTAGAGGATGGCTGTCAAATAAGAAACAGCATAATCCTGCCAAAATGTCACATTCATGCCAATGCTCAAACGGACTACGCAATTCTTGACAAATCAGTAACGGTTAACGGAGAAAATGTCTTGAAAGGGAGTCCGAATAATCCTTTGGTTGTCCTCAAAAAAACAGTAATCTAACATTTGAAAGGTGGGAAAAGGAGAGTATGAAAATTGTTTTTGTGATTGCAGAAGCGGATCCTTTCATTAAAACGGGAGGGTTAGGGGAAGTGGGAGGCTCATTGCCAGCTTTCTTGCATCAACACGGCGTTGATGTACGAGTTATTATTCCGAAGTACAGCTCCATTGCCAAGCGTTTTCAACGAGACTTTAAACATCTCGCCCATTTTGATGTTCCAGTCGCTTGGCGCAAACAATACTGTGGCTTAGAGGAGATAGTCTATCAAGGAGTTCCCTATTATTTTATTGACAACGAGTATTATTTTTCACGCCCCAATATTTATGGGGAATATGACGATGCCGAACGTTTTACTTTTTTTTCCCGAGCAGTTCTGGAAAGTTTAATCCATATACCCGGATTTAAACCGGACATTATCCATTGCAATGATTGGCATACAGCCATAATCCCGCTCATGCTTAAAGAGTTTTACTGTCGGGAGCCCTTATATTTTCCGATAAAAACAGTCTTTACGATTCACAACTTGAAATATCAGGGGATCTTTTCTCCGGACGTTCTGGGCAACATTGTAGGACTCGGGATGGAGTATTTTACACCAGAAGCTTTGGAATTCAATGGTGCAGTCAATTTTATGAAGGCGGCTCTGCTCTATGCGGATCACATAACGACTGTAAGTCCGACTTATGCTCAGGAAATCCAAAGTTCTTATTATGGAGAAGGCCTGGAGGGGGTACTGAGAAAGAGAAGCGAATCTTTGCAGGGTATCTTAAATGGAATTGACTATCAGATCTATGATCCGAATAATGATCCCTACCTTGTCAGGCCCTTTAACAATTCTCTGCTTGCTAAAGAAGAAAATAAAAAACATCTCCAGAGAATTTTCGGACTGCCTGTTCGAGAAGATAGAGCCTTACTGGGCATGGTATCTCGACTCGTCGACCAGAAAGGCGTAGATCTCTTAACACACGTTATGGAAGAAATCCTGGCGCTGGATGTCCAGTTGGTTATCCTTGGTACCGGCGAAAACCGCTATGAACAGATCTTGCGTGATTTTGCCTCTCTCTATCCCGATAAACTGGCGCTAAGATTAGAATTTTCCGATAAACTGGCCCATAAAATTTATGCCGGTGCGGACCTGCTGTTGATGCCCTCTCGTTTTGAACCCTGCGGAATCTCTCAGATGATTGCCATGCGCTATGGGACGATTCCAATTGTCCGCGAAACCGGAGGGTTAAAGGATACTATCGTGCCCTGTACTGCAAGTACTGACTCTGCTTCTGCTAATGGATTTAGTTTTATTAATTATAATGCTCATGAATTGTTATTTGCGGTACAACGGGCAGTGAAAATATACCGTGAAGATAAGCCGGTATGGGAGAATATTCGTCAAAATGCCTTTGCGGGCGATTTCAGTTGGGACAGGTCTGCCGATGCTTACATCCAAATTTATGAATCATTATTATGATCATGATCAAAGCGCATCATAATTCTCAAGATTTATTTTACCGTGAACCATTTGGTGCAGTCACCTGCGGACAGCAGATAACTTTCCGTTTAAAAATATTTTCGGCGCTGCCTGTTGAAACCTGCTTTCTTCGTCTTTGGGAAACAGACCGGGAAGTCGTTATTCCTATGCTCCAGACTAGCGATAATGGTCAAGGTTCAGCTCTAACTACAGGGCCGAAACCCTCCGCAGAGCAGGAAGTATATGAAGGGAAATATCAGGCACCATATGATTCTTCAATTGTCTGGTATTTCTTTGTGATTCGGATAGGAACTCAAACTTATTATTACGGAAATAATTCCAAAAAACTTGGTGGGGAAGGCCAACTAGGGGAGCAAGAGCCTCCAGCCTATCAAATTACGGTTTATAAGCCTGCAGCTATACCTAAGTGGTATAAACAAGGACTGATGTATCAAATCTTTGTTGATCGGTTCTATAACGAGCACCAAACCGGATTCATCCTCTACCCAAGGAAAAATACTCTCTTGCATGCCAATTGGTCTGATCTGCCGATCTACATTAAGGACGAAGTGGGCAACGTGACCGATTGGGACTTTTTTGGCGGAACCCTGCAAGGGGTTATTGAAAAGTTGCCCTACTTTAAGGAATTAGGCATCAGCATTCTTTATTTTAATCCTATCTTTGAGGCTTCGAGTAATCATAAATACGATACGGCAGATTATCTCCGGATTGATCCGATGTATGGAGATGAAGCGGTTTTTGAACGTTTAATCCAAGCTGCCCGACGAGCTGGGATCTCAATTATCCTGGATGGCGTCTTTAGTCACACCGGAAGTGATAGTATCTATTTCAACAGATATGGCAATTATCCAGGGCTCGGGGCCTACCAATCGATTGATTCTCCCTATTCCGGCTGGTATCAGGGTAAACCCAATGACCCCGACTATCCCAGCTGGTGGGGAATTGAATCCCTTCCTGAAGTGAATAAAATGGACCCTTCCTACCGACAGTTTATTTATGGCTCGGAAAAAAGCGTGATTCATAAGTGGTTAACCATGGGCGTTGCCGGGTGGCGTTTGGATGTTGCCGATGAACTTCCCGATGAGTTCATTCAGGAACTTCGGCAAGCGATCAAAAATATTCGTCCCAATGCTGTTCTGATCGGGGAAGTGTGGGAAGACGCTTCGAATAAAGTAAGCTATGGGAAACTACGCAAATATTTCTTAGGGGACGAATTGGATGCGACGATGAACTATCCTTTTCGCACTAGTTTTCTCCGGTTTATTCTTGGACAAAGTGACTCCAGTCTTCTTCATCAAGAAGTTATGAGCTTATACGAAAATTATCCGCACGAGAATTTTTATGCGGCCATGAACTTGATCGGAAGTCATGATACTGCCAGAATCTTAACTCTTTTAGGAGATGCCCCGCCGGAACAAAGTCTGACCAAAACCGAGCAGAGGACTTTTCGCCTTCCCTTATTTGCCCGGGAATTGGCTGTACAAAGGCTCAGACTATTAAGTTTAGTACAAATAACCTTCCCGGGGGTTCCTTGTGTTTATTATGGAGATGAAACCGGAGTGGAAGGATATACCGATCCTAATAACCGAGCCACTTATCCCTGGGGTAAGGAAGATAAAGAGATCCTGGACTGGTACCGACGGGTTTTGCGCCTGCGCGCGGAATTTGAAATTTTGCAGATCGGTGATTTTAAATCGTTTTTTTGCGAACCAAATGTCTATGGCTTTACTCGGGCAGGAGCTGAGGAAGAAATGACCATCCTGATCAATCGCCACATAGGGGAAACCAAGACGGTGAATCTCACGGCGAAACTCCAGCCCTGCCCTTTTGTCATTGACCTAATTTCCGGCGAGAAACTTGTTCCGGAAACGTTAAGTGCTTTGAAAATAAACCCATTGAGTGGGAGAGCTCTATTCAGGAAAAAAAACCTGCCTGATAATTTGCAACTTGACCGCTCATGCGGAATATTAATGCACATTAGTTCTTTGCCTTCTTCCTGGGGATTGGGAGATCTAGGCAAGGAAGCCTATGAGTTTGTCGATTTTCTGACGGACTCCGGACAATCTTTATGGCAGGTGTTACCTCTGAACCCCACTGGGGTAGGGGATTGTCCCTATCAAAGTGAGTCAGTTTTTGCCGGAAATACGGTGCTGATCAGTCTCGATCATATGATCAGTGAAGGACTCCTAAGTTTAGAAAAGACTCTTCAAAAATACGAACAGGTTAAGAGCTTAAATCTCAGGAAAAGTTTCTTATCTCTCGCTTTAAAAGAGTTAAAACGCGATTTGCTCCATGAAGCTTATCAGCGCTTTGTTACCCTGCTGGTATCCGCCCTCAACGGATCGTCCTTCGCTTCAAAATCTACGTATCTTTCCCATAAAAACTATTTGCAATTTCAAACGGACAATAAAGAATGGTTGGAAGATTACGTTCTCTTTCGCGCTTTAAAGGCTCATTTTGGCGAAACTCCCTGGTATGACTGGGCGCCAGAGCTGGCTTCCCGTCAGCCGGAGGAGATAGCCAAATATTCTTCACTTTTGCAAGACGAAATGGGTTTTATCCGTTTCTTGCAGTATACGTTTTTCTATGAGTGGGATAACCTCAAAATTTACGCCAAAACTAATGGCGTTCAACTGATCGGAGATATACCTCATTTTGTCGCTGCCGATAGCTGTGATGTCTGGGTGAACCGCAGCTTGTTTGTCTTGGATGAGCGTGGTAAACCTGCTAAAACGGCAGGAGTACCTCCTGACTATTTCAGTAAAACCGGTCAATTGTGGGGAAATCCGATTTATGACTGGGAGGCTATGGCCGTTACTCAGTATGCTTGGTGGAAAAAGCGCATTCAGTTTAGCTTAAAACTGTTTGACTACATTCGTCTGGATCATTTTCGCGGTTTTGAAGCCTATTGGGAGGTTGACGCGCGCGAAGAGACCGCCGAAAAAGGGTGCTGGATGAAAGGACCGGGAAAAAGGTTCTTTGAAAGCTTAGTTGAAGCGTTTGGGAGATGCCCTTTTATCGTTGAGGATTTGGGAGTCATAACGACGGAAGTCAATGTTTTAAAACAAATTTTTGGTTTTCCGGGAATCAAGGTCCTGCAGTTTACACCTCTCAAAGAGATCTCATTGCATTCCGAAACTGATTTTGTCTATTATTCCGGAACTCATGACAATAATACCTTACTTGGTTGGTATAAACAGAAATGTTTACCGGAAAAAGAGGGAAATCCGGCTAACATTGATATCAACCAAAAAGCACTGAGCAAACAAGCCTGTCGTAAATTGATCGAAGAAGTCTATATGAGCCAAGCTGTGTGGGTTATCATACCGCTCCAAGATATTCTGGGTTTAGGTGAAGAAGCCCGCATGAATGTTCCGGGAACGATCAATGGCAACTGGCAGTGGCAGTTGGACAAAACTCTAATCACGGAGGAAATAAAACTTTGGCTCCAAAGCCAAACAGAGAAATCCAAAAGATAAAGTTCACTAAGCCAGTTGGCAACCTAATAAGGTTCATATCCAGATTGAACTGGATATGAACCTTTACTTACGCAGGGCGGTTTTCCGCTCCGGAGAAACCTATTAACAGACTTATGTTATTATAAGATGGTTCCAAAAAGTATTTAAATATTAAAGGAGTCTTGATTGTCAGATCTCTTTGATGTCCTTTTGGGGGAAATATCTTTGGTGAATACATCGATACGCAGCATGCTACTAGCTGAGGTGCAAACATATGAAGGAAGATTTATTGAGTAAATCTGAGTTGACAATTCCTATTGAACGTTCTATTCAAGCCGAATTACTTCTCCTGTTAGGGCAAAGGCCTTCGCATGGATATGAATTAATTCAACGTCTCAATGAAGCCGATTATAAAAGCGGCGAGGCGGATGCCGCAACTGTTTACCGCAACTTAAGGCGAATGGATAAGGATGGACTGATCAAATCTCACTGGGAGATTGGTGAGTCTGGTCCGGGTAGGCGACTTTACGAATTGACCCTTCAGGGAGAAGAATCTCTAAAGGTCTGGGCCAAGTACTTAGCCCAACAAAAAACAAATTTAGAGATTTTTTTGCAAGCCTATTTCCGATTCGAAAAATCTTTGTCCGAAAGACAAGGGGGGTGAATTCATCGTGCTGGATTCTGACAATACCCTGAGAATAATCCATGCCGGCGCCTTAGAACGAGTTGTGCAAAAATGTCTGGAACACTTTTCCAAGCAATACCCCGAATATAGTTTTGAGTTTACGGCGGTTGGTTCAAGAGAAGGGGCCAAACGTCTATTATTGGGAGAAGAATATGACATCATTGCTTTAGCTGATCAAGCGCTCTTTGCCGAGTTGCTGGTGCCTGTTCTGGTGGAAAGCTACTTTGTATTTGCTGCCGATCAAATTGTTCTCAGCTATAATTGTTCTTCAAAAGGGAGTCGGAAGATTACCCCGGAGAATTGGCCGGAGATATTGCTTAAGCCTCAAATCCGCTTTGCTCGTTCTAACCATCATCTTGATCCCTGCGGCTATAGAACACTGATGGTTTGGCAATTGGCTGAGATTTTTTTTGCTAAACCCGGACTGTGCTCAGCTCTGGAAGCCGCCGCCATTCCCTATTTCACTTACCCTAAATCCTTAGACCTTGCCGCGGCCTTATCTAAAGGGCAGATCGATTATGCTTTTCTGTATTCCTCACAGGCTAAACAACTGGGGCTGCCCTATATCGCCCTGCCCGCCAAGATTAACCTTTCCAATCCTGCTTACGCTAATTTTTATGATCAGGCTGTGGTATCCGTAGATAGTATAACTCCGGGCGAAAATGTAATCATTCACGGTAGACCTATAGAATTTGCGGTCGGGATTGCTAAAGCCAGTAAACTTCCTGTTTTAGCAAAATTATTTATTAACTTTTTAATGGATCTGGAAGGTAACTCAATTCTGGAAGAGTGTGGTTTTATCCCGTGTTAAATTAAACACCTTACTCCTGAGCTGCACTCGCCGAAACGTAATCCAGCAAAAATTTTAAGGCTTGTCTCACTCAAGACAAGCCTTAAAATCTCTTGATTTCCCGCGCAAGTTATAAGTTATTCAGGCAAAAAGGTCACACAGTCTGTCATATCTGTGGTTTTGGCGTTCGGGGATTGCACTTCGATCTTGTCTGCATGACAATGATCGCCTGAGCCATAATAATGGCAAGTGTTCACGACACATTTAATTCCACCGTTAGGCTGAGGCATTTTTTTAGCTTGTACTGGCATGTGTAAAACTCCTCCTTTAAATTTGCTCCAAATGTATTGTTCGCCGAATCGGCAAAGTTCATGAATTCCAATTTATAGGATAGTTAAATTGAATCATGAAGATTGTTTATTTTGCCATTAATAAGATTCTTGCGAATTATCAAACAAATTACTAAAAAAATATATCAAATCGCTGCAAAGTGAGGTAAAATATATGCATATGCATTGAGAAACGGCAAGTGACAAACTGCTCTCATTAGGCATTTGAGTTAAATAACCTTCAACTAAAATTGAGAACAGAAATTTGCCTGCCAGGATCTTATGGATACTCTATTTTAATTTTCAGATGTACAGTAACTCGTGAAAAATGTCTTAATTCGACTTTCTGCAGTGGACTCATAGATCTAGAATTAAAGGAGTGATAATTAGTGTCTTGCGAATGTGAAAAAAAGCTGGAAGCAGAATTTAGTGCGACTAAGGTTGATTTATCTCTAATGGATGAGGTAATTAACAAGTTTA
>Ga0326727_10001834_pt1 | contig 76112 bp, 57 predicted proteins | sample MB2enrmetagenome_FD_207643 | JGI IMG/M metagenome (GOLD analysis project Ga0326727, IMG submission 207643) | Lab enriched peat soil microbial communities from McLean, Ithaca, NY, United States - MB29MY | ecosystem: Environmental > Terrestrial > Soil > Wetlands > Peat | place: USA: New York... | reverse complement strand
GTGGTTTCTGTTGTTGAGCCGGAGACGCCGGTTACGGTAACGGTGTACGTGCCGGTTGCCGCCGTGCTACTGGCGGTGAGTGTAAGTACGCTGCTACTGGTGGTGGGATTAGTTCCAAACTTGGCGGTGACACCGCTAGGCAAGCCCGAGGCAGTTAACGTTACGCTGCCTGTGAAGCTGCCTACATCGGCCACGGTGATGGTGTCTGTCGCGCTCGCTCCTTGCGTCACGGAAACCGCGGTCGCCGAAGGCGTCAGCGTAAATCCGGAGGAAGTTACGATCAGCGTGAAGGTTGTGGTTTTTGTTGTTGAACCGGAGACGCCGGTCACGGTGACGGTGTACGATCCGGCCGCCGCTGAACTGCTGGCGGTCAGCGTGAGCAGGCTGCTGCCGGTGGTGGGATTGGTCCCGAACGCCGCTGTCACGCCGCTGGGCAAGCCCGACGCGGTGAGCGTTACGCTGCCCGCGAAGCTGCCTACATCGGTTACGGTAATGGTGTCAGTTGCGCTCGCGCCCGGTGCCAAGGAGACCGTGGTCGCCGAAGGCGTCAGAGTAAATCCTGAGGATGGCACGGTCAGTGCCAGGGTCGCCGCATGAGTAATCGATCCGTCCACTCCCACAATCGAAATATTGGTCGTTCCGGCCGGAGTACTGCTCTGCGAGGTGAAGTTCACCGTCGAGGTTCCGCTGGAATTTAGCGAAGAGGGGTTGAAATTGGCGTTCACTCCACTGGGAAGATTGGTTGCGCTTAGCGCCACGTTTCCCGTCAAACCGCCCACAAAGGTAACTGTGACCGTGGCCGTGGGATTGGAGTTGGGAGGTAGCGAGAGTGAGGTCGGCGAAACCGAGATGGTAAAGTTGGGCTCCGCGGTAACGGTCAGAGTCAGGGAGGTGGTTTCAACAGTCGAGCCGCTGGTACCGGTAATCGTCACTGTCGATGTTCCGACGGTTGCCGTATTCGTTGCCGTAAAGGTCAGCGTGCTGCCCGACGATCCGGTGACCGATGCCGGACTGAACGATGCTGTCACGCCCGTGGGCAGTCCGCTTATCGTCAAGGCTACCGTGCCGGTAAAACCATTGATTGCCGAGACTGTCACACTGTCTGTGGCCGACGTCCCCTGTTCGACCGAGACGGCCGAAGCGGCGATCGTGAAGCCGGGCAAGATGCCGCTGGAAACGGCCGGATTTGCGTTCTGCACCAGCATGGTGAAATACGCGGGCCAGAAGGTACCGGCCTTGGGAGAATTCGCAACCGCATCGGTAGGCTCGTTGTTGGCCAGCGAGTTGTCGTGCGTGGGATTGCAGTTGGGATCGCCGGTTGTCGAAGTGACCCCATTCCACACGCTGCCCGGATAGTTGCCATCGGACTCGCCTGGCGGTTTGATCCACACATAAGCCGAAAGGTTGGCAAAGCCTCCCGGATTGGCCGTGGGAGGTACGCCCAGGCCGGTATTTGGTTGATTGCACCACTGCCCCATGTCGGTGCGCAGATCGATCTTGCTCGCATCGACAAAGGTATTTAGAACCGTGCTGGTGCTGGCGGCGGTTGGACGTGAGGAACTGCCCCAGCCATTGCGCGATGTATCGATCAGAAAGCCCAGCGTGGAGGGGAAGCCGCCACCCGCGACCGTGGTGGAGTTGTCTTTTAGGGTTACCGTAGTCGTTGTGGGTGTGGTGAGGATGGTCCATAAATCGTTCGCGTAATCCTCTTCGTCGATCTCTGGATTCCACTGGAAGAAGCTCGAGGAATACACCTCGTTCGATGCGCCAGTTCCACCCACCGCCGTATTCCAGGACATGTACGGCTCTTTGAGGGCTCCATAATTTGCCGTATTGGTGATGAAGCCATCGATGCTGGATACTCCGTTGGTCAGCTCCTGCGTGGCAAAATTATGGAAGAAGGTCACGGCGGCGGCTAAGTTCGACGGCCAACCAAGCCAGCCATGGTGTCCCACGTCCAGATAGGTGTATACGTTCGACAACTGATGGAAGGTGTTGATCGCATAGGCTATACCCTGGACGTACACACCACTCATGGACACGTCTGAGCCACTCGTATTCGTCTGCCCATTGTTGGCCGCGATGCAGTTGGCCAGACTGAACGACTTGCCGGTATTAGTGATCATGTTTGGCAGCGAATCATCCTCAACAACGAGCACAAAGCGGATGTTCGTGTTGCTTGAGTACTGCGACAAAATGTTATAGATGGGAGTAATGTAGTTGTTCTCGTACTCTTGTAATCCGGTTCCAGTCAAAGTTTCCGAAGCCCCGGTCGGGCCGATTACAGTATCGCCACCGGCAATGCTTAACTCGCCGTTTGAAGCCAGCGCTGCGCAATCGCGGTCGGGCAGATCGTAGATCACCAGCGTGACCACGATCGGCGTGCTCCCCGACTGCTGCGCTACCGCTGCCTGAATATGTTGGCTCAGGCTCAGACGGCCGCTGTTGGCCGCGCCTCCATAAATCGCTCCGATGTGGTCTAGCCACACCGCAGTTGGATAGCCGGCAACCACATTCATCTGGTTGGCCAACGTAGAGCCTGAGGTCTGCGCGGCGGCAGCCGACTTGACCTCATTCGCCCAGTCCGGGCTCACGTACTGTGTGGCGCCCGCATAGGGATTGGTTACGTGTTGCGCAAACCCCGTGCGTTCGGTGAGAATCAGGATAAAAATGGTCAGTATGAGCAATACGCTTCGCACTCTGCGGGGGGCGCATGTTGGAACTGACGGCATGGTGAGACTACGGTACATAGCTCCTCCTGTGCATCCAGCGCGCCTGGCGGATCTCCGCACAAAAGCGCACGGCTATATGATGCCGTTATCGAAATAGGCAAGGGGCATACCAAGGCAGTTCAATCGGCTTCAAAACATGAAATTGAAAACAACCACCGCGGCAATTTGAACAGTCGGGGAGCAGCAACGTGCAACGCAACGCACGGCGCGATGTCATTCGCGCTGTGGCTGCGGAGCGTTACCCAGATGAACGCCATTATGAAATGCGATGCGATCGGCATCTCACCGGGGGCTCTCTTCGAGGCATTCATGGGATCAGTGTGCCGATCCCAGTTCTCCAGCAGCGTCGAACAGTAAAACGTTTGAATTGGCACTGTAAAGGTTACTGACGATGTAGGGCTAAGGTAACTTAATCATCGGTTCAATTTGTACAGGCAGGGCAGGCAACCGGGCACTTGTCAAAAGCTTCTTTCGAACGCGAACCGCACCAGAAACGGTTCGGTGGGGTGGTTCACGCGTCCGAATGCCGGTGTGGCAGTGGGCGAGATTTGGTAAGTATAGGCGTAGTCGATGTCGGCGTCCTTGCGGTTCAGCATATTCAACAACTCCGTGGAGAGGCGCCATTTCTTGTTGAATCGATACCCCAACTCCCCATTGAGCAGCACCGTTTTACTCGACTGATAAAGTCCATCCGAGGTCAAGGGGCGAGGTCCGAAGTAGCGCAGGCGCAGACTCGACGAAAAGCCTTTGTCGTCGTGCAAGGAGACACCCGAAGAAATCACCACCTTCACAGCTTCGGGCACAAGTTTGCCGCCCGCGCCGCTCTCCTGCCAGTTGACGGTGCCATAGGGAGTACCGTTGACCGACAGCGCAGCTTTGACCACGCTCTGCGCCGCATCGTCGGAATCGATCTGCGTGAACTGGGCTCTGGAGTCGGCAATATCGAAATCGACTGTCAGGTGTTCCGTCGGCGTGTAGTAGTTCGCCCATTCCAGACCATAGCGGTTGCTCGACTGTTCCGAAGCCGAGGTGCCTCCGGTGTCGCCATCCTGCATCAGCTCGGAGTTACTGCGGAGATACCAGAGCGAAAGTGTGCTCTGCAGATGGGCAACAGCCGTAGTGCGCACGCCGATCTCTCCGCCCTTGGTTTGGACCAGTGGAGTGATTGGTGCGTTGGACGAATTGGGGTAGGGATTGTCCGGGGAAACCGGCTCGATGGTTTGCGTTGCGCCGCGCCCGTCGTTCGAGTGAAAACTGAATCCACCCTGCAAATAGAACTCAGTGTTGGCCCACGGACCAAAGATCAGACTCGCTTTGGGGCTGGGCAGGAACTTGGTCGCCGAGCCGGAGTTGGCTGCATTTACATCAGCCGAGTAAGCAAGGCTGGTAACGACGAATTTTTCCTGATCGCCGCGCAGAGCCAGAACCGAGCGGAATTTGCTCGCCCACTGGATTTTGTTTTCCACGTACGCGCTGCCGATGGTATCGGTAAAGTTATCCAGCTCCGTGGTCGCGGGCAATGTGGGGCAGGTGGTATTGGAGACCGTGGTCGTTGCGGTGCTGCCGTCGGGCAAAGCAAGGTCGAGAGTAATATCGGAGTTCGCAATCGTGACGCAGGTGGGCCCGCTGGAACTGCCCACGGGAAAGAAACTGGCCCTGGTGGCGGAATAGTCGGTCTTGGTTGTGCGCACGCGATTTGCCGACCGGTAAAGGCCGTTGTTGATCCAATCGTTGCGGAACTGGAATCCGAACGTATTGGACATCTTGCGGCCATACCAGTTGCCGAAGATCGTGTGGTGCGCGTCGCCTCCAGCCACCCAGCGCCTGTCCTGCTGGTTGAACTGGTCGCCTTTGTTCGAGTCCACCAGATAGTAGGTGAAGTCGGAAAACAAATTCATGTCGTAATAAAACACGTAGGCCGAGATCTTCGACTCCGAATTGTCGTCCTGGCGGTGCCATTCTCCCTGCAAGCTATAGCGCTGCGAGTGCCCGCCGTCCGTGGGGTTCAGCGTGCCGAAGTAGCCAACCAGGGACTGAGCGGCAACAGGAATCTGATCGCTGGAATTCCATTTTCCGTGGTAAGCGTGGGCCGTGACGCTGAAACCGCCGGCGTCGTCGCCCTGGCTGTAGGTCAGCAGGCCGTTGATCTTGTTAAAGCCATCCGGATGCACCCATGGGCCGTTGTAGTAAGTCTCTTCTCCGCCGTAAAGCAGATTGCCCGCGCCGAGCTTTCGCGATACGCCGAAAACCGCTCGCCCATAACTATGCGTGCCGCCTTCAACCTTGAAGAAATTTTCCGGCAGCGTCTTGGCAAATTCCACATGGGCGTTGGCCGCCGAGCTGAAATTGCCCACATTCGCGTAGTAAGGGCCTTTCGCGAAATCCACCCGCTCGACAAACTCCGGAATGACGGTGTTCATGTCCGAGTAGCCCTCGCCGTGCGCGTGCGAGGGCAGGTTCAGCGGCATGTCGTCGAGGAAGATGGCGATGTCAGTGCCGTGGTCGAGATTGAAGCCGCGCAGAAAATATTGGTTGGCCTTGCCTCCTCCGGCGTGTTGCGTGATGATGAGCCCGGGAACCGTCTCCAAAACTTCTCCCGAACGCAGAATCGGCCGATCCTGGATCTCCTTTGCGCCCACCGTACCCTGAGTGCCGGATTCGGCGATGCCGGTCAGGTCATCCTCCCGGCCCTGTACGTTGACGGTGGTGCTGACGGCGCCCACCACCAGCGAAATGCGCAGCGGCGCCGGCGCCCCGGTGGTCCCTACTGTGACGAGGATTTCCTTGGTCTCAAAACCGGGATTCATGACCACAAGCCGATAATTGCCGGCCGGAAGCCCGGAAAAGACGAAGGCGCCGGCGGTGCCCGAATGTGTCGTTCTTTGTACCGTACCGTTCGCGCTCAGAATATGCACGTCGGCCCCGGCAATCGTTGCGCCAGAGGTGTCCACGACAATTCCCGAGAGCTGAGGCCGATACGCCTTATCGCCGATGGAGGGTGGCGTCACGGTAGCTTGTGCCGGTGTCTGCTGCGCGTAGACCACGCAGCCAAGCATTAGTAATACGAAAATATATAAAGTGCTACCTGTTTTCACGGTTTCTCCTGAATTAGTTATGGCCGATGCCGCGTTCGTGTTCCTGCTTGGCCCTTGTATGAGCGTTGGCGCGCCTTAAGACGGGTAACAACAACTGGCATATGCAGCCGTGGGGCACACACGCAGGTTCAGCCGATGATGAGGCGCAAGGGATATGCGGAGTATAGGTTTGCGAGAGTGGCCCAGCCTGTCGGAACTTGCTTGGCTGCCAGCCCACGCAACACCACGCGGGCCAGACTGGCGATAAAGGCGGTCTCGTTCCCAAATCCTTCGAGTTTTGCAAAGTGCACGCAACAAAACTCCACGTAGTGCAATCGAGTCTCAAGGGAAAATCCAGAATAGCATGAATAATTAATTCGTGCTAACAAAAGCAATACCGAGCACAAATACCAGCCCCGGTAGAACGCTGTGGCACGGACTTTCCAATTGGAGGATGAGGAGAACTTGTGCCACATGCAAGGGGCGCTTGCAGGCAACTGAAAGACTGCCTGCAAGTATTACGAATTAAGAAATGGTAATATGGTGCTACGTGCAATGCCGGGGCTTGATTGCCAGGTAAAACCGCGCCCCCGCCTTCAGGATCTCCATGCGCTACTTGTTCAGCGATGCCGGTGCCCATATCAAGCGTAAAGTCGCCAGCATCTATGCCGTGCTCGCAGTGTTCAATATCGCCGCATGGCTATGGGCGATCATGGCTTTTCGCCACTTTCCCGTGCTATTGGGGACGGCCTTTCTGGCCTACAGTTTTGGCCTGCGCCATGCCGTAGATGCCGACCACATCGCTGCCATCGACAATGTAACCCGCAAGCTTATGCAGGAGCGCAAGTGGCCGGTCGCGGTCGGGTTTTTCTTCTCGCTCGGCCACTCGACCATCGTTGTGCTGGGGTCGATGGCGATTGCCGCCGCGGCAATGCTGTTGCAGCATCGGGTAGATGCATTGCGCAACGTCGGAGAAATTGCCGGCACTCTCGTTTCGACGCTGTTTCTCTTCGGCATCGCCTGCGCCAATCTGCTGGTTCTGCGGTCGATTTATGCCGCGTTTGTCCGGGTTCGCAAAGGCGAGCCGTACGTCGAGGAAGACCTTGACATGCTGTTGGCAGGCCGGGGATTATTCGCGCGGCTCTTTCGTCCCATGTTCGCAATGATCCGCCGCAGTTGGCACATGTATCCACTGGGCGTTCTCTTCGGTCTGGGGTTTGACACCGCAACCGAGATCGGGTTGCTAGGCATCTCTGCCGCAGAAGCCTCAAAAGGGCTCCCTATTTGGTCCATCATGGTGTTCCCGGCGCTTTTTGCCGCCGGCATGTCGCTGATCGACACGACCGATAACATTCTGATGCTTGGCGCCTACGGCTGGGCCTTTGTCAAACCGGTTCGTAAGCTCTACTACAACCTGACAATCACCTTGGTTTCGGTGGTGGTCGCATTCGTAGTTGGGGGGATCGAGGCTCTGGGACTGCTTGCCAGTCAATTCAGCCTGAATGGAAGTTTCTGGAACGAAGTGCGAAGTCTAAACGAGCATTTCGGGACGCTGGGCTATGTCATCGTTGCGCTTTTCGCGCTGAGTTGGATTGTCTCATTGGCGTTTTATAAGTGGCGGCGTTTTGATGAACTCGATTTTGCCGGCAACATTGAGGCGGCCTCATCCCTGGCCGAGGATTGAACAGGTTCCGGCACCCGATGCATGTGGATCAACCACTTTTGCTCTGCCTGTCGCAAGATGCCGGGCCGGTACAAAGTTTTGCAATCCGATGGACTCCGCGAACAGAGTTACACAAAAATATTGCGTCCGCCGCTTTCAGATCTTCGGCGGTTAGAACCCTTTCCGCCGCATGGGGGTGCGTCTCCAGCAAATGGCGGCGATAAACTCCAGGCAATACGCCAGATGAAAGGGGCGGAGTCAACAACATGCCATCTTTCTCAATATAAATATTGCTGATTGCGCCCTCCGTTATTTCGCCTTTTTCATTGGCAAAAACTACATCGTCGAATCCATCGGCGCGTGCCTGGGCATATTCGTGATCGTAGATATTGCGCCATGTCGTCTTGTGGCGAAGAAAAACGTCAGTGGAAGTGGTGCGTGCCGATGACAGCTTAACGTGCCCGGTTAAACGGCCGGGTCGATACGCCATGGTTTCGATCGTCAATTCACCGTTCTTTTGTAGCAGAAGCCGTATGCGGTAGGCATGATCGTCCTCAAAGGATTTCGAGAGAGTTTGCAAACGCGATATGACCTCGTTGAGATGCAACGAAAAACCGAAGTAAGCGGCCGATGACTCCAACCGTTCCATGTGCTCCGTTAGCAGCGAGTATCCGTGGTTCCAGAGAAGGGTCTCGATGAGTTGAAATTCCGGACGCATACGTGTTAGAAATGCAGCCTTGAGTTGGCATTCGCGATATTCATCTTGGGGAAGGGAATCGGCAACGATGCCTCCGCCGACCCCCATGCGCGCGTGGCCGTCTCTTATGACCAAGGTACGGATGGGCACATTGAAAGTACATGCGCCGCCCGGACCCATCATGCCAATCGCGCCGGTGTATACGCCGCGAGGCGCGCGCTCCAACTCGCGAATAATCTGCATTGTCCTGAGTTTCGGCGCGCCTGTCACGGAGCCGCTTGGGAACAGGCTCCGGAAAATGTCGTAGTAGCCAACTTCCGGCCGAAGCGTTCCCAAAATAGTTGAAGTCATCTGGAACAGCGTTTCGTATCTTTCAACTGTGAATAGATCCTTGGCCTGCACGCTTGCCACCGAGCAGATGCGTCCAAGATCGTTGCGCAATAGGTCGACGATCATGACGTGCTCGGCCCGGTTCTTTTCGTCGCGTTGTAGGCGCAGCGCCACTCGCTCGTCTTCATCAAGATCCATGCCGCGGGCCATGGTGCCCTTCATGGGCCGGGTCACGATCTGCCGCCCATCGATGTGGAAGAAGAGTTCCGGCGAGAATGAGAGGATGTGGCGGACTCCGATATGTATCCATGCGCCGTAGCCAACAGGCTGGTTTCTCATGAGCGATTCGTAGACTGCCAGCGGTTCGCAGGACGTATCGAATGTCACGGAATCGGTAAAATTCACCTGGTAGGTGTCGCCCGCGGCAATGTAATCTTTGATCTTTGCAACACGGCGGCAATATTCGTTCTGTTCAAGGCCAAGCAAAGCCCGGTTCGTGATTTCGACGGCGCGCTTGCCTGTTTCAAGCGGCATCTCGCGGCCATGGCCGCCGGTCGATTCTTGCGTGTGGTCGAAGATGACGGGATTGCGGTAAAGACCAAACCACGCCAGCGGCAGTCCATCGGAATATGGTTTCGGCAGCTCAAGCCCTGCGAAATGATAGCCGCACTCGTAGGACAAAAATCCAGCGGCATAGAGTCCGTTGGCAAGCGCCTCTTCAATTTGCGCAAAAAGCCGAGGAAGCTCATCCGGATTGACCGCGGAGGCGATTGCCACCGGACGAGAGAAAAAATAGCTATGATGATTTGAACTGTCCGGCAGGGTGGTTTCCAGAAGTACGGAACCGCTTTCTTCCGCTGCCGCCGAGCGAATCTTTGCGGGCAGTGGCGTCCATTGCATGGCCTGATCTTTCCGGTGCAGGGAAGGCATTCCTACCTCCCGTAGGCCGCCAAGCAGAGATCCGTTTCGTACAGTGCGCATCACTCTATTTTTACGCGTCCAGAGTGATCTGGAAAACCAGGATGCTTGTTGATGCAAAGAAAAATCGCGCCAGATTTTCCGCGGGCGGATTCAGGTCCGCAAACGATGGAATGTCCTTGATCGTTTCCATCAGTTGCTTGAAATCGCGCAGCATTCCATCGGCGGCCGCTTCCAGTTCACCGCTCCCGATAAATCGCTGAGCGTTGCCAACCGCAACTTTGCCGCCATCGAGTACATCGTTCTGGACGGCCGCATTTCAACACGTCTCGACTGCAGCCGCCACGTCGAGTTCAACGTCCAAGAGCACCGGTACTTCAACCACGGCTACGACGTCACCAGCGCAGTTTCCAGGAGCTTACCGCTGCGTTCGCCGGCCTCGAATCAGGATCGGTAATTTGGGCATGGCGTCTCCGATGAAGATGAGGTTTCAGATCTCCAGTTGCATTTTGAAGTGCGAGGCATCGGCGGGTCGGGTCGATGAAACTTTCTCCAGTGGTACTTCGCGTCGTAAAGCGATTGGCCGAATTACAGGTAGAGAATCGGGCCGGATTTGCTTGGAACTAGAAGATACGGAGAAAACTCTCCAGTCGTATTTATCGTACATACGGGCTTGAATCTGCGATTTTGCGGGGAACCTCGCAGGTTTTCGTGTGGGTGTCCATGCTAAGCATTTATTTATCAATTATATGGCGGAGAGAGTGGGATTCGAACCCACGTTAGAGTTTCCCCTAAACACGCTTTCCAAGCGTGCGCCTTCAACCACTCGGCCATCTCTCCGTAGAACAGGTTGACTGTTTGAATTTAACATATTCGCAGCCGAATCTCATACTTGAGAGGCACCCGGTTCCGGGATGGAGCGGGGAAATGGGCGGGGTTTGAAACCGTTTACAGACGCGCCCAGCCTCTTGTATAGTGCCTTTTTGATGCTGCCCGTGGTTTGGACTCCACCTGTAGCGCAATCGATTGGAAAGAGGTTTTTTATGTCTGGCATCTCTCGTCGCGATTTGTTGGTCTCCGGACTGGCTCTGTCAACCTCCTCTTTGTGGGCGCGCTCGAGTTGGGCGCGGGCCGCAGCGCTTGTGGCCGATGCGCCGGCGATGGCCGCCATGGCGCCGCGCGAGCAACTGCTCTTCGACTTCGGCTGGAAGTTCCAGTTTGGCCACAGCACCGACCCGGCCAAGGATTTGAACTTCGGCCTTGGGCGCGGCGATTTCGACAGCATGAACGACTACGCCAAGACGGGCGACTTCAAATTTTCCCGCGCTGGCTACGACGATTCCAAATGGCGTGCGCTCAATCTGCCGCACGATTGGGCGGTCGAGCTGCCGTTTGTGCACGACGAGGGGTTGCAATCGCACGGATACAAGCCGCTGGGGAGGCGTTTTCCCGAGACCAGCGTGGGCTGGTACCGGCGCGAGTTCGACATTCCGGCCAGCGACGCCGGCCGCCGCGTGACGGTTGAGTTCGACGGCGCCTTCCGCGATGTATTGATCTTCGTCAACGGCTGCTTTGTGGGCCGCAACGACAACGGCTACGCGCCTTTCAACTTTGACATCACCGATTTTCTGGCGCTGGGCAAGAAGAATTGCATCGCCGTCCGCGTCGATGCCAGCTTCGGCGACGGCTGGTTCTACGAGGGCGCTGGCATCTACCGGCATGTGTGGCTCACCAAGACCGATCCCGTGCATCTGTGCCGGTGGGAGAGCGTTGTGCGCGCCTCGGAGATCGGCGAGAGTGCTGCAACTTTGACGCTGCTCACGCAGGTCACGAATGAAGGCAAGCAGACGGAAGACACTTGGGTGAGCTGGCAGATCGTCGATGCCGCGGGCAAGACGGTGGCCACGGCGGAGGCCAAAGCGCAGCCGGTAGCTGTCGATCAACCGGTCACCTTCGAGACGACGGCGAAGTTCGCCAACCCGGCGCTCTGGTCGATCGAGACGCCGAATCTCTACACGGCAATCGTCACGGTGAAGACCGGCGACAAGGTGCGCGACGCCGAGCGCGTGAGCTTTGGCGTGCGTACGGTGAAGTTCGACGCCGATCACGGATTTTTCCTGAACGGTAAATCCGTCAAGATTCAAGGCACCTGCAATCATCAGGATCACGCTGGCGTGGGTGCCGCATTGCCTGACCGGTTGCAGGCCTTCCGCGTGGCCGTGCTGCAGCAGATGGCCTCGAATGCCATCCGCACCTCGCACAATATGCCCACGCCGGAACTGGTGGCGGCCTGCGACCGCATGGGCATGATGATGATGTGCGAGACGCGGCAGATGAACTCCAGCCCAGAGGGTTTGGCGCAACTGGAGACGATGATCAAGCGCTATCGCAACTCGCCCTCGATCATTCTCTGGTCGATTGGCAACGAGGAGTTCCATCTGCAAAGCGAGATGGCCGAGCAGGGCGCGAAGATCGCCGCGACCATGGTGCGCCGCTGCCACGAGCTCGATCCCACGCGCGTGGTTTCGGCGGCCGTGAACGACTCGAACGAAAAAGGGCCATCGGACGCGCTCGACATCATCGGCTTCAACTACAAATTGCAGTCCCCCGACGGCTTCCACAAGAACCATCCCACGCGGCCGGTTTATGGATCGGAGACGGCGAGCACCATCTGCACGCGCGGCGTCTATCAGACCGATCCGCTGCGCAATACGCTGAGCGCCTACGATGTGAACCACACCGATTGGAGCGAACTGGCCGAGGAGTGGTGGAAGTTTTACGCCACGCGCGAGTGGCTGGCCGGCGGCTTCGCCTGGACGGGCTTCGATTACCGCGGCGAGCCCACGCCCTACGGTTGGCCGTCGATCAACTCGCAGTTCGGCATCGTGGATATGTGCGGATTCCCCAAGGACAACTTTTATTACTACAAGTCCTGGTGGGGCACCGAGCCAGTGCTGCACCTGTTTCCGCACTGGAACTGGGAAGGCCGTGAGGGCGACGAGATTCCGGTTTGGGTGCACTCGAACCTCGACGAGGTGGAACTCGTGGTTAACGGCAAGAGCGCGGGCAAGCAGAAGGTGCCGCACTTGGGCCACTTGGAGTGGAAGGTACGCTACGAGCCTGGCGCGATCGAGGCCCACGGCTGGAAAGACGGCAAGTTGGTGCTCACGGAGAAGCGCGAGACCACGGGCGCGGTTGCTTCGCTGCGGCTGACCGCCGACCGTACGGTGATCGATGCCGATGGCGAAGACATTGCCGTGCTGACGATTGACGCGCTCGACAGCCAGGGCCGCCCGGTGCCCACGGCTGCGGATCTGATCCGGTTCAAGGTGACTGGAGAAGGCGCGCTGATTGGCGTGGGCAACGGCGATCCGAACTGCCAGGAGAGCGACAAGGAACCGCACCGGTCGCTGTTCAACGGATTGGCCCAGGCCATTGTTCAAGCAACCAAGACGGCCGGGGAGATCGCGATCGAGGCCAGCGTGAAAGGCAGCAAAATCACGCCAGCCAAGATCGCGGTTACGACGAAGAAAGCCGATCTGCGCCCCGCTGTTTAAGATAAGCTGCGAACCAAGCGCCGGCCCCCTGAAAAGGGCCGGCGTTTTGTTTTTGGACAGAGCCATGGCGAAGATGCAGGAGCATCGTTCCCGTTGTACCGATATGGGATTGTGGCGGGGAGAGAAAATGAATCAGGGAGGGTTGTAAACCTGCGCCAGGCAGTGGCGTCTACCTAGGTGATGGCAGCCAGCGCAGCAATAAAGCCTATGACCGTAGAAACGGCAGAGCAGATTGATGCGCAGGAGTTTGCCCGGATCGTTGAGAGCCACCGTCCGCGGATCTTCCGTTTTTTGCTGGCTTCGCTGCGGGATGTGGATCTGGCCGAGACGCTGACGCAGGAGTGCTTCCTGAAGGCGCATCGCAACTGGAAGCAGTTCCGCGGCGAGTCGTCGGCGATGACTTGGCTGATGCGGATTGCCATCAACCTGCAGAAGGATCACTGGCGCAATCGCCGGGTTCAGTTCTGGAGGAGCACGCAAGCAAACTCAGTGGATGTGGACGAGGCCAGCCAGTGGCTGCCCAGCGGCGAACGTAATGCCGAGCAGCAGTTGTTGGCCAGGGAACAGGTGGCGCAGGTTTGGCGGGCAGTCAGCCGCCTGAGCGAGCGGCAGCGAACGGTATTTTTGCTGCGCTACGTTGAGGAGCGGGAGTTAAGCGAGATTGCGCAAGCGACCGGCTTGAGCGAAGGCACGGTCAAGGCGCATCTTTCGCGGGCACTGGGGCGGGTGCGCGCGGAGCTGAAAGGCAGGCAATAAAGATGAAGAAGCAATGGGCGCAAGAGATCGACGATGCGGAGTTGTCCGAGGCGTTGGGAAACTTCAAGGCCAGCGTAAGTGCATGGAGTGAGGCGGCAGGCAACCGGCAGCGGACCATCTCCGTCACGGTGCGGCATGCATGGCGGCGGGCGGCGGTTTGGGCCTGCGGATGCCTGATCGCGGCGGTGAGTGTGGGGGCGGCGATGCATGTGTTCCATACGCCGAGCCGGCAGCAGGCGGTTTACGTTGCTCCGCCACAGCAGACCGGCAAGCAGGTTGTACCACAGAAGGTGGAAGCCGATGTTCACCAGGCGGTGGCCGTTGCCAGGCAAGATCAGGATTTGATGGCGACCGTTGATAGCGATGTTTCGCGCCAGGTTCCGGCGGCGATGGAGCCGCTGGCGCAATTGATGAACGAAAGTGGAACCGAACAGTAAAAACGCATAAACGGGAAATATCCTGGAATGCAAAAAAGGAGCGAAAGATGAAGAGCAATTTGGCATCACGATTGGTTTTGGCGGGAGCGGGAGTTCTTTTGGCAGGTGGGCTGGCGGTTGCCCAAGCGCCGGACGGAGCGGGTGTTGGGCCCGGCTTTGCCGAGCACCGGCCTCCCATGGAGCGGGCCTTCGAGTTTGGTGGCGCGCATGGACAGTGGTGGAACAATCCCAAGATCGCTGCCGATCTGAAGTTGACCGACGATCAGCGCAAGGCGATGGATGGGATTCTGCAGGAGCACAAGGTCAAGCTCATCGATCTCAGGGCCAATCTGGAAAAAACCGAGGTCACGCTGCGTCCGCTGGTTGACGCCGATCAACCCAACGAGAGCGAGATTCTGGCCGGCATCGACAAAGTGGCTCAGGCACGGGCAGAGTTGGAAAAGGCCAATGCGCGCTTCCTGCTGGCGCTGCGTGGCAAACTGAGCGCCGAACAGTGGAAGCAGTTGCAGACGCTGCGCTCCGAGCGTGGGGCGCGATGGGTTGAGAAGGGTAAATTCGGCCATGAGGGCCAGCGGCCTGGCGCAAACCAGCCCGGGAATCAGCTCCACAATCAGCAGGGGGCTCCGCAGGGCGCGCCGGGCGATGGTGGTCCGCAAGGCATGTTGGATGATCAGCCTCCGGCAGGCGGCCCGCAGCAAGGGCCCGCCGAGCAGGGCAACGGAGACAATGAGTAGTTAAAACAAACAAGAATCAGCATCCATCGATGAACCTCGCGGCAAGGAGACTACTCCTTGCCGCGCTCTTTTGTTCGCGGAATGCAGTTGGGGTGGCGAGGCCTTCGGGAACGGGGCTGCTCAAGGCCGGATGCTTCCTTTAACATCGAACAGAGAAGGAGTATCGTGCCCCATCTTGTCTCTGCCGACTGGTTGATCCTGCTCATCATCGGTTTTTTTGTCTTTTCCGCCGGCTCTTCGCTCAAAACTTTTGCAACGGGCAACCGCGAATATTTGGAGGGCGGCCGCGTGTTTTCTGGCTGGCTTTGCGGTCTGGCTCTGGCCGCGGCGGGCCTGGGCGTGCAATCGCCGTTTCTGCTTGGCATCGGCGCGCGTTGGGGATTTTGGGGACTCGCCGGCACGGTGTTGAGCGGCGTCGTGGGACTTGCGCTGTTGGGCAGATTTTTTGTGCCGGCTTACTATGGCTCGCCGGCCCGCACCCTGCCCGAGTTTGTCGCGCAACGTTTTGGCGGCAAGGCGCGCGCGGTTGCCGCGCTGCTTGTGCTGGCCTCGGCAATCGCCGGTGCGGCATGGGTGCTGCTGGTGTTGGCGCGCATCTTTGTGGCTACGCACCTGCTCGAAGAACCTTTGCACGCGACGGGAATGGGGGCGCGGGGAATCTTTCTGGCCGCCATGGCGGCGCCGTCATTGCTGGTTCTGGCCTACGTACTCATCGGCGGGCTGGGCGGTTCCATCTATAACCACGCGATCGCATTTTTTCTCTTCGTTGCCGGAGCGTTTCCGGTGGCGCTGTTGAGCCTGAAGCAGGTGGGCTGGAGCGGTCTTATGCCGGTTGCGGCGGGATCATCCGCTGCTTCGGGTGGAAGCGGTGTGGCGCTGGCCGTGGCAGCGAGCCTGGTTCTTGGCATGGTCTTCTGGTGCGCGGATTTCCGCGTAGTGCAAATGGTGCTGGCCGCCAAAGACGCGCGCTCGGCCCGCCGCGCGCCGTTCATCGCCGCGGCGGCCTGGCTGGTGTTGCCTCTGCTCATCATCGTTCCGGCGATTGCTGCTTTAGCCATGCCTACGCCGCAGACCATCACCTTTGTGCGCAACGACAACGGCGTCATCTATCACGAGATCAACGTTGTTTCCGCCGCCGATGAGAATGGCCGGGGACTGGTCCCAGCCGCAATCGATCCGGCAACCGGCAAGCCACTGCGTGGCGCCGACGGACGCACGCTGCTCAACGACGAACTTGCCGCGCCCAAGATGCTGACGCAGCTTTTGCCGGCCGGGCTTTTGGGGCTGGGGCTGGCGGCGCTGGTGGCCTGCGCCATGAGCGGCGGCGCGGCGAGTCTCACGGCCTTCTCGGCGGTCTTCGTCTACGACATCTATCAGGCGCGGCTGCGCAAATCCGCCAGCGAAGGCAATCTCCTCGCTGCCGGGCGCTGGGCCGCGGCCGCCGCGATGGCGCTCGCTTTCGGTCTGGCCTGCGCGGCGTATTTCTGGAACTGGAAGCTCGATGCGGCCGTGCTGGTGCTGGCCGGCCTGCATCTGCCGCTGCTGGTGGTGATTCTGCTGGCCATCTTCTGGAAGCGCGATCCAGCCGCTCTGGACAAGCCGCCCGCCGCTTCACGGCAGGTCTTGCCCGACGATCTGCGCATCTACGCGGGAATCCTCTTCACGCTGGTGGGCACGGTTCTTGCCGCCTTCGGCCTGGGCATGCGCAACCATCCAGAGGCCTACGCCGGCAGCCTTGGCATCAACGCCAACCTCTGGTGGGGACTGCTCGTTTTCGTCTTCGGCATCGCCGTACTCATGCTCGGCCGCCAGGGCCAGATGCAGATTGAAAAGAGCAAGGCGGCAAAGAAAAAGAAATAGCGCGGTTTATGGAAGCTTGGAGAAACGCCGGGTGCCCCCGGTCTGGATTTTCAGACCGGGGAATCGCGCCCATTTAAAACCACAACTCTTTGGGTTCAGCGGTACAGCGGCCGCTCCGGTTGTGTTAACCTCAACCCGAGCCCGTGACTACTGAAAAGAACAAGCTCTACTACGGCGATAACCTCGAAGTCCTCCGGCTCTACGTCAAGGACGAATCGGTCGATCTTGTCTATCTCGATCCGCCCTTCAATTCGCGCCAGGATTACAACGTTCTCTTTGCCGAAAAAGACGGCTCGCAATCCAGCTCCCAGATTCACGCCTTCGAGGACACCTGGGAGTGGAACACCGAGGCCATGCGCGCCTACGAGGAGATCGTCGAGCAGGGCGGACGCGTGGCCGACACCATGCGCGCCTTCAAGACCTTCCTCTTCAATACCGACATGATGGCGTATCTGGCCATGATGGCCCCGCGCCTCGTCGAACTCCGCCGCGTGCTCAAGGAAACCGGATCGATCTACCTGCACTGCGACCCCACCGCCAGCCATTACTTGAAGATTTTGATGGACGCCGTGTTTGGGCCGCAGTTCTTTCGCAATGAGATTGTCTGGAAACGGACCAGTGCGCATAACGATCCAAAAAAATATGGTGATATACATGACGTACTGCTGTTCTATTCAAAATCAATCGAACATACTTGGAATCCTGTCTATACGCCATACACGCAAGAATACATTGATGCAGAATGGCGAGAATTGCCATCAGGTCGTTATTACAAAGCCGAAAATATGCTCGATCCACGTAATTCGATGGAGGAATACGACTTTCACGGGACGTCCGCAAGATGGAGAACAACCCCAGAGAAATTTGAAGCCCTTTGGAATGCTCCGCAAACAGAGGTGCCCAACAGTCACGGACGTGTAAAGCTGGGTAAAAACGGCAAGCCGATTAAGAGATGTAGGATCATTTTCCTGGATGAAATGCCTGGGGTACCACTACAGAGTTGGTGGCACGATATTCAATCGCTAAAAGGCGGTGCCCAAGAACGCCTCGGTTATCCCACGCAAAAGCCCGAAGCTCTACTCGAACGCATTCTCAAGGCCAGTTCGAACGAAGGCGACACCGTCCTCGATCCCTTCTGTGGCTGCGGCACGACCGTGCAGGTGGCGCAGCGGCTGAACCGCCGCTGGATCGGCATCGACATTACCCACCTCGCCATCGGCCTCATCAAGAAGCGCCTCTCTGATGCATTTGGAACCGCGATTCGAGAACGCTACGAGGTCATCGGCGAGCCGACCGATTACGCCGGCGCGAAGCAGTTGGCCGAAGAAAATAAATACCAGTTCCAGTGGTGGGCGCTGGGCCAGGTGGGCGCGCGGCCCGCCGAGCAGAAAAAAGGCGCCGACCGGGGCATCGACGGCCGGCTCTACTTCCACGACGACGAATCGGGCAAGTCGAAGCAGATCATCTTTTCCGTCAAGGCGGGCGGCGTCACGGTTTCGCAGGTTCGCGACCTGGTGGGCGTACTCACCCGCGAGAAGGCCGAGATCGGCGTCTTCCTCACCTTCGACGAGCCGACCAGGCCTATGCTCCGCGAGGCCGCCGACGCGGGGCTGTACAAATCCTCCGACGGCAGCACCTACCCCCGGCTGCAAATCCTCACCATCCAGCAGATTCTCGAGGGCAAACAGCCCGATTACCCCGCGCACCGCCGCGACGCGACCTTCAAAAAAGCGCCGAAGAACCGGCCCGCGCCGGCGGAGAATCTTACCCTGCCATTGCTCATGCCGGGTGAAGATTAGAGAAGCCCTGGAAAATCCGCGATTCCGTGAAGGGGCATTGCCCTCAGGGGCAGGGCAATGGCATTTGCAACGTCGAAGGGTACGGGCTTTAGCCCGTACGTCGATGTGTGAAAAGAACGGGGCTTTAGCCCCCGAGGGAAATATTGGCAAGAATGCTACGTGCTCATAGGAGGGATTCACACCGAATACCCTGCTGAAATCGAGAACCCATCTACGCAGTTGCTGTCCCTCAGGGGCTAAAGCCCAGAATTATTTTTCTGGATTTTCTGTACGGGCTAAAGCCCGTACCCTTCATTTTGCGCTCACATTTACAAATGCGATTGCCCCGCTCACAGGGGCTAAAGCCCGCGCATCGATGGGTGTCTGACGTACGGCCTGAAGGCCGTACCCTTCAAATCAACAGAAAAATTTGTGCGAAATTGGGCCAAAGACATCTAAATTCGATGCCTCGTTGCGGATATCGTCCGAAGGCGGTATGACCAATTGTGTACTTGGGCGCGCGGCGGGCAGGAAAGTGACTATAATCACATCTGGAGCGAAGGCGCCGGCGGCTCGCAAGCGAGTTGCCTCCACACCTCAAACGTCTCCAAGATTACGGGAAGGGAATCCGGCCACATGGCGACAGGAGACCTGGCCCTGGGTCAAGATCAGGGCATCCATCGCGCCAGCCGGCGCATCGCAAACGACTTCAGCATCAATGTAGCTACCGTCAACGGGTCCGGCTCGCAGTCGGCCAATAGCGTTCTGCTGAAGAGCATCTTCGGCATGGGCGTTCCGGTGAGTGGCAAAAACCTTTTTCCCTCGAACATCTCGGGCATGCCGACCTGGTTCACCATCCGGGCCAGCAAAGATGGTTATGTGGCGCGCAAGCGCGACTCCGAGGTGTTGGTGGCCATGAATCCGGAGTCGGCGCGCGAGGATGCACTGGCGCTGCCCGTGGGCGGCGTGGCGATCTACGAAGAGAGCCTGAACCTGAAGCAGTACCGCGACGACATCGTCTGCTACCCGGTGCCCTTCGACAAGATCACGGCCGGCATCTGTCCCGAGGCCAAGCTGCGCAAGCTGGTCAAGAACATGATCTACGTCGGCGTAGCGGCGCAGTTGCTGGGCATCGATCTGGCGGTGGTGGAAGCCTGCGTGCGCAAGCAATTCGCCAAAAAACAGAAGGTCTTCGACTTGAACTTCGGCGCGGCGCAGGCGGGCTTCGATTACGCCAAGACCAACCTGACCAAGCAGGACCCCTACTTCATCGAGCCGATGAACCAGACGGCGGGCAAGATCATCATCGATGGCAACGCGGCCTGCGGCATGGGCGCGGTCTTCGCCGGGGTCACGGTGATTTCCTGGTATCCCATTACGCCCTCGACGACGTTGATTGAAGCGGCGACCGATCTGCTGAAAAAGTTCCGCGTCACACCCGAGGGCAAGGCCACCTTCGCCGTGGTGCAGGCCGAGGACGAACTGGCGGCGATCGGCATGGTGCTGGGCGCCGGTTGGGCGGGCGCGCGGTCGATGACGGCAACCTCGGGCCCCGGCATCTCGCTGATGTCGGAGTTCACCGGCCTGGGTTACTTTGCCGAGTTGCCTGGGGTGATCTTCAACGTGCAGCGCACCGGACCGGCCACGGGCATGCCCACGCGCACGCAGCAGGGCGATCTGCTCGCGACGGCCTTTCTTTCGCATGGCGACACCAAGCATCCCATGCTGTTGCCGGGTTCGGTGAAAGAGTGCTTCGAGTTTGGCTATGCGGCCTTCGATCTGGCCGAGCGGCTGCAAACGCCGGTCTTTGTGTTGACCGATCTCGATCTGGGCATGAACAACTGGATGTCGGATGCCTTCGAGTATCCTGACAAGCCGCAGGATCGCGGCAAGGTGCTCACCGCCGAGGATCTCAACCGGCTGGGCGGCTTTGCGCGCTATCGCGACGTGGATGGCGACGGCATCGGCTGGCGCACGCTGCCGGGCACGCCGCATCCCAAGGCCGCGTACTTTACGCGCGGCTCGGGACACAACGATACCTCGGCTTATACCGAGCGGCCCGGGGAGTATCAGGCTATCATGGAGCGGCTGGCGCGCAAGTTCGAGAACGCGCGCACGCTGGCGCCGCAGCCGGTCACGGTGCGCGACGGCGCCTCCAAAGTCGCGTTGCTGGCCTACGGTTCTTCGGACTTCGCGGTTCGCGAAAGCCTCGACCAGATCGAAAAGGAATATGGGCATCGCCTGGATTACATGCGTGTTCGTGCCTATCCCTTTGCCCACGAGGTGCACGATTTTGTCGCCAGCCACGAGCGCGTTTACGTGGTGGAGCAGAACCGCGACGGGCAGATGGCCAGCCTGCTCAAGCTGGACCTCGATGCCAGCCAGGCGGTGAAGCTGCGCAGTCTGCTTCACTACAACGGATTACCCATCGATGCGCGTTCGATCACCGAAGAATTTGCCGTCAAGGAGGGCCTCTAATATGGCCACCGCAACCGCCAACGGGGCCGCGGGCCCAAAGCTGAATCATATTGGATTGCCGATTTTGGAGTATCGCGGCGGCAAGTCGACGCTATGCGCCGGCTGCGGCCACAACGCCATCTCCGAGCGCATCGTCGATGCCATGTTCGAGATGGGTGTCGAGCCCGAGCGCGTGGTCAAGATCAGTGGCATCGGCTGCTCGTCGAAGAGCCCGGCGTATTTTCTCAGCCGCGCGCACAGCTTTAACGGGCTGCACGGACGCATGCCCGGCGTGGCCTCGGGCGCGGTGCTGGCCAACCACACGCTGACCGCTCTCGGCATCTCCGGCGACGGCGATACGGCTTCGATCGGCATGGGCCAGTTCGTGCATCTGATGCGCCGCAATCTTCCCATGATCTACATCATCGAGGACAACGGCGTCTACGGATTGACCAAGGGGCAGTTTTCGGCCACCGCCGATATCGGCTCTAAGCTCAAGACCGGCGTGATCAACGAACTGCCGCCCATCGACATTTGCGCCATGGCGATTCAGTTGGGCGCGACCTTCGTCGGCCGCTCGTTTTCTGGCGACAAGAAGCAGTTGCTGGCCATGCTCAAGGCCGCCATCGCGCACAAAGGCACGGTGCTGCTCGACGTGATCAGCCCTTGCGTGACCTTCAACGATCACGAAGGTTCGACCAAGAGCTACAAATTTCTTCAGGAAAACGATGAGCCGGTCAACGAGATTGGCTTTGTGGCCAGCTTCGACGACATCGAGGTGGACTACGACTCCGGTCAGGTTTACGACGTGGAAATGCACGACGGCTCGCAGCTCCGGTTGCGCAAGCTGATCGAGGGCTACGATCCTACCGACAAAGCCAACGCCGTGCGTACCTTGATGGAGGCGCAGGATCAAAACGAGATTCTGACCGGCATCTTTTATATCGACACGCAGAAGCCGACCTTCATCGATCAACTGAATTTAGTCGATCAACCGCTGGCTACGCTGCCGGAATCGGTGACGCGTCCGCCGAAGTCGGCGCTCGATAGTTTGATGGCGAACCTGCGCTAACGCGTAGTAGCGATTCGCCCGGGAGCGGGCGAATCGCTGTTGGCCGAGTAAAAAAATCAGGACGCGAGTGCGCGTAAATCTTGCTCTGCGCGTAGCCAGTAGTCGGCATCGTGTCCTTCTTGGCAGCCGCTCTCGACCCAGTAGCGGTGCGCAAGCAAGGCAATTTGCTCGTGGTTAAGGGGCATCTCAACGATTTGCGCCGTGGCGGATTTCTGTTTGACAGGCGATTTGCGCGGCTTGGTTGTGGTGGTTGCATCGCCTGGCTTCTTGACGGAATTTGCCATGAAGAGTTCCTCCTAGGGATGAAGGCTGCATAACAGGCTCGCTGTCGATAGGATAGCGGATAACCACCGTAGAGAAAACGCGAATTTTCGGCGAAGAATCAGCGTCGTCAACCTAGGCGATTGATGAATTACCGGTAAATCACTCCCCGTGCCGAGGTGTTTTTGTTAGGGATCGATCTCTACGTGTATCTTGAATACATTGCTGAACCCTATGACGATACCTGCTATTGAAACCACTGAACTGACCCGCAATTTCGGCGAGTTTACGGCTGTGGATCGCGTGAACCTGACGGTTGGCGCCGGCCAGTTTTTCGGTTTTCTTGGGCCCAACGGCGCTGGAAAATCCACCACTATTAAAATGCTGACCGGACTGCTGGCGCCGACATCAGGAACGATTCGTATTCTTGGCGAAGAGTTTCAGGTGAACTCTGCAGGAATCAAGCGCCAGATTGGCGTGGTGCCGGAGGGCATGGCTCTGTTTGGCCGCCTGACGGCCAGCGAGTATCTGCGCTTTGTGGGCCGCATGTATGGCCTGGACAAGGCGACCACGCAGCAACGCACCGAAGAGCTGCTGGAGTACATGCAACTGGCCGGCGAGAGCAAGAAGCTGATCACCGACTATTCGCATGGCATGCAGAAGAAACTGGCCATGGCGGCGGCAGTGATTCACGGGCCGAAGGTGCTGTTTCTCGACGAGCCTTTCGAAGGCGTGGACGCGGTGGCCGCGGGCACATTGAAGACGATGCTGCAACGCATGATCGCGCGCGGCGCAACGGTCTTTCTCACCTCGCATGTGCTGGAGATTGTCGAGCGGCTCTGCACGCATATCGCCATCATTCATCGCGGGCAGCTTGTGGCGCAGGGATCGCTCGAGGAGTTGCGCGCCGGCACCGTGCAATCTGCAACTGGCGAAAACGGTACGGCCGCGCAGCCGCGCAATTTGGAAGAGATCTTCCTCAATGTTGTCGGCGCCGACCGCGAGGGAAATCCGGCGGCAACGCCCGCGGCGCAGGAGCTTTCATGGCTGAGCTGACCGGCGATCAGGCACCGATCTCTGCTTGGGTACAGCTCGCGGCCGTGGCGTGGCTGCGCTGGCGAATTTTTGTGAATGGATTTACGATGCGCCGGACCAAGACCTCGCGCAAGATCGTTTCCACAATTTTTGGCATTCTGCTGCGCCTTATTGTCTGGCCCACTTTTTTGATGTTCGCCATCGGTCCGGTGGCCCTGAGCGGATTCACGGCCTGGGAAGCGATCGAGAGCGGGCGCATCTATCGCCTGCCCGCTCTGCTGGGCGGCATCACGCTGATGTGGCTGTTTGTCAGCGTGAATGGCCAGAGCATTTCTTCGGCCATCTCCAGCTTCGATCCCGCCTCGCTAGTACGCTATCCGCTGCGCTTCGGGCGTTATTTTATTTTGCGCATGGCCTTCGGATTTCTGTCGCCGAGCACTATGATCGGTTGCCTGGCGCTGCTGGCCGTGGCCGTGGGCATTGGCTGGGCGAAGCCCGCGCTGACTTCTGCCGCGGTGGTGGTTCTGGCCATCTACGCCTGGATGAACATCTTTCTGGTGCGCATGATTGGCGCGTGGCTGGAGCGTTGGCTGTCCAACCGCCGCTTCCGCGAGTTTTTTGGCGTGTTGATGGTGCTGGTAGTGGCCGGCGTGCAGTACTTCAACGTGCAGCGCGGCCCGTCGAATCTTCATGGTCCGCGCGGCAGCATGATGCTTCTGTTGATGCATGGCAACGGCAATTTTCTACAGTGGTTGCCTCCCGGCTTTGCCGTGGATGCAATTCTGCAGCACGATCACTTTTTCCCGTTTGCCACATCGATTGCCGCTTTGCTGGGTTTCTGCGCGCTCTTCGCGGCCGTCTTTGCCCTCCGCCTGCACAAGCAGTTTTTAGGCGAATTGCTGAGCGAAGGGCTCAGCCTGCGCGCTCCGTCGATCCCGGCTGCACGCATGCGCGCGACTGTACAGACGAAGGCGGACACTTCCTCTTCCACTTCAACCCGCGTGGCGTTTCCGCCCGTGATTGCCACATGCTTGCGCAAGGATTTGTTGACGCTGCGCGGCAATTCGTCGCAACTCATCGGCATGTTTACGCCGCTGATGTTTGTGTTTATCTTCAGCCGGCGCGCCTCCAGCTTTGAGACGAAGTATCTGTTGCCGGGTGCCATTGCTTACGTTCTGGTAGGCGTGCTGGCAAACATGTACAACATCTTTGGCGCCGATGGCCCGGGCGTGCAGATGTATTTGCTGGCGCCGGTGCGGCTGCGCGACGTAATCGTGGCAAAGAATCTGATGATCGTGAGCGTGATCGTCATGGTCGTGTCGGTTACCTGGGGATTGATTTCGCTTACCTCGCCAATCACCATTCCATGGTCAACGCATGTTGCAACGCTGCTGTGGGCGATCTTTGCCGTGGGCGCGAATCTGGCATTGGGAACGCTACAGTCAATCCGCTCGCCGCGCCGTTTTGTGCCGGGCAAAGTGCCGCAACGGGGAGCCTCGCCTGTCAGCCGGACCAGCAGCCTGCTGGTCCTCGCCTTGTTGATGCTCAGTCTGTCGGTGCAGTTTCCCGTGATCCTTCTCAGCAGATTTTTTCATCAGCCGTGGCTGCCGGTATGGATCTATGGACCCATGGCTATCGCCGCGGTAACGTCGTATGCGATTGTTCTTGGCAAAGCAGAGCGGCTGATTCTGACCCATCGCGATACTTTTGTGCAGGAGCTTTGCAAGCCGTAAGCCGCGGGCTACAGATCCCACCAGTCGAACTGTTTCATGCGCGGATAATAGAGGCCGCCGCGCACGCGCGCATCGGCACCGTGCAACTGGCGCAGCACTTTGGCGTAGGTTTCAATCTGCGCGGCAAAGCGGTTGCGCCATTCCAGCAATGCAGTGGCCGGGTCCGCACCGTCTTCGTGCGCTGTCTTATAGTCGATGATCCACCACGATTCTTCGCTGGAAGCGTTGCCGGGAGGCGCGTTTGCGGCGCGGAATATGCGGTCGGGCTGCACGGTATGCAATCTGCCGTTGAAGACCGCGGTCCAGCAAACCTCGCTGGCGGCATCGGAGTGCGGTGAAAGAATCCATTGTCCGATGGGATCGAGCGCGGCGTTTTGCGCGACTTCGATGGCTTGGGATGCGAGCCTGCCGGCTTGCGCGCGATCGATGCCCGCGGCGCGAATTGACGTTTCCATTCGCGGCGTGAATTTTTCCAACACTGCGCAGGCATCGTGTGGCGCGTGCGATTGAAAGAGCTGCGCCAGTTGCAGCATCAGATCGTGCACGGCCTGGCCAAAGGCGCGCGAGAGCAGGCCGCCTTCGTGGCGTTCGAAGAGTGATCCCGCGCCAGAGAGCGGCGAATCGGGCGCAATAGTAGCGATGCGCGGCGTTGCGAAATCGGCGGGCAATCGCCGCAAAGTAGTTGCCCGCGCGGGCGGCGACATCTCCAGTAGATTGTCTTCGGCTGCGGCGGCTAGTGTCTCCAACGTTTCTGGCGCGGAGTTTTGCCACTGCTCGAATTGCGCGCGAATCTCCTGTTCCCATGCCGGCCATGCTGTCGCCAGCAGACTTTCGCCGGGCCCGGCAAGCGCGGGTTGGCCATTTTCATCGTAGCGGTAACTGGGCCGCGCGAACAGATGCAACTCCTCCCGCGCGCGCGTGGCTGCAACATAGAGCAGCCGCCGCATCTCCTGGTTTTCCCTGTTGTGCCGGACGCGATCGACCCAGCGCTTTGCCGCGCCACTCTCCGCGCCTTTTGACGGCATGGGCGCAACCAGAAATTCCGTGACAACGCCGGGATCAAATTCTCCCGGCTCCGGCGCGACGCCGCGTTCCAGCCAGGAGAGCATCTCGGGTTGATTGCGGGCCGGGCGCGTCTCCAACTCGGGCACGATCACGATTTCGAATTCCAGGCCCTTGGATTTGTGGATGGTCATCAACTGCACGCCGCAGTTGCTATCGGCCGCCGGATCGGGTTGCGCGGTGAGCCGCGCCAGCGCTTCATCGAGCGCCGGTCCCAGCAGATCGGCCTCGCCTTCGGGCAGGTTATCGAAACTCTTCCAAAGCAGATCGAGATTGGCGCGAGCCGCCGCATCCACACACGCGGCGCCACCCAATTGCAGCCAAACATGCTCCATCCACGATCCAAGCGCCGTGGCGGGATACTGGGAACGCAGTTGCCGGGTGGTGGCGATGGCATCTAGAACGCGTTCGCCGGCGCGCTGTGCTTCGGCACTCACCAGCGACAAACGCTCGGCGAGCAACTCGGGCACGGGACGATTGAGCAATCCAGACTCGCTGTCGCCGGCGATCTTATACAGATCGTCCAGCGAAAAACCGCACCAGGGCGCGCGCAGCACACCTAGCCAGGCCACGCGATCCTGTGGATTCATCCATGCGCGGGCCAGCGCCAGAGCATCCACGATCTCGGGCCGTTGGCGCAGTTCTTCAAGCTCGATGGCGCGAAAAGCGATATTGGCCTGGCGCAGCGCCAGCGCAATGGGCGCCAGCGATTTGCGCGCGCGGCCCAGCACGGCGATGCGGTAGGATTTGCCCGCGGCGCGCGCGGTTTCCATTTGCGGAATGCGTTCGCGGATCAATGCCACGATCTCATCGATCTGCCGCTGCCGCGCCGCATCGCGCTCACTGGCGTTGCGCTTTTTCTCTTCCGCATCGACACGGCGCGAGTTACCAAGCAGCGGCGCAGGAATGAATTCGATGTGCAGTTGCAGCGGGGGCGTGGACTGGGATACGAGCCGCGGCCCCACTGGCGTGGGCTGGTTGCGCGCCGCCGCGGCGGCCGTAAAGCCAACGCCGCTTCCGTCGTCTTTGGCGAATACTTTTTCAAACGCGGTGTTCAACTCTTCCACCAGCGGAGGCGCGGTGCGGAAGTTGGCGCGGAGTTGCACGGCATCGAAGGCGAAGGGCTGGTCGCCCGGCACTTCCAGACCCAGGGTTTCCACGCGCGAAAACAGTTCGGCGTCGGCGCCGCGGAAAAAATAGATCGACTGCATGGGGTCGCCGACGACAAAGCAGGTGCGCCCCGCGCGCTCGGGCCAGGCCGCTACCAGATGCGACAAGAGCTGGTGCTGGCGGCGGCTGGTGTCTTGAAACTCATCGACCAATAGGTGGCGAATGCCGTCGGCGGCCGCCAGCGCGGATTCGCAGGGCAGGCCTTCTTCTCCAAGCAAAACATGCAGCGCGATCTGCGCCACTTCGGTGTAGTCGGCCGCGCCGGCCTCGGCAAAGACAACGCGCAACTCAGCCGCGGCGTGGCGCAGCAGCGTGAAACACGCGCGCACAATCGCCCATTCCTCTTCGCTATAACCGGTAGGGGGCAAACTGCGCACCGCCGCCAGCGCCGGTTCCAGGCCGGGAACCGTGGCCAGAGCTGCGATCAGAGCCTGCAAGCGCGCCTTTTCCCGCTTTCGATCGGCGGGGAAACCAATACTTTTGTCGATGCGCTTGCGAAGTGTGTTGCTCCCGGTAAGCAGCAAGCCGGCCAGGCCAAGAAATGCCTGCCGCGCCTCATCCAGTGCGATGGGGCTGTCGAAGGCGCCAGCGGGAAATTCCGCGAGTTCAGCCAGTTCGCGAAAAAGTTTGCCTTCGCTTTGCTCGCAGGCGAAGCGGGCCAGCGCCAGAGCCTCTTCGCGCGCGCCAGGAACTTGATCCAACAAACGATCGATGTCGATGAGTTGCTGGCGCACTTCGCGTGCAAAGGGCCGCTCCAACTCTTCGCGCAGGGATTCCCAATCCGGATCGCGATCGAGTACGAAGCCGTGCATCCAGCGGTCGCGCTGCTCCAGCATGGCGGCAAGCTGGTTCTCCATGTCGAACCAACTGTTATCGCGCCACAAGAGCAGTGTCTCGATGGCCGCGCGGAGCGAACTCTCTCCGTCTTCGATCCGCGCTAGAGTACGCCGCGCGGCGCGCCGGTAAAGCTCCTGTGGCTGGTCGCTGATTTCGAGCGCGCCGCCCAGGCCGGCCAGCAGTGGCTGCTGCAAGGCCAGCTCGCGGCAGAACGAGTCGATGGTCGAGATGCGCAACTGCGCGGGCAGCTCGATCAGATTCCATCCCATCGCCCGCGAGCGTGCCAAAGCGCGTTGCGCCAACGCTTCCATGGCGAAGGGATCGTGCGCATCGCCGGCTTGCGCCGCTTTTTCCAGCTCCGCGAGAATGCGGTGGCGCATCTCGGCGGCGGCGGCGCGCGTGAAGGTGATGGCGGCAATCTGACTGGGCGAATCGACTTCGGCCAGCAGGCGCAGAAAACGCCGCGTGAGCAGGTCGGTTTTTCCAGAGCCGGCTGGCGCGCGCACCAGTAGCGAGCGCGTGGCATCGAGCGCGCGTTCGCGCTCCGGTTGATCGGGAGGAGCCGGGCGCGGCGCGTCAGTCATCGGCGCTCTCCTCTTCGATCTCCTCATCTCGCGATGGGGCTTCCAGAATGCGGCAAAGCGATTGCAAGCCGCAGTGCCGGCAGGTTTGCGGCGCCTTGCGGGGATTCACCTCCGCGAGGCCGGCGAGAAAATCCCGCGCCAGTTGCGTGATGCAATCGCGCCAGTCGATGATTTGTTCGAGCGACAGCTTGTTTTTGACCAGCGTGCTGGTCCCTTGCAGAGCGGCGAAGAGTGTATTTTGCGGATCGAAGAGACGCCCCGCGAATTTGAAGTTACTTTCGCCGGCGCGGATTTTGGCAAAGGCCAACCCGCCCACGGGTTCGGCCTCGTGGTCGAAGGCGAATCCCGCGTAGAGCGGCAGTTGCACATCTTCAGGCCGGGGAAGATCCCAGTTGCGCGGCGAAGCATCGCCGGTTTTGTAATCGATGACAAACACGGTGCCGTCGCAGAGCCGGTCGACGCGATCCAGCCGCAGATTCAGTTGCAATCCGGCGATGGTGGCGATGCGTTTTTGCTCAGTTGCTTCGACGGCGAACGCGATACGCGCAGATTCGTAGCGCAGCCACAAGGTGACCAGCCGCGTCAGCCGCGTCTCTTCGAGTTCGAGATAGCTAGGCGGCATGCACTCGCGGGCGCGCGCCGGTAGTTTGTGTTGCACGACGGCGCGAACGTGGCCGGCAACGAACTTGGGCAGGTCATGGATGGCGGCCAACTGCGCGTGTGTGCGAATGCCGCCGGGCTCGCCGCTCCATACCGAATGCAGAATCGCATGGAGAAGCTGTCCGCGTTCGGCTGCGGTCAGTCCGGCTTCGGCCGCTTGCCAATCTTCCGCGCCGAGTCGCGCGTTGGCAAAGGCTTTGAAGGGGCACTGCGATTGCGCGGTCAGCAGTCCGGCGCCGCCGGCTACGCGGCTGGCGGGGAAGGGAATCTGGCTGGCATCGTCAAACGAGATCGCGAGCGGCGCGGGAACCGGCGGGGGAGCGAGTTCCAGCGGAAGCGGTTGCGGCGGGCCGGCAAATTGCGCAATCAGCCGCGAAGGCCGTGCTTCCACGCCCTCGCTCTGGCGGGCATAGCTGAAGTGAATTTGCGGCGCCGAAGAGAGCAAACGCCGCGTCATGGCCGCGGCCAAATCCCAATCCAGTTGCGCCGTGGCGTGCGGCATGGCGGCCTCGCGCTGCACGGCGAGCGGCAGCAGAGGATGCGTCGAGCCCGGAGCGGGCCATGATTCTTCGCTCGCGCCCAGAAACCAGATGGCATCGGCCGTGAGCCCGGCCGATTCGGCGGGACCGGCGATGAGGATGGGCGCATCCTGCGATTCGGCGGCGAAGAGCGTTTCGCTGGCCGCCAGTTGCAAGGCGTCGAGAAATTCATGCCATGCAATCTGCCGTCCATTGCAGCCCAGCGAGGCGCAATGGTCGACGGTTCGCTGCCACAGCTCAAGCGCTTGAAACTCGGCGCTGGCGAGTGGCCGCGCTTCCGGCCAACCGGCGGCCTCCAGCAGATTCGGCACCAGGCCGGCAAAAGTCAGCGGTGATTGCGGACGCCGCGAGAACTCCTGCAACAATCGCCGGGCCTGCGTGAGCCGCGCGACCCAAGTGGCGGGCAATTCCACGCCCGCGTGCTGGCGGAGAAAATCGTCCATCGGCCATTGCGTGCGCTGTAAACCGCGGCGGCGCAAGGCGCGCTGAAACTCGGTGACCGCCAGGGTTTCGCTATCGCTGGCGGATGTTAGTCCGGTGGAGAAAAACCAGTCCAGTTCGTGTTCTTCAACCGGCCTGGTGAGCCAGCGCAGCAGCAGCAGAGCGCCGCGAGCCAGCGCGATCTGGTTCAACGGACGGCCTAGCGAAAATTCGCATTGATGGGCGGCGATGCCGGCGTAGCGCAAAAATGCGCGTTCGATCTCGCCACGGCGCTCGCGCGCATCTTGCGTAACGATGAGCAGGCGCGATTGAGGATCGTTGGCCAATTGCTGTTTGCACCACAGCGCGCAGGCCGCCAGCTCCGCACTCGGATCGGCAGCCGCGTGAAAATGAAGATTTGCGGCGGGCTCGCCGGGGGATGCCTCTTGCACCGAACCCCATGCCGTGAAGACGCGGTGCTGGATGGGCAGAATTCTGTCAAAGCCGGCCAGCAGCAGTGGAGGCCGCGGGCCCGGGTCCGATTCGAGCGCGGCGGCCAGGGCGATGGGGAGCCGCGTTGGACTGACCACTGCCTCGTCGCGGCAGCTTCGATCGAAGGCGGCAAGCCAGTTGCTGAATTCGCCGGCGTCCTGTGTCCAGCCGCGGCGGGCGGTGATTTCGAGCCGTTGCGGAGCGTAGCCGCAGAGCAGATTTTGCGCCTCCATGGCCAGGGCGGCCAGCCGCTGGCACGAGCCGGCGATCTGTGTGGCTTGTGGCGCTGCCGAGGTCAAAATCTCCGTCCATAGCGACCGCTCCTGCAGGGGGTTGAGAACCATTTGTCCTTGAAAACAGCGCTCTTGCCACTGTCGATGGACGAAGCTGCGCCAATCGTGGATCTGTGGCGTGATCCAGGCCGGGAGACCCTCGGCGCGGCGGGCGCGGTGGAGCTGGCTGGCCAGTGCCCGGGCGGCGCGCTCACTGGCGGTGACAACCATTCCGCCCTGGCGCAGCCATGCATCGGTCTCTGGCGTTAAGATGGCTCCCATGGCAGCGTTATACGCTGCCAGACGGCCACCGCGCCATCAGGAAAACGGGGGCTGTGAGTGGTCAGTCCACTGGTTGTACACTAGGAGAGTTATGCGCACCTTTGCCGTCAGTGCCCTGCTTGCCGTGGCCGCGATCTCCGGTTGCCATTCCGGCCCAAAACCCGGCGCGCCTAGCGCCGCCACGCCGGCCTACAAGGTCTATAAATTGCGCGGCAAAGTGGTTTCCACCAACCCGGCGGTGGGTGAGCTGACGGTGAACCATGAGGCGATTCCCGGCTTTATGGAAGCCATGACCATGCCCTATAAGCTGAAGGATCCCAGCATCCTCGGCGAACTACATCCGGGCGATACCATTACGGCCGATGTACTGGTTTCGCAGAACTCCGACGCCGACATGCTGCTTGACCACATTGTCGTAATTGCGCAGGCCAAGCCCGACTACAAGCCGGCGGTCAGCTATCACGTTCCGGCGCGCGGCGACGCGGTTCCCGACTTCAAGTTGCGCAATCAGGATGGCCGGGCGATTCATCTGGCGGGCTATCGTGGCAAACAGTTGCTGGTGACCTTTATCTACACCCGTTGCCCGTCGCCGAAGTTCTGTCCGCTGGTGACGCGCAACTTTGCCGCCATCGACAAGCAGCTAGCCGCGATGCCCGCGCTGTATGCCAAGACGCATCTGCTCTGCATCAGCTTCGACCCGGAGCACGATACCCCCGAGCGTTTGCGCGCCTATGCCGCGACCTACAACGGCGGCAACGGAACAAATGTTTTCTCGCATTGGGAGTTTGCCGTTCCCGCCCAAGAGGATCTGCCGGAGATGGCAAAATTTTTTAATCTCGGGATGAGCTACGGCGAGGGAGAGATGATTACGCACACGCTTTCGACCACGCTGATCGACGCCCGCGGCATGGTGGCGCGGTTTTATCCGGGCAACGAGTGGACGCCCGGGCAGGTGATCGCCGACATGGAAACCCTGCAAGAAAAGGCCGGATGAGGCGGTTGTTTGCAGTTTCGATTGGTGGCGATACGGTTCCGGCGCGCGATGCCGCGGACTCCGGGACAACGGGTTTATTTGTACTCAGTAATAATTCAAGGCAAGGATAGGAGAGCACGATGAGTTACGGATTGAATATCCGCAAGGATGGGGAACTGGATTTTCTGGCGTTGGGGGCATTGGTCCACCGGTTGGATCCGGGGATTATTCCCTTCCGCAAGGCAACCGAGTGCAAGATTCACGTTTCGGGCGGCGAGTTCAACGTGGCCGCCAATCTGTCGGACTGCTTCGGCATGAAGACGGCGATTGCTTCGGCGATGGTCGATTACCCGATTGGCGATCTGATCAACGAGCGGGTGCGCGCCATGGGCGTCAAGCCCATCTACAAGCATTTTGAGCACAACGGCGTGAACGGCCCCAACATGGCCACGGTCTATAGCGACCGCGGCGCCGGTGTCCGTCCACCGGTGGTGTTTTATAACCGCGCCAATGAGGCCGGCGGCATGTTGAAGCCCGGCGACTTCGATTGGAAGAAGATCTTTGCCGGTGGTGTGCGCTGGGTGCACTCGGGCGGCATCTATGCGGCGCTGTCGCCGACCACCGCTCCGCTGGTGGCCGAGATGATGAAGGAAGCCAAGGCCGCCGGCGCGGTGACATCGTTCGATCTGAACTTCCGCGCCAAGCTGTGGAAGATTCATGGCGGCGATGAGAAGGCTGTCGAGACCATCGCCAAGATCGTCGAGAATGTCGACGTGCTGATCGGCAACGAAGAGGATCTGCAGAAGGGACTGGGCATTCCCGGACCCGACGTGCAGGCCAAGTCCAAGCTCGATCCCAGCGTCTTTTTCGGCATGATCGACAACGTCACCAAGAAGCACCCCAAGGTAAAGATCGTGGCCACGACGCTGCGCGAGGTGCACTCCACCAACCGGCATAGCTGGAGCGCGGTGGCCTGGATCGATGGCAAGACCTATACTGCTCCCACTGCCGAGTTGGACGTGATCGATCGCGTGGGCGGCGGCGACGGTTTCGCGGCTGGGTTCATCTATGGCCTGCTGAGCGGCGAAGAGCCCGAGAACGCGGTCAAGCTCGGCTGGGCTCACGGCGCGTTGCTGACCACCTTTATCGGCGACACGACCATGGCCTCGGTCGATCAGGTTCGTGCCTTTGCCAAGGGCGGTTCGGCGCGCATTCAGCGGTAAACAGCAGGAGTCAGTGGTCCGTTGCCGGTTTCCGGTTCGCGAGGCAAAGTCTTGTTTTGTACACGCGAAGCCGTAGAGCACGCCAGCATCGGCCACTGACTACCGCATCCTGATATTCTTGCCATGCGCGTGTTGGTTGGAGGTTGTGCATGGCGAAGGTTTCAATTGTCTTCGGCGTCTTGCTTGTGGCGCAGGGGATTGTGGGTTACTTCGGAACAGGCCGGATGCATCTCGCGGCGCTGATTCCAGCGACCTTCGGCCTGGTGCTAGGCATCTTTGGCGCACTCGCGCTTAGCCCCAGCGAGAGCCGCCGCAAATTGTTCATGCACATCAACGTCACGGTGGGCCTGCTGGGGCTGATTGGCGCCTCGCTCGAGGCTGTGCGCGGCTACTTGAGCGCCCGCGCCGCCGATGCCGCGCCGGATTCGATTGCGCTCGCCGCCAAGCTCATCATGGCCTTTCTGCTTTTCGTCTACGTTGTGCTTTGTGTACGCTCGTTTATCTTGGTGCGCTTGCAGCGGCAGGAGTAATGCATGGGTTCAATGCGTGGCGGCATCAGCATGGGAATCAGCGCCGAGCGCACGCCGCGCGGCCGTGGCGCGAGCCCTGGACAGGCCGACCTGCCCAAGCGCAGGCCCAATCTGAAAAAACTGTGGCCCGAGGTGTGGGCGCTCATCGCTCCGCGCAAGGGACTCATCCTTGTGGGTCTGTTGTTGATGGGCATCAACCGCGTTGCCGGTCTGGTGTTGCCCTTCGTCTCCAAGCCGCTGCTCGACAAGGTGCTGGCCACGGCGCACCCGCATCCGGAACAGTTGCCCGGCATTGTTGCCATAGTGGTCGCGGCCATGGTTGTGCAGGCGATCACCTCCTTCTCTCTGACGCAACTGCTCTCCAAGGCCGGCCAGCGGCTGATTGCCGAGATGCGCCGCCAGGTGCAGCGGCATGTAGGCTTGCTCTCTGTCGCTTATTATGACGAAAACCGCACTGGCACGCTGGTGGCCCGCATCATGACCGATGTCGAAGGGGTGCGCAATCTGGTGGGCACCGGGCTGGTGGAGTTTCTTGGCGGACTGCTGACGGCGGCGCTGGTCTTCGTCTATCTCATGTATCTCAGCGTGGCGGTTACGCTGACGGTCTTTGCCGTGTTGGGTGTCTTTGTCTTCTTTCTGCAATACGGATTCCGCACTATACGGCCCATCTTTCGCGAGCGCGGCAAAATCAACGCCGAGGTCACCGGCCGCCTGACCGAATCGCTGGGCGGCGTGCGCGTCATCAAGGGCTATCACGCCGAAGAGCGCGAGGCCCATGTGTTTTCCGCGGGTGTCGAGCGGCTGCTGGAGAACGTGATGAAGACGCTGACCATGACCAGCACGCTTTCGGCGGCCTCGACGACGGTCCTCGGGCTAGTCTCCGGTTGCGTGATGTGGCTGGGCGGCCATCGCGTGCTCGCCGGTGGCTGGACGACGGGCGAGTACTTCAGCTACAACATGTTTCTCGCCTTCATGATCGCGCCGGTCTTTCAGGTGGTGAACATCGGCACGCAACTCACCGAGGCCTTTGCCGGGCTCGACCGCACGCGCGAGATTTTAGCCGAACTTGAAGAGAACCAGACCCCTGGCCGTACGCAAAAAATGCCGCCGATCGCAGGCCGGGTGTGTTTTGAAGATGTTGAGTTCGCCTACACGCCAGAGAAGCCCGTTCTTCATGGCATCGGTTTCATTGCCGAACCCGGTTCGGTGACGGCGCTGGTGGGTTCTTCGGGCTCGGGAAAATCGACGATCATCAGCTTGCTGTGCGCCTTTCACTGTCCTGAGCACGGCAAGGTTCTGGTAGACGGAATCGACTTGTCGAAAGTCGATCTCAATACCTTTCGCTCGCAACTCGGCGTGGTCTTGCAGGAGTCGTTTCTCTTCGACGGAACCATCCGCGAGAATGTGATGTTTTCCCGTCCCGATGCCAGCGCGGAGCAGTTTCTCTTTGCCTGCCGCACCGCCCGCGTCGACGAGTTCGCCGAGCGGTTTCCCGAAGGCTACGATACGCTGGTTGGCGAGCGCGGCGTCAAGCTCTCCGGCGGCCAGCGGCAACGGCTCTCGATTGCGCGCGCGCTGCTGGCCGAACCGCGCATTCTCATTCTCGACGAGGCTACCAGTTCGCTCGACTCCGAGTCCGAGGCCATGATCCAGGCCGGGCTTGCCGAGTTGATGCGCGGAAGAACAACCTTTGTCATCGCGCACCGGCTCTCGACGATCCGCCGCGCCGATCAGATTCTGGTGGTCGAGGAGGGCCGTATCGTCGAGCGGGGAAATCATCAGTCGCTGTATGCGCTGGGCGGCCGCTATTACGATCTCTACACGCGCCAGCACGGCCTTGAAACCAATCTATTTCTCGCGCCCGGCGAAGGCGGCAAGGCGGAAGAAGAACCGGTATAACCCAGCGTGCGGAGCGGAATCGACTTCAGCGAGGAAATTAAAGGTTCTTGCGAAAGTTGACAGGCGTCCCATTATTTGAGAACCTAATATTAAATTCAAATCACGGCACTAGGGATCATTATGCGAGATAGTACTCCTCAGGGTACGTATAAGGTTCAAGCGCTCGACCGGGCCTTTGCAGTATTAGATTTACTTGGTGAAAGTGAAACCCCACTGGGCTTGGCTCAGGTGGCAGCTTCGTTGCAATTACACAAGAGCACCGCGCACCGCTTTTTGATGGTTCTGGAGCGGCACCGCATGGTCGAGCGGACGACGAATGGCAAGTTCCGTCTCGGTCTCAGGCTCTTCGACTTTGGTAACCGCGCCATCGAACAGTACGATCTTCGTGACCGCGCTCAACCGCATCTGCGCCGTCTTGTTGCGGAGACCGAAGAGACCGCGCATCTGGCTTTGTTGGAGGCGGCGCGGGTCATCTACATCGATAAAATCGAGCCCACGCGTTCGGTACGCATGATTACCCGTATCGGCGCCAGCAATCCCGTACACTGCACTTCGGTGGGCAAGGCCATCATGGCGTTTTTGCCGCCGGAGCGGGTCACGGAGATTGTGCGCCGGGTACGCTTCGAACGGATGACGCACCGCACCATCATCACGCCCGAGGCGCTGCGCGCCGAACTGGACAAGACTCGCCGCCGCGGCTACGCCGTCGACGATGAGGAACTGGAAGAGGGGCTGCGCTGCATCGCCGTGCCGTTGCTGGATACACAGCGGCAGCCGGTTGCGGCCGTAAGCGTTTCCGGTCCATCCTTCCGGGTCACGGCGCAAAAGCTGCCTGCCATTGCCAATCATCTGTTGCAATGCGTGCGCGGCATCTCCATGGACATGGGGTACATCTCTGCCAGCCGCACCCCGCGCGCGGTGGTGAACGGTTAACTAGGTCACGCTCTCCGCGCTGTAACGGGCAATCAAACCTGTGCGCACGGCGTGGCGGAAGATGTAAGCGAAGAACAGGTACGACAGAAACAGATCGACGAGAGAAAGCGCGGTGGCTGCCGCTAATGTTGCCCACTCGTAGTGCTGGCCGGCCACCGCAGCTCGCATGCCTTCAAAGACGTAGGAAGGCGGAAGCAGGCGGGCAACCGCGCGCATCCATCCAGGAAGCGTCGCCAGCGGATAATAGACGGCTGAAAAGGGCGCCATCAGCGCGGGAATCGGCCAGATGAACCACTCCGCGGCCGGCCCCAGCCGCAACACGATCGCGCAGCCGGCGATGCCCATCGCCAATCCAAAGAAAAACAACACCAGCAAAAACGGAACGATCATCGCGCCGTAAGCGGCAAACGAGAGCCCGAAGACCGACGTGGCAACAACGATCATGACGGTGAGGCCCACCATGCTCGTCACCACGCAGGAGAACAGCAAGCCGCCCAGGTACTCGGGAATGGTGATGGGGCTGGAAAATATGTTGAGGAAATTCCGCGTCCACACGTCTTCAAAGAAAGCCGTCGAGACTCCCTGCATCACGCGCGTCATGAAATCCCAGAAGAGCACCGCCCCGAGCAAGGCCGGCACAAACTGAAACTTTGATTGGGTGATTCCGTTCAGGTACTTGGTCATGAAGCCCCACAGCACCATATCGATTGTCACCCAGGCAAACAGCGGTACCGCGCGCGCGAAGCTGCCGCGATAGAGATAAAACTGACGCAGTGCGATGGCCGCCAACCGCGAGATCTTCATGATTGCGCTCCTTCCCAGTTGAGCGGTTCGCGGGCCACGCTGATGAACAGTTCTTCGAGGGTGCTCTTTTCGTGCTCGGCGGGCAGGCGCTTGGGATCGCCACTCAGAATGATTTCGCCGTGAGAGAGGAACATTACGCGGTCGCAGACCGCCTCCACTTCATACATGTTGTGCGAGGTCCAAAGAACGCCGGCGCCGCTCGAATGCACAAATGTGCGGATGGTCTCGCGAATCTCGCGCGCGCTGGCCGGATCGATCGAAGCCGTCGGCTCGTCGAGCAAGAGCAGCCGCGGAGTGTTGAGCATGGCCTTGGCCAGACTGACGCGCGTCTGTTCGCCCGAAGAGAGTACGCCGCACTTGGTATTGCGAAAGCGCGCCAGGTCGAACTGTTGCAGCAGAACCTCCAGCCGCTGGTGAAAATCTTTCACGCTGTAGAGCAAACCGAAGACGCGCAGATTTTCATAGACCGTCAAATTGCCGGGCAGGGGCGCGTAGACAGCGGCGAAATTGGTCCGTTCCAGGGCGCGCGTGCGGCGGCGGCCCAGATCGATGCCGCCAATTTCGATGGTGCCCGCGGTAGGTTCGAGCACGCCCAGAATCATGCTGATGGTGGTGGTTTTGCCCGCGCCATTGGGGCCCAGCAGGCCAACAACCTCGTTGGGTTGCACCGCGAAGCCGATGCCTTTGACCGCGCTCACGGCTCCGTAGTCTTTGCGCAGTCCATCGACTTTTAAAACGGCTTCGGTTTTGGATGTGGATGACATGGCAGCTCTCGTTGTCATCCTACATGCTGCGGCCGCTGGCTGCACCCCGATGAATGATTGCATTCCAACGGCCGCGGGTTTGAGCGATGGTTAATTTTCGGGAATGAGTTTACCCCCGCCGGTTAGTTGATAGCTTTTGCCGCCCAGCCAGGCATTGCGCGCGTCGCCGGCTTTATAGGTTACGGTGTGGCCGTTGCCCACGATGTTGGTTATGTTGCCGCTCGCAACTCCGGCCGGATCGGCGAGCCCGGCCAGCTTTGAGTCGCTGCTTACATTCCACTGGCTGGTGGCGTCGAGGGTTAGCGATGCGCCCTGCACGGCGCCGTTTAACGACGAATGATTTTTCAGTGTGGCGTCGATCGAGCTTCCACCACCACCGGCGATCAGGTCGCCTGGCAATTCTTGTTGGTCGGCGATCAGAATCGCCTTGCCGCCATTGGCGCCCTGACGGCCCCACTGCGCGGTAGTTGCGCTCAGCAACACGCCGCTGGCGCTTGTGAGTTTAACGCCCGAAAGGTTGATAGTGCCATGGGTATTGTTCACGAAAAAGACTGGCCCGGTTTTGACGGAAAGCGAGCCGCCGTGCATGGTAAAGTGGCTTTCCTGGCCCTGCGCGTCGCCCGAAAAGCTCTGGTAGAGCATTGCGCCCCACGATTTTTCGCAGGTCATTGCGCTTTCGATCACTGTGATCGTGTTAGATCCCTCGATGACGGCGCATTCGGCGCCGGTCGAGAGCATCGTCGCGTGGGAGACGGTGATTTCGCCGGTCGAGTAAATCGAAGGCGAGCGGAAGCCAGAGGTCTTGATGGTTCCACCTTCGGCGACGATCACACCGCCGCCGCGATCGGTGGCAATCGCAGCACCGCTTTGCCCGGCGGTATCGATGTTGACGTTGGTTAGCTTCATCTTGCCGCCGCCGGCGGTCATCAAGCCGTGGCCGCCGCCTGCCGTGGCCTTGATGGTCACATCAGTCAGTTCGACCTCGGAGCCATTGCCGCTGGCGAAGGCTCCATTCGCGCCCGTGCCGGTTGTGGAGATGCTACCGCCGTGAATCGCGATCTTTCCGCCGTTGGCTGCCAGCACGCCGGCGTTGAGCCCGAAGAAGCTCGAACTGTCTTGCGAGGAAGAGTTCCCACTGGTGGTGATTGTGGGCCGGTCGAGCGCGATAGAGCCGCCATCGAAAGCGTAAACCGCCGAAGTATCTTTCTGGCCGGAGGCATAGCTCTTGCCTGATTCCGATTTGCTTTCGCCCTTGCTGGCCGTAAAAACACCACTGAGCTTGATGCTGGCTTGCTGGCCGCCGCAAGGGCCTCCTGGTGGTGGTTCACCCGGTCCGCCAGGGCCTGCTTGGCCGCCAGAGCCGGATTGAGAGCCTTGCTGGTCAGACGCGCCTGGCGGTGGTCCCTGCGGAGCGCCGTTCGCGTTTTGATTTTGTGAATCTCCGGGTGCTTCTGGCGGCGGCCCTCCTGCGTTATCTGGCGGTGGACCGCCTGTGCCGTCTGGCGGCGGTCCACCTGGGCCTCCGGGAGGCATTCCACATGGACTGCCATTGGGCGCTCCGGCCTGTGGCGTGGCGGAGTTGTCATTCTGTGCGTTGTTGTTTTGTGCGAGAACGGCGGTCGATAGCGCCAGCAGCGCAAGCGCCGTTGCGCTAACGCTGGAGCGCCAATTGTGAAGACAATGAGCCGTAATAATTGCAGGGTTCATCGGGGGACTTCCTTTCGTTTTCAAATGATGTCCAACCGTGACGGGACCGAACCCACGCATGCGGCCAAATGGTCTCGCCGATACGGAATTCGATGCCGTGCTAGCCCCTTAGACGAGAGTCCGTCCTCGATTGAATTCAAAAGACGGCGAAATGCCAAGAAAAATTTTCAGCTTATGGCTGATCCGCGCGTATGGGCAGTCGCACCGTGGCGCGCGCGCCGGGGCCGTCTTCGCGGTTCTCTAGCTGAATCTCGCCGCCGTGAGCGCGGGCGATCTGCTGGGCCAACGCCAGTCCCACACCACTGCCTGCCGGTTTGGTCGTGTAGAAGGGAACAAACAGGTTTTCGGCGTTGGCGATGCCCAGGCCACAATCCTCGATGGCGACGAGCAGCACCGATCCCGCGACAGTCCAACTAGCGCGAACGGTCTGCGTTCGATTTTCCAGCGAGGCGTCAACCGCATTGGCTAGCAGGTTGATGAGCATCTGTTCCAACTGGTCAGGGTCGGCGCTGAGTGTGATGGGTGGGCCGGGATCGATCTGGACCGGTAAACGTTGTTCGAGTAGCGCGACACGCTCCAGCAGCGGTGCAACTGCAACGGACTGGAGCCGCGGCGGAGGCAGTTGCGCCAGCCGCCGGTAAGACTGCACAAAGCGATGCAGCGCGTCGGCGCGGCTTTCGATCACGCCCAGCCCGCGCCGGAAGTCGCTGTGTACGGTTTCGTCATCCGGCAGGCTGCCCACGCGCGCCAGCAGACTGCCGGCGATGGACTTGATCGGCGCCAAAGAATTCGAAAGCTCGTGGCCCAGTACGCGGATCAGCCGCTTCCAGGCGGCCTGTTCTTCATCCTGCAGCGGCAAACTCACGTCGGCAAGCAGCAGAAGTGTGTGTGGCGCGCCCTCCTGGCGGAAGGCCGCTTTGCGCAGCAGCCAGCGCGCGGGTTTTGCGCCGAAAGAATGAATGGTCTGATCTGGAGCGCGCAGTAACTCTTCCAGGTCCAGCTCCTTGGCCGTGCGGCCCAAGCTGCGCGCGTATGAAATGCCGAGAAACTTCAACCCGGCGTCGTTGACCAGTTGCAGCGTCTCAACGCGGTCGAAGGCGAAGAGCGGCGTGTGCATGACTTCGAGTATCCGTGCCAACAGCGCCGTTGCCTCCAGCGAGCGCACGCGCTGCCGTTGTAGCAGATCGGCCAGTGCGTTGATCTCGGCCGCCAGATCGCCCAGCGAATCGCCACTGCCGGCGCCGCGGGCGCGAAACGAATAGTCGCCTTCGCGCAGCGAAGCAACAACATTGGAGAGGGTCTGCAGCGGGCGGACGATCCCCTCGATCATCGCCGAGGCGACCAGTGCGAAATAGAGCAGCAGGCAAAGGGCGATCAACAGTTCAGCCGCCAGCCCGATCGTGCTGTGGTAAAGCAGAACGGCCGTGCAGACAAGCCCGGGCAGCGCCAGCAGCAGGCAATACCAGCTGGCACGGCGGATTGCGGAACGTGTCCGCCCGCGTTGACTTTTTCTAGAGCCCATACTTTTCAATGCGGCGATAGAGGGCCGAGCGGCTCAGTCCCAGCGCTTCGGCGGCCTGCGAGATATTGCCATCGTAGCGCCGTAGAGCTTTGCCGACCAACAGTGCCTCCACTTCGTCGATGCTCATATTCTCTATCGATGGCGGAGCCGGGCGCGTGGGCGCGGCAGCTAGATCGGCCGGTTCCACCTCATCGCCACGGCACAACAGCACTGCGCGTTCGATGGCGTGTTCCAGTTCGCGAACATTGCCGGGCCAGGCATATTGCATCAGTTGTTGTAGTGCCGCCGCGTTGAATCCCTGCACCTGTTTGCGGTAGCGAGTTCGGTTGCGATTTAAAAAATGCTGCGCCAGAACAGGAATATCCTCGCGCCGGTCACGCAACGCAGGCAGATGAATCTCGACCGTGTTGAGACGGAAGAGCAGATCTTCGCGGAAGTTGCCAGCTGCGGCCTCTTCGTGCAGCCGCGCGTTGGTGGCCGAGATCACGCGGACATCGACGCGCCGGGTCTGCGACGAACCCACTCGTTCCAGTTCCCCGGTTTCGAGCACGCGCAACAGCTTTGCCTGCTGGCGTAGCGGTACATTAGCAATCTCGTCCAGAAAGAGCGTGCCGCCGTTGGCCAACTCGAAGCGGCCGATGCGGTCCATGCGCGCATCGGTGAAGGCACCCTTTACATGGCCGAAGATCTCGCTCTCGAAGGTTCCCTCGGGCAGTCCGCCGGCATTGACCGCCACCAGCGGTTTTTGGCTGCGCGATGACGCGGCGTGCAAAAGCCGCGCCACAATCTCTTTGCCTGTGCCGTGCTCGCCGGTGATGAGTACGTTGGCATCCGAAGGGCCGATCTGCGCAATCAGCTCCAGCACCGGTTGCATCGCCGGAGCGCTGGCGATGAACTCCGGTTTGCCTTCGGCGCGCAACAGAAGATTTTCCAGCTCCAGTTGCCGGGCCCGGCGCAGCGCCTGGTGCAACTCGGCATGCACGCGGATGAGCGAGATCAGCCGTTCGTTCTCCCATGGCTTTTGTACAAAGTCGCGGGCTCCACGCTTCATGCACTCGACGGCCAGATCGACATTGCCCCATGCCGTCATCACGATCACCGGCAGCCGCGGGTCGAACTCCTGAATGCGCGCCAGCAGATCAAGACCCTCCTGGCCCGAGGTCGTGTCGCGGGTATAGTTCAGATCGATGAGCAGTACGTCGTAGTCGTGTTGCCCCAGCGCATCGACGAGCGCCTGAGGCGAACGCACGCAATCCACCGCGATGCCTTGCGGCGTAAGCAGCAATTCGACTGCCTCCAGAATGTAAGGCTGATCGTCGGCTGCCAAAACCCGGATGTTTGTTTGCCTACTGTCGATTTTGCGCCTCCACCACTCCTGCTTTGGCCTCGTCAATCGAGATGCCGTACTCTTCCAAGATCGTACCTGTAGTGCGACGGACTTCGATACGCGCCTTTTCGTAGGCGGTCTCGGCCGTGACCAGCGCCGAGGCGGCCAGGGCCAGATCGTGTTCGGCGGCCAGCGTCTGCTGGCTCGATCCGGCGCCTAATTTCTGCTCCTGTTGCATGATATCCAATGTCTTCTGTGCCAAGTCGCGGGCCTTGCGGGCCGCCTCTACGCGGCTGGCCGCCTGCTCCAGCGCATAGCGTGCATTGCGCACCTCGATACGGATGTTTTTCTTCAACTCCTCAAAGTACACTTGCGACTGCCGGTACTCAAGCTCGGTGCGGTACTGGTCGGCCTTGGCTATGCGATTACGCAGCGGTATGCTGAGCGAAAGACCGACGCGATACTCCGGCGCAGTGTTGTTCAAGGCATCTTGCAGAGCGCCGCCATAGTTCGCGGGCAGATCCGTGGTCGCGCCTTTTTTGTAATACTTCGGATTCATGGTTCCTGCTGCGCCGGTTCCCGCATACACACCATAGAGATCCAACGAAGGCAGCATCGCATTGCGCGCCGTCTTGCGGCTTAGTTCGCGGTTCTGCAGGTCCAGCTTTGACTCCTGCAACTCAGTGCGTTTTTCGAGCGCGGTGGTGATCATCGTTTGCACATCTTCGGTGAAGGGCGCAATCTGCGTGGCGATGCGATCGGTGGGCACGACGGGCATCTCTTCCAACGCTGGATCGTCGAGTGATCGCGTGATGGCGTTCTTCATGTAGAGCTGCTGCAACTCCAGATTTGTCCGCGCAACCGTCAGATCCTGTTGGCGGGTAGCTAATTCGCTTTCGGCCTTCAACACATCCATCGCGGGAATGGCTTGCAATTCAAGCTGTTTACGTCCGGTCTCCAGCGTCTGTGCGGCAAACTCCACCGAACGCGCCTCGACTTGTTCGTTGTCGTAAGCATTGACTAGATCCCAATATAGATTGCAGATCTGCGTAACCGTGGCGATGGCCTGCGCGCGGAAGGCGATGTCGGAGATCTTCTGATTGGTTTTGGCGATGTGCAGATAGCGCAGGTTCGGACCCAGGCCGAATCCCGCGAGCAACTGCTGCTGCACCACAACTTCCATAGAGGTCGAGTACGACGGGCTGAAATAATCGTAAATACCGTTGGTGGTCTCGCGGCTGTTGGACCAGGAAACTTCAACACTGCTGCCGGTGGAGAACGATTGACTATAGTCCAGGTTGGCTACTGAGGTGTTGTACTTGTAGATCGATACGCCTTCCACCTGAAAGTTTGTCAGCCGTTCGGAGGTGTGATCGTTGTAGATTTTGGCAATGATCGCGGGGTCGAAGCTCGATACCGAGGTGCCTGTGCCCAGTGTCGAAGAAACCAACCCCGAGGCGCCTGCGCCCGCGCCGCCCGCGCCGCTCGAAGTTCCACCGGCTCCGGTGCCTGCGCCCGCGCTGCCGCTGCCACCGCCGGGAGTGCCCGACACAACGCCGGTATTGACGCCGCGCACGCTGCCGCCAGCCGCAGTGCGCAGCACGTCCATCCGCGCGATGGGCAGGTTGTAGCGGGCGATGACCAGATCGAGATTGTTTTCGAGCGCTAGGTCGATAGCGTCGCGCAGCGAAAGATAGATCTTGCCGTCGCGTACCAGTGTGCCCAGCCGCACGGAGTTGTTCAGGTCCGGCGGCGGAGCAGTCTTGCCGCGATAGGCGCCGACGGGGTTCAGCGAGTGCTTTTCAAGCTGATCAAAGGGAATCGCGCCGGGACGATCCGGCGCTACTGTAGGTGCTTGCACTGAACCCACGATCGCAGTCGAAACTGCAGGTTCTACGGCGAGCGCCATATTGACTTGCAGCAGAGGGATTGCGAGCGCAATCTGCGCGGCGCGTCTCCAATGGATCTTCGTTTGGTTCACTTTGCGCCGCCTTCCCCAGGGTTTACTGTGAGTATTTCGTCGCGTGTCAGCCAGCCGTCGCGCAATTCCACAATGCGCGATCCGTAGCGCGCGTTTTCCTCCGAGTGCGTGACCTGCACGATCGTTGTCCCCTGAAGGTTCAGCTCGCGGAACAAATCCATGATCTCGCGGGCCTGCGTGGAGTGCAGATTGCCCGTCGGCTCGTCGGCCAGCAGAAGCTGTGGCGCATGTACCACGGCACGCGCAATGCCGACCAATTGTTGCTGACCGCCCGAGAGTTGGCTGGGATAGAGATCTTTCTTGGCGACAATCTGAAAGCGGTCGAGAATATCGGCGACCATCCCTTGCCGTTCCTTAGCGGGCAGATTTTTGTAGCTGAGCGGCAGATCGATATTTTCGGCCACTGTCAGGTCGTCGATCAGATGGTAGCTTTGGAAGACCATGCCGATTTTTTGCCGCGCCAGATCTGCGCGCTGCTTGCGGTTGAGCGAGTGTACGGCTATCTCGCCGAAGTTGTACTCACCTGCCCATCCGTCATCGAGCAAGGCCAGCACGTTTAACAGCGACGATTTGCCCGCGCCCGATGGTCCCATGATGGTCAGGAATTCGCTCTCGCGAATCGTGAGTCCGATCCGCCGCAGCACCCAGGTCTCGGTGTGTCCGGTTTTATAGCTTCGTTCCACATTTTTCAGTTCGATCATATTTCTCCTACTCCCATCTCAGAGCCATCACTTGACGATAGTTATTCCGAGCGCAGTGCCTGCATGGGGTCAATCGAAGCCGCGCGCCGCGCGGGCAGCCAGGCCGCGGCCAGCGCAGCCACAACAAGTACCATCGCAACAGCGATCAAGTTGAATGCGTCGTGCGCATGGATGCCAAACAGATACGTGCGGGCGAATTGCGTTGCGAACCATGCCATGGTTCCACCCATCGCCAGTCCGATGCCAACGAGAATCATGGCGCGCCGCAAAACCAGTTTGATAATATTCGCCAGCGGCGCGCCCAACGCGATGCGCAACCCGATCTCGCGTGCCCGCTGTGCAACCGTGAACGAGAGCAGGCCGTAGAGACCAACCGAGGCAATCACCAGTGCCAATACGGCAAAGCCTTCAAGCAGACGCGCGATCAGTGTCTGGCTGCCAAAGGAATCTTCCACGGCTTCGTGAATAGTTTTTACGTCGATTGTTGTTGCGTCGGGCGCGATTTCATGCAGCGCCTTGTCGAATTGCGCGCGCAATGTGCCGGCAGGAACCGCGGCGCGAATCGCCACTTGTATAAACGCCGTGGCGATTCCGTAGAGCGGCGTTCCCGGCTCGATCTGCGCTAAGCAGAAGTAGATTTCGGGTTTGGTTGGCTCTGTGACTCGCGCCTGCTTTACGTCGCCAATTACACCCACTATGCGAATATCGTGGAAACGGCCAGTTTTGCCCATGGAAATTACGTGGCCAACGGCATTCTGCCCCGGAAGGTACTTGTTAACGAAGGCCTGATTGACGACGGCGACCGGCGGCGCCGAGGCCGAGTCGTCCTCGGTAAAGAAGCGGCCGCTGATCATGGGGACGCCTAGCGCTTCGACCAGGCCGGCCGAGGCCAACCGGCCGTCGGCTTGCGGCTGCTGCTTGAACGGAACATCTTTGTGATCAATATTGGTGATGATGCTGACTGCAAAATTCGCCCGCAAGGGCAGGACAGAACTAAGCGCCGCGACCTGTACGCCGGGGATGGCTTTGAGACGCTCGATCAGCGGCAAGTACGAGGTCCGCACGATATTCGCATTGCTGTTTTTGCCTTCTTCATCCTTTTGGTGTGAGCTGCCGTTCAGGATAATGCCACCGGTGAGCACATTTTGCTGCGTGAAGCCGAGCGGCACTTGGCGCAGTGCATAGATGGTGCGCAAGAATAAACCTGCGCCAGAAAGGAAGACCAGCGTCAGTCCCAGTTGTGCGATCACCAGCGCCTCGCGCGTGCGGTTCTGCCGCGCCGTTGCCGTTGTGGTCATGCCTTGCAGGCCGCTGCGTACGTTGCGGCGCATGGCTCCAAAGGCAGGAAAGAGCGCGCAGATCGCAGCTGTGACCAGCGTGAGCGCTGTCATTGCGATGAGAACTCGCCAGTCGAGATGAATGGCGCTGGACATCGGGACAAGCCGGTCGATCGAGTGACGGAGTAACTTGATCGCGGTCAGGGCCAGCAGCAATCCGGCCACCGCGCCGGTGCCGCTCAGTAGCAGACTCTCAGCCAGCGCCTGTTGCAGCAGTCGTACGCGGCTGGCTCCCAGAGCTGTACGCACGGCCTGTTCGCGCGTGCGGGAAACTGCGCGCGTCAGCCTGAGGCTGGCCACATTCAGGCAGGCCAAAAGCCAGATGCCGAAGACGACACAGTAAAGCAGAAGTAATGGTTTGCGCGCCTGTTCGTTGAGCGATTCTTGATACCTCGTTACTTTCACTGCTGTTGGTGTGTAACCGCTCGGGTTTTGCTTTGAGATGACCGGTTGCACACGGTTTAGATCGGCTTCCAACTGTGCCGCCGTCATGCTCACGGGAATGCGCAAATACATCTTGCCGCCTACTGCGTATTTGCCATCCATTGACGTGCGTGCTGCCGCATCCAATGGCTCCGGCGTCCATATCTGTTTCTCGTCACCGAACGGAAACGAAAAGCTCCGCGGCATCACACCAACGATCGTGTATGTTTCGCTTCGAATCGTCAACGTTTTTCCGATGATGCTGCGATCACTGTTGTAGAGCCTTCGCCATGTATCTTCGCCCAGCACGACCACATGTTCGTGTCCCGGCTGGCTCTCTTCGTCCAGAAATGTACGCCCCAATATCGGTTGCACGCCGAGCAGGCGTAGTAGAGATGCCTCGATACTCGAGCGTTCCACCTGCAGCCGTCCGCCAGATCCCACAATACTTACCGGTATCTCGATAAACGCTGCGCCGATCTGAATCTGCCCGCCGATGGCATCGCGCAACTGGAGCATGTTTGCATAGTTCATGTTGAAGTAGGAGCCTGGCTCAAACTGTGACGAATCGAGTTGTACGACCGCCAGCCGATTGGCATCCGCATAGGGCAGCGGGTGCAGCAGCACGCCGTTGAGCACAGTAAAAACCGCCATATTTGCGCCCAGTCCCAGCGCCAGAATGGCAATGGCCGTCAGCGCGAATCCCGGCGCGCGGCGCAGTTGCCGCAACGAGTAATGCAAATCTTGAAATAGAGAATGAATCGTCATTGTTTTCCCTGTATCGACTTCTACTCGTTGCGCAGCGCCCGCATGGGCTCAATCGAAGCTGCCCGCCGCGCGGGAATCAGGGCCGCGCCGATTGAGACAAAGGTGATCGCGGCAATGGCCAACGTCAAACTGGCCGCGTCGAAGGGTTGCATCTGGTAAAGCATCGATTTCAGCGGACGAATCGCCAGCAAGGTGAGGGGAATTCCAGCGCCGAGTCCGCCGGCGAGCACCCACAGGCTTTCGCGCATCATCAGCGACAAGACTTGGCCGCGGCTGGCGCCCAGCGCCATGCGTACGCCGATCTCCGTGGTGCGCCGGCTGACACGGAACGAGTGCGAGCCATAGAGGCCCGTGGCTACCAGCAGCGCGGCGAGTGCGCCGAAGAAACCGCCCAGAGCGGCGAACATACGCTGCTGGGTGTAGGATTCCTCGAACTGTTGCTGCTGGGTCATGGGCCGTTCGATCGGTACGTTGGGATCAACCTCGGCCACCACCTTGCGCATGACGGGCAGCGCGGCCAGCGCATCGCCGCGGACGCGCACTTCGATATGCATGGTTCCCAGGCTGGAAGCCTGCATTTGCGCGTAATAGGCCATGGGCATCGATTTCTCGTCCACGCCGCAGTATTTGCTATCGCGCACCACGCCGGCGATCTTTGCCGGATGCTTGATGTTGCCGAGCATGTGGCCCAGCGGCTGAGTGTGGGGCAAATACTTATTCACGAAAGTTTCGTTGACCAATACAATGGACTCGGTCTGCGGAGTGTCGGAGTCGAGAACATCGCGGCCGGCCAGAACAGGTACGCCTATGGTGTGGAAGAATCCCGGTCCGACGCTATTGGTGCGCAACAGCCCGCCATGCTGCTCTACGCCGTCCAACACAAGAGTGTTGTTGTCGCTCCAGCCCGAGCCAAGGCGGTTTTCAGACATTGAGACCGATACGACGCCGGGCGCCTGACGCAACCTTTCAAGCAGCGTGCGATAGAAGATGTGACTGTCGCCTTGTCCTTGCGGCGTGATGCCGAAGACCAGCAAGCCTTGGGTTTCCATGCCCAGATTCACCGCCATGTAATTGCTCAGGGTGCGCAGCAGCAGCATGGCGACCATCAGCAGCACCAGACACACCGCGATCTGGCTGGCCAGCACGGCGCGTCCGCCCAGGATGCGGCTCTTGCTGGTGGTAAGGTTCAAGGCTGTCGCGCGCAGCACGCCGGCCACCGGCGCATGGGTCGCGTTCCACAGCGGAACCAGACCGAAGCCGAGCGCGGCCACGGCCGAGACCGTAAGGGTAAATAGCAATACGTTGCGGTCTGGGGCGAGGCCGGTCTCAATTTCAGACCAGCGGGCAAGCATCTCGGTGGCTCCGAGGGCGAAGATCCAGCCCAGCGCGGCGCCGGCGGCAACCAGCAGCAGGCTCTCGCAAAGCAACTGGCGAAAGATGCTCGCCCGGCCGGCGCCGATGGCCAAACGCAAGCTGAACTCGCGCTGCCGATCGCTGTTTCGCGCCTGGATCATCATGGCCACGTTGGTGCAGGCAATCAGCAATACCAGGGCGACCAGTCCCATCAAAATCTGTACCGGTTCACGCAATTCCTGGTTGTAGCCGTCAATGCCGCGCGCGGGCGCGAACTCCAGCAGTGGCTGCCATTGCTGGGGATCGATAGTGCCAACGGCTTGCCGGGCCACTTCGCCGAAGGTGCCCATCAGGGCCTGCTGCGCCTGCATGGGGGTTATACCAGGGCGCAGCCGCGCCATCAGCCGTAGACTCCACCACTGCGTGGGCGCGTCGTAGAGATAGTACCAATCGGCGCCCCAAATGTTCAGATCGTGCCGGTTTTGCAACGGAACCCAGAAGTCGGTGACCGATGCCGGTTCGATGCCTTTGAAGCCGCGTGCCGTTACGCCCACTACCGTCATGGCAACGCCCTTGATGTAGATCGTCTGTCCCAGGATGGAGGGATCGCGCGCAAAGCTGCGTGTCCAATAGTCGTAGTTGAGCACGACGGTGGACGAGTGATTGGTTTCGTCGTTCTGCGAAAAGCCGCGCCCCAGGGCCATGCGCACGCCCAGGCCAGAAAAGAAATTGCCGCTGACGGCCTCGCCTTCGGCCTGCTCGGGCAATCCCCCGTGGCGGACGCCCACGATGCTGCTGATGCTGAGCGGCGCGTAGGCGATCAGCTCCTCGAATACATCTTTACGTTGGCGCAAGGCCTCGAAAGCGGCCAGGGAAAATGAGGTACGCGAGTCGCCTGTACTGGTGGCGCCCGGCGGCTGGTTGCCATCATGAGCCTCGTGCACATAGAAGAGTCCCTGTGGCCGGCCGACCGGTAGCAACTGCATCAGCGCCGCGTTCATCACGCTGAAGACGGCGGTATTGGCTCCGATGCCCAGCGCGAGCATCAGCACTACAACCAGCGCAAAGGCTGGCCGTTTGCGCAGTTGCCGCAGCGCATAGCGCAGATCCCGTATCATTACGCCTCCGCCTCCACTTCGTTTTCCAGCTTCTTCATCTCCTGCTCGCTGACGACCTTGCCGTCGAAGAGATGTACTTCGCGCTGGGCGTGGCGGGCAAAGCGGGGATCGTGCGTGACCATGCAAATGGTCGAACCCTCGCGGTGCAGGTCGGCCAACAGATGCATCACTGCTTCGCCGTTTTTCGAATCCAGATTGCCGGTGGGCTCGTCGGCCAGCAGGATCGACGGCGAGCCGGCCAAAGCGCGCGCCACGGCCACGCGCTGCTGTTGGCCGCCAGAGAGCTGCGCCGGATAGTGCCGCATGCGATGCGCCATATTCACGCGTTCCAGTGCTTCTTTTACGCGGCGCTTGCGCTCGGCCGAGGCCATGCCGGCGCGGTAGGTTAGCGGCAGCTCGACATTTTCTTCCACCGTCAGATCGCCAATCAAATTAAAGCTCTGGAAGATGAAGCCGATTTCTTGGTTGCGAATCCGCGAGCGTTCGCTGAAGCTTAAATTCTCGACAGGATTGCCGTTCAGCTGGTAGCGGCCGCCGGTCGGCGTATCAAGCAGGCCGATGATCGACAGCAACGTCGATTTGCCGCAGCCCGATGGGCCCGACATGGCTACATACTCGCCGCGCGAGATCGTCAGATGTATCCCCGACAACGCGTGGGTTTCAACTTCGTCGGTGTAAAAGACCTTGGTCAGATCTTCGATTTCAATCAGTGTGCCGTTCGATGACATTTCTATCTCCTGCGTCAGTGATCTGTGAATGAGCTTTCAGCCTTCAGCTCTCAGCTTTCAGAGTTTGCCAGACCTTGCACCATCGTGCTGAAAGCCGATAGCTGACAGCTTTTTCGTTCCCTCGTTCCCTGTCTTTCGTTACTCCAGCCGGATGCGGTCCACGTTGTCGTAGCGCGACATGTCAGAGAGAATCACCGTGTCGCCTTCCTTGAGCCCTTCAATGATCTGAATCTCGTTGACCGAGGCGCGCCCGACCTTGACCGGCAAGCGTACGGCGTTTTTACCGTCAGCGTCGATGCGGAACAGGCTCAGCGTCGAGTCTTCGTTGCCCAGCGCCGGACGGCCGACAAAGAGCACGTCTTTCATCCGCTCCAAATCGATGGTTCCGTCGACGCTTAACTGCGGCACCGCTCCGGGGGGCAGCGCTCCATCCAGTTCTATATCAACGGTGCGGGTTCCGTTTACTACCGAGGGATCGATGCGTGTGACGTGGCCGGGAATGGTGCCGTTGTGGGTGTCGATGGTCGCCGGCAGTCCGAGTTGAATGTCGCGGGCCTGGGTTTCGGCGATCTGCAGTGCGGCCTTGAGCTTGTCGCGCTGGATGACTTCGGCTACCGAGGTGCCAGCGGTGACGTGCTGGCCGGCTTGCACCGGCGTTGCCAGCGGCACCAGCGTGCCGGAGATCGTCGAATGCACTTGCAGCGCGGCGACTTGTTTGGCGTAGAGATCGACCAGCGCCTGCGCCTGTTCGATCTTGGTCTTCTGCGAGGCGAGCTGTACCTCGATGGCCTTCTCGTTCAGGTCGAGCTGCTGCTGGCTTAGCTTGTGCTGCGCGGTTAACTGCTCGGCCGTGCCCTTCGACTTCTGGTAGGCCAGCCCGGAGATCACGCCCAGGTCGTAGAGCGCCTTGTCGGTCTGCGCCTGCAACTGGTCCTGCGAGTAGTCGGCGTTGACCTGCGCCGCCGAGGTCTTCTTGTCCATCAGCGTGCTTTGCAGCGTCGCTTGCAGACTTTTGTAGTCGGCCTCGGATGCTTTCAGCGCCAGTTTGGCGTTGAGTAGCATCTGATCGAGCTGCGGGTCGGCCAGATCCATGATGATGGTGCTGGGCGAGACCTGTGTGCCGGGTAGCACGCGTATCCGCACCACGGTCGCGTCGGTCTGTGCCGGGATCAGCTCGATGGAATCCTCGCGCGGCACAAGGCTGGCAGTCGACGAGCGCACCTGTCGCACCAATGGGCCACGTTTGACTGTGTCCACCCAGACTGTTGATCGGTCAACGGGTGGGGCAGCGGGCTTGAGCCGCGAAACAACGACGGCCAGAGCCACAAGAACCAACATTCCAGCACCGGCGAAGATCGCAATCCGGCGCCGCCTTTTCATTTTTAGATCTGGGCGTGCAATATCCATGACACCCATGAAGTAGCATGTGGGATGCCAAGTTGGATAGTTGCGTAACCTGTTGATAAATAACTGTGTGAGAGATCTTGCGTGCTCCGCTCGCGCTTGCCTGGTGACCGATTACGGCAGAAGGTGTTCGATTCCGGACATCTGGCAATAGGTTGATCGGCGAGGGGAAAATTATTGCGTTTTTGTTCAAGCCGGCGGGATTGCAAGGGTAAAATCCCTGGCTGAAGTGCAAGTTAGATGTGGAGGGTATTCATGAAAGGGTTGAATCGCATATCTTATGTCGTTTTCTATTGTGTACTTTCATTGCTGGCCACGGCCACGATGAATGGTCAAACTTCCAACTGGTCCGCGAAGACCGAGCGCACCGTTAACGGTTCCGAAGCGGATTTGGTGGTGCGAACCGGAGACATCAACAATCTCGGATTCGGTTGGCCCCAGGGCTTCGATCCCTTTTCTGGTAAATCGACGCCAACACACAATTTTCCCTGGGATCCGCGGCAGGGCGAACCGGAGGGTACAGACCGGATTTTGTTGGGCTCGAACATTACACGCGAGGACCAGCGGCGCCACTTTACCGATCTCTATTCCGGCTACGCGCTTGATCACCGCTCCTGGTCGATGCCGGTACCGATTACGCTCAACGTGGGCGCTTTGCCAGCCAAGGTGAACGCAGTGTTGATCCAGATGTTTCTCGACGATTTTCAGGCGCCGGTCTGGGGATCGCACTTCCAGGTCTCGGTGAACGGAACCCGCATTCCCTCCTTTGAAGTCGCCGTCAACTCGCTGCGGCAGACCGGACCGATCGGCAAGCTGGTAACACTCAAGCTGCTTCCCGAATACTGGCCGCTGCTGAACTCGGGCAAGGTGCAGATTCTGATCGACGACCCCACGACGCATATTCCCGACGGCTATGCCATCGATTTTGTCCGTATTCTCGTGAATCCCAAGCCGTTCAAGTATACGGTTTCTCTAAATTGCTCGGTGGTCGACGCCATCACCCACCGGCCGATTGCGCAGGCCAGCATCGAGGCCGCCAACGCGACGGCAACGACCGATGCCCGCGGCCACTGCGCGTTGCACGAGATCCAGGCCGGCATGGTAACCGCGACGGCGATCGCGCCGGGCTACGACGAACAGACAATTCCAGTGGACCTGGAGGCGAGGTCCTCTGGCATCGCCGATTTCAAGCTAACCAAGCACCGGGAAGGGCTCGATGATCTGCAGAAGCAGATCGATCGCAGCGGCATTGCCGCGATTTATGGCGTGCACTTCGATACAGGCTCGGCCAAGTTGAAACCCGATTCAGAGGCGACTTTGAAAACCGTGCTGCAACTGATCAACCGGACGCCGGATGCAAGATGGACAATCTCTGGGCATACCGATAACCAAGGAACCGCCGCCATGAACCAGAAGCTTTCCGAGCAGCGGGCCGAATCGGTGATTGCGTGGCTGGGCGCGCACGGCGTCAATCCGTCGCGATTAACGCCGGAGGGGTATGGGCCATCGCGGCCGGTCGCCGATAACGGCACCGAAGCTGGCCGGGCGCTCAATCGCCGGGTCGAAATCGGTATCACGAAATAATTCGCGTGTCGGATGGATCAGACAAAACAGAGGTTCTCCGGTGTCCATCGGAGAGCCTCTGCTTTTGCCGTCTGCCGAGAGCGGAGAGATGCATTCCGCAAAGCCCGGCCGCGCATTTTTTTAATTACGCCAGATTCTTATAACAGGGCAGGTCTTACCGCTCGGCGATTTGGTCGAGCAGGTCGAAGAACTCGGGGAAGCTGATGGCAGCCGACTCGGCGCCATCGATCAGCGTTTCGCCCGAGGCGCGCAGAGCGGCTACGCTGAAGGCCATGGCGATGCGGTGATCGCTGCCCGAATCGATGGTTGCGCCGTGCAACTGCTGGCCGCCGGGCACATCGAGTCCGTCTTCGAACTCAGTGAACGTGGCGCCCATGGCGCGCAGATTTTTCGCTACCAGCGCGATGCGGTCCGACTCTTTGACGCGCAGTTCGCGCGCGCCGCGAATGCGAATGCCGCCGCGCGCGAAGGGAGCAATCGCCGCCAGCACCGGCAGCTCGTCGATCAGTTGCGCGGCCAGTTCGCCGTCGATTTCCGTCGCGCCCAACCCGTCTTCGGGGCCGGCAATCTGCACCGTGCCCACCAGTTCGGCGTGCTTTTCCTCAAGATTCAGTACGGTGATGCGCGCGCCAAGGGCCGTCAGCACATCGAGCAGCGAGGCGCGCGTTGGATTGAGGCCCACAAAGTCCAAAATAAAATTCGAGCCGGGGAAAATCGCCGCCGCGCAGAGGAAAAACGCGGCCGAAGAAAGATCGCCAGGCACGGCGGCTTCGATGGCATGCAACGGCTGCGCGCCGCGAATGGAGACAGCGCCAGCCGCCTGCGTTACTTCTGCGCCGAAGGCGCGCAGCGCCAGCTCGCTATGGTCGCGCGTGCGCACCGATTCGCGAACCGTGGTGACACCCGCGGTCTGCAGCCCGGCCAGCAGGATCGAACTTTTTACCTGCGCGCTTGGCACCGGCATGGTGTAGTCGATGGGCTTCAGTTCGCCGCCTTCGATGGTGAGCGGCGCGTGGCCTTCGGTGAGCGTCAGCCGCGCGCCCATCTCTTCGATCGGCTTGCGAATCCGCTCCATGGGCCGGCGCGAGAGCGAGGCGTCGCCCACGAGCGTGAAACGGCCCTGTTGCGGTGCCAGCAGGCCAGAGATCATACGCATCGTCGAGCCGGAGTTGCCGCAGTCGAGTGGCCCGGCGGGCGGCGTGACGCGGCCGGCAACGCCGGTGATCTCAACCGACTCGGGCCCCGTGCGCACGACCTTCGCGCCCAGCGCCGCCATGCAGGTCAGAGTCGAGGCGCAGTCGGCGCCGGTCGAAAAATTCGTAAAGCGCGAGGTGCCCTTGGCGAAACCGCCCAGCAGCGCGTAGCGGTGGCTGATGGATTTGTCGCCGGGCAGGCGAAGGCTGCCAGCGATATTGCGGGCAGGGCGGATCAGGCGTTGGTGTGCGGCGTGGCTCAAGCGGACTCCGGAAAAAGCTTTTAGCCTTCAGCTCTCAGCTTTCAGCCGGTTCGTGCTCGGACACAGATGATTGGCTCATCCGGGCAGCCAACGGGCGAAAGCTAACAGCGAGGTGCTCTATACGAGTTTATCGAATCAGACCTCGCGGAAGTCCTTCTAAGAACCTGTCTACAAATATGTCGTTTTGAAAGGGCATGGCTTCAGCCGTGCCGAATCAAACAGCCCCCACTCCCTCTGGCTTCCATTCCGGCGGGAAGGTTTCACCTTCCCGCCGGAATGGAAGTGCATATTTGTATTGCGCACTCGGATCGGCACGACTGAAGTCGTGCCCTTTCAAATCCATGAATAGGAGTTTTTAGACAACTTCTAAGTGATCGGTTCCAAATGCGCGGTGAAGTGGCGCAAAAACGGCGCTTCGTAACTGAGGCGCAGGCCGCGCAACCGCTCGCGGTTCTTCCACACTTCGAGAATCACCTCGACGAGATAATCGATGTGGCTCTGCGTGTAGACGCGGCGGGGAATGGCCAGCCGCACCAGATCCATCTGCGCGGCGGCGGCAAACATCAGCGTGCCGATCTCGACCGAGCGGACGCCGCCCTCGAGATACAGCTCGGCGGCCAGCGCCACGCCGGGGAACTGCCCGGGGGGAATGTGGGGCAGAAAGGCGCGCGCGTCGATGTAGACGGCGTGGCCGCCCGGCGGCTGCACAATGGGCACGCCGGCCTCGGTAATGTGCTGGCCCAGATACGCGGTCGAGGCGATGCGGTAGCGCAGGTAATCCTCTTCGAGCGCCTCTTTGACGCCCACTGCGATGGCCTCCAGATCGCGCCCGGCCAGCCCGCCATAGGTCGGGTAGCCCTCGGTCAGAATCAGCAGGTCTTTTTCCTGCTGCGCCAGCCGGTCGTCATTGGTGCACAGGAATCCGCCGATGTTGGCCATGCCGTCTTTCTTGGCGCTCATGGTGCAGCCGTCGCCGAGTGAGAACATCTCCTGCGCGATCTCTTGGGGTGACTTGTTCTCGTAGCCGGGCTCGCGCGACTTGATGAACCACGAGTTCTCGGCGAAGCGGCAGGCGTCAAAGTAGAGCGGAATCGAGTGGCGGCGGCAGACGGCGCTCACTTGGCGGGCGTTTTCCATCGCTACGGGCTGGCCGCCGCCGGAGTTGTTGGTGACTGTGAGCATGACGAGTGGAATGCGCTCGCGGCCCACGCGCGCAATCAGATTTTCGAGAGCCGCTACATCCATGTTGCCCTTGAAGGGATGCACGAGCGCCGGCTGGCGGCCTTCGGCGATGACCAGATCGACGGCCTCGGCGCCGGTGAATTCGACGTTGGCGCGCGTGGTGTCGAAGTGCGTGTTGTTGGGAACGACGTCGCCCTTCTTGCACATCACGCCGAAGAGGATGCGCTCGGCGGCGCGGCCCTGGTGCGTGGGGATCACGTGCCGGTAGCCGAAGACCGACTGGATCGAATCCTTGAAACGCGTGAAACTGCGGCTGCCGGCGTAGCTCTCGTCGCCTTCCATGATGGCGGCCCACTGGTGCGTGGACATCGCTCCGGTGCCGGAGTCGGTGAGCAGGTCGATGAGCACGTCGTCGGCTGCCAGCAGGAAAAGATTGTAGTGCGCTGCCGTGAGCAGCTCTTCGCGCTGGGCGCGCGTCGTCCAGCGGATCGGCTCGACGCTCTTGATGCGGAACGGCTCGATGATGGTTTTGGCGATCATTGCGCTTACCTCGGAGCCCGTGCCATTATGACTCATGGGAGGGCGCAACGCCAACTCCCCAAGTGCGGCAGGCTCCGGAAATCATTGATAGCCAAGTCGCACCCCGAAAATGACAACTGATCCTTTGTGGTACGAACTTAGAAATCTGGTTTACACCAAAGAGTTCGTGAGCGCCGGAAGGCTGATTGCAGAAAACCCCGATCTTCTTGACCAAACAGACTGCATGGGCGAGACCGTCCTGCACTTTCTCGCCGTTGAAAACGACATAGAAGGCGTTGCTTGGCTGCATTCCTGCGGCGCGAGCCTCAATACAAGGAATCGACATGGCACGCCGATGCTCTTTGAGGTTGTGGAATTGGGCTATAAAGATTTGCTCGTGTGGCTTGCGCAACATGGCGCGGACTTTTCTGTGATCGATGATCGCTCTCAATGCGGCCTCTTTGCATATCTGCGCAGAGGCTTAGATAAGGTAAAACCCCATTGGCCAACTTACGATCTCATGCAGAAACGTAAAGCGCTGGCGGATGATATGGAACGTTTCTTCGCGGAGAAATTGCCGGATGTTTTTCAAACGGGCGATCCTAACAAGTAAGCGCCACAACTACGGCGTAAAGAAAACCAGCCCGGGGACTTCAAAATCCTTGCGGTTGGTTGTGTAGAGCATGTAATCGAATTCGATGGCCGAGGCGGCGATCAACATATCGTTGAGCGAATAGGCGCGGCCATTGCGCCTGCGCTCGGCGATTAGTTTGCTTGAGCGGCGGGCCAAATCCTCGCTGAGCGGAATCACGTCGAAGAGATCGAAAAATTGCGCGGTGCGCTCTTCTTCGTCCGGGCCGATGCCGGTATAGAGTTCGGCGACCGAGAGGATCGAGATCGCCAGCTTGGCTCCCCGGTCGGCCAACGCACGCAGACGGGCGATGGCCTTGGGCTTGCGCTCCAAAAGATCGATCAACACCGGTGTATCGAGTAATACGCGGTCGGCGGCCATCAGCTGTTTTTCTCCTCTGCCCAGGCTTCAATCAACAATTGCCGGTTGCTTTGCCGGTGACGCTGGTTGCGCGTCCAGGCAGCCGGACCTGCGGCGCCGATTTCGGCATGCTTCGGCTCTTTCCAGGCCGGTTTGGCGTTGTCGAGAAAGGCCAGCAGCTTCAGCCGGCGAACCTCTTTTTCCGCGCTATCGATCAAAAAGGCGCTGCGGCCTCGCGAACCGGCGATTTTATCGATCTCTTCGGCCAGCCGGGCGGGTAAAATCACGTGGGCTCTCACTGTGCTCATAAGTAACGCACATATCCAATGTGCTTGTAGGAAAGTATAACGTATGCAGCAACTTGAGTCCAGATGCGATTTGGCCGCGTCTGGCTTGGGTTTTCTCGCGGAGTACATCGTGAATGGCTCTCCCACTATGCGGCGCGGAAGATGAATTTATCGCTTTCCCCTCTTCCTTTTTTATTTTTCATTGTGTTAAGTTTCGAACTCGGGAGATAACAAACCATGCACGCAACAATGGAAATCATCGAAACGGCCAAGCTTCACAAGGCAGCGAGCTTTCACCGCTTTGAAATCTTTCACAGCGAATATTGCTCGTGTTTTTCCTGCGGCAAATCTTTTACGCCTCAGCAGATCGTCGAATGGACCGACAAGGACATGACCGCATTGTGCCCTTATTGCAAGATGGACGCCGTGCTGCCTTCTTACAATGACACTCCGACCGACGACGCGACGCTGGAAGCGCTGAACCAATACAGCTTCTGAAGGGCGGCTTACAGGCAAGACCATATCGTAGCGGCGACAAGGGGCGGCCAACGGGCCGCCCTTTATCCATAGCGGATGAACGCAGCACATGCGTTTTCGATGAGGTTGGAAGTTGGCAGGCCGAAGGCGTTGGTTCGTTATCAGCCGTGCGGTAGTTTCCGCAGTCTCTAAAATCGCGCCCGATAAAAATCAAATGAGGATTCGCGCCGTCCCTGACGGGGCTCAGAGATATTTTGGTTGGACCTGTTCCCAGGGTTTGCGTCCTGGGCTATATTCGACGGGACACTCCGGGGCCGGGGAATGCGGAGCTTTGTTTCGTCAATTGTGGGTTGGAGAGAGTGGTGGGGGTGCAACAAAAAATAGTTGATGCGAATTGTTTTTTGCGCGACGCATTCATTAAAGCAGTCCTACCGTTGGTGTATCCCCTCAGGGGCTAAAGCCCCTAATTTTATTGGCGATTTCATGTACGGCCTAAAGGCCGTACCCTTCAAAACCTACTTATTCAGAGGTTCCCTAAAGTCGCGCGCGGAAACAATACAGTTTTTTTTGAAACCAGCGCTAATTCACGCCACGGCGAGCTTTCGGCCTGTTCCCTCATCCCTGTTCCCTGTTTTTTTATCCCACGCGGAGCACGATGATGGTTTCGTCGTCGAAGCGGTCGCGGCTGCCCTGGAAGCGGGTGACGTCGTCGAGGATGACGCTGGCGATTTCCGCCGGGGGCAGATTGCGGTAGTCGCAGAGAAGCTGGGAGAGCCGCTCCTGGCCGTACATCTCCTCCTTCTCGTTTTCCGCGTCCAGTATTCCATCGGAGACGAAGACGACGATGTCGCCCGGCGCGGCGGAGATTTCGATCTCGTCGTAGGTGGCGTTGGGAAACATGCCCAGCGGGAAGCCTTCGGCGGGCACGGCCGACGACTGGCAGGCGTGGAAGAAGATGGGTTGCACGGCGCCGGAGTTGGCGATGCGCAGGGTGCGCTTTTCGTCGTCCCAGAGGGCGAAGAGCATGGTGACGTACTGCGATTCGAGCTTGCGCTCCTGAATGGCGTCGTTGAGCTGGCGGAGCATCTCGGCCGGGCCGGGTTCGTGCGCGGCGGCGGCGCGCATGATGCCACTGACCAGGGCGGCAAAGAGGGCGGCCGGCGCGGCTTTGCCGCTTACATCGCCTAAGACGATGGCGGTGCGGCCCGCGCCGTAATCGAGAAAGTCGTAAAGGTCGCCGCCGATGGTGCGGGCCGGCAAAAAGCGTACGGCGAGTTCGGCGTTGCCGAGCGTGGGCGCCTGGGGCGGCAGCAGGCGCAGTTGCACCTCGCGGGCCATGGCCACATCGCGCTCAAGTTGGCGCTCCTGCTGGTGCACGGTCTGGTAGAGCCGGGCATTCTCAATGGCGATGGCGATCTGCGAGGCCAGCGTGGTGAGAATGTGCTGGTGCTCTTCGTGGAAGAAGCCGGGGCGCGTGTGTTCCAGATCGAGCACGCCGATGACGTGGCCCTTGTAGAAGAGCGGCACCACGAGCTCGGAGCGGGTTTCGGAGTTGGTGGGGATGTAGCGCTGGTCTTTGCTGACGTCGGGAACGTTGATCGGCCGCCACTCGCGCACCGCCGCGCCTACCAATCCACTGTCGATGGGAATGCGGCGCAGGGGCGCGTGCACGGAGCCGAAGCGCCAGGCATAGCGCGTGATCAGGTTCTCGCCCTTCTCGTCGAGCAGCAGGATGGAGAACATCTGGTAGTCGATGAGGCGGCGCAGCAGCTGGCCGAGGCGCTCCAGCAGCGGATTCAGATCCAGAATCGAGGCCAGCTCGACGGCGATCTCGTTGAGCACCTGCAGCGTCTGCGCCTGACGCGAGACGCGGGAGTAGAGGCGGGCGTTCTCGATCGACTGCGCGATGCGCGAGGCGGTGAGCGTGAGCAGGTGAAGATGCTCGGGGCGGAAGAAGCCCACTTGCTCGCTTTCCAGATCCATGACGCCGATCAGGCGGTTTTTGGCGATCAGGGGAACGGTGAGTTCGGAGCGCACCTCGGGGTTGGCCGAAATGTAGTAATCGGCCGTGGCGATGTCGTTAAGCAGGATGGGCTGGCGGGTGAGCGCCACCTGGCCGACGACGCCTTTGCCGAGGGGCACGCGGGTGCGTTCGATCTGCATGGTGTGGCCGATCTGAAAGCGCATGCGTAGCTCATGCGTGCGGTCGTTGAGCAGCAGAATAGCAAAGATGCGGTAGGGAATGACGGCCTTGACCAGCTCGGCGGTGCGGCTGAGCAGGGTCTGCAGATCGAGCGTGGTGTTGAGCGCGTCGGTCAGACGCATGAGATAGGCCACGTCGGCCGGTTCAATGCGGGCATTGACGGGATCGAGCAAGGTGGAGGCGGCGGGGCGGTAGTCGCCCTCGTATTCGTGCGCTTCCGGAGCTGGCGGGGTCGAAGACATAGGGCGTTGATGGAAAGTTTACAGGGATCGGTTGTCAGTTGTCAGTGGGGCGAAGGACCAGGGACTAGGGACTAGGGACCAAGAAGAGCCATCAGCCGTCAGCTTTCAGCACGATGGTGCAAGGGCTGGCAAACTCTGAAAGCCGACGGCTGATAGCTGATAGCTGCTTTTACTCCGCGCCGAGTTCGCGCACAATGGCGACCGAGGCCGAGGCGCCGATGCGGGTGGCGCCGGCTTCAAGCAGGACGCGGACCTGGTCGAGGGTGCGGATGCCGCCGGAGGCTTTGACGCCGCAGCGGGCGCCGGCCACGCCGCGCATGAGAGCGATATCGGCGGTGGTGGCCCCGCTGGTGGAAAAGCCGGTCGAGGTCTTGATGAAATCGGCACCGGCCTGGATGGCGATCTCCGAGGCGCGCAGTTTTTCTTCCATGGTCAGCAGGCAAGTTTCCAGAATCACCTTGAGCAGCGCGCCGTTGCGGTGGGTCACGGTGGCGACAGAGTGGATGATGCGCTCGACGGCCTGATGGTTGCCGCTCTTCAACTCACCGATGGGCAGCACCATATCGAGTTCGCGCGCGCCCATGCGGGTGAGCGCGGCGGCCTCCTGGCGCAGTGTGGAGACCAGCGAAGCGCCCAGCGGGAAACCGATGACCACGCCAACGGGAATGCCGGTTCCGGCCAACTGGCTGACGGCGACCGAGGCCCAGGCGGGGTTGACCATGGCGCAGGCAAAGCGGTAACGGGCTGCTTCAGCGCAGAGGCCTTCCACCTGCTCGCGCGTAGCCTCAGGCTTGAGCAGCGTGTGGTCGATGACGGCGGCCAGCGCTTGCCAACTGGACAGCGTCTGCGCGGCAAAGGCCGCGGCATCGAAGCTGCCATTGTCGAATTCCAGATCGGGGTCTTGAAGGGAAGTGGTTGTGCTCATCGTTGTGTTCCTTTGGTGCGGTTCATTACTTTGTTACGCAGCTCAGGCTGAGCCATTGCAAAACGATGTGAAACGAAAACTACTCGGGATGCTCGGGCGTCATGATGCAAATGTCCGAAAGATTGCGGTAACGCTCGGCGTAGTCCATGCCGTAGCCGATGACGAAAAGGTTGGGAACGGAAAAGCCCACGTAATCGGCCTCGATCTTTTCAATGCGGCGCGAGGGCTTGTCGAGCAGCGTGGCGATGCGCAACGTCTTCGGATGCTGTTGCAGGAAGAGCTTGCGCAGATACGAAAGCGTCAGGCCGGTGTCGAGAATGTCTTCGACGATGAGGACGTTTTTGCCTTCGATGGGCTGGTCCAGATCCTTGATGAGCTTGACGGCGCCCGAGGAGCGCTGTCCGGCCCCGTAGCTGGAGGTGGCGACAAAGTCGAAGGTGGCGTCGGCCTCGATGGCGCGCGACAGATCGACCAGGAAAAAGGCGGCGCCTTTGAGCACGCCCACCATCACCAGTTTTTCGCCGTTGAGGTCGCGGGTAATCTGCGCGCCCATTTCGGCGATGCGTTGGGAAATCTGTTCGCGGGTATAAAGAACTTCAAGATTAGGACTGGCCACGATACTCATATCGTCAGTATCTCGCGAAACTGCACGTTACGGCCAGTGCAAATTGACAGCGGGCGCGGCAAGGGAAGGACTTAGCTCCATCGCCAAGATAAAAATCAACTTGCTGTAACGTGGCGTTCCATGGCTGCGCGCGGACGAGGGCAAACGTATCTAAATTCAGTCCTTCCCGGAAAGAGAAGATCCCTTGACCGGTGTTGAAAAGCAATCGGGAAGAATAAGATGCGATTTTGCTGGCCGCACGCGGATGAGTTATGCCAGCCAAGGCCAGGTTCATCGATATACTGGATAAGCATGTTACCGACATTCCATCTGGGACCTCTTCCGATTCACACCTTCGGCCTGATGATGTGGTGCGCCGCCGTAGCCGCGGCCTTTATCATGGACCGGAGCTTCCGGCGCGCCGGCGTCGATACCGATGCCATGTGGATGGTCGCCATTACACTGGTTGCCGGCCTGGTTGGCGCCAAGCTGTGGCACCTCATCGATACGCCCTCCGATTTTCACGATTCCGGCTGGCAGGTGTTGTGGGATACGGCGGGATTTGCCTGGTACGGCGGACTGGTCTTCGGCATTCTGTCCTTGGTGCTCCAGGGCTGGCGTGAGAAGCTGGGTGTGCTGCGAACGCTGGATCTGGCGGCCCCGGCGGCGGCCGTGGGCTACGGCATCGGCCGCGTGGGGTGCTTTCTTTCTGGCGACGGCTGCTACGGTATCGAGATCAAGCCGGTCCACCTGTTCGGTACGATCTTCCATCCCTGGGGATGGGCTTTTCCCAAAGGCCTTGAGCCAGTCTTTCAACCTGTGTATCCCACGCCGCTCTATGAGCTGGCGGCCGGGTTGCTGATCGGCGCCTGGCTGTGGTGGCGCGGCGGCAAGCCGCACACCAACGGCGCGATCCTGGGCCGGTACCTGATCGGCAGCGGCGTAGCGCGCTTTCTGGTGGAGTTTATCCGCCGCAATCCCAAGGTGCTTTGGGGACTGTCGAATGCGCAACTGGCCAGCGCCGGAGCCGTGATCGCCGGTCTGGTGCTGGTTGTCTGGGCCGCTACCCGCCCGGCGGAGAAAACCGGGACGGCAGAAGAGACGGCGTAGGCCATTTCACCTTCGCCGTTTCGCCGGACCAGGGATTCACTAGATCGATTCCACAGTCTGAAAAATCGTCGATATTTTTTGTGGCCACCATTGCGCCGTGTGCCCGTGCAATGGCGGCAATCTGAGCATCTATGTCTGGAATCGGGCGGCCGGCTTGCAGGCGCGCGGCGCGTATTCGCGCAAAGTGGCGCGCCGCGGCAAGATTGAAGGAAAGCACCTGACCGTGGAAGTCCTCGGCAATCATCTCTTCGACGGCCTCTCGCAAAACACGTTGCTTTCGGCCTATGGGCATGGTTTCGATTCCCGAAAGTAATTCGGCAATGACAATCGAGGTGGTCCACATCTCGGCGCGTGGATGTAGCAGGAGCCAGCTACTGACCGCCGGGTCGGGCCGCTTCCGCATGGTTTCCGAAATCACGTTTGTGTCGAGCAGAATCATTCGTCAAATGTCGGTATGGGGCGCGAGGAAAAAGACCGCCGAGGAATCTTCAGATCTACGCCGCCCAGAGCAGCAAATCGCCGGTGAATCGCCGTGCCCAGATCGACTTCTTCGCTGGCTTTGGGCTTTGCCGCCAACGCGGAACCGAGCATTTCACGCACCTCGGCCTCCATGGAGCGGCCGTTGCGCGCGGCGCGGATCTGCAGCCGGCGTTTGACGCGCTCGTCGAGATTGCGGATGACGATGGTAGCCATAAAAACATGCTAGCGCGGAAGTGCTAGCATCGCTTGCATTGGAAGGGTAGAGAGAACATAAACTGCCCAACCCCTGTCATCGCGCGATCTCCGCGAGCCGCCAAGGGTTGGGCATCTGTCAAAATTGTTTATTTACTGTCTTTTACCGACATTATCTTGGCCAGCATGTCTTTTTGCCAGGCGTCGTCGGCGCCGTAGCCGATCTGGGTCCAGAGCCAGGTGCCTTTCGTGTCGATGATCCAGTTTTGCGGAATCGCGTAGCCGTTGAGCAGATTCACGGTAAACGAGTAGGCCGGCAGAACCGGGAAGGTGTAGCCATTCTTTTTCAGATAAGGCTCCAACAGGCCGGGATCTTCATCGATGGCGAAGGTGAGGATCTGGATGTCGGAGCGGTCTTTGACCTGGTCGTAGAGTTTTTGCAAGTGCGGCAGCTCGCCCTGGCAGGGGCCGCACCAGGTGGCCCATAGATTGATCAGGACGGCCTTTCCGTGCAGCTCGGTTAGCTTCCAGGTTTTGCCCTGCAGATCGGTGAGCGAGAACTGGGGCAAGGCTTGCTTGGGTTTTTCCCAGCGGGCCGTATCGGCGTCGGCGGTGGGTTGTTGGGGCTGCTTGCTCCAGGCCGCCCAAGCGGCCTCGCTGCCGCCCATCTGCTGCCAAAGTGCGCGGGCCTCGTCGCCCAAATCGTCTTTGAGCAGGCCTTGCCGGTATTTGGGCGGTTGCTGCCGGGTTTGAAGGGCGAGTTGGTAGTAGACGAGGCCATCGGCTTTGCTGCCTTCGAGCACGGCGAGCAAGGCGCGGTTGCGCCAGTAATCGGACGCGAATTTTTTGTCGGTGGGCTGCGGAGCTTCAATCGCGGACTTGAGCTTGAGAGCGGCCTCGGGCTTGCCGGCGCGGGTAGCCGCCAACAGAATGGACTTCCACAAGTCGAGATCGCGATAGGTGCGATTCTCCGTCTGATCGGTGAGATCTTTCTCCGAGAGGTTGTCGTTGGCCGTGGCGATGGCGTCGGATTTGGCGTCGGCCTCTTGCACCTGTCCAAGCAGTTCAAGTGCGCGCTGCGGCTGCCAATGGTGATTGAGAAGAAATCCGGCAGCGTTTTGTGCCATCCATGGTTGCGGGCCCCAGTGTTCCGTGGCGTCTTTTAAATAGGCGTCGAGCGCCGCCATGCCGCTGGTTTCTGAGACGGAATCGTCGTTAGGCGTTGCGAAAAACGCGGTCTGCACCAGCTCATGATAGGAGTTAGGGAAGTCGTGCATCCACTGCTGAATGGCGGTGCGATAGGCTTCCTGATATTGCTTCCACGCCGCAGTGTCGTCCTGCTTTTCCGGCTCTTTGTGCGCGTCCTTCCAGCGTTGTTCAACGATTTCCAGAGCTTCGTCAGACTTGGGATAAGCAACTAGCAGCTTGTCTTCTAAGGCCGTGATGGTCTCTTGCGGGGCGCCGCTTTGCTTATAGCCCTCGATGAGGAAGGAAGTCCATGCGGCGTCGGGCTTGGGATTGGCCTTTTCCAGCCGCACGAGATCGCTCGCGACCTGTTTGCGAACCGCTGGATAATCTTGCGGCGGATGAATGCGGAACTCGATGCCCCAGAGCGTGGCGTAGCTTTTGAGGATCGCCGGATCGGTGGCCGATTCCAGGTAGCTCCGTTCGGCGGGCGCGACCTTGGCCTGCAATTCCATATCTTTGACCAGTCGCCACTGCGCGGTGCCGTCAAACGAGGCCGGGCAGAGAGCGAAAAACTGCTTCAACTGTGCAGAGGATTTTTCTTTGTCGAGGGTCTTGCCCTGCGAATAGAGGTCGGCCAGATAGAGCGAGGGCCAAGCAAAGTTGGGCGCAAGCTCCTTGGCGCGGCTGGCCAGGCGAATGCTCTCTGGCGTGTTTTTGTTCTTGAGAACGAGCGCGGCCAGATAGAGATAGAGCGGATCGCCGGGATGATCGGCGGCCAGCTTTTGGTATTTCTCCTGCAATGCGGCCAACTTCTCCGGCTGCTCGTCCTGATGATTGCGGGCGCTGGAGATCAGCCGCTTGTAGGGGTCGAGCTCGCGCGGGTACTTTTCAATCAACTCTGTAAGCGTTTGCTCGGTAATGGCAGTGCGTTGCTCATAATTCAGCTGATAGAACTCCGGCGTGCCGAGCTTGTCGTGCAGCGCTTGGCGGAGCTCAGGCGGAGCCTCGCAGCCGGGCAGCGGCAGACTGGTTTGGGCGTTGGCGCGGCTGGTGGCTGTGCCCAACAAAAGACTCAATGACGAAATGAGAAACCACTTAGACTGCATCGGCTTAAACTCCCCCGTTGGTGCGGAAATGGTGAGATGGATCCTGCAGCTGAGATTTTGATTTAAAGATGTTGATTTATATAAAGACGCCGCTAAGGCGAAAAATGTTCCCGAAGGATGATACATTCTCTGCCATTTGTTTTGTGCCATGGATACGGTCAAGGAAAAAGCGTGATTTTAGTCACGATGATCATTTTGGTGCTTCGTATTATGTGATCTACGACACCTGTGACGACGCGCACAGCCGACCCATCTCTGCTCTGGGTAACGTCGGCACCATGGCTGGCGAATCTCCCCTTCTCTTGGCCCTTTTCACCTGTTGGATTTCGCCGGCACCGTTTCGCTAGCGAGGTTGGCATGGGTCAATCGATTTGGCAATTCATGCAGCAGAAGGGCTACAGCCGCAGAGATTTTCTGCAGTTCTGTACCGCGGCGGCAGCCATGGCCGGGCTGGAACAGACAGGTGTAGCCCAAGTCGTTTCAGCGTTCGAGAAGAAGGACAAACCGCCTGTGGTCTGGATGCATTTTCAGGAGTGCACCTGCTGCAGTGAGTCGTTTATCCGTGCGTCGCATCCGATTGTGGCCGACGTGCTGCTTGATGTGCTGAACCTGAACTACACCGAGACGCTGATGGCGGCGGCCGGATTCCAGGCTGAGAAGTGCCTCAATGACACCGTCAAGAACAACAAGGGCAAGTACATCGTGCTGGTCGAAGGCGCGGTGCCGACCAAAGATGGCGGCGTGTACTGCGTGATCGGTGGCAAGACGGCCGAATCGATTCTGAAGGAAGTGGCGGCCGATGCGGCAGCGATTGTGGCCTGGGGCAGTTGCGCCTCGAATGGTTGTATTCAGGCGGCCAGCCCCAATCCGACTGGGGCGACGCCGATCCACAAGCTGGTGGATAAACCCGTGATCAACGTGCCCGGCTGTCCACCGATTGCTGACGTGATGATGGGCGTGGTGACGCACCTGCTGGTGACCGGCCAGACGCCGGCGCTGGATTCGTTGGGACGGCCCAAGGAGTTCTACGGCCGCCGCGTGCACGACACCTGCTACCGCCGGCCCAACTACGACGCCGGATTGTTTGTCGAGAGCTTCGACGACGACAACGCGCGCAAGGGGTATTGCCTGTACAAGATGGGCTGCCGCGGTCCGGTGACCTACAACGCCTGCTCGGTGACCAAGTGGAATGAGGGCACCAGCTATCCGATCCAGTCCGGACACGGCTGCATCGGTTGCAGCGAGGCCGGCTTCTGGGATAACCAGCCCTTTTACCAGCACCTGCCGTCGTTCCCCGGTTTCGGCATCGAAAGCACGGCCGATACGGTGGGCTCGGTGGTGGCGGTGGCCACGCTGGCCGGAGTCGCGGCCCATGCCGTCTCGACCAATATCCGCAAGCACAAGGTGATTGCGGAGGTTCACGCAGAAGAACAGAAGGAGTCCTGAGAGAGCTATGGCACGCATCGTTGTCGATCCGATTACTCGCATTGAGGGCCACCTGCGCATTGAGGCGGTGGTCGAAAACGGCGTGATTACCGATGCCTTCAGCTCCAGCCCGATGGTGCGGGGCATTGAAAAGATCCTTGAGGGCCGCGATCCGCGCGATGCCTGGGCGATGGTCGAACGCCTTTGCGGCGTCTGCACCGGCACCCATGCCTTGGCCAGCGTGCGCGCCGTCGAGGATGCGCTGGGCATCAACGTTCCGCCGACCGCGGAGCTGATCCGCAATTTGATGCACTGCACGCTTCAGGTTCACGACCACATCGTGCACTTTTATCATCTGCACGCACTGGATTGGGTGGATATTGTTAAAGCTCTCAAGGCGAACCCCAACAAGGCGGCAGAGCTGGCGCAGTCCTACTCCAAGTGGGACAAGAATACCCCGGCTTACTTCGCCGAGGTGCAGGGAAAGATCAAGGCCTTTGCCGATAGCGGGCTGGGCATCTTCGCCAATGGCTATTGGGGCCATCCGGCCTACAAGCTGCCGCCGGAGGTGAACCTGATCGGCGTGGCGCACTATCTGGATGCGCTCGAGTGGCAGAAGGAGATCGTCAAGATTCACGCTGTCTTTGGCGGCAAGAACCCGCACCCGAATTATCTGGTCGGCGGCGCGCCTTGCTCGATCAATCTCGATGAGGTGGCTGCGATCAACAGCGAGCGGCTTAACCTGGTCGCCAGCAAGATCGCCCAAGCTGACGAGTTCCTGAATGAGGTTTACATTCCCGATCTGCTGACCGTAGCTTCGTTCTATAAGGACTGGGCCAAGTGGGGCGGCGGCTTGCCGAACTATCTGTCATATGGCGAGTACCCGGCCAAGGGTTTCAGCCAGGTTGAGTCCTTCAAGTACGCGCGGGGCGCGGTGCTCAATCGCGATCTGAGCAAGGTCTATCCGGTCAATGCGCGCGACGCGCAGGAGATCAAGGAGTACATTGTGCACTCCTGGTATACCTACGAGGGCGGAGACGCGACGGGCCTGCATCCCTGGTCGGGCGAGACCAACATCAAATACTCCGGCCCGAAGCCACCGTATGAGTCTCTGGAAGGCTACGACAAATACTCCTTCTTGAAGACCCCGCGGTGGAAAGAAAACCCGATGGAGGTCGGTCCGCTGGCGAGGATTCTGGTCAGCTACGCGGCTGGACGCGCCGAAGTTAAGGATGCGGTGAACGCGACCCTGGGCAAGCTGGGCGTACCGGCTGAGGCGCTGTTCTCGACGTTGGGACGCACGGCGGCTCGCGGCATCGATGCCGTGCTCACTATGGGCTGGATGAAGGAATTCTTTGCTGAGTTGATGGAACGGGTGAAGACCCGCGAAACCTCAACCTTCAACGGGGAGAAGTGGGATCCAAAAACTTGGCCGGCCGATGCCGAGGGTGTGGGCTTGTGCGAGGCTCCGCGCGGCGCGCTGGCGCACTACATCAAGATTCACGACGGCAAGATCGAGAACTACCAGATGGTGGTGCCCACGACCTGGAACGGTTCGCCACGCGACGCCAAGATGCAGCACTCGGCTTTCGAGGCCTCGCTGATCGGCACGCCGGTGGCCAAGCTTGACGAGCCGGTCGAGATTCTGCGGACGATCCATTCCTTTGACCCGTGCATCGCCTGTGCGGTGCATCTGTACGATCCCGAGGGACGGCACTTAACCCAGTTTTCATTCGAGTGAAGGCGATGAGCGGACAGAACACTGAAGTTCACAATGTCTTTCAGGCGAACGGCAACGCTCCGGTCGAATACCGGCGCGTCTATGTGTGGGAGATTCCGGTACGGGCCTATCACTGGATCAATGCGCTCTGCATGGTGGCTTTGTGCGCGACCGGCTATCTGATCGGCCATCCCATCCGCATCTCCTATGCGCAGGAGGCCTACCAGCAGTTCTGGTTTGGCTGGGTGCGGTTTATCCACTTCTCGGCCGCTTTCGTCTACGTCTTCAACTTTGCCGCGCGCATCTACTGGGGCTTTGTGGGCAACCAATATGCCCGGTGGACGAACTTCTTCCCGGTGACCAAACGGCAACAGCAGGAGATTGTCGACGTTATTAAGACCGATCTGCTGCAGGTGAAGTTGCATGGTGAGATTTCGACCGGGCACAACGCCCTGGCCTCGTTTATCTACTTCGTCACTTTTCTAGCCTTCTGTATCCAGACCATCACCGGATTCGCGCTCTACTCCAGCATGAGCACGTTCTGGATACCGCAGTTGTTCAAGTGGATCGTGCCATTGATGGGCGGCGAGTTCAGCGTGCGCTTCTGGCACCACCTCTTCATGTGGTTCTTTATTTGCTTTACGATCACACATGTTTATCTGACCTTCTATCACGACTATATCGAGGGCCGTGGCACGATTTCCTCGATGGTGGGTGGCTGGAAGTTCGATCGCGTGAAGCAGGTTGGGGACAAGAAAGAGGGGCTGTAGGGACGAGGGACTAGGGACGAGCTATCAGCCGTCAGCTTTCAGCGATCAGCCCGATCGTGCGAGAATCGGTTTTTTACTAAAAGCTGACAGCTAATAGCTGACAGCTCTTTACCAGCAACGGATAACTGACCACTGTTGAGTGCGGGTGAGTGCAGAGATGAAGACCCTGGTGCTGGGTTTAGGCAATCTACTGATGGGCGACGAGGGCGTAGGTGTGCATGTGGTGCGTGCGCTGGAAAAGTGTGCACTGCCGGCCGATGTCGAGTGTCTGGATGGGGGAACGGGCGGCTTTACTCTCCTGGGGCCGCTCGAAAGCGCTGACAGGGTGATCCTGATCGATGCGGCAGCCGACGGCAATCCCATTGGAACCGTTACGCGGACCACCCCGCGCTTTTCTAAAGATTACCCACCGACGCTTACTGCGCACGATATCGGCGTCAAAGACCTGCTCGATGTGTTTTATCTGCGGGGTACCGATCGCGAGGTGGTGCTGTTTGCCATCAGCATCGATCCCCGGCAGCCGCTTTTGACCGAACTTTCAGAGACGATTGCCCGGGCCGCCGTGGAGGCGGAAAATAAAGTTCTTGAAGAGCTTGAAGTCGCTGGATGCGTGGGCCGGTAACGGCAAACATACGCCGTAACGCGGACCATCTTGATGCGCTTGGTCCATTCATGTATTAAAAGACCCGCCAAAAGAAATCCCCCAAGCTTCCATGATGGAAGAAGGGGGATTTGTTTTGGAGCACGGTCAGGGGAGACTACCGGCCCATCTCCCTTAGCCAGTGGTCATGCGCTTTTTCAGCGGCGTGGGTGGCGTGTTCAATGTGATCGTAGGCGCGATGGCGGAGTTCGCGGGCCGCGGGATTATCTTCCCACTCATCGACGTCTGACTTGGCTTTGTTGAGAAACTCGATGGCGCGGAGCAGACGGCTGCCATGGTCATGCACGTCGATCGGCGGATGGTCGTCCAGATTTTTCCCGTCGTCCCAAGCGGCGTGCTTGATCTCGCCGATTGCCGCTTCGATTTCTCGAATGGCTTGGTCTTCTTCCTCGTAGACTTTGAAATCGCCCTGTTGATGGCTCAGGCACCAGCGGGCGGCGCGCAGGTCAGATAACGCGTGCAAGTAAGCCGGGTGCGGACCCGGCATCTGTTGCGCGCGCACGGGCAATACGGCGCCGGCGAGCAGCAAGAGCGAAAAGTATTTGACAATTTTAAGCATATGCGTTTCTTTCTCCGTAATTTTGAGCTACCTTTACCCCGGATCGCTCAGCAGTTTGAACACGGTTTTGGCGAAATAGTCTCACGGCAAAATCGGTTCATACCGCGAGGGGATTAAGGAAGTCTGGAGAGATTGTACAACTGCCGACAGTTCAAGAGGATCGCACCGCAGGCCTGCACGAATGCTTCGGTGGCCGGGAGCATGGCGCGTAAAAAACTACATCGCAGCTCTCTACATTTTCTACAGCCGGCGATCAATCGCAGCCCGGCGCTTCTTCGGGGAGGGCTGCCGTGCCGATCGCCGGGGAAGCGGTCAACGCGCGATAAGCGAAGAAGAGCTTGGCCCGCCAGCGCAGAATCATGCCGAAGGCCAGCAGGTAAAAAACAGCGCCGGTTTGTTCGAGAGAGAGAAAGGTATCGACATATCCGCGGGCCAGGTAGCGCACTACAGCCAATACAACAATCACTGCGAAAAAAGCGTTGGAGCGCTTCATGCGAATCACGCCGTCAACGCGGTGCAGATCGGTGGTGGCGAGCAGCGGATAGGCGAAGATGACCGCGCCGATGAGAAACGCCGCCAGACCCCAGAGCAACGGCACGCGGAAGATGGGGAAGAAGAACATGGAAAACCCAGTGGCCATACCAGCCGGCGGCATCACGATCTTTTTGAGCGTGACCACCGAACGCCCCTCGCGCACGCGCCAGGCGAGCACCGCGGCCATGCCAACGAGAGATGCAGCTGCCGTGACGAGAGGGGATGCAACCATCAGGTTCACCTTCAAAAAGTTGTCGATCGAATCTGCTGCTCAAGGGGAAGCCGAGCTTACTAATGATTGGATGCCGTCGTTAAGACGAACGGCTCAGGAATTTTGTCAGCAGGAAAAGCAATCGGCTTTCAGGTTTTAGTTGGACCGTAGTGGTGTCTGTATGTAGCTGAAATCTATCCCTTACCCTCTGTTCACTGACCACTGATTACTACTCACCATTTTTCGGCCAGGGATCGCGGAGCAGCGAGATCAGGCCCAGGTCGTTGCCGTAGCGTTCGACCTCGACTTCGGCCATGTGCGCGAACTGGCTCATGCCGCGGAAGGCGGGCACGGCGTCGGAGCCCATGATCTGCGGCGAGATGAACAGGTGCAGCCGGTCGACCAGTCCCGCGGCCAAAAGCGCCGTATTCAGCCGCGTGCCGGTCTCGGTGAGCAGCGTCAGAACGCCCTCTTCGCCGAGCTTGCCAAGCATTTTTTCAAGTGGAACGCGGCCGGCCTCGGCAGGCAATACTTCGACGCGAACGCCTTTGCCGCGCAGCACCTCGGCACGCGCGGCGTCGCTGGAGACGGTGAAGACAACGACATCGTTTTGCGCCGTTGTGACCAGCTTGGAGTCGAGCGGCATGCGCAGCGCCGAATCGAGCACGCAGCGCAGCATGGACCGGCGGCGGCGCAAACCGCTGCGGTCGGTGAGCCAGGGATCGTCGGCCAGCACGGTGTCAACGCCGACCAGCATGGCGTCGGCGGCCCAGCGCAGCGGCTGCACGGCGGCGCGGGCCTCTTCGCTGGTGATCCAATAGGGCGCGTGCGGCATCTGGTGGCCGGGCGGCGGAGCAATTCGCGCATCCAGCGTCATGGCCACTTTCATGAGCACAAAGGGCCGCCGCGATTGAATCCAGCAGGCGAAGCCTTCGTTGAGCCGGCGGGCTTCGGCCTGGCAGATGCCTACTGTGGTTTCGATGCCCGCGGCGCGCAAGGCCGCCATGCCCTGGCCGGCGACGGCCGGATTGGGGTCGATGGTAGCGGCAACCACGCGCGCCACTCCCGCTTCGATGAGTGCTTCGGTGCAGGGGCCGGTGCGGCCGGTGGTGCAGCAGGGCTCCAGCGTGACATAGGCCGTGCCGCCGCGCAGCCGGTCGCTGGCGTGCTGGCGCGCTTCTTTGAGGGCGGCGATTTCGGCGTGATCGCGCAGGTCGTACTCATGCCAGCCTTCGCCGGCAAACTGGCCGGCGCGGTCCAGAATCACGCAGCCCACGGCCGGGTTGGGAGAGGTGACGCCAATGCCGCGCCGCGCCAGATCGAGGGCGCGGTTCATCCAAAACCGGTCTTGCTGTGCGAGGTCTGTCATGCGGGCAACCAATGCGAACGATTCAAGTGTACATAAGAGGGGTGCGGTTAGATGATCTTGACGAACAACACAATGGCGATGGTGAAGCCGACGGCGATGACGAAGCGGCGTACCATCACCTTGCCGATTTTGCGGGCCAGGCCGGCCGCCGCGTAACCGCCCACGATGGCCGCCGCCATCATGGCCAGCGCGTAGGGCCACAGAACCATGTGCGCGCAGGCGAAGAGCAGCGAGGCCACGCCGTTGGTGCAAAAGCTCAGGAAACTGGTCAACGCGCTCATCTGCAAAATGTCTTCCATGCCCATGAAGGCCAGCGCCGTGAGCATCATGATGCTCATGCCCGCGCCAAAGTAGCCGCCATAAACGCCCACGGCAAACTGCGCCAACAGAGCGCAGGCGATCCAGGCGCGGCTGCGTTTTTTACCGCTGAAAGAAGTGGCCGCCAAGCGCCGCTGGATGGGCGCCTGCACGGTGAACAGCAGCGTGGCAAAGAGGATGAGGAAGGGCACCATCCGTTCGAAGACGGCCGAGGAGGTGCAGCGCAGCAGGATCGCGCCCAGCAGGCCACCGAGCACAGAGGGAATCGCCAACAGACGCATCACCGGCGGAATGGCGCGGATTTCGCGGCGAAAACCCCACATGCTGCCGATGGAGCCGGGCCAGATGGCCACCGTGCTGGTGGTGTTGGCGAGGATGGCCGGCAGTCCCAGGCCGAACAGGGTAGGGAAGGTGACGAGCGTTCCGCCGCCCGCCACGGAGTTGATGCCGCCCGCCAGAAAAGCAGCCACCATGGCCAGTAACAGATGCAAAGGGGAAAGAGTCATCTTCCTCTTAGTTTACCGTTGGCGCGGTGCAACTGGAAGTGGCGGACAAGCCTGCAAGGCCAGTATTCCGGCTTGCGCGCGGCGCGGCGCGCAGGGTACCGTTCCGGGCAAATGCGGGGGCTTTCGCGAACAGGAACCAAGAACGATGGCTACGGAACCGCGAGCGATATGCGCCTTTCCGCGGCCTTCGGAACTTCGCCCGAAGTGTGGGTTAGGTTGCAGGCTAATTACGATCTGGCCAAAGCCATGCGCGGCCGGCGAGTCAAGATTGAACGATTGGCGGCGTGATGGCAAGCCGCTTGGGCTGCTCCGGGTTGCTTGTCGGATATAAATTATGTGATTGGCATTTCAGGGGAGTAATCTTCCTGCTGGAGAGTTAATCCGGATGAGTGAGTTGTGCTGCTGGCAACAGGTTTGCCACGCCACCCTTCAATCTTACTGGGAGCCTTTTGAGGTTAGGGAACCTCTGAACAAGCCCCTCAAAATGAGAGCCGCAAAAGGATTTATCCTTTCCGCTTGAAAAGTGGCACTCATCCGGTCGAAAAACGCGAAGCTATTGCATTATGCAGGCGATCTGTAGTGTGTC